>Ga0315290_10000037_pt1 | contig 73752 bp, 56 predicted proteins | sample YL17G12_0_MG_FD_203627 | JGI IMG/M metagenome (GOLD analysis project Ga0315290, IMG submission 203627) | Sediment microbial communities from Yellowstone Lake, YNP, Wyoming, USA - YL17G12_0 | ecosystem: Environmental > Aquatic > Freshwater > Lake > Sediment | place: USA: Wyoming | collected... | reverse complement strand
AAGCGAGCGCCAGCGAGCGATGCCCCAGTCTGTCGGCCGGTTCCCCCCGCTCGTGTGGGTGCCCCTGAGCCCCGACGGTTGACCGGACCTGACGGCTCGGACAGAATAGTTTGTCCACGAGGTACCCTCCCATGAAATCACTCCGATGTGCGGTGGTCGCCAATCCTCTTCGGATCGCCCTGGCGATCGGCCTGTCCGCCTGCATCCTCTTGGGCAGCGGGGCTTGGGCTCCGGCCGGCGAGCCGGTGGCCCTGCGCGTGGGAAGTTTCACGGTCGCCCCGGCGCACACGCCCCACGCCGTGGTGACGGTGAAGAACCTCGGCCAGACGCCCTACGAGGGGACGCTTCGGGTCAAGGGGCCGGAAGGCTGGACCATCGCTCCGCCGGAGCAGAAGGTCGCGCTGGGCGCCGGCCAGACGAAGCGGCTGAAGTTCACGGTCGCGAAGGGGATGATCCGCCAGAGCAACGTCTACCCGCTGGAGGTCATTGCCACGGGCGGGGGGGCGATGGTCGTCCATCGCCAGGACGCCGTTTGCACCAGCGCCCCGTACTTCCGGCCCACGATCGACGGCAAGCCCGACGACTGGAAGGACGCCATCCCCGTGACCTTCACCAGCGGCGGCAAGAAGACCGTGATCAGCACCTACTGGAACCGCAAGCAGTTCGCCCTGCTGGTGGCGGTGGAAGAGGAGAAGCTGGTCCCCTGGCAGGCCGATCCGGGCCCGGCCGGCTGCGACGCGGTGCAACTGGCCATCTCGCCCGACGAGGCGCCCACCGGCTCGTCGTCGGACGGTCCGTCGGGCCGGTACGAGTTCCTCCTGGTGGCCACGGGCGGGGGCCGGGGAAGATGCTTCCAACTGGCCGAGCCGGCCACGAAGCTCGGCCCGACCCAGAAGCCCCGGGCCCTGGCCCCGCTGGCGCTGGAGCAGGCCGAGATCGCCGTCGGCCGCAGCAGCGGGTACACCTGCTACGAGTGCGCGATCCCGTTCAAGAACCTGGCCGAGATTCGCCCCAGCGAGGGGCGGGAGTTCTGCCTCTCCGTGCTGGTCCACGACCCCGACGGCACCGGACTGCGCGACTGGGGCCAGGCCGCCGGCCTCTGGCCCGAGGAGCGAAACCGGCTGGCCTGGAGCGACTGGCCCGGCGCCAAGTGGCCCAGCCAGCCACCTTGCGACAACAAACTCCCCTGGGGACTGTGCAGCTCGAAGTACTGACGGGAAAACGAAGAAGAGATTCACCACGGAGACACGGAGACCACGGAGATCGATACTAATGCGGCCCACGGCCGCAGCGGAATGAATGCAAAATGAAGAATGCAAAATGAAGAGTAAAAAGTGCAAAATGCAGAATGCAGAATTGGTCGCATCACAACGGCAGGCCGTTGGCGGGGTGGCACTGGCTGCTTGCCAGCCAGTGCCGGCGTTGACAGTCCTTCTTTCCTTACTTTCTTCCTCTGTGTTCTCCGTGCCTCCGTGGTGAATTCTCTCCCTTTTTTGCCAACCAACCTCGATCAGGAGCATGACGATGATTGCTCGCAGAACCTTGCCTTGGGTTTTCCGTGGATGTTTGTTCGCCCTCGTCGCCACGAGCTGCGCCCTGTCGGCGCGCTTGGCGATCGCAGCGGAGGACGCCTGGTCGACGGGTCCGGCGGTTGCGGGCGGGCAGATCGTCTTCCATGCGGCCGCCGCCAAGGACGAGGACCCGGCCGCCGCCGGCAAGGCCGCTGCCGAGGCCCTCAAGAACAAAATGGGCACGGCGCCGCTAAGGGCCGTGATCGTCTCCGAGTGCTTCGAGGACAAGGCGAACAAGGAAAAGCTCCTGGCCGGCGTCTGCTCCGTGCTCCCCCGCGAGCTGGTCTGCGGCGGGGCCACCTACGGCTCGTTCACCCAGGCGGGCTGCGAAGACGTTGACGCGGTCTGCCTCTTGGGCATCGGCGGCGAGGGCATCGCCGTCTCGGCCGCCCTGGTCACCGAGCTGGGCACCGCCAGGCTCACCTTCCAGGAGCACCAGTCCGAGATCGAGACCAGGCTTCGCGCCGCCGGGGCGAAGCTGGCCGGCAAGCTCCGCCGCACCGGGCAGGATCGGCTGGCAATCCTCATCGCCGACGCCCACGCCCCGAAGAACCAGGCCCTGGTCGAAGGGGTGCAGCAGGCCGTGGGCAAGCAGTTCGCCGTCACCGGCGGCTGCGCCAACAAGAACGCCGGCCAGACGTTCGTCTACTTCGCCGGCCGGGCCTACGAAGACAGCGCGCTGGTGCTGATGCTTTCCGGCGACTTCACCGTGGGCCTCTCCGGGCGCCAGGCCAAGGAGAACGAGAAGGTCATCAGCACGGCCCGGGAGAGTGCCGCCGAGGCCGCGGCCGGGGCCAAGGGCCGGCCCATCGCCGCGTTGGCCTTCGACTGCGCCGGCCGCCGGAGCAAGCTCAAGAAGATCGAAGAGGAACTGGCCGCGGTGCAGCAATCGATCGGCCGGGACCTGACCCTGTTCGGCTGCTACTGCGCCGGCGAGATGGGCCCGGTCGACTCCCCGGAAGCGAAGCCCGACGCCCGCTCCGGCGGCTCGGGATGGCACATCATGTTCACGGTGATTGCGCGGTGAAAGCAAGGAACTCAGGCCCCAGACCACCGAAGCGAAGACTGCGCTTCTGACTCCTGCATTCTACATTTTGCATTTTCCACTTTGCATTTTGCATTTTGCCTTCTGCCCTGTTTCCTCCTACCCCCGGAGAAACCCTCATGAGCATCCACCCTACGCGAAGAGAATTCCTGGGCACCGGCGCCGCGGTGGCGGCCGCAGCCGCCTGGGCGGGAGGGCGGCCCTATGCGGCCGGGGCCGAGGCCTCGCCGGGTCCCGCGGAGACGGTCAACCTGGGCCTGATCGGCTGCGGCGGCCAGGGACGCTACGACATGGGCCTGATGATGTCGGTGCCGGGCGTTCGCGTGGTGGCCGTCTGCGATGTCCACGAGACCCGCGTGCAGGAGGCCCGCAAGCAGGCCGGCGGCGAAAAGGTCCTCGCCTACCGCGACTACCGCAAGCTCCTGGACAACAAGGACGTCCACGCGGTGATCGTCGGCACGATCGGCCACTGGCACGTGCTCCCGACGATCGACGCCTGCAAGGCCGGCAAGGACGTGTACGTGGAAAAACCCCTGGGCACGTCGATCGGTGAGGGCCGCGCGGCGGTCGAGGCCGCCCGGAAGCACGACCGCATCGTCCAGATCGGCACCCAGCAGCACAGCCAGGAGCACTACGAGAAGGCCGTGGAGCAGATCCGCGCCGGCCGGCTGGGGGAGATCACCGAGGTGAAGGTCTGGGACATGGACTACCACTGGCCGGGCTTCGGCAGCCCGCCCGACGGGGAGCCCCCCAAGGAGCTCGACTGGGACTTCTGGCTGGGCCCGGCCCCCAAGGTGCCCTACAACCCCAACCGCTACGCGCACCACTACTGGTTCTTCGACTACGGCGGCGGCTGGCAGTTGGACTGGGCCGTGCACCACTACGAGATCGTCAACTGGGCGATGGGCGTGACCGAGCCGGTTGCGGCCACGGCGATGGGCGGGAAGTACGGCTTCAAGGACGACAACACCCAGTGGCCCGACACGTTCTCCAGCGTCCTGGAGTACGGCCCGGGCCCGGTGGCGAAGAAGGGGTTTGTGCTCCAATACACCTATCGCGGCTGCTGCCGGCGGGAGCGCCGCTCGCACTGCAAGATCTTCTTCGGCAGCGAGGCCTCGATGATCCTCGACCGGGGCGGATACACCATCACCCCGGAGCAGGACAACGGCAAGCCCGAGACCTTCGTGGGCGGGCCACCCAAGCACCACGAGGTGTTCATCGACTGCGTTCGGGCCCATAAGAAGCCGCCGGCCGACGTCGAGTGCGGCCACCATGCCAGCAATCCCGGGCACCTGATGAACATCGCCTGGAAGGTGGGCCGGCGCATCCGCTGGGACGGCCGGAAGGAGCAGGTCCTCGACGACCCCGAGGCCAACGCGCTGGTCACCAAGAAGTACCGCGAGCCGTGGAAGCTCGAGGTCTGACCGGCCTCGGCTCTTGCAGGAGACCGGCGGTGTGCCACGGCGCTGCCGGCAGGCAAGCGGTGCGGGCAGTGCGGGAAGAGGAACCGCAGATGAACGCAGATAGACGCCGCGGGGCGAAGCTTCACAGGCGCCGCTGCTTCCTCTGGAGTGTCCGCGTTCATCTGCGGTTTCATCCCTCTGAGCCGGCGCGCGGCTGCGCCCAGCCCGCAAGCTGGGGCTGCGCCCCAGCCTACAAGTCCACAAATCGACAAGTCTACTTGAGGAACTCGGGCAGGTAGCCTTCGCCGGCCTTGACGCCGGTGGGATCGGGCTTGGGGCGACGCTCCTCCCGGCGGCGCAGGGCACGGTAGGAGCCGGTCACGAGGCGATCCTCCTTGCCCGAGCCGGCCTGGAGGCGGATCGCCGACTCGGCAATCAGGCCCTTCTCGACGGCGTTGATCGCCCGGCATCGGGTCTGGCACAGGCCGCAGCCCACGCACTTCTCGGCCAGCACGACCGGGGCGAGGTACCCGGTCCCTTCGATCGGCCGGCCCGAGCGGTCCACTTCCGTCCCCACCTGCATGAACTCGATGGCGTGGTAGCCGGCCGTGACGCACTCGTCGACGCAGAGCTGGCACGCCTCGACCCCGGCGTAAGGGAGGCAGGTGGACTGGTCGACCACGGCGAGCGCCATGCGCGCGGCACTCTTTTCCTCCAGCGCGAGCGCGCGGATCGCGCCGGTGGGGCACACCCGGCCGCAGTTGTTGCAGCTCGGCTCGCAGCCCGACCAATCGGCCACGACCTGCGGGGTCCAGAGCCCTTCGAGCCCCTGCTCGAACGAGAGCGGCTGGAGCACGTCGTTCGGGCACGCCCGATAGCACTCGCCGCAGCGGATGCACGTGGCCAGGAACTGCGGCTCGGGGACACTGCCCGGCGGGCGCACGGGCCGGAAGGCGTCGGCAACGGCGAACCCGGCGCCGAGCGTCCTGGTGAGCCCGGCCGCGGCTATTCCCGCCCCGATTCCCGCGGCCGTGCCCAGCGTGCCGGCCAGGAAGCGACGCCGGGCGCGAGAGCGGACGTCGGCCTCGTCCGTGGGCCGATCTTCGATTTGGCTCCAGCGCGGGACGTAGCGAATGGCCTTGGTCGGGCACACGCCCCCGCACGTGCGGCACAGCGTGCACTCGGTCGGCCGGGTGCTGAAATCGGCAGCGATCGCGTCGAACGGACATATCTCGACGCACCGCCCGCACGCGATGCAGCCCGGCTGCACCTTGCGCTGGGTCAGCCTAAGCAGGCCGGCCGTCGAGAAGACGGCCCCGGTCGGGCAGAGGTAGCGGCACCAGAATCGCGGGCGGAGCAGGCCCAGGGCGACGATCGCCGCCAGCAGGCCGAGGGAGACGAAATGGCCCGGCCCGAACGGCGGCACCTGGTACCAGCCGCGGAATGCCGCCGTCTGGAGGGGGGCTGCGAGGAACGCCAGGGCCCGAGTGGCCACCGGGATGGCCGCCACGAAGCCCGAGATCAGCACGCCGAACATCGCCGCCGCCAGCACGGCCAACAGCAGCAGGTACTTGAGCCAGGCCCACCATGGTTGCGCGTTCTCACCACGGGCTGACAAGCGGCCCGTGCCACCCGGCGAGCAGTCCGTGCCACCCGGCGAGCGGCCCGACCGGACGAACCGCCTGCGCCAAGGCCGCAGGAGCCAATCGAACAGGTCCAGGAGCGTTCCCATGGGACAGACGTAGGCGCAGAATCCGCGGGGGACAACGAGGCAGACGGCGATCGCGACCGCAGCCGCCCCCAACGACCAGACCCAGGTGCGTCCGGCGATGGCCGTGGAGACGCTCACCAGGGGATCGAGGAGGAGAAAAAGCTCGGCCGCGACCCGCTCTTTGGCCGCCAGGCCCCGGGCATAGTGGGAGGGCCAGGCGCCGGGCGGGTCGTCGGAGAGCGACCACGGCCCGAAGCTTGTCCCGAGCTTGTCGAGCTGCTCGGGGGTCAGCGGGTCGCGGGGATCGAGCAGGAGCTGCCTGTCGCCCGCTTCGGCGATCCGAAACGGCCCGAGGTACTCCGCCGGGTCGACGCCTCGATCGAGCACGTGGACGACCCGGCCGGCGGCGAGCGACTCGTCGCCCGCCCCGTCGGTCACCGCGCCGACCCGGCCGGTCTGGAGGTTGGCGTCCTGCGGCAGCCAGTTGTCCCAGACCCCGGCGGGCCGGGTTGGATAGGGGCAGCAGACGTAGAAGAACAGGCCCAGGAACGCCAGGAAGCACGCCGTCTGGATCGAGCGGCGCAGCGGCGAGGCGACCCACGTGGGGGCGAGTCGTTTCAAGGTGCGGCGGATCATGCTACTTCGTCGCCCCGGCCAGGGCCTTGGCCGTGGCGTTGAGGATGGCCTCCGAGGTGATCGTGGCCGAGCTCGTGGCGTCGATGCCCGTCACGCCCTGCACGGCGACGATCTTGCGGCACGTGTCGGTAATCGACGAGTAGTACTGTTTCTCCCGGTGGTCGGTCACGCGCACGGAGTCGATGCGGCCGCCCTTGACCGTCACCTCGACGTGCACCGGGGCCTCGTAGCCCATGCTGCTGCTGCGGTAGGCGCCGTCGGGCACGCGGGCGAGGTCCAAGAGGTCGAAGAGCTTGATCCCCTCGATGTTGGCCCGGGCACGGGTGTGGTTGCGCTCGATGCGTCCTTTGGCCTGGCCCTGGGCCGGCACTTTCAGGACTCTCTCGTAGTACTGGAGGGCCCGGCGGTGGAGCCCGGCCACACGGCAGGCGTCGCCGGCGTAGACGCAGGCGAGGTCGGCCGCCTCGCCCTGGGCCGCCGACTCGGCAATCCGAAGCGCCTCCTCGGTCTGGCCCATGTCGGCCAGGAGCTTGATCGTGGAGTACTGGAGCTCGATGCCGCGGAGCAGCTCCATGGCCATGGGCTTGTTGCCCATCTTCCAGTAGCATTCGGCCAACTGGACGCCGCTCCAGAAGCGGTCGTCCTTGTCGACGCCGGCCCTGCGCCACCAGTAGGCCGCCCGGGGAAAGTCCTGAAGCAGCCGATAGTACATTCCCCCCAGCGTATTCATGATCCGCCGGTGGACGTCCGGCCTGTCCTTGTTGACGGTCAGCAGGTGGTGCATGAAGCGAACGCCCTGGCGCCACTTGCCCTGGTTCGGATGGATGACGTCCCACAGGTACTGGCCGACGTTCTTCTGGTTGTTCCAGGGTCCGGGGGCCGGCTCGGGGAAGGAGAGGTCCAGCGTCTTGGGGAACTCCAGCGGGGTGGAGTCCCACCAGTCGGGCGGGGTGCGGCCCTCCTGGTCGATCCACTGATCGATTTCGGCCCGGGTCCGCTGCACTGCGGCCGGCGTCCGCGCCTTGCCCTTCGACGCCGAGCCCGCCGGGGTCCCGCCTTCCATGGCGTTGAGCACCTCGCGATCGTCCCCCTTCACGATGGCGTGGATCCGGTCGATCGGGTACTTCCTGGTGAAGGTCCGGCTGCCGACCGTGGCCTTCAGGGTGACCGACTGCTCGTCGCGGGCGACGATCTCGCCCTCGACCTTGGCCCCGCTCAATAGCTCGATCCGATCGGCCCGGGCCAGGCCCGCAACGATCAGCAGCAGCCCGAGGGCCAGGATGCCGGAACAACGCCGTTGGCACGTCGCCGTTTGACGCATCAGGAGTCTTCCTTCTTTCTTTGTGCCGGGGTGGCTGGCGGCTGAGCGCAGCGAAGCCCCAGGTGGTGAATCCCTGGGGCATCGCTGCGCTATGCCCCAGCCACCCCTGCGCTACGCCCCAGCAAACTCATTCAGGGTCGGGAAGCCGGCGGTGGCCAGCGTTCGGCCGCCCTTGAAGACCAACATGGCGTCGGCGCCGGGCGTGGACCGGACGAGGTGGAGGCCCTCTTCCGGGCCGAGCACGAAGACCGACGTGGACAAAGCGTCGGCCTCGCAGGCCGTCGGGGCGACGACCGAGACGCTGGCGAACGTCTCCGGCGACCGGCCCGTTTTGGGGTCGAACAGGTGGTGGTCGCGGTAGTCGCTGCCGAAGCGGGTGGCGTAGTCGCCCGAGGTGGCCAGCGACCGGCCGGCGAGCCAGGCCAAGGCCACGTGGGCGTCGGGTCGACGGGGGTGCCGGATCCCGACCGTCCAGGGCTCGCCCTCCCGCTTGTCCCCGAGTGAGCCGAGCTCGCCGGTGTTCACCAGGGCGTGCTCGATGCCGTGCCGGCGCAGGACGCCGGCGACGCGGTCGGCGGCGAAACCCTGGGCAATGCCGTTGAGCGTGACCGCCGTGCCCCGCCCGTGCAGCCGAACCTGCTCCGGAGAAACCTCGACGCGCCGCCAGTCGACCCTGCTCCGGACGGCCTCGATGGCTGCGGGCTCCGGGAGCCTGCCTGCGCTCTGGCTCTGGGCGTAAAGCTCCCAGAGCGGCTGCACGGTGACGTCGAACGCCCCCTCGGTCCTTTGCGAGGCGGCCCGGGCACGAAGCAGCACGTCGACGAGGTAGGGGTGCGGGCCGGCCAGCAGGCCGTCGCGGTTGAGCCGGCACAGTTGACTGTCGGTCCGGTAGAGACTCATCACCCTCTCGACCCGCTCGAGCTCCTCGAAGGCGGCTGCCATCGCCCGATTCGCCCGCGGTTGGTCCTCGTCGATCAGGGCGATCGACACCTCGGAGCCCATCGCCCGGGACATCCGGACGAGGACGGGAGGGCTGCCGGGCGGGCCGCCGGGCGGGCTGCCGCTGCCGGACGGGTTCCCGGCCTGGCGGGCCCTTGCCCCGGCGGACCTGGCGCAAAGCCATCCGGCCAGGCCCCCGCCGGCCGCCCCGCCGCCGAGCGCCAACACGAATCGCCGTCGGTTGATGAAGCGCATGGGCTGCATTCCTCGAAGTCTCATGTCAGGAGAGCTTGCCGGCACACCACCGGATGCCGCGGCGCAGCACCTCGCGGAAGCTCGAGTTGGAGTACGCGGCGTTGTCGTGGCCCAGGGCGAGGCAGAAGACGCGCGACTGCTTGTGCTGCCGCGTCCAGCCGACCGTCTTCATGCTCTTGGGATGGTCGGCCGAAAGCAGGACCTCGCTCCCCTGGGCCGCGTCGGCCATGGTGTACGTCTCGTCGGTCATCTCCCAGCCGGGCATGCCCTGGACGATCGGGTGATCCGGCTTGACCACGTCGACGCGGAGCTTCTGGTTCGGGTGGTAGCCGAACTTGCGGTTCTCGATGCCCACGATTTCCGACCACACCGGCCACTGCGGATAGGCCAACAGGGCGTGGTGGAGCACGATGATCCCCTGCCGGGTCGCCCCGAGGTGCTCGAGCGCCGCCTTGGGCTTGCCGGCGTAGCCGGGGAGCTTCTCGTCGGTCGGCGTGGGCATCATCATGAAGTAGAACAGCACGGCCTGGTAGCCGTCGCGCACCTCGGCCGGCGAGGAGGCAAAATCGTCGAGGTGCTGGATCATCGCGTTGACGCCCTTGAGCGAGCGGAAGAGCTTGTGGAAGCTCGGCACGTCAAAGGGATGGCCGCCGGTGATGACGGCCACCTGGACGGCCTCGCCGGGGGAAGCTCCCGGGGCCGCGGCTGCGGCCGTGCACGGCGAGGACGAGAAAAGGGTGGAACCCGCGGCGGCTGCCGCGGCACAGCCCTTCAGGAGCCGGCGGCGGCCGGCCTGGCGATCGGTCTTGTCCATGGCGTTCTCCTCGAGTCAACCCAAGAGCTGGGGCTGCGCCCCAGCCTACAAATTGCGCCCCAGCCTACAAATCTGAGCGTTGTCCTGGAATCGGGGCCCGTCAATCGGGTAGTGGCAGGATCCGGATGTTCCGGTAGTAAACCTTGCTCCCGGGGTCGTGCGCCTGGAGCGCGAAGGTCCCGCTGGAGAGCTTGCGCGGGCCCTTGACGTCGTTCGGCTCGACGTAGTCGACCAGCTTCTTGCCGTCGACGCTCACCACGATCCGCTTGCCCCGGACCACGACGTGCATGGTGAACCAGACCTCGTCCTTGGCCGGCACCTTGTAAACGTCGTCGACGCCGTACAGCCCGCCGGTCCGCTTCGGATCGCTCTGGCTGTTGTTCACCTGCACCTCGTAGCCGATCCGCGGGAAGCCGCTCTCCTGGTACTTCGTGTGGATGTAGATGCCCGAGTTGGCCTTGGGGAAGGTCATCACCTCGGCCTTGAACTCGAAGTTCTTGAAGTCGTGGTTCTTCACGTCTCCGGCGTAGAACAGGTGGCCGACGGGCCCGTTGACGACGATCATTCCGTCGCGAACCTTGAACGAGCCGGCGTTGGCACCGACTTTCCACCCGTTGAGGCTCTTGCCGTCGAACAGCGGGGTCCAACCCTTCTCGAGGCCGGGCTCCTCGGCGCCGATGCCCCGAGCGCCTGACAGAAGAACTAGCAGTACGGCGGCGGCAAATCGTTTCATCGCTTGGCTCCCTGGAATAACCATTGGGGGGGAGGGACGTTTCCCAACCATTCTACTTGCCGGCAGCCGGGATGCAACTGCCGGCGAACCTCGTAATTCGGGTGGTGGCCCGGATGGAACAGCCGTCAACGAGGCATCGGACGACAGCACACCGTTTTTCGTGGGTTAGCGTGTTCATGCCCTCATGATATGCTTGAGCGGTCAAGCATCTCAAGGGATGAGACTGGGGATTCTCCCGATTTTGCCCCCTGGACATCCCCGAACTTCCTGGCGATAACTGCTGAAACTACGGAATCTTGCGCGGATTCTCCTCAAGAAGAGGCTTGACTCGCGGCGAAAATCACATTATTGTTATAAACAGTATCGGACGCATGCCGGCAACTGAGGTTCGTGCTTTTCGGGAGGCGTCTGGCACCGTCCCAGTGCAAGACTGGCTTGGTGAGCTTGAAGACCGCGAACCGAAAGCGTACGCGAAATGTCTGGCACGCATCTTGGAGTTGGCAGACAAGGGCAACCAGATGCGGCGCCCTCACGCCGACTACTTGTGTGAGGGGATCTACGAGCTGAGGGCAACGCTAGGAAAGGACCAATACCGCCTACTGTATTTCTTTTTCGGCACAAACGTCGTCGCCGTGTCGCACGGCATTACGAAAGAAAAGGAGGTACCATCCGAGGAGATCGAACTTGCGATCAGCCGAAAGAATCTCGTAATGGCATCACCGGACAGATACACCGCTGACTTTGACGTTTAGGAACCCTTATGCCGATCACAAAGAACCTGGCGGAAGCCATTCGCCGCAAGCTGGCTTCTGACGACGACCTTGCCGCTGCCGTTGATGTCGAACGATTCAATCTCAACGTGGGCTCCGTAATCTATGAGGCCCGAAGTCGCGCTGGATTGACGCAGCAACAGCTCGCAGATCGTGTCGGGATGCATCAATCTGCCATCGCGAGACTCGAAGACGCGGATTATGATGGGCACTCGTTGAAAACGCTTGAGCGAATTGCGTTCGCACTCGGGAAGCGGATCGAAATCAGTTTTGCGGAACAATCCGTAGCTGGGCAATCTCCGCTCACCGAGGAGTTCTACATCGAAGCACCCACTTGGGAACCGGAAGCCACGTCCTGGTCGCCAAGAATCACCACGACTGGCACGACCTTGCGCCCTGACGGCAATGTGGTTGCGTAAATGGCAAAGAAGAAAAAGAAAGAACTGACGGCCGCTAAACACAAGGTGAAGGCTGCGGTTGACCTTGCGCCGCTCGCACGGCGGGTCGAACTGCGCGATCTGCGATTGCACAATAGTGCCTGTGCAGTTGCACCGGGTGCCGTTCGTGTGCCGGAATTGAAGCAAACCATCAAAATCGAGACTTGGCCGAAGACCGATCGTCCGAATGTGGTTGCCGCCAACATCGCGTTTGTCCTTGTAGGCGAGAACCCTGGGGGGCAGGAAGCCTTACGTATTGAGGCGACTTTCGGGATTGTGTATGGAGTTAATTCGGTCGACGAGTTCACGTCGGAGCAAATAGCCGCCGTTATTTCACCAATCGGGCTTGCTAACGCATGGCCATACTGGCGGGAATTTGTCCAATCCATGACCGCCCGCATGGGTCTTCCCCCGCTTCGTGTTCCGCTGTTTCGACCAGATCAAGGGCTGCCCGCCCCGACTGTCCATGCGGGGATGCCGGAACCGCCCAAAGAAGAGCATATTGAGAAGGCGAAATAGAACGGACCGGCGAAGGGGGGTTACGACGATCGCTTAGGCATACCAGAAGAATAAACTGACGCCGAGCCTTCCGCCAACCCCGCTTTCGGGGACCCGCCATTTCAAACTGACCCACTACCGAAATGCGGGCCAGCGGCCCCGATTGCCCTTGTTCCAGCGGCGAATGTGCTGTAACCTCCGCTGCCCGGGAGAACGCTTGGGGCCTACCGGCGGGGGGAAGGCTAGGGGACATCTGATGGATGGCAGTGGACGGGAGACAGGAAAGTTCTTCGTGGAGATCATCAAGCCGTCTCGTTATGACGACGACGGCTACGTGATCCAGTGGTTTCGCGTCGTCATGCCCTCCAATTCGCTGGCGTGCCTGTACGCGCTGGTCAAGGACGTGAAGGATCGGCACGCCCTGGGGGACGACGTGGAGATCGTCGTCAACGCCTACGACGAGTGTCACACCGTCATTCCCGTGCAGAAGATCATCCGGCGGATCGGCGCCCACGGCAACCGGGGCGTGGTCTTTCTGGCCGGGGTGCAGACGAACCAGTTTCCCCGGGCCTCGGACCTGGCGGGCCAGTTCCGCCGCGCGGGCATCCCGGTCGCAATCGGCGGTTTCCACGTCAGCGGGTCGATGAAGATGCTGTCGCCGCTGCCCGACGACGTCCAGGCCGTCCAGGCGATGGGCGTCACGCTCTTCGCCGGCGAGGCGGAAGGCCGGATGGAGGGCTTGCTGCGGGACGCGTATTGCGGCCAAATGAAGCCGGTCTACAACTACCTCGAGGAGCTGCCCGACCTTCGGGGGCAGGTCACGCCGATCCTGCCGCATCACCTCGCTCGCCGCTATGCGCTCTTCGCCCCCTTCGACTGCGGCCGGGGCTGCCCGTTCAATTGCAGCTTCTGCACGATCATCAACGTCCAGGGGCGCAAGTCGCGGTGGCGGGACGCCGACGACGTGGAGAAGGTGGTGCGGGCGAACCTCGCCCAGGGCATCCGGCGGTTCTTCATCACCGACGACAACCTCGCCCGAAACGGAAACTGGGAGCCGATCTTCGACCGCCTGATTGCGATCCGCCAGCGCGAAGCCGTTCGGCTGAGGCTCCTCATTCAGGTCGACACGATGAGCCACAAGATCCCCGGCTTCATCGACAAGGCGACCCGCGCCGGCTGCAACCGCGTGTTCCTCGGGCTGGAAAGCATCCATCCCGAGGGCCTCGCCGCGGCCAACAAGCCGCAGAACCAGGTGGGCGAGTACCGCGCCATGCTGCAAGCCTGGCGCGCGGCCGGCGCAGTGACGTACGCGGGCTACCTCCTGGGCCTGCCCGGCGACACCCCCGAGTCGATCGAGCGCGACATCAAGACGATCCAGCGGGAGCTCCCGATCGACATCCTCCAGTTCATGATCCTGAGCCCCGTGCCCGGCTCGGCCGACCACAAGGCGCTCGCGGAGAGCGGCGCCTGGATGGATCCGGACTCGAATCGATACGACGCGGGGCACGTGGTCTCCCGCCATCCCAGGATGAGTGCCCAACAGTGGCAGGAAATCTACGACCGCGCGTGGCACCTGTACTACAGCCCGGAGCACGTGGAGACGCTGCTGCGCAGGGCGAACGCCTGCGGCACCGGGGCGCGGCACCTCGCCCACGCCATCATCGGCTACTATGCCAGCTACCGGTTCGAGGGGATTCATCCGCTCCAGTGCGGCATCTACCGGCGCAAGGTCCGCACCACGCGCCGCCCCGGACTGCCCCGAGAGAACCCGGTGGTCTTTCACCTTCGCCGGGCGTGGGAAGTCCTCACCACCTACACGGCCCTCGGCTGGTACGTCCTCAAAATCGAGCGCATGAGGAGACGGATCGCAAAGGAGCCGGGCGCGGCCGAATACACGGACCTGGCGCTGACGCCCGTCGCCGGGGCCGATGGGCCGGCGACTTTGCCGTTGGCTTCGCTCGGGGACGTGCCGCCCCAATCGTCCGCGCGCCTGCGCCGGGCCGCGTGACGCCTGCTCGCCGCACTGCCGCCTTGGAAGGAAAACCTCAATCGAGGGACCCGTCCCCCGCGTTGAGCCAATCGATGAGCTGTCGCAGGCGCCCGGGACTGCGGTGATTGAAGGCAAAGACCAGGCGTGGCAGGTGGGCCAGGTCCGGCTCGTCGCGCTCCTCGGGCAGCGGCCCCCTGAGCTCGAACCGGCCGCCGGCCAGCAGGTCGGCGAACCGGCGGTTGACTTCCTCCAGGCGATGGCCGCCGAGCCGCTCGCTGAGGCGAAACACCAGTTGGCCGCGGACGTGCCGCATGCTCTGGTACACGCGGTAGAACCTCATGATCTCGCCCACCGCCTCCTCCACGCGCTCGGTCCGCTTGTACAGCGAGAGGTCTTCCGGCGAGATCAGGCCCCGAGCGACCAGCCGCTTCTCGAAGAACCGCTCGAGCTCGCTCCAGTAGTCCCCGCCGGGCTCGTCCAGCAGGACCACGGGCATCATGTCGCGCTTGCCGGTCTGGAGCAGCGTGAGCACTTCAAGACCCTCGTCCAGCGTGCCGAATCCGCCGGGAAGCAGGCAGACGGCGTGGCTTTCCTTGACGAACATCAGCTTTCGGGTGAAGAAGTACTTCATGTAGACCAGCTTGCGATCGCCGGCGATGACGTGGTTGGCCGCCTGCTCGAAGGGGAGGATGATGTTCAGCCCCATCGATTTTTCCCGGCCCGCCCCCACGTGCCCCGCCTCCATGATGCCGCTGGCCGCTCCGGTCACCACCAGCCACCCCTCGTGGGCCATCGCCCGGCCGAACGCCACGGCGTGCTGGTAGGCCGGCGCCTCGGGGGGAGTGCGGGCGGAACCGAAGACCGTCACCTTCCGACACCCGCGATACGGGGTGAAGACCTTGAACGCATACCCCAGCTCCCGAAGCGTCCGGCTGAGGATCTTCAGGTCCCCGCGGCTGGCTCGCTGCGAAGCCATCTGCTCCGCCGACTCCTTGATCTTGGCCACCAGATCGGCAATGTGCGGCGGCGGCACTCCGTCAGGCGCAGCAGTGCGAGCCTCTCGGGGCGTGCCGGACGGGACCCATGGCCCGGGCCGTTCCGACCCCGGCGGCGCGCTGGCCAGCTCGTTCGGGGCTTGGTGAAGGGGCCGCAATTCGCTCACGGCGAGTCTCGAAGGAGGACAGAAGGGATGCCTCCATTATAATCGACCATTTGCCGGCCATCGCGCGAAAATCGTGCCCGCAGATGACCGCGTGCCAATGCCTCGCAGAGAGGGTGTCCGGGAATTCGGTGTGCCACTGCTTCGCAGAAGCAGTGCTCGTCCGAAGCCCCTTGCACGGCGCTGCCTTGCGGCGGCGCCGTGGCCCACCGCCGTAGGACGGATTGTCAATCCGTCCTTATGCGAGACGGGGTGCCAACCCATCCTCGGATGTATAACGAGCGGCCCTGTCGAGTTATGTTCCTGCCCAAGCTTCCGTCCACCCTACACCCTCTACGGTGGGGAAACCAATCCGACCGAACGTAGCGGGCAACGGGAACGCTTGCGGCGCCCGGTCTGCCTGCATAGACTCATGGGCATGGCCAAAGTTCGTCGAGAGCGAGGTGCGACGATCCTGGAACTGGGTTCGGCCTATGCTTCGCTCGATCAGCAAGCGCTGGAGGAGCTGGGCGGGGCCATCCTTGCCGAGGCCACCCACGCCAACCCGCCGCTGCTGGTCCTGGACCTCTCGCACACCCGGCTGATTGGGTCCAGTTTCCTCGAGATCCTGGTACGCGCGTGGAAGCGCCTTCGGCAGCGCGAAGGGCAAATGGTGCTCTGCGCCATGCAGCCGTTCTGCTCGGAAGTGCTCAGGGCTGCCCACTTGGACAGCATCTGGCCGGGCTACAAGACGTGCGAGGACGCCCTGGTTGCCCTAGGCGGTTCCGTCTCGGGTGAGCGCCCGGGTGGAGATCAGGCCGAGGGGCGGCGATAATGCTGGTAAGCCAGGATGACTTCGTAGAGATCCGTCGAGATGGCAATCTGCTCGTCGGCGAAGTCCCTCAGCCAGGTGCGTTCTGACTGGACTGCATCCACCAACAGGGGGAGCACTTCGGCCAAGGGGACACTCACCTTTTGGGGGAGGTCCCTATGGTCCATCAGGTGGACCGTGGGGGCATCTTCGGTGGGGCCATTGTAGATTCGCAGATGGGTCCGGCTCATGACACAATTCCTTGCCGTCCGTGGACTTTGTTGTCGCCGGCCCGGGGGCCATCGTCCCCTTGCTCCCACCCCGGGGCGCAGCATGCCATGCCCACCCTGCCTGTTTCCTGTTTTATCGGTTGGGAATGGCTTGTGGGTTTGATCTATTTCTCCGAGAATGCGGTTTTTCCAGAATAACGGCTTTCCTCTGCTTGTTCCTGGCGCGCCGGCTGTAGGGGCCAAGCGGGTGATAGCATGCCGCGCGTCCCTGCGTTGCAGCGTCGGTGCGAGGCAGGCCGGGAGGGCCCCCAGTCTCGCCGACGCTTGACATTTTCCGTGCGATGCGCTAGAGTGCGACATCCATGAGCGAATGGGCTCTGAAGAATGACGACCTTTGCGTCACCTCTGGCTGACGCCTGCTAACCTCTATGGCCGACCCGGTAACGATCAATCTGCGGCACGTGGCTCGTGGTCTCGGCATCCCGTTACGACAAGTCGAAGCGGTGGTGGAGTTGTTGGACGAGGGCAATACGGTCCCCTTCGTCACGCGCTACCGCAAGGACCAGACCGGGGGGCTGGATGAGGAGCAAGTCCGGCAAGTCCAGACGCGTCTGACCAAGATGCGGCTCCTGGCCGAGCGCAAGCAGACCATCCTCCGGTCGATCGAAGCGCAGGGCAAGCTGTCCGAGAGGCTGGCCAAGCAGATCCTCGCCGCGGGAACGACGAAGCGGCTGGAGGACCTGTACCTTCCCTACAAGCCCAAGAAGCAGACCCTGGCCACGACGGCCCGTGCCCGCGGCCTGGAGGTTCTGGCCCAGGAAATCCTCTCGGCCGCCGTCGGGGCTGCCGATCTCGATCGCCGGGCTGCGGACTTCGCCAATCCCGATCGCCAGGTGCCCTCTGCCGCCGACGCGCTGCTCGGCGCCGGTCACATTTTGGCCGAGGAATTCAGCGAGCACGCGGAGCTTCGCCAGCGACTCCGCGAGATCCTCCAGCGGACCGGGAAGGTGGTTTGCGGCCAGGTGGCGCCGGAAGGGAAGACCGCCGGCGAAAAGGCGGAAAGGGTGGAGAAGGCCGAGAAGCCGCCCCATGCGCAGCCGGCGGGAGCCGAGACGTCGGCTTCGTCGCGCCCGGCGATCCCGTGGACGGAGACGGCGGTCGGGTTGGCCGGGCTTCCCGAGACGCTTCTGGCCGAGCCTGGTCCGCCAAGCGAGCCACCCGCGGAGACGGCCGCACCGCCGGCTGCCGGCATGGGAGAGCCCCTCGCGCCCGAGGGCGAAGACGTCTCGAATGTCCTGGGGATGACGGTGGCGCAGACCGTCCCCGAGTCGTTAGCGCCCTTCGTAGTGGATACGGGGCTTGCCGACACGGTCATCGTGGAGGGCGGCGCGTTGGCGTCGCCGGTGCCCGCCGCGGACTCGCCGGCCGCCGCCGCACCGCCTGCCCGGGGCGCATCCCCGTCCGCCAGGCCGACCTTGAAGCAAGTCCGCGCCGAACAGAAGCGCGACAAGAAGGAGCAGAAGAAGAAGCGGGAGGAACAGCGCCGGCAGAAGGCGTTCAGCGACTATTACAGTTACTCGGAGGAGATCAAGAGGATTCCGCCGCACCGGGTGCTGGCGATCAACCGCGGGGAGCGGGCCAGGGTGCTCCGCGTCCGGATCGAGTGCGACGTGGAGGCGATGCACGGGGCCCTCGACGAATTGTGCGTGCCGGCCGGGCATCCCCACGCCGAGTTCCTCCGCGGCTGTGCCCGCGACGCCCTGGCGCGCCTGATTCTCCCCAGCCTCGAGCGCGAGGTCCGCCGCGAGCTGACCGATCGCGCCGAGGCCCACGCCGTGACCGTTTTCGCCAGGAACCTGCGCAACCTGCTGTTGCAGCCGCCCGTTCGCGATCGCCGCGTGCTGGCCGTGGATCCCGGCTTCAAGAGCGGCTGCAAGCTGGCCGCGATGGACCAGTTCGGCAGCGTCCTGGCCCACGACGTCGTCTACCTCATCGGCAAGCCCGAGCGACGCGAAGAGGCACGCCGCAAGGTGGTCGAGCTGGTCGAGCAGCACCAACTGGCCGTGGTCGTCGTGGGCAACGGCACCGGCTGCCGGGAGACGGAGAGCTTCTTCGCCGAGCTGATCTCGAACGAGCTGAAGGAGAAGGGGGTCTCCTACGTGATCGTCAACGAGGCCGGGGCGAGCGTCTACTCGACCAGCCACGTCGGGCGCGAGGAGTTCCCCGCTTTCGACGCCTCCTTGCGGGGCGCCATCTCCATCGGCCGGCGCCTCCAGGACCCCTTGAGCGAGCTCGTGAAGATCGATCCGGCCAGCATCGGCGTGGGCCTTTACCAGCACGACGTCAAGGCCAAGCACCTCCGCGACTCGCTCGACGGCGTGGTCGAATCGTGCGTCAACTACGTGGGCGTGGACGTGAACACGGCCAGCCCCACCCTGCTCCGCTACGTCTCCGGGCTGAACCAGCTTACCGCGCGGCGGGTTTACGAGCACCGGCTCGCCAACGGGCCGTTCCGCAGCCGCCAGCAGCTCAAGGACGTGGCCGGCTTCGGCGAGGCGACGTTCATCCAGGCGGCGGGGTTCTTGAAGATCGTCGCCGGCGACAATCCGTTGGACGCCACCTGGATCCATCCGGAAAGCTACGACATCGCCGCCCGCGTCCTGGCGAAGCTCGGCTGCACCACCGGCGACCTGGCCGCGCCGGGCGGCGGGGCCCTGGCGGAGCGGACCGTCCAGGTCGACGCCGCCGCGCTGGCCGCCGAGCTCCAGGTGGGCACGATGCTGCTTAAAGACATCATGGCCCAATTGGCCCGACCCGGCCGGGACCCCCGTGAAGACCTCCCCCCGCCCATCTTCAAGCAGGGCGTGCTCAAGCTGGAGGACCTCACGCCGGGCATGGAGCTCACCGGCACGGTGCTCAACGTGGTCGACTTCGGGGCCTTCGTCGACATCGGCATGCACGACAGCGGCCTGGTGCACGTCAGCCAGATTGCCGACCGCTTCGTCCGCGATCCGCACGAGGTGGTGGCCGTGGGCGACGTGGTGAAGGTCTGGGTCCTGGAGGTCGACAAGCAGCGTCGCCGGGTCTCGCTGACGATGATCCCCCCCGGCCGCGAGCGCCAGTCGGGGCATCGGCACGGCAGCCCGCCGGCGCACGGCCGGCCGAGCCAGGGTCGGCCGGACGGCCGGGGCAGACCTCCGGCGCGCCCGCGCCCCGAGGGACAAGCCACCACGGCCGCTCAGCCGCCGGGCCAAGACGGCGTCGGGCCGCCGCCGCGCCGAACCGACCGCCCGCCGCGGCGCGAGGGCCGGCCGGGTGGCCGGCCTCCGGGCAAGGGGCCGCCCCGCCAGGAAGATCGAGGGCAGGCCAGGCCGCCCAGGCCCCGTCCGCCCAAGTTCATCACGCCCTTGAGCGACGAGATGAAGGCCGGCAAGGCCCCCATGCGGAGCTTCAGCGACCTGGTGCAATTCTACGATCTCCAGCAGGACGGCTCGTCCGGGTCCAAGGACCAGGGGCGCAAGGGCCGGGACCCGCGGCCCCGGGGCAAGCCCGATCGGCCGCCGGCCGCGGACCCGGGCCGGTCGGCTTTGCCTGCACAGCCGGCGGAACCAGCCCCGCCGGCCTCCGAGCCCTCGTTGCCGCCGCCCGACGCTCCCCCGCGTGCCGACTCCCCGGCCACCTCGGACCACCCGCTCGTGCCCGAGTGCCAGCCCCCGGAGACGCCGCCGGAGACGAGCCCGGAGACGCCGCCGCCGGGCCCGGCCATGCCCGCCGATCGGCCCGAGGCCGAGGCACCCCAGCAGCCGTCTGCCGCAGCCGAGGAGCCTGCTCCGCCGGCCGAAGAACCATCCCCGCCGGTGGTGGGGCGGGAAACCGCCGGCGGCGACTCCCCAGCCACGTAGGGGCCCACGATGGGGGATTTCGAGAAACGCCTGGAAAAGGCCATCGAGCGCGGCAGCCGGGCCAGCACGGCCCGGGCCCAGGCCGAGGCCCAGCACGCCCTGAGCCAACGCGAGCTCCGCCGGCGCCACACCGAGTATCGCCTTCAGGTCTCCGAGCAAATCGAGGCCTGCCTGCGGCAAATCCCCGAGCACCTGCCCGGCTTTGGCTTCGAGCCCATCGTCTCCGAGCGCGGCTGGGGCGCAGCGGTCAGCCGCGATGACGTCGATGTGACGCGCGGCCGCCGGCCGCAGAAACGCTTCAGCCGCCTGGAGATCCTCATCCGGCCGCTCACCGAGTCGTACGTCCTGGAGATGCGGGCGAAGGCCACGGTCCGCGACAAGGAGCAGTTCCACCGCACCCACTACCAGCGCCTGGACGAGGCCGATCTCAAGGGCTTCACCGATCTGGTCGACCTGTGGGTCCTCGAATTCGCCGAGCTGTACGCGGCGAAAAGCTGAACTCCCGGGCACTCTCCGATTTGCTTGACCGGGGAGGCGGCGCAGCGGTAGACTGTGGGAACACGCTCCGTGCAGGACTCGATCGAGGTGGCGTGGTTCTCTTCAAAGGCCTTTGTTGAAGGAGGACTCCCATGGGCGAGCAAGGTCGGGTGGTTGGGGTTGGTGCGGGCGGCGTCGTGAGGTTGGCTCTTGGCGTGATTGGACTGGGGGCGCTGACGGCCTGCGCCGCGGCCCAGGCCGTCCCCGTGGGGGCACCACCGGGGACGGGGAAGGCGGGTCCAACCCCCGCCGTGGAGCGGTCGGCAACCCCGGCCGAGACGGCGGCCGCGGGCATCGCCGAGATGCTGCTTGTGGACAACGACCGCCCGGCCCCGGAACACCTGGAGGGCATGTTCCGGGACATCGCGGCGGAAGTCGATCGGCTGGGCAAGACGGGGGAGGCGGGCAAGGCCCAGAAACTCGCGGCCGAATTGAAGAGATGCCGCTCGCTGCTGGAGGCCCCTTCCACGACCGCCAGAGGGGATGAGCCCGAGGTCCACGTTGTGGCGCTGCGTCGGGGAAAGGCCGCCCCGCCGGGCGTGCTCCAGGGCGCAGAGCGGTTCACGCGGACCTATGCCGAGGTCAAGGTCACCTTCACCGCCCGGCCGGTCGTGCTGGTCCTGATGGGCGAGGAGCCGATTCTCTGGCAGGTCAAGCCGGCCGAGGGGGTTCGCCTCCACGCGGTGATCCTCATGGGCCGGGAGAGGCAGACCCTGGGCAGCCTGCCCCAAGACCCGATCGTGTTTCAGCGCTTCACGACGCGGGGGGGTGGAGGCCTGGTGGTGCTCAGCTCGAGCGGGCCCGCCTTCGCCGTCCTCAATGATGATCTGCTGGAGTTCGCCGGAAGGCCGATCACGGTGCTTCTCGGGCAGAGCGAGTACCCCGGTGAGCCGATCGTCGTCGGCCCGGAGAATCGGGAGTGGGACCGGCAGCGGGCCTTCCGGCAGACGCTCGTGGAGACCTGGCTCCTGCACGAGGAGGCGATGGAGCCCCAGCGGGCCCGGCAGTTCGCCGGCGTAGCGGACCTGAGGTTTCCGGCGGTCTGGCTCTGCCAGAGCGGAGGCCGGCAAGGGGCGGCGTCAGGCGAGTTCACCGTCGCCGGGCCGATCATCGCGTCGCTCCGCAATCTTCCCCACCCGGAACTCCGCCGGATGGCGATCGACGCGAAGGAGGACCTCCAATTCGGGTTGAACCACAACAACGAGCTGCGGCTGGTCGATCCGAAGAGCGAAGAGCTGCCCAGCGTCCAGGGGCCCCCGGGGACGGACCGCACGCGGTTCTCGGCGATGGCGCTGGATACCAAGCGGCGACGGCTGGTCCTGGCCCCAGAGAGGGACAAGACCCCGCTGTGGGCCCTTGACCTGGGGCGGAGCGAATGGTTGGTCCTGGGCGATCCGGGGTATCGTCTGACGGCGCTGGCCTATTCGCCCGGCGAGGATGCGTTCTACGCGGCAACGCGAATCGATCTGAAGGCCGCTCGGGCGGGCCCGCCGCTGGACGGGGAGCGATCGTCCCCGACCCACGTCCTGCTAAAGATCGACGGCTCGGGAAAGCCGTTGAGGGAAGTGAACCTGTCGAAGCGCGTCGCCTTTCGGGAGGAGGGAGGGCCAACCCAGCTTGTTTGCGCCGGGGGGCGACTGGTCCTGATCACGCCTCTTCAGCAAAGGCGGCAAGGGCAGTCCCTGTGCCGGCTGTACGTGATCGAGCCCGATTCCGGCACGGTCGTCTACGAGGGCCTCAGCGAGCCGCACAACGGCTTGCTGCCGCACCGGCCTAAGCCGGCGGTTGGGGTTCCGGTGGGGGGGCCGCTCAGCCGGCTCGTCCGGGCGTTTGCCCAGGCGGCGAAGGCGGAGGAGGCGGTGCGCGCAGCGGGCCAGCGGGAACTGGCGGCCCGACTCGCACGGCAGATCGCCCTGCTCCGCGAGCGGCTGGCGGGCAACTACGCCGTCGACAAGGACGCCCCGCCCGAGCTGCACCTGGTCGGCTTCTACGCGGCCAAAGGCGCCGTCGTCGAAGTGACCGAGAAGTCGCGGCCGGTCGTGCTGGCCCTGTGCGCCTACGATCCCTCGAAGTGGACCGTGAGCGTGGCGGCGGGTGTGAGGCTAAAGCGGGTGATCGTGGCAGGGTATCACCGGCAGAGCGTCGAGGGAGTGCCGGCGGGGGTGCCGGTGGAGATCCACACCCATGAGGACCAGACCGGGGGGTTCTTCACGTCTCGCCGCGACGACGCCGAATTCCCGGGCGCGGCCCGGCAGCTCCGCGAGCTGACCGGCCTTCAGATCGCCACGTTCCAGGGAGACTACGAGTATCGCGGCATCCCCGTGCGCATCGGCCCGGAGAGCGGCGAGTGGCGGGCCCAGGACATCTTGCACGGGTTGGAGCAGGTGACGCAGGAGGCGCGGGGGGTGACGGAAGCCGACCGGTGGGCGGCCTTGGAACGGCTGCGTTTTCGCGCCATCTGCTACCGACGCGCGACGCACCCGATGCCGCCTCTTAGGCCCGGCGAGGAGCAGCGCCCCACGCTCTTCGACGCGGCGGCCGAGTTCACGCCGCGCGGTCCGATCGTGCCAACCTTCGACCCGATCCCCGGGGAAGTGGACCGGATTGTTCTCGATCCGCGCGGGCCGGCGTACTACGGAATCCGCGGGTCCGACGTGTCGCGCCTCGACGCCCAGACGGGCGCATGGACCCCGATCGTCAAGGACGCTGGCATCGAGGTGGGCCACAACTCGCCGATCGCCTTCGACACCAGGCGGCGGCGTCTCCTGGCGACCAAGACCACCAGCGACGGCCGTCTGTACGCCTACGACGTGGATCGCAGCGCGTGGAGCGTCCTGGCCAGGCCCTTTCCCGGCGCCGCCGCACTGGCGTACGCGGAAGACGAGGACGTGCTGTATGCCCTTGAATCCTCCATGGGCGAGCGGTCCCGCCCGAGCATCTACCGGTACAGCCCGGAAGGGGTCCCGCTGGGTCATATCTCCCCCACGGATCGGCACTTCATGGAACGCGCTTCCTCGATCCGAGAGTTCCGGGGCACGCGCGACCAGTTGGCCTGCCCCGAGGGGCATCTTGCCGTTCTGACCTACGGACCCGGCGACGAGCCCAACTCCGCCGAGATGATCGGCAGGATTTACGTCCTCTCCCGCACGACCGGCGAAGTCGTCCACTCCGGCAGGACGCGGCCCCAGCCCGGCTTCAAGGATTACAGCGCCGAGCAACTCGAGGGCCTGTGGAAAGAGCTGGCGGCCCGCGACGCCGCCACGGCGGAGAAAGCCTCCTGGGGCCTTGCCGCCGGCGGCCAGGCGGCCGTGGACTTCCTGGACAAGCGGCTCCTGCCGCTGCGCCCGGTCGACCCCGCCCGCGTCGCCAAGCTCATCCAGCAGTTGGGCGACGACCAGTTCGCGGTCCGGCAGCAGGCCTACCGCGACCTGGCCGAGCTGGGAAGCACCATCGAGCCGCTGCTGGAGGAGGCCATGAACCAGGCGAAGTCCGCCGAAATCCAGGCCTCCCTGAGACGCCTGTTGCAGAGCTGGAAGACGGCCCAGCCCCCCAGCGCCGCAGAGATGCGCGAGGTCCGGGCCGTCAAGGTCCTGGGACTCGTCGGCGGCCCGAAGGCGGGCGCGGTCTTGAATCGCCTGGCCAGCGAACCCGCTGGCGGAGTGCGCGCCCGCGAGGCCAAAGCTGCGCTCAAGGCCCTGGAGACGGAGTCGCCCTGGTAGTCCGACACGCCTTATTCGTGGGGTGGCACGGGCAGCTTGCCCGTGCTTCGCACCACAGCACTGGCGAGACGCCAGTGCCACCCAGCCGGGCAGCTTGTCTGCCCGTGTTTCCAGCACTGGCTGACAAGCAGCCAGTGCCACCCAGCCGCCTTAAGCTCCCCCGAAAGCGCAACCCCATGACCTACCTGGTCGGCACGGACGAAGCGGGCTACGGCCCCAACCTCGGCCCGTTGGTGATCTCGGCAACGCTCTGGGACGTGCCCCAGGGAGTCGGGTCAAAAGACCTCTACGGCCGCTTGAGCGAGGTGATTGCCTCGTCATCGCCCCAACGCGGCGAGGGCCGCCAGCCGGGCCGGGAAGGCCGGCGCAGAGTGGTCCTGGCCGACTCCAAGGCGCTGTATCAATCGGGCCACGGGCTGGCCGCCCTGGAGCGCGGCCTCTTGGCGGCACTGGCCGTGCTCGGACGCCGGCCCACGCGCTGGGAAGAGGCGTGGGATGCCCTGGCGCCCGAGTCGGGCCCGGCGCGCCGCGCCACCCCCTGGTACGCCGGCTTCGATCGGCCGGTTCCCCTGGACGCCCCTCCGGCCGACGTGGAGCCGCTGGCCGACGCGCTGCGGCAAGGGCTGGCCGCCTGCGGCGTCCGGCTGATCGCCATCCGCAGTCGGGCCATTTTTGAGGAGGAGTTCAACCGGCTCCTCCACGAGGAGGGATCGAAGGGGACCGTCTTGTCGCGCGCCACGCTGGGGCTGGTGGCCCGGCTCATCGAGCCTTTGGACCATGGCCCGATCGCCGTGCTGTGCGACAAGCACGGCGGGCGCAACCGCTACGCCGACCTGCTTGGCGAAAGCTTTCCCGGGTGGTTCATCGGCATCCACGGCGAGGGCCGGCAGCAGAGCGTCTACCGCTTCGGGCCCGCCGAGCGGCAAATCGAATTCTCGTTCGTCTCGAAGGGGGAGTCGCACCTGCCGGCCGCACTGGCCTCGATGGCCTCGAAGTACCTGCGGGAGCTGGCGATGCTGGCGCTGAACGACTTCTGGTGCCGGCACGTGCCGGGCCTGGTGCCCACGGCCGGCTACCCCGCCGACGCCCGGCGGTTCAAGTTGGCGATCGGCGCGGCCCAGCAGGAACTCAGGATCGAGGACGACCGGCTTTGGCGACGCCGGTAGGAGGGTGCTCCACGACGCGTGGCGGAACTCAACAGCGTTGGCGAACGGCGATCGAGCCGGCGATCAGGCAGATCGCCAGGAACGCCACGAGGAGCACCAGTTGAGTCCATTGAAGGGACATGGCCTCGGGGGCCCCAAGGGATCCGGCTTTGCCCGCTTTCTTCACCGCCGCAGGACGGATTGTGCATCCGTCCTTCTAAGGGACGGGTTACTAACCCGTCCTACGTGCCCGACCGGACTCACATCGTCCGGTCCGCGACGGAAATCAAGTGTTCGGCGTCGCCCCCCGACTTCAGGTCCAACCGCGCGGGCTTGCCTTGAGGCGATCCCCATCCGAGGCGGCAAAGTGCGACAAGGAATAACTCCCAGGAGGGGTAAGGCGGGGTGGCAGACAGTTTTGTCCAAAATTAGGTACAAATACCCGCCGTCATTTGAATCCATTGTCGTCCGAAGTCAGGGGAGGCGTCGCCTAATCCGGCCTTTCCATGGCACGCTGCCCGGCCCGGGCCTCGAGGATCCTCATCTCCAGCTCTGCCGCGGACTTCTGTGCCCATCGCTCCAGCTTGGCCACCCATTCGGAGGCCTTCTTGTCGTGCAGGGCGAAGTCCTGGACTGGGAATTCCCGGGCGCGAAGGGCCATTTGGCGCACCGCCGCAGCCAAATCCAGAAGCCTCAGCGCGACCTGGTCCAGCATGGGGGGGTCATAGGGTTTGCGGGTCATCGACAATCGGTCCTCTTGAGGAAGGCGAGCGGGCAGGCCCAAATCCGGCGACCCCCATCTTACCCAAATCATTCAGTGTGTTCGAGAGTGTTTAGATTCTCTTCCAAGAAACAACGTCCATTATGATACGAATTACACCACGAAAGAATCATCTTATGGCCAGAGTATGTCTTGCAAAAATGCTCTTTTAGTGCTATCCTCGTCCGGCCGTCGCGACATGATCTGACCGTTAGAACGGGCTATCGGGCTTACCTCTATATGCGGGTATCGAGCCTTGCCGTATAGGGAGGTCCTGCCGGCCCGGGGTCAACCAGCGGAGGAGTCGGACGACCATGATTTCAAGCCACGTTGTTGCCGAGGTTCGTCGGCTGTTGGAGGAGGGACGCCTGTCCCAGCGGAAGATTGCCCAGTGGACGGGCGTGAGCCGGGGCACGGTCAACGCGATTGCCCGGGGCCAGCGTCCGGACTGCGAGGCTCGCCGGTGCCGGCGCACCGACGCCTTCATCCCGCCCTCGGGACCGCCACGTCGCTGTCCCGGCTGCGGGGGCATGGTCCAAATGCCGTGTCTGCTGTGCCAGCTTCGCGCCATCCAGCGGCGCGGACACTCCGCGCAGGTCTAGTGGTCCGGCGCGGCTACGCGGCCTTCTTTTTCCCGCCGCCCTTCTTCTTCCCGCCCCCGGCCTTCTTGCCGGGAACCTTGGCCTTGGCAGGGTTCTCCTCCGGGGCCTTCAGCACGGGCCTGGTGGCCGGCTGGGTGAGCGGCTCGCCGTCGAGCCTGGGCTCGAACCGGGCCAGGTCGAGACCGAAGCGAGCGAGGATCGTCGGGGTGATGTCCTGCCGCATCCCCGAGCGCTTCACCTTCGGATCGTTCGTGCCCAGCGCCGTAAACGGGGCGTAGCCGTGGCCGGTGGCGCCCTCGTTGAAGCCGTGGTCGGCGACGACGTAGACGATCGTCTTGTCGTACAGGCCCAGCTCCTTGACCTTGTCGAGGATCTTGCCGGTCCACTTGTCGTTGGAGATCAGCGCCCCGCTGTACTCCTCGGAGTTCTCGCCGTGCTTGTGACCGCGGGCATCGACCTCGGCGAAGTGGACAAAGAAGAAGAAGGGCTTGTCCCGGTACTTCTCCAGCATGTCGATGGCCCGGGTGCCGACCTTCTCGTCCAGCGTCAGGCCGTAGTCCCAGACGTCGCAGGCCTTGTGCATGGTGTAGTAGGGGGAGCCTTCGAAGACGAGGTACTTCACACCGCCTTCTTCGACCACCTTTCCTTGGGCCTGCTTGGCGGCCTTGGCCTTCTTGGCAGCGCCGGGCTCCTTGGCGGCTGCGGCGTCCTTGGCGGCGTCGTTGGCGGCGGCCTTGGCCTTGCGCTGGGGCTTCGGGGCTTCCTCGACCTGGCCCGACTCCTCCAGCCGCTTCTTGAACGGCGGGCGGATCTCGCCGCAATGGCCCGACTTGCCAATGACCGCCACGCAGGCGAACCTGTCCGGCCCGAAGTGCTTCTTTAGCCGCTCGAAGACGCTCAGCCCCTCCGGCACGTCCCGGAAGCGGCCGTTGGAGTAGACGCCGGTGACCTCCGGGTGATAGCCGGTGAGGATCTGGGTCCAGCCGGCCTTGGTGTCGGTGGCGCCGGTAATGACGTCGACGTCGATCAGGGCGCCCTCTTCGCTGAGCTTCTTGAGCGTCGGCAGCTCGCCGCGGCCGAGGCATTCCTTGACGTGTGCCCGCTGGGCCCCATCCCAGCCGAAGAGAATGATGTTTCGCGGAGGTCCTTCCCGCGACGACTGCTGGGCCCATGCCGGAACCGCCAGCAGGGCCAACACGCAAACCGAGGTGAGCCATCGGCACGCCATCATTTCGTTCCTCCTCAAGAGCCTGGGGTGACGGGGAAACCTCCGAATTCAGATCACCGGGCCCGCAACCGGCTTCGGCTTGGCCTTGGGCTTGCCGGGCGGCGACTGCTTGGCAGGCGGCTCGGGCTTTGCCGGCTTTTCCGAGGGCTTCTCCGAGGGCTTCTCGGCGCGTTGGTCTTTGTCCTCGTTTTTCAGCTCGCGGAAGGGCTTGCGGGCCTTGTAGCCTTCCAGCTCCTTGCGCAGGGCCTCTTTCTGGTCGTCCCTGCCGATCTCGATCGCTTTTTGGGACCATTTCAGGGCCGAGTCGAAGTCGCCCAGCTCGGCGTAGGCGGCAGCCAGCGTGCTGAGGATGTGCCCCTGTTTGTGGTCGGTCAGCTTGCAGGCTTCCTCGGCCAGAAGCCGGGCCCGCTTGCCGTCGCGAAGCGCGTCGAACGGGGAAGTCGCCAGGACCCAGGCGAAGTTGTTCAGCAGTCCGGAGTCCTTGGGCCTGAGCCGGTAGGCTTTTTCGTAGTCGGCGATGGCCTCGGCGTGCTTTCCGAGGCCCAACATCGCGTCGCCCCGGCCGCGCAGGGCGGCGAAGTTGCCGGGCTCCTTGGCCAGCAGCTTGGAGTAGATGGCGGCGGCCTTGGCGGGCCGCTCGTCGGCGCTATAGAGCATGGCAAGCTGGAGCTGGTTCTCCTCGTCGTCGGGCCGCGATTTCAGGAGCCCTTCCATCTCGGCGATTGCCTCGCCGAACTTGCCGGCGCCGGCCAAGAGCGCGGCGCGGAACCGCTTGGCGATCTCCAGCCCCGGCTGGAGCTTCAACGCGCGGTCCACGTCGGCCAGGGCCTTCTCGTTCTGGTTCATCTCCTGGAGCACGCTTGCCCGCATCAACAGCGCCTCCGCGCTGGTGGGAGCCAGCGTGCAGGCCTCGTCGAGGCTCTTCAGGGCCGCGGGCAGGTCGGGCTTCAGCAGCAGCACCCTCGCCCGCTCGAGCAGCGGGCCCGCCGACTTCGGCTCCAGGTTGCGCAACTGCTCCAGCGTGGCCAGCGCCTCGTCGAACCGCTTCAACCTGGCCAGCACCATGGCCTTGGCTTCCAGGAGGACGGGGTCCTCGGAGTCGAGCTTCAGCGCCACCTCGAGATCGGCGAGGGCTTCCTCGGCCCTCCCCTGCTGAAGATGAAGCATGGCCCGCGTGCGCAACGGGCCGGGGTCTTTCGGTGCAAGTCGGATCGCCTCGCTCAAGTCGGCCAGCTTGTCGGCCGCATCCTTCCGGCTGTTGGCCCGCAGCAGCATCGCCCGGACTCGCAGGACGGGCTCGTCCTTCGCGCGCTGGAGGACCTCCTCGATGGCGTCAACGGCCCGCTTGCGATCCCCTTCGGGCAGGAGGTTCAACTGGGCGATTTGCAGGAGCGACTCCAGTTGTTGCCCGTCGAGCTTGACGGCCTTCTCCAGGTCCTCCAGGGCGGCCCGGCGCACGTCGCGCCAGCGGCCGTTGGGCGAGATGGCACCGGGCACCGAGCGGCCGAGGATCGCCCCCCGCCGGGCAAACGTCGAGGCCATCAGCTTGTTGGCGAAACGGGCGCTGTCCTCGTCCAGCCCTTTCTTCAGCGCGCTTTCGCACAAGCGCACGACTTCCGCCAGGTCGGCCAGGCTCTTGACTTTGAGCTTGGCCTGGACCGCCTTGTCCAAGTCGTCTTGCCCTTCGGCTGCGGCCAGGGCCTGCCCGCCGCCCAAGGCGATGCCCAACAGGAAGGCGGCCAGGACCGAAAATGCTCGTCTGATCCTCATGAGGTTGGCTCCGTGTGTCTGAAGCCGGGCGGACCGAAGGCCCGGGCCACACGTCAGTATACCGCGACCGCCCCGCGGGAGGAATTCCACCCCATTCCACCCCGCCGACTACGGCTTGGGGGTTGGCTCTTCCCCCGCCGGCTTGGCCGGCGCCCCTGGGGGGTCGGCGGGCTTGGCGGGCTGGGCGTCCTCGTCGGGTGGGAGCGGCGGCTTGGCCTGGGCGGCCTTCTTGCCGGGCGGTTTCGGCTGCCCCTTGACGGTCGGCCGCTTCTTGTCCGCCTCACCCTCCCGTTTTTCCACGGGGTCGCCGCAGTCGACCAGCAGGTAGCCGGCCCAAAGGAAGGGATGTTCGCCCTTGAGCTCCTCGCTGCCGGAGAACTTCACGCGGGGCTCGGCCGCCGGGTTGAGCCGGTTCTGCCCAAGCAGGAGCACCGCACGCTGCCAGGCGTCGGACGGCGTGGTGTGGGGCAGCTCCTGGAGGAACTCCCGCACCAGGTCGACGCTCGACTGACCGCCGGCACGCCATCGTGTCAGCAACACGGTTCGGGTCCCGGTGGACAACAGCCCGCACAACGACAGGAAGACCTCCGACCCGGGAGGCCCGCGACGCCCCTTCTTGGTGTTCTCGGCAAAGGTGTGATAGCCGGGCAGGACGATCACCTCCGGGGCGCCCCACGGCAAGGCCATCCAGTCGGCCAGCGTGCTCCCCGGCTTGCCCCGATCGAGCGGGATCGGCGACCATGCGTAGGGGGCCTGGTCGTTGAGCACGAGGTCGTCGAGCACGACAAGGTGCTGCATGCGCAGCTTGCCCAGCGCGGAGCCTCCGGGCAACGGGCGGTCGATGGCCACCGCCCCGGGCAGCGTCTTGGCCAGCTCGTCGTAGGCCGCCCGGGCCACGGTGTCCGCGTCCCGAGGGTACAGCCGTCCGAGCACCACGGCCGTCGACGGCTTGGCGCTTCGCCCGCGGGCGTCGGCCACCGCCAGCCCCAACGTGGGCGCGTAGCGGATCCGGAACCGGCTCAGAAGCGATTCCAGCCGATCGTCCACGCTCACCTGGAGCGCCTCGAACGGCAGGTACCAGAACATCCCGTCGGGCACGATGATCAGCTCGGGGAACTTCTGGCCCAGGTCGACCTGGGAGCCGGCAAGGAGTTCGTCGAGCACCTTTCGGGCGAGGCTCTTCCACTGCGGGCTGGCGAGGTCCTTGGAGGCGACCTCCCGGTTCGCGTCGACGTTGCCCATCTCCCGCAGCAGCGCGGCGATGGCGGCGCCGAGCGCGGAGGGGTTGCGGACCACCCAGTGCGTGGCCTTGGTGCGGTCCAGCAGGAAGGCGTGATACTGCCCCCCGGCGCACACGAAGGCGAGCACGGCCGCTCCTTCCGGCAGCGCGTCTTGGACCTCCCTGGTCGACCGCAGCGGCGGGAAGACCAGCTCCGCCGGCTCGCGGCGGACCGCCATCTCGCGGAGGATGGCCTCCTGCAACACGCTGAGCTTGGCCAACTCCGCTGCCAGGGCGGACTGCTGGCGGATCTCGTCGGCAGCGCGGGGCACGGCCGGGAGCGCGGCCCATTGGGCCCGAAGATTGCTCGCTTGCCGGGCGATCTTCTCGTAGCCCGGGTAGCGCGCCAGGAGGTCCTGCCGCTCGACCAGGGCGATCTTGCCCAGCGCCTCCGGCGGCGCCTCCAGGACCCAGCGGAGCGCCGACAGGCGCCCGCCCAGCGGCAGCGTGCTGAAGTACCGGTGCCGCCGCAGGCGGTCGGCGATCTCCAGGGCCGCGGGGATCGCCGCCGCCTCGTCCACCCCGCCCAACGTCGCGTAGAACCACTGCTCCAGCGGCTCGGGGTGCGGCGTGGAGAGCACGGCCAGCGACTCCATCGGATCAAGGCCCCAATCGGCCGGTCGCGGGTCGCGGAGCACCTCCCGGTAGAGGTCCGTTGCCCGATGCGTCGTCATCTGCGTGGTCCGCTGGGAGTTGAGCACGAAGGCGTGGACCTGGGCGACGTGGAACAGCCAGCGGGAGCCCCCCGATTGCAGGTACTTCAGCGCCGCCGCCAGGGCCTCCTCGCCCGGTCCCACCTTCCCCTGCTGGAACCACTGCGTGGCGCGGAGGTAGTGGAGCCGAGCCCCGATCGCCCCGAACAACATGGTCCGCTTCGCGGCGGCCATCTGGGCCTCGTCCAAGAGCGACGCCGCCTGGGCCGTCTGCCCGAGCTCGAGCAGGTTGTCGGCCGCCGACATCGCCAGCGAGGCCCGCACGTGGCGCAAGTCCTTCCCGCCCGTCCGCGCCCAGCCAACCGCCGCAGCCAGCGGAGGGAAGACGGCCCTCGTGTTGGAGAGCGTCTGCACCAGCGCGGCCTGGCGAAACGCCTCCTCCAACGTGATAAGATCTTCGTAGTGGTACGCTGCGTAGGTCGCCTCGATGAACAGCTTCCCCGCGCCGGCGTAGTCGCCCTGCTTCATCGCCATGCGCCCCAGCTCCAACAGGGCCACGCCGGTCATCGGGTGATCGAATTGCCCGGCCGCGGCCACCGACCGCTTCAACACCTCCACCGCCTCCTCCGGCTTGTCGGTGGCCAGGATCGCCAGCCCCAACTCGAGGTCGACCCACGCCTGCGTCCAGTGGTTTCGCGGGCCGACCGGCCGCGACAGGACCTCCACGAGCTGCTTGCTCAGCGGCTCGTACTTCGACCGCGGACCCAAGAGCTCCGTGCGCCGCCGGATCGCCAACGCCGTGGCGCGGACAATCTCCTGGGGTTGGATCGGGTAGAGCTGGGCCGCCTGCACCTGGCCCCCGCGCCGCAGCGTCTCGGTGATGTCGAGCTGTCCCTGGGCCGTGTGGACGAACTGCGGGTACTTCCCCAGTTGGGTCCCCCGGGCGCTCCGGCCCCACGGGGTTTGGGGCGAGACAGTCAGGGGGCGGATCTGCGCGTCGAACTGGACGCGGGCCATCCAGTCGGGAAAGGCCAAGTAGAGGTTCAGGGCCTCGGTATAGCTGGCCAGGGCCTCATTCTGCATCCCCCAATGGTAATAGCACTCTCCGATCATCGCGTAGAAGCAAATCGAATCGATCCAGCGGTAGGGCCCGTTGCGCACCCCACCCCGCAGGAGCTGCCGGTACTGATCCAGGGCCTCCTTGTAGTTCCCGTCGTAAAGGTAGTACGCCACCCCATTGTACACGCGGGTGGGGGCTGCTCTTTCCTGGAGTTGAGCCCGGCATTCGGTGGGCCACGCCCCCCACGCCAGGCCGATACCCGCCAAGAGGAGCATCAGCCAAGCCGGCCGACTTTGCCAATGATGAATCCTCAGTTGGGGGGGGTGCATGGCCATATGACTCCTCTCTCAGCTCGAACCGCTGGCAACGTGGCGCGCCGGGCAGACAGGCGACGTTCCGACAATACTATCAATATATTACGCCTTGCACTTGGCGTAAGTCATTGGCTGTCCCGAAAGGGATGATTCCCCTCTCGTGAGGGGGTTCAGGGTGGGGCCAGCCGCCGCGACGTATCGCGCCCCAAGCACCGCTCCCACAATTGCCAGAGACTCTAAAGTCTGCCGGTCCCGGCGGACGATAACGATCGCAACGATTTTGCCGGTTGTGGTGCTCGTGCATGCGGGCCTCGGGCCCGAAGGAACTGGGCCTGCAACGGGCGCAACTCGATTCGATCGGTTCGACGGAGGTGGCGGATGAGCGGTTCGAGCAAGCCCAAGCGCCCGTTGCGAAGCCTGCTGGTCGGTCTCGGGCTGCTGGTCGTCACGGGAGTGACCGGCTGCCAGATCGACCTGGGCGGGCAGATGCACCCCAGTCCCTATTACACGACCGACGACATTCAGTACTTCGCACCGGGACCGGAGATGAAGCTCGCCCGGGAGGCCGCTGCACAGCGCGCGGCCATGGCCGAGCAGAACCTCCAGCGACGATAAGCGTGGGTATGTGTTTGGGGGGATGGCACTCCGCGTTGTTGACGTCTGAGCCGGGCCTTTGGCTTGACCGGGGCCGGCTCGGACGTCAACAGCCGGAGTCTAGCGTTTCTTGACGTCCCTCCCCAGGAAGAGACCGGTCGTGCCCGACTTCGAGCTCTCCCAAACTGCTCAGCAGTGGACCAACGTCGTCCTGATCTGGCTGGGATTCGGGATCGTGGCCGGGCTGTTGGCCAGGGTCTTGATTCCCGGCCGCGCGCCCGGCGGCGCCCTGGGGACCTTGCTGATCGGCGTGGCCGGCAGTTGCCTCGGCCCGTTGGCCTTGTCGTACCTGTGGGCCAAGGGCGACTTCAATCCCATCAGCCCGGTGGGCCTGCTGGCCGCCGTGGCCGGCGCGGTCGCCCTGCTCTTGGGCTATCGCCTCCTGACCGCCTCCTTCTTCGAGCCCCGGGGCGTGCCCGACGAAGAGGACCTGGCCTGACCGCACGGGCATCGCACCCCCTAGCTCGCGAACGGTTACCATCGTACCCCCTGGCGGAACCATGCGCCCTCGGTTAAGATGAGGGGTGACGCCGTGCAGCTCCTCAGGGAGCCGGCAAAGGGAGGAGCCGATGGTCCTTGCGCTTGAGCCCCTGATCCGGCAGTTGGAGGCGAACGTCTCGCGGGTGGTGTTCGGCAAGCGGGAGGTGGTGCGGCAGTGCCTTGTCGCCCTGCTGGCCGGGGAGCACGTGCTGCTGGAGGACGTGCCCGGCGTGGGCAAGACGCTCGTGGGCAAGGCCCTGGCCAAGAGCGTCTCCGGGCAGTTCCGCCGCATCCAGTTCACGCCCGACCTGCTCCCGGCCGACATCACCGGCAGCAGCATCTACGACGCCGGGCACCAGGAGTTCGTGTTCAGTCCGGGCCCGATCTTCGCCAACGTCGTGCTGGCCGACGAGATCAATCGCACCACGCCGCGCACGCAGAGCGCGCTGTTGGAGGCGATGAGCGAAGGGCAGGTCTCGGCCGACGGCCAGACCCACCTCCTGCCGCGGCCGTTCATGGTCATTGCCACGCAGAATCCCCTGGAGTTCGAGGGGACCTATCCGCTGCCCGAGAGTCAGCTCGACCGCTTCTTGCTGCGGATCTCCGTGGGCTATCCCGATCGGGCCTCCGAGCTGGAGGTGCTGACCAGCCACCGCCGCGGCGAGCCGGTCGACGACCTCCAGCCGGCGCTCTCGGCCGAGCAGGTCGTGGCCATGCAGCAGGCCGTGCGCAACGTCCGGGTGGACGAGGCGATCAATCATTACCTGCTCGACGTGGCCGACGCCACGCGCGCCAGCGAAGACCTGCACGTCGGGGTGAGCATCCGCGGGACCTTGTCGCTGTACCGGGCCTGCCAGGCGCTGGCCGCGATCGAGGGGCGCGACTACGTCGTCCCCGACGACCTCAAGCGCCTCGCCGTCCCCGTGCTCGCCCATCGCGTCATCACCCGGTCCTCCCTCCACGGCAATCGGCGCGAGGCGGTCGAGGCCCTCATCGAGCGACTGGTCGAGGAGGTCCCGGTGCCCCGGTAGCTTTGGCGCGGCGAATGGGTGGCTGGGGCATAGCGCAGCGGTGCCCCAGCAATTTGGGGCCTGGGGCTTCGCTCCGTTGAGCCACAAGCCACCCCGGCGACTCCTGGAACCACGCAACCTCATTCGAAGAGCTCAGGCGCGATGGACAATTCCTCTTCAGGCCGCCGGAAGTCCCCGCCCCAGACCGATCGGGCCGCTTCCTTCGGCGTGCCCACGCTTCGCCGCCTGGGGGTGCAAACGTGGCGGGCCGTGAAGCGGCCCATCGAGCGGCTGCGCGCCGCTCGGCGCAGACGGCCCGTCACCGCCTTCTCCCGCCAGGGGCTCTACTTCCTCGCCGTCCTCCTGATCGTTTTCACTTTTGCCCTGCTGGGCGACGTGAACCTCCTGATGGTCCTGGCGGGAATGCTCCTGGGCGTGCTGTGGGTGAATTGGCGCCTGGTCCGCAAGACGCTCCGCGGGCTTCAGCTCAGGCGCCGCATGCCGCGAAGCGTGGGGGCCGGCGATCCGCTCGTGGTCGCCCTCGAGCTGGCCAACGCCCGCAGGCGGGGCGCAAGCCGGGCCGTCCTGGCCCACGAGGAAATCCGCCCCGAAACCGGTTCCGCCCGGGCAAAGCCCCTGGAGCCGCTCGTCTTGTTTCCTTACGTTCCGGCACGGGGCTCTCGCACCGCCACGTACCGCGTCCGGCTGACGCACCGCGGGCGATACCGATTTGCCGCCCCGGCCCTCTCCACCGGGTATCCGTTCGGATTCTTTCGCCGGCGGATGACCGTCGGAGCGGACCAGACGCTGCTGGTGCTGCCTCGCCCGGGGAGGCTCATGCCCCGCTGGCTCGAGCGCCATCACGAGTCGTTCGAGGGGAACCGGCAGCGGGAGCAGCGGCACGGGCGGGTCTCCGGCGAGTTCTACGGGGTCCGGCCGTGGCAGCGCGGCGACTCGCGGCGGCAAATCCACTGGCGGAGCTCCGCGCGGCGCGGGACGCTGGTGGTCCGCCAGTTCGAGCAGCACCGCAACCGCGACGTTGCCTTGGTGGTCGACCTCTGGCAGCCCGAGCGCCCGGCCACGGAGGCCCTGGAGAACGTCGAGCTGGCGGTGAGCTTTGCCGCCACGGTGGTTGCGGATATGTGCCGGCGGGGCGGCGGGAACCTGCTGGTGGCGACCACCGTGGCGCCGGCCGAAGTGCTCCGCGGGCCCGCCTCGCCCGCGATGATGCAGGCCGTCATGGAAACCCTGGCCGTGGCCGAGGCCACCAGCGAGGATCGGCTGGAAGCGATGTTCCTTGGCGTGCTCTCGGCGATCGAGCCCGGCGTGGAGGTCGTGCTGGTCACCACCCGGCCGATCGACCCTTCCCAGGCCGACCGATTCCCGGGCCTGGAGGGCCATCCGGCGTGGCGGGCAATCGCGCCGCGGATCCGCGTGGTCAACACGGCCGACCCCGGCCTGGACGATTACTATCGACCCGAATAGCTTCAGGGAGCCGTCTTTCGTGCGCGTCGAGCGACTGTTGCAGATCGCCCTGGCAGGCATGACCGCCCTGTCGAGCCTGATGGTCGGCATGGGCCTCGACGACGCCCTGCTTCCGCTCTTGGTGCTTACCGCGGCGATGCTTTCGGTGTGGGTGACCGACGTCACGGGCAAGTTCGCCCTGGGACGCCGCGCGAGCAAGGTCGCGTTGATCGTCGCCCTGGTCATGTCGGCCGGCAGCATCCTCCCGATGGCCCTCGACCGATACGCGATGATCCGGGCCGTGGCCTGGTACCTGGCCTTGGTCCAGATCGTTTACTTCTTTCAGCGCAAGGACCTCCGCCTCTACTCGGCGCTCTTGCGCTTCAGCCTGCTCCAGGTGGTCGTGGCGGCGGTGCTCACTCAGGGCTCGCTGTTCGGCGTGCTGCTGGTGGCGTACCTGTTTGCGGCGCTCTGGGCGATGTCGGCGTTCTTCTTGCACGGCGAGCGGCTCCGGGTGCAGCAGGCCGAGGCGCGGGCCGAGGCGCGAACCCGGCCGGCCGCCGGGGCCCGCTGGCCGCTGATCCTCCAGCCGCCCACCTTCTCCTCGCCCGCGGTCGGACGCATCGCCCTCGGCTGGGAGTCGTGTTACCGCGTGCTCACGATGGGACTCGCCACGCTGGCCCTCACGGCGCTGGCCTTCTTCACGGTCCCCCGGTTCGGCCAGGGGGCCTGGCGCGGCATGCGCGAGTCCGTCCGCAGCAGCGTCGGCTTCTCCGACAAGGTGAGCCTCGGCGACCTGGGTCTGGTCCTCCAGAACCCCCAGCAAGTCCTCCAGCTCTCGCTCTACGACCACGGCACCGGGGAGCCGTATCCGGTCCACGACGATCTCTACCTCCGCGGCGCCCTGCTGACGCACTACCAGAAGGGCCAATGGACCTTGGCCCCACGCCGCGAGCTCTCGCTCGGGCGTCTGGAGAGGCTGCTCGGCGATTCGCCGGCCGGGCCGCTCGTGCGGCAGAAGATCGTCATCGAGCCGATGGAGCGGAGCGAGCTGTTCTGCATCTGGCCGTTCCTCCCGATCGATCAGGATGCTCGGCTCGTGTTCGACCCCCAGAAGGATCGCCTCAGCCGGCCGCCGGAGACGGCCTCTCAGAGGTTCCTCTTTGAACTCGCAACGACGGCGTTCGAGGATTCCGTCCAGGCGGCGTTCGTGCCGGCCCTCGAGTCGCCCGATCTGACCGGCCTGCTCGAGGTGCCCCAGGAGAACGGCCGCAGCACGGTCCCTTCGCTGGAGGCCCTGGCCGCCCAATGGCTGGCCGAGTCCGGGCTGCCCCCGGAGAACCGCTTTGCCCGGGCACGGCGTCTGGAGCGAAACCTCCGCGACTCCGGCCGGTTCCAATACAGCCTCGAGGGCCAGGGTCGCAACCCCGAGATCGATCCGATCGAGGACTTCATCGCCAACCATCCCCGCGGCCACTGCGAGTACTTCGCCACGGCGTTGGCCCTGATGCTGCGGAGCCAGGGGATCCCGGCCCGGGTCGTCGTGGGCTACCGCTCCGGCGAGTGGAACGACGTCGGCGACCGGTTCCTCCAGGTCCGGCAGCTCCATGCCCACACCTGGGTCGAGGCGTACCTTGCCGGTCCGCAGATCCCCGCAGAGGTCCAGGACCGCGCCTCGCCGCGGTGGCTTGCCGGGGGCTGGCTCCGGCTGGACGCCACCCCGGCCGGCTCCGGCGCCGATGCCGCCGGGACCTCCTGGCTCGGTGGCCCGGGCAAGTACCTCAATTGGCTCGATTTCGCCTGGTCCAACTACGTGATGGAGATGGACCGCCCCCGCCAGCGCCGGGCGGTCTACTACCCGGTGGTCGACAAGCTCCGCCGCGCCCTGGCTGCGGTGGCCGATCCCGGCTGGTGGCGCGACACGCTGCGCGGCCTCGCCCGGGCCGTGGGACTGGACCGCTTGCACCAGCCGGGTGGGCCGTGGTTCCACTGGCGGGCCTTCCTTCTGGTTCTCGTCGGGGGGGTGCTGGTCGTGGTGATCGCCCTGGCCGCCAAACGCGGCCTCCGCCCGCGCTGGCTCGCGTGGCGCCGCAGCAGAAACGACGTGGCCCGCGGAGCCGACCGCGTGAGAGTCGAGTTCTACCGCCGCCTGGAAGCGGTGCTCGGCCGTCACGGGCTGGTCCGCCCCCCGGCACGCACCCAGCGCGAGTTCGCCCTGGCCGCCGGGCGCCACTTGGCCGATCGGCTGGCCGACGAGCAGCTCGCCCCGCTCCCCGTCCTGGTGGCCGACGCCTTTTACCAGGTCCGTTTCGGGGCCACCGCGCTGGACAAGTCCCGGGCCGACACGGTAGAACAAGCACTGGCTGCGTTGGAGCGGGCGGTGGAGAGGCCGCCGCAACCCGCCGTGGCCTAGGCCCGGCACTTGTGCCGAGCGTGACCTGTACCGCCGGGAGGAACCAAGACATGAAGATCGGCCTGGTGGGATATAAGGGGTCGGGCAAGAGCACGGTGTTCCAGTGGCTGACCGGCGTGCGGGCCGATCCGGCGCTGGGGCACACCGCCCAAAGCGCGATGGCGGTCGTGCCCGACGCCCGCATCGAGCCGCTCTCCCAAATCTTTCACTCCAAGAAGGCCACCCCGGCGGCGCTGGAGATCGTCGACACGCCGGGCCTCAGCCGGACCCACGAGGGCAACGCCGCCCGGCTCGCCCAGATCCGCGAGGCCGGCTGCCTGGTGCTCGTCGTGGCCGCCTACGACGGCTCCGAGCCCGCCAGCGACCTGACCACCTTCTCCGAAGACCTGCTGCTGGCCGACATGGAGATCGTCGCCAGCCGCATCGGCCGGGTGGAAGAGACGCTCAAGAAGCCCGTCCCCCGCCCGGAGCGCGAGGCGCTGATCCACGAGGAGCAGACCCTGAAGATCGTGCTCAAGGCACTCGAGGCCGGCCAGCTCCTCCAGCCCGGGGAGATGACCGAAGAGCAGCTCAAGGTGACCCGCCCCTTCCGCCTGATGAGCGAGAAGCGGCGGATGATCCTCGTCAACACGTCCGAGGACGACCCAAACCCTCAGCGGTTCCTCGGGGCCATCCCCGAGGGGATTCCCGCGACCGCCTTCCCCGCCCGGCTCGAGCTGGAGCTGGCCGAGATGACTCCCGAGGACCGCGCCGAGTTCGAGAAGGAGATGGGAATCGGCGGCACGGACCGCGAGCGGGTGATCCACCAGCTCCTGGAGGGCTCCGGCCAGATCACCTACTTCACCGGCAGCGACAAGGAGGTCCGGGCCTGGCTCTTGCCCAAGGGGGGCTCGGCCCTGGACGCCGCCGCCGCGATCCACACCGATCTGGCCCGGGGCTTCATCCGCGCCGAAGTGATCGCCTCCGACGACCTGATCGCCGCGGGCAGCGAGCGCGAGGCGAAGGCCAAACACCTCGTGCGCCAGGAGCCCAAGGACTACGTCGTCAAGGACGAAGACGTGCTCTTGATCCGCTTCAGCGTGTGAAGTGCGTCACGTGGCATGCCGTCACGCGGCGCAGCCGCGGGTCGGCATGGTCCGTTGCCCAGCCGGCCCGCGGGGTTCAGCCCCTCAGCCCCCGGCTTTGCCGGGGGGCATTCGGATCAAGCAAAGAACCCCCTCGGCCGGGGTGTCCTCGCAGAGTTCGACGCGAAAATCGCGCACGCCCAGCGCGACGAGCCCCGGCACCAACTCGGCGGCGCTCTGCGGCTCGGCGCGGTACATGGTGTTGCGGCAGCCGGCCTCGGGCGCCAGCGGGTGCTCCACGCCCACGTGGTCCCGCAGCCAAAGCCCGTGCCGATCGCAGGGCCGGCCGCAGTCGGCCCGGCTCGTCCCCGGCGAAAGCACCGCGCAGAACAGGCAGTGCTCCGTGTGGAACATCGGCAGATGGTGGTGGATGACGACCTCGAGCCGGCCTGGCGCAACCGCCTTGGCCAGTGCCACGAGCCGCTTGCGGCCAAGCTCGCAGCAGGCCGTCACCCGAGCCGCTCCCTGCTGGAGGAGCCACGCCACGCTCAGCTCGTTGGCGGCGTTGAGCGAGAAGTCGGCCACCACGGGGACGCCGAGGTCGCGGAAGAATCCCAAGGCGCCCAGGTTGCGGGCGAGGATGCCGTCGGGCTGGAGGTCGGCCAGTGGCCGCAACGCGTCGATCTCGCCCGGCTTCTGAACGCGCGGCGTGGCCAGGAGGATGGCCGCACCGCCGGCGCGGGCCGAACGCACGGCGTCGCGATGTTGGCCCGATTCCCGCAAATCGGCAATCACGCTCCGTACGCCGCTCGCCAGCACTTGTTCGAGCTGCTCCAGCGAGCGGCAGAGCACGTGCAGGCGTGCCTCTGCGCCGGCGTCGGCACTGCTTGCCGGAGGGCAGGCAGTGGCACACGGAGTACGGGCAGCGGCGCGAAGCTCCGCCAGGGGCGACTGGGCGGCGATCTGCCGGCGCGGTGGTGCCGCCAGGGCGGCCTCGAGCTGCTCGACCATCGCCCGACGCACTTTGCCCAGCACGCTTAGCGGAGCCATCGGCCGGCCCTCGATCTTCGCGTCCAGCCGGCCGAGCGCGTAGGGGGTGGCGCCCAATCGGCCGAGGTGCTCGCGGAGCGTCTCGGCGGTCAGGGGGTGCTTGTGGGCCTCGGCGAGCGGCTCGGGGGACTCGACTCGGCAGGCAGCCCCGGACGCGGCCCGGCCGGCGACCACCAGCCGCCTTCCCGCGGCGGCCTCGACGGCCAGGTCCAGCGCCACCTTGCGCGTCGGTCGCCCGGTGAAGGTCTGGCGCAGGCGACGATCGAGCCGGGGGTCATGGGTCTTATAGATCCGCTGACCGGGCTGGATCGCGCCGAATCGGATCGAGCCGCGGGCGAAGCTCAGCTCGACGACCCCCTCGGTCACTTCCTCCTTGATTGATCGCCCCTGGACGAAGACCTCCCAAACGCGGCCGCCCTGCTCGGCGCCGCGGGCCCGATCGCCCTCGAACACTACGCCGTCGCCGCGGCAAACCGGCGCGGCCAGCCGCACCCGGACCCGCCCCCGGCCCGCGCCGAGCACCTCGCCGAGCACGATTCCCCGCTTCGCCGAGCTGTGCCCCCAGACGAGCGTCTTGTGGCTGGGCCCCTCGAGCCAGCCGTGGCCGAGGCCGCGCGAGAAGAGGACCTCCAACTGCCGGGTTTCCCCGCTCGTGAAGCCGGGGGGCTGGCCGGCCATCGCGGCGTCGATGGCCCGCCGGTACAGCCCCGTGACGCAGGCCACGTACTCGGGCCCTTTGAGCCGCCCCTCGATCTTCATCGCCGACACCCCGGTGCGAATCAGCTCCGGCACCAGGTCCCACGCCGCCAGGTCGTGCGGGCTCAGCAGGTATCTTTTGTCGCCCAGGTCCACGTCGCGCCCGTCGCAGACCAGCTCGTAGGGCATGCGGCACGCCTGGGCACACTGGCCCCGGTTGGCGCTCCGCCCGCCCAGCGCAAAGCTCGCCAGGCACTGGCCGGAGTACGACACGCACAACGCCCCGTGCACAAACGCCTCCAGCTCCAGGCCCGTCTGGCGGCGGATCATTCGGATCTGCTCGATCGAGAGCTCCCGGGCGAGCACGATCCGCCGCACGCCCAGCGACTCGGCCACGCGCATCCCCTCGGCGCTGGTCAGGCTCATTTGGGTCGAGGCGTGCAGGGGCAGCTCCGGACACACGGCCCGGGCCAGCCGGGCCACGCCGAAATCCTGGACCAGCACGGCGTCGGCCCCGGACTCGGCGATCCGCCGCACGAGGGCCTCGACCTCGTCCAGCTCGTCGCCAAACACGAGGGTATTCAGGGCGACGTATCCCTTCACCCCGCGCCGGTGCAGCCACTCGATCAGCTCCGGCAGCTCGTCGGGCGGGACGTTCGTCGCCCTGGCCCGGGCGTTGAAACCGGTCGGCGTGGCCAGCCCGAAGTAAACCGCGTCGGCCCCGTTCTCGACCGCGGCCCGCGCGCATACCCGATCCCCCGCCGGGGCCACCAGCTCGGGCCGCTCACGGGGACTGTCCCCCTGGTTTGTGCCCGCTTCGTCCATATCACGTTATTATAGGGATTTCCGGAACGACGGACAGGAGCAGCCCGCTGGACGTCTTTGGCGTGTGTGTCCACTTCGTCCCGCCAGCCGGCTTGCGGGGTCGAAACCCTCAGCCCCAGGCTTCGCCGGGGGGCATAGGGCTGCGGGGCCCTTTTTCCTTGACCCAGCCGCTCCCGTATGCCACGATAGGGTGGGGGCTTTCGGTGGCTGTCGGAGGGCTCGACCATGTGGAATTTGCTCAACCAGCTCGACCGCATCCTCCGGGGCGAGGCGACGCAACTGGGGGATCTCCGCGAGGGAACGATCCGCATTCCCGCCGCCGGGCTGTCGGCGGTCATCGCCGTGCTGGCGGTGCTCTATGGCATGTGCATGGGCTGCTTCGCCCTGTTCCGCGAAGGGGGGCCGTCTTGGGCCCAGTTCTTCGCGACCACGGTCAAGGTGCCGGCCCTGTTCTTTCTGACCCTCGCGGTGACCTTCCCGTCGCTGTACGTGTTCAACGCCCTGGTCGGGTCGCGGTTGAACCTGCTGGCGATCCTGCGGCTGTTGGTCGCCTCGCTGGGAGTGAACCTGGCCGTGTTGGCCTCGCTCGGACCGATCGTGGCCTTCTTCTCGCTCAATACGACCAGCTACTCGTTCATGGTCCTGTTGAACGTGCTGGTCTTCGCGGTGTCGGGGCTCCTGGGGCTGATGTTCCTGATCCAGACGCTCAACCGGCTTACCATTGCGGCGTGGCGACCGGGGCTTGGGAGTCGGCCGGCACCGGCTGCCCAGCCGGCGCTGTCCGCTCCGGCCTTCGGGGAAACGCCGCCGGGCGAGCAGCTCCCGGCCCAAACCGCCGGCGAGCCGGTCCCGGCAGTGGTGGTCGGCGAACGGGGGCCGCTGGAGCGGCTGGAGGGCCACGTCCTGGCCCGGCACGTCAAGACGGTCTTCGCCTGCTGGATCGTGCTGTTCGGCCTGGTCGGTGCCCAGATGGGCTGGGTCCTGCGCCCGTTCATCGGCGATCCCAACGCCCCGTTCCAGTTCTTCCGTCCCCGGGAATCGAACTTCTTCCAGGCGGTCTGGCAGTCGCTGCGGGCCCTGTTCTTCTGACGAGTCGCGGATGTACGGATTGCTCCGACAAGCCGACGACGTGCTGCGGCGGCGCCCCTGGACGACCGGCGCCGCGGGAGTGCTCGCGACGCTGGGGCGGCTGGCGGCCGCGATCCTCGTGTTCGGCCTGGCCTATGGGGCGGTGATGGGCCTGTTCGGCGGTGTCCTCGGCGAGCGGCTGCTCATGGTCCTCTATTCCGCGCTGAAGGTCCCGCTGCTGCTCTTGGCGACGTTCCTGCTGGGGCTCCCCAGTTTCTTCGTGCTCAACAGCCTGTTGGGGCTGCGGCGCGACTTTGCCGAGGCGGTCCGGGCCTTGATGGCCGCCCAGGCCGCTTTGGCCATCCTCCTCGCCTCGCTCGCCCCGCTGACCGCCCTGTGGTACGCCTCCTCGGCCAACTATTCGGCCGCCACGCTCTTCAACGCGGTGATGTTCGCCGTGGCCAGCTTCGGGGCCCAGGGGCTCTTGCGCGGGTACTACGCCCCGCTGATCGCCCGCAACCCCAGGCACCGCTGGATGCTCTGGACCTGGCTGGTGCTCTACGCCTTCGTGGGCATCCAGATGGCGTGGATGCTGCGGCCCTTCGTGGGCGATCCGGACCTGCCCGTGCAGTTCTTCCGCGAAGCGCGTTGGGAGAACGCCTACGTGCAGGTCTTCCGCATTGCCTGGGGCCTGGTCACGCGAGGCCGATGAGCGCTCTGGCCATGCCGAACCGGTTCTATCAGGTCCTGTTGGCCGCCTCGACCGTCGGCTTCTCGTGGCTGGCGATGCAGGTGGTCCACGAGCTGGGGCACGTGCTGCACTTGTGGCTGACGGGCGGGTCGGTGGACTACGTGATCCTCCATCCCCTGGCGATCTCGTACACCCACCCAGCGGCCAATCCGCACCCGCTGGCGGTCGCCTGGGGCGGGGTGATCTGGGGCTGCGCGTTGCCGCTGGGCTTCCATCTCCTCGCGCGTCTGGGTGGCACGGGCTGCTTGTCAGCCCGTGCTTTCCCGGCCGGGCCGTGTGCCACTGCTTGCCCCCCGGCAAGCAGTGCAGAAGGGTCCCAACCGTCAACACGGCTTCTGGCGAAGCCGTGGCACACCGCCCGGGCGCGTGTGTATCTCTCCGCGATTTTTGCCGGGTTCTGTCTGATCGCCAACGGGGCCTACCTGGCCGGCGACGCTTGGGTCCGCGGCGGCGACGGCCGGGACCTCATCGCCCTGGGGTGTCCGGCGTGGCTGCTGGTGCTCGTCGGTCTCCCGCTGATCGGCTTGGGGCTGCGGTTGTGGAATGGGCTGGGGCCGAGCTTCGGGCTCGGGCCGGCAGGCGGGAGGGTCGACCGCCGCGCCGCCGTGGCGATGGCCCTGGCCCTGGCGGCCATGGCTGCGGGGGAGGTGCTACTGCCGCGGATCGGACTCTGAGTAGCCGTAGGCTGGGGCGCAGCCCCAGCAGCCCAATCGCTGGGGCTACGCCCCAGCCTACTGCTACGCCCCAGCCTACAACTCCCGTTCAATCCAGCCAGTCGCGGTCGCGAAGGCGGGCCGGGGTGTACTCCTCCGTGACGTAGCTGATGTCCTTGCTCACCAGCGATTCCACCTCGAGCTTGAAGCCGTTTTCCAGCAGCCTGGCGATCTCCTTCTGCCACGGCTTCTTCTGCGCGAACCAGGGGTACTTGGCGATCTGCCGGGCCCGCTTCCGGTCGGTCTCGTTGAGGCTGATCTTCACGCTGCCCGACAGCCCGCACTCCTCGAAATCCTTCGAGCGCAGCCCGAGGTAGCGGGCCTCCGGGATCGCCATGCGCTTCGACTCGTAGGCCAGGTTGATCGACCCCTGCTTGATGACGCTATAGATGTAATACCCCCATGGGTCGTTGTCGAGCAGGCAGTAGACCGGCAGGCCGAGCTCGTTGTGCAGGCGGTGCAGGAGGCGCCGCACGCCGCGGGGCGGCTGGCCGTTGCCGTGGGTGAGGATGCAGTGGTGCTTGCGCCAGAACTTGTCCTCGTTGAACCGCTGCCAGACCGTGCCCTTTTCGACGTGGAGCACGAACTTCGCGTCGCATCGCTTGAACTGGACGACCTCGGGCTCGACGATCGAGGGGATCCCGTACCCGCCGGAGCCCATGCGGGTGCAGTCGATCTCGTCGCCGCGGTCGACCACCGTGATCTCGCCGACCACGTCGCCGCGCTTCTCGGCGTACAGGTGCAGCTCCTCGCGCAGGGCATTGATGGTGACTTCCATGTCCTCGATCATCCCGTCGCACTCGGACTGGTCGTCGAAGGTCTCCTCCCTGGCCCCCTCGATCGTGTGCTTCGCCGCGTAGAACAGGGCCCTAAGGCTCGCCGTCTTCCCCGCGTCCAGCAGCATCTTGCACTTGCTGGCCACGAGCATGCTCTGCATGTAGGCCTTGGCCTGGTTGAGGTTGAACAGGTGCCGGCGGTTGGAGTTCTTGCCCATCTCGAGAAACCCCTTCGCCCGGCTGTAGTGGACGTTCGAGAGGGTCCGCGAGGGGACGTCGAGGTAGGGGTCGCGCCGCGAGGCGGCGGCCTTGACCACGCCGTCGGCAAGCTGGACGATCTGGCCGAGCGTCTTCTTGTCTTGTGCTCCGAGCTTCGATTTCGACATGGTCCGGCTTGCGCCTCGGGGTCGTGGTGATTTGCTGGTCACGGCGAACGGACGGGCGATCGGCAGGCTACGGGGCGGCGGCGCCGCCGGCCGCCGGCGGCGAGGCCTGGGACGCCTCGGGGTCGACGACGATCACACTCCCGCCAAACTCCTCCAGGCCCTCTCCGACCGGCCGGCCGCGGTCGTTCAGGCGCACGTCGGCCTCGGCGGTCTTCTTCCTGGCCACCAGGAGCAACTGGTCGAAGAGCTTGGCGCGGTCGGCACCGTTGATGTCGCTCACGGCGGCGGCCACTTCGCCGAGGTAGCGGAGGAACAGGTTGCGCCGCTCCCCCTCGTGCTTGACCCGGTTGCGGCGGCGCAGATACATGGCCAGCTTGCGGCCGACCGACTGCAAGGCCAGGCGGAGCTCCCGCTGGATCTCGGGGTAGCCGGCAATGGCCTCTTTCGATTCGCTGGTGAAGGGGACCCAGACGCTGGCCATGTGGACCATGACCGTGACCGGTCCGGTGGGCAGCGATCCGCGCGACTGGCTCAGGCCGTAGGAGCGCCAGTTGGTCGAGGTCACCATCTGGGTGATCGCGCAGGCCCCGGCCTGGAACAGCAGGGGGACGCGGTTGGCGTAGCGGAGCACGGACATCGTCTGGCCGTCGTGGAGGTTGACGCTCTGCATGGCCTCGTGGAGGCGGAGGACCTCGGCGTCGCTGAGCTTGCCGGGCGTCATGCGGCGGCGCAGGCCGGCCTCGTGGATGATCTTGTCGGCCGCCTGCACCCCGACGCCGTCGAACGAGCCGGTGAGGAACTGGCGGAGCGTCCGGGCATCGCTCTGCCCGAGCAGCTCGACGAGCGATTCCCTCGACACGCGGTGGGTCGTCGGCCCGCCGCCGTAAGCCAGTCCCACCTCGATCTGGAAGGGATTGCCGCGATAGACCGCCGGAGGCCGGGTGGCCGCCGCGTAGAACTCGCCCGGCACCAACTGGTGCAGCCCCTTGAGGATCAGGTCTTCGCCGATCGGCGAGATGCAGTCGGTGGCCGGGGCGCTGATCTTGCTCCGCTGGATGGCCTTGTACAGCGCGTCGGCCTCGTGGCGGCCGATCTTCTTCGGGCCGGCCCGCGTGCTGAGCCCGGCTGCCTCGCAGATCCGCTGCGACACCCCGCTGCTGACCCGCGAGAACGACTGCGTGAGGAACTGCGAAAGCGTGGTGGCCCGGGTCGCCTTGAGCATGGCCACGAGCAGGCCGAGCTCCACCCCGTAGGGGTGCGGCTTGATTTCCTTCGGCTCCGGCGGCAAAGCCTCGGTGACGCGGGGGTAGGTCTTCTCGTGCCCCTCGGGATCGGTGTAGTGGAGCGTGACGTGCGGGTTGGCCAGGGCGGTCAGCTCCAGGTACTCGTCGACGCTGCCGCGGCCGCGCTGGAACCGGGCCTCCAGCTCGATGGTCACCAGCGTGCCGTGGTCCACGTCGACCCACTCGATCCCCAGCTTCTCGATGGCCTGCCGGCCGCGCTCGCCGGCCGCAATTTCGTCCCCTTCCCCGCGGCCGTTGAGGATCTCGGGCTGGTTCCGCTTCGTGTCGATCTGGATCTCGTAATAGTGGCCTGGCTTGTTCCGGCCGATCTTCGAGAGGATCTTCACCGGCTTGCCCGTGGTCAACAGCCCGTACATCCCCGCCGCGCTGATGCCGATGCCCTGCTGCCCGCGGCTCATGCGCAGCCGGTGGAACTTGGAGCCGTACAGCAGCTTGCCGAAGATCAGCGGGATTTGCTTCTTGAGGATTCCTGGCCCGTTGTCCTGGACGTCGACCTGGTAGCGGTTCTCTCCGGCCGCGCGGATGCGGACCCAAATCTCCGGCAGCAGGCCGGCCTCCTCACAGGCGTCCAGGGCGTTGTCGACCGCTTCCTTCACGGTGGTCAGCAGGGCCTTGCGGGGATTGTCGAAGCCCAAGAGGTGGCGGTTCTTGGCAAAGAACTCGCTGACGGAGATGTCCCGCTGGCTGGCGGCCATGGATTGGGCCGTGGCCCGGCGGCGCCCGGCCCGCGGCGCCGGGGCCCCCTCGCGGCCGTTTCCCTCGGCAAGGCTGCCTTCCGCCTGGGAGTCGGTTGGCGGCGCCGGGGCACTTGCCTGCGCACGGCGGCTGTCTGTCGAGGGACCGACACTGCCAGCCTCGGCTGGTCCAGCCCCCCTCCTCTGGCCAACCACCCGACCTAACGCCCGCGACACCAGCCGACGAAGCTTCGATTCTGCCAATCCTGCAACTCCCTGCTGCTTCTTCCTGCCGGACCGCCGGGCGGCGGCCCGCTTGGGTGGACTGGGCCGATTATAGCGGCTATGCCGATGAGCTCCCAGGCCGGATTGGGCCCCGGTCGGGCGTGCCCGCCGCCCCCGCCGCCTCCCTCGGCAAATGACTCACCCCCCGCACCGGAACCAGCCGACGATGGTCATGGGGAACCGCCCTCGACGTGGGGAGCGGTTCCCTTAGCATGCCCAACTCGGTCAAACGACAAGGAGCCGTTTCATGGTTCTGAAACTGATCCGCCCGGTGCTGGTTGCCGCCGTCATGCTGGGGGCGTTGGGAGCGGCCGGGACGTCGCCATCGGCGTGGGCCGTCGACCTCCATGGCAACCAGGCCGCCAACGGGGCGCTGTTCCGAAACTACTACGTTCCCGCGGGGCCGTGCGGCGGAGTGCCGGCCCAATTGTACTTGTGCCCCCGGCCCACCCCGCCCATGGTCGGCCATACCTACGTCACGTACCAGCCCCTGATGCCCCACGAGTTCCTGTACCAACACCAGCGGGTCTACGTCCGCCAGAACCCGGGCGCCGGCTGGACGGTGACCAAAGTTCACTGGCGATAGCGGCGGCTTGTGCGGCCGTCTTGCTCGATCGGCTCGGACCGCACACGGCCGGGCCGGATCCCAAACCCCCGTGCACAGGAAATTGCGAGTATGAAACGCTTGATCACCTTGACCGTCCTGGCTTCTTTGGCGGCGATGGCCTGGGCCGATACGGCCTCGGCCTTTGAGAGGACCCTGATCGGTGCCGTTGCCCACCGCCGCGCCCAGAATTCGCCGTGGCACGGCGGCTACTACGACGCGGCCTGGGGCGTGCCCGTGGCGGTGGTCGTGCCGCCAAGGGCCGAGTACCAGACCAACTGGGGCTGGGGCGTGGGCAACACCCGGGTCACTCCCATCCTCCACCAGTTCGATCGGAGTTTTCCCGGGGCTGCAACGGGCGGGCGAGGATTCTATCCCACCCCCCCCTGGCCAAGCGACACCACCCAGTTTGGCAGCTACTACATCCGTGGACCGTGGTAGGCGTGTGGCGGCTCGGTCACCGCGCCCCGGTCCCGCAGCCGCCAGGTGAGCCCGTCTGAGTTTATTTGGGCCACAGCCCAGTAGCCCAACGCGAGGAGCGTTGGGCTACGCTCGTTTCTTGTCCCACCCATGGCCCGCATTCCTCACCCCGGTGTGCCACTGCTTGCCGCAAGGCAAGCAGTGCAACGGGCTTGGAACAGGCACTGCTTCTGCGAAGCAGTGGCACACCGTCATCTGCTCCTCGGCACAGTGAGAAATGCGGGCTAGAGAAAACGCGCCAGACCGATACTGTCGCGAAATCAGGTCATCTGAATAATCAATTCGATGGCGCTTCGGACACGGCCATGGGAACCCTCCGGGGTTCTGGATTCCGTAATGTGCACGCAGTCAACATCTTACGGAGTGTATCAGGATCGCATCTCCGGATCGGCACGCCGCCTGCAATAGGGAGAGTCAGAGAAGACACAAGCAGCGACGTGACGGAAAGGACTGAGCCATGTTTCCCGGAATCCTGATGCTGGTTGGAACCTTGGTATCGCTTTGGATGACCGTGGATTTCCTCCGCCCGGTGCGGAGCCACAGCCCCTTCTGAGTCCCCTGGCCCCGACGCCGGGGGATTCTCGCCTATCCCCTCTTGCCCGAACGGAGCCTTGGCATGATGTTCGGCACGACAACCCAAGTGATCGTCGGACTGGTCCCCCTGCTGCTTTTGGTGCTGGCGGTGGCCATCCGTCCGGAGCCCCGCGCTCGCCGAGCTTCGATGGACAGGCGCTAGGGCTTGCCCGGGCGCAAGCGGCCGGACAAGTCGACATAGGTGTGCTTCCCGCCGGTCTTCTGCGCCAGGACGGCCAGGAAGCTCTTCTCGGCCGGAGCCGGGCCGATGCCGAACTCGATGGCGTGAACGATGGTCCCCGCGGCCTTGCCCGCTATCTTCTCGATCTCGTCGGACGAGAGCTGGGGCTTGTCGCCGTCGGTCAGCCAGAAGATGACGTCGGGCCGCAGCGCGATGGCCCGAAGCAGGGCGTCGTCGTGCCGGGTCCCGCCGTCGGCGGTGATGGTCTCCATGAATCGCACCGCCCGCTGCTTGTTCTGCTCCGTGGCAAAGGCCAGCCTTCCCCGCGTTCCGCTGGGGTTGAACACCACCGGCTTCTCGTTGTAGAAGATGATCTGGATTTGGTGGATCGAGTCGAGCGTTTCCAGACTTCGGGCCAGCTCCTCCTTGACCGCGCGCAGGGCAACCCGGCCAGCCCCGCCCATGCTCCCCGACCGATCCACGACGTAGGCGAACTTGTACCCCTCGCCCACCAGGCCGAACATGGCCGTCTGCGCCTTCCCCTCGGTGACCTTGTAGACGGGGGGCCTCTTGGCCTCGGAGCCCTCAGCCGGGGGAATCACCGAGCGGGCGCTGGGCGGTTTGGAAGGCTCCTGGGCAACTCCGTGGGCTTGGGCCAGCAGGGTCAGGGCAGCCGAAGCAAGCCAAGTCATGAACACTTCCGACCCCCTGTCGGGAGGAAAGCGTCTCGAGACCTTCACCCGCATCTCTCACCGGCCGGGGCGTTGGGTCACGACGTGTTCCTGTAGGACGGGTTGGCAACCCGTCCTACGGCGGTGAGAAATGCACGTTCAGCCCATTGTAGCCCCTGGTTCCAGCCCAGTCAACTCTCCAGAGGGGGTGTTCCCGAGGTGGATTGCCCCGCCCGCTGGTGACGGCAAGCCTTCGCCGGCTACGCCGTGCCGGCTATAATCTGAAGGATGAAAGAATATGAGTTGGGAGCTGGCCCCAGTGCAGATTGTCAAATACCCGCATCCTACCCTGCGTCACAAATCCAAGCCTCTTCGCCGGATCGACAGCGGACTGAAGCAGATGGTCGACGAGATGCTCGACCTGATGTATGCCCACAAGGGGATTGGTCTGGCCGCCAACCAAGTCGATTTGCCGTACCGGCTGATCGTCATGAACGCCCAGTCTGACCCGAAGGCGAAGCAGGACGAGCACGTCTTGATCAACCCCGTGGTCCTCCAACAGAAGGGGGGGACGGAGGAGAAGGAGGAGGGCTGCCTGAGTTTCCCGGAACTCTATGCCCCGGTACGGCGTCCGGTCACCGTGGTGGTCGGGGCCTACGATCTGTCCGGCCTGGAGGTCAATCTGGAGCTGTCCGGGCTCCACGCCCGGGCGGTCCAGCACGAGTGCGATCACCTGGACGGCGTCTTGTTCATCGATCGGCTGAGTCCGGCGAACTTCCTGAAGGTCAAGCGCGACTTAGAGGACATGGAGCTGGCTTTCTCGGGCCAGCAGCAGCGGGGCCAGATCCCGGAAGATCGGCTGATTGCCGCCCGGCTCAGCGCCCTGGAGGTCGCCAGGACCTGAGCCGAGCTGCTCGTGCTTCGCGGCTTGAAACGCGCTGGTGGGAAACGTATCCTAAGGTGTTTGGGCGCAGCAGCTATCCACCCCCCAAGATAAGGTCTTCTTTGACGAGGTGTCCCCGGTGTCCATGGCAACCAGCAAGACGACGAATCTCCCCGGCAAGCCCCCTGCCTTGCAGCCTACCAGCGGGGCGGACATCGTCGTTCAATCGCTGGTCAACCACGGGGTCGACACCATATTCGCCTATCCCGGGGGCGCCAGCATGCCCCTGCACCAGGCCCTGACGCGGTTTCGCGACAAGCTCCGGGTGGTGCTGCCCAGGCACGAGCAGGGGGGCGGTTTCGCGGCCCAGGGCTATGCCCGATCCACGGGCAAGGTGGGGGTTTGCATGGCCACCAGTGGGCCGGGGGCGACCAACCTGGTGACCACGATCGCCGACGCCAAGCTCGATAGCATCCCCATCGTAGCCATCACCGGCCAGGTCGGAAGCCGGGTGATCGGGACCGACGCCTTCCAGGAAACGCCTATCGTCGAGGTCTGCCGGAGCGTGACCAAGCACCACTACCTGGTGACCAACGTCAATGACTTGGCCCGGGTGATGCGCGAGGCCTTCCACGTGGCGACCACGGGCCGGCCGGGTCCGGTCCTGGTCGATCTGCCGAAGGACGTCCAGTTGGCCCAGACGGTGCCGGACTACGAAGCGCCGATGGACCTGCCGGGGTATCGGGTGGATGGACTGAAGGCCAGCCCGGAGGACATTCGCACGGTCGCCGAGGCGATCCGGAAGGCCAGGCGGCCGGTGATTTACGCCGGCGGGGGGATCATTGCGGCCGATGCCGCGCCCCACTTGGCCGAGCTCGTCGAGAAGACGGGCATTCCGGTGGCCATGACCATGATGGGGTTGGGCGGCTTTCCCGGCGACCACCCGCTATCGCTCGACATGCTGGGAATGCACGGCAGCGTGTACGCCAACTACGCGGCGAACGAAGCCGACTTGCTCTTGGCCCTGGGCGTTCGGTTCGACGACCGCGTGACCGGCAAGGTCTCGGAGTTCGCCGGGCACGGCACGATCGTCCACGTCGACGTCGACGCCTCGGAGATCAACAAGATCAAGCCCGCCCAGGTCGCCGTCGTCAGCGACGTGCGGTTTGCCCTGGAGCAGTTGAACCGGATCATCGAGCGGCCGGCGGCGGGGCTCGCCGAGTGGCACGCCAAGATCGACGCCTGGAAGCAGGCCGATCCCTTCGGCTACGACCGGGATTTCGACGGCATCCTCGCCCAGCACGCCATCGAGGAGCTGTGGAAGCTGACCAGGGACCGGGACACGATCATCGCCACGGGCGTGGGGCAGCACCAGATGTGGACCGCCCAGTTCTACAAGTTCCGACGCCCGAGAACGTGGCTTTCCAGCTCCGGCCTGGGCACGATGGGCTTCGGCCTGCCGGCCGCCATCGGGGCCAAGGTCGCCCATCCCGACAAGCTCGTCATCGACGTCGACGGCGACGGCAGCCTGCTGATGAACGTCCAGGAAATGGCCACCTGCTTCTGCGAGGAGGTCCCCGTCAAGGTCATGCTCTTGAACAATCAGCACCTCGGAATGGTGGTCCAGTGGGAGGACCGGTTCCACGCGTCGAACCGGGCGCATACCTACCTTGGCCCCATTCATCACCCGGAGGCCACCGGAAAAGGCAATGGGATTAGCCCGGAGGTCCGATACCCCGACTTCGTGGCCGTGGCGGCCGGGTTCGGCTGGAACGGACGAAGCATCTGCCGGAAAAGCGAGTTGGCCGGGGCGTTGCAGGAGATGATCGACGCCCCCGGCCCCTACCTCTTGGACATCGCGGTTCCTTATCAGGAGCATGTACTTCCGATGATTCCGTCGGGCATGACGATCAGGGACCTGATCCGGGAGTAGGATGCCTCCTCCCGGGGGTGGGAAGGCACTTTGCACTTGACCCAATCTCCCTCGCCCGATATCTTCACGGCCGGAGTCCAAGGCCCCTGCATGGCCAGGACATACCACTCCCTGGTGTGGGATCGCGGCGCATGGGACACTGGCTGCTGGCGACATACTGCGCTCTGGCCGGATTGGCGATCCTCCAAGGGGTGCTCGTCGTGGTGCAGACCTGGGAGCACCATCGCTTCGCCTTCAGCCGGCTGAGCCAGGTGAGCCAGTACCGCCAGGTCGGCCGGGCCGTGCTGATCGTCCCCTGCAAGGGGTTCGACGTCGGGATTGAGAGCAACCTGGCAAGCTTCTTTCGGCTGGACTACCACGACTACGAGATCCGGTTCGTGGTAGAAAGCGATCGCGATCCGGTGTACCCGGTGATCCGCCGCCTGATGGTCCGGTTCCCTCACGTCGAGGCCCGCGTGATCGTGGCGGGGGTGGCTCGGGACTGTGGTCAGAAGGTGCACAACCTGCGCATGGCGACGGTGGATCTGGACGAGGACGTGCGATTTCTGGCCTTTGCCGATTCCGACGCCCGGCTGCGGCGCCCCTGGCTGCGCGGGCTGTTGGCCCGGCTGGATGAGCCGGACGTCGGGGCCACCACCGGCTATCGGTGGTTTGTGCCCGCCAGGCCCTCGTTGGCCAACGTCTTGTTGCACAGCATCAACTCCAGCATCGCGGTCTTCTTTGGCGCCAGGCCGCCGACCGTGGTCTGGGGGGGATCCTGGGCCATCCGCCGCGAGACGTTCGACTCGCTTGCCCTGCGCGACGCCTGGGCGGGCACGCTCAGCGACGATCTCGTGGCCAGCCGTCTGCTCCAGCAAGCGAGGCTCCGGGTGCTCTTCGAGCCGGCCTGCATGGTCATCTCGCCCTTGGACACGACCTGGAGGGACCTCTGCGCGTTCGTCCGCCGCCAGTACCTCATGGGCCGGTTCTACCTGCCGGTCTGGTGGGCCGGGGTGATTCTCCTGGTCTCGCTGTCCAACCTGGTCTTCTTCGGGAGCCTGGTGGCCGCCGTGGCCGGGTTCCTGGCCGGCGCGAGTTTCGCCGGGACCGCCGCCGCAGTCGCCTTGGTGCAGTACCTGGTGGGCGTAATCGGCGGCCTGCTGCGCCAGGACCTCGTCCTGACCTACTTCCCCCGGCTGCGAAGCAGGCTCCGCGCGGCCCGGCGATTCGAAGTCTGGGCTGGTCCCCTGGTCGCCTTCGTCAACTGGATGATGCTGCTCGGCTCGATGGCCGGCAGGCGGCTCGCGTGGCGCGGGATCGCCTACCAAGTGGGACGCCGGGGACAGGTCGAGGCCGTCTGGCGCGCGGAGGCTCCCGACGGCCCCGAGACGCCCCCGTCAACGGAAGAAGCCCCTGCCGCGGCCGACCCCGGCGAAGGGCCCATCATTCTCCCCATGGCCAACCGGGACCGTGAGGCGGACCCGACGGCTGCGACGCCCCGTCGCCGCCGCTGCGCCTAGGCTGCGGAGGGCTCGATGCAGGTCGTCCTCTGGGACACGCGAAACCTCGGCGGCGCAAAGGACTCCGCGGGCGGGTTCGGCGTAGGGCCCTGGGTTGGCACGGGCGGGCTGGGCGATCGGCTCCTCGCCCGACTCCTGAGCGAGCGACGCCGGCCGCCCCCCTTGCTGTTGGCCCACCTGGCGGCCGTCTTCCGGCTCCTGGGGCATCGCGTCCGGTACGTGGTGGATCGCGTCCCGCCCCGGGCCGACCTGTACGTCTTCTGCCCTTCGCTGGTCAGCCTGCCCCGGGACCGCGCCGCCGCGGCGGCCGTCCTGGCTCGCCAGCCCTCGGCCGCCGTGCTCGTCGCCGGCCGCGTGGCCACCGCACTGCCGCAGGTTTTCGCGGGCCTGAAGGCAACGATCGTCAAGGGCGACGCGGAACAACTGCTTTGGCGCCTCGACGACGTCCTGGCTCGGCCCGCGGCCACGGTCCAGCTCGGCTCGCTGGAAGACCTCGATAAGCTGCCGCCGCCGGACTGGGCCCCCTTGCGCCCGGGCGGGTTTCGCCTCAACCGCGGTTTCCGCCAGTTTCCGACCGCGTGGGTCGAGACCGCCCGCGGATGCGCCATGGGCTGTGGCTGGTGTCCTCACGCCGTCCACGACCCGCCCGTGCGGCTCCGCCAGCCTGAAGCGGTCCTCGAAGAGATCCGGCAGGGCGCTCGGGACTGGGGGTTTCGTTCCTTCGTCTTCCGCGATCCCCTGTTCGGCTGGGACCCGGCCCGTGTGTTCCAGCTTGTCCGCCTGCTAGGCCGGCTGCCCGCCCCCATCCAATTCTCCGTGCGGACCCGGCCCGAGCTGCTCAGGCCCGAGATGCTTCGGGTCCTCAAGCGCGTCGGGCTCGCGGGCGTGACGGTCGACGTTCCGCCGCTTGCAAGCGAGAGCGTCCTGGGCGCGGAAGAGCGATCCGACGGCGAGGCACGCCTGACTGACTTCTTTGCCCTGTGCCGCACCCTGGGGCTTTGCACCGGCGCGCAGTGCGTCGTCGGGTTCCCGGACGACAAGGAGACCTCCTTCCGCGCGACGCTCGCCCTGGTCGAGCGGTGGAATCCGCACTGGGCCGAGTTCCGGCTACTGACTCCCTACCCGGGCACGCCGCTTGCCGAGCGGCTTGGCGACCGGATCGACGACTGCACCTATTGCCGCTACAGCGGCCACGCGCCGCTTTGGCGTTACGCCCATCTCGACGGCCGCAGGGTCCGGCGGTTGGAGGCGGAGTGCTGGCGCGGGTTCTACTGGCGCTGGCAGCGCCTGCGCCGGCACGTCGGGGATTGGCTGCCGCGCCTCGGGCGATTCGTCGCGGGCGTCGAGGGGTCGATCCCCTCCGAGGGAGCCGCGGGGGCACACGACGGCCCGCCGCGCCCGGCCAGCGGCGCCGAGCTGTTCCGCCGGCGCAAGGGCCTGCGCCAGGACGGCCCCCATCCCCGCCCCGGCATGTCCTCCGGCGGCCGCGACGACCGCGACGACGAAGACTAGATGAGTGCCGTAGTAGCCGTAGGGTGCGTGCTCTGCACGCACGCGAACCGACTACAGCAGTCGTTTGGCCACCTGGAGGAGGTCGTGCGCGAGTGCCCGCAGATACGGGCACTTGTCGATCGCAATCTGCGCGTCGACCTTGGGAAGAATGTTCTTGGCGTGAACCGTCTTCCTGTAGCGCCCGCCCAAGAGACGCTTCAGGAACTTGGCCGGCGGCTCGCCGAAGTTCACCTCCTCGGGCCTCCTCTTCTCGATCTGGCTGCGGATGTGCGGAGGCCACTTCTCGGGATACGCAAGGAGCCAGGCCTCGACCTCGTGGACGGCGAAATGCTGGCGAAAGCACGCTTGAAAACGATCGGGCACGAGGCTGCGGATCACCCGCCGGGCAGCGCGAACCCGGTCGGCCAGTGTGCTGCACCGCGAGAAGTCGAAACGATCGGGCGGGAGCCCGTAGAGATCCACGAGCCCAAACACATAGGTCGCCTCGCCACTTTCCAGGTATTGCCCCAGCTTGTCCCCCAGGTCCTCGAGATAGTTCGACACCCCTTGAAACTTGACTGCCCTGATGCCGACCCGGGAAAGCTCGGGGAGCTGGGGGTCCAGCCACTTCCGGAAGAAGGCTGGTAGGGTTTTCCTCCGAGCGTCTCCGCGCTCGGTGGCTCCTTCCACGAACAGCATGATGCACCGAGCAGGGCGGGGGGCTTTACTCACGGGGGGGACCTTCCCTGCCGGGACCTTCCCCGGGCATCATCGCATCTTCCGACGGCAGGTCCCGGAACCGCTCCTCCATGTCTGGAAGCCGTTCTACCTCTGGCTGCGCCAGCGCATCGAGGTCCCCGCTCGTGAAAAGCTGCCCCAGGCGGTACATTTCCAGCCACTTCTTCAGTCGACCATCGGGAAGCGTGTACAAGTGCGTCCTGGCATCCTCCCAGTGGAATACGGCCACCCGCGGTTCATACTCGGTGAAGCAATCGAGAAACTCGGGCGAATGGGTGGAGATGACCACCTGGGTCCGTTCGGCAGCAGCAACCGCGTACTCCGCGACGATGGGGAGCATCGTAGGGTGTAGTCCCACCTCGGGTTCGTCGATCGCGATGAGCCTGCCACCATGCGGATTGGCCAGAACGGCAAGCAGGAACAGGAATCGCAGCGTTCCATCCGAGAGCATCTGTCCCGCGTGCGGCTGCCGGCTCGATTTCCATTGGACGGCGAGTTGGATCCTCTGCGCCGAAGAGGGCTGGAAGACCACTTCCACGTATTCCTCGCCAAAGGCGGCCCGCATCCCTTCGTCAATCTCTTCCCTGAAGCGTCGATCATTCGTGTAGAGCGTATGAAGCACCGCGGTCAGATTGCTGCCGTCCGCAACAATGCTGTTCGCACACTGCGTAATGACCGGCATGCGAATTGGACAGTTGCCGAGAAACTGAACGTCCTGGTGAACGTCCCACGTCTCAAGTTCCCGCTTCGTAAGCGACACCAGGAGTGGTAGCCCACCCTTCCTGATCTGTGGAAGGAGGGACTCGTTCGCGTCAAGGTCCGCGATCTTGAGAGTCGACTTCTTGCCATGCACCCCAGCAGTCACCTTGTCACTATCTCTCCGATAACCGAAAGGAGACGTCGGTGTCGCTACTCCGTCGGAGTAAGTCACCCTGCCCAACGAGTCCACGGCTATTCGATAGCCGCTTCCCAGGGATGGCCGGAGAAAGAACTCATACCTTGTGCACGAACCGCCCTGTCCCTTCGACGACTTGGAAGGCGCACTCGACCCGAGATCCAGTCGCCATCCCAGTTGCCGAGCTTCATCGTTCCACAGAAGCGACGCCATTCCCTGTGCATCGTTGATGGCCTGGAAAAGTTTTCCCGTCGCGGTGTCGGATATCAGTTGCAGCAGTCTGAGGAGATTCGATTTTCCCGATGCATTCGGGCCGACCAGGAGATTCAGCTTGCCCGGCTCCCAGACGGCGTGCTCGAAGGAGCGGTAGCCGTGGATTTCCAGTCGTTGGATCGCCATCGCATCCCCCGCGGTGGAGTGAAAAACGAACTCTCGGGACCGAGAAACCGTTGCCTTTTGTCAACAAGGCCTCTTGGGAAGTATATCCCGTGGAAGGGAAAGTGCCAACGGCTCCGGGTGCGGCGGTTGGTACCGCCAGATGCAAACCCGGCTGGGCATTGGCGTTAGCGAGCGATGGCCTCGTGCGGGGCACTCGCCCCCAAGGGGCGTCTGATAGTAGCCCAGCGATTTATCGCTGGGAACGGGGATGAGGATACCGCACGGGCGTCCCGTAGGGACGGTTGAGGTTTTCCATCGTCTCAGCCGTCCCTCCGGGACGAACCGAGGCGCAGGCCATCGAGGACCCAGCGATAAATCGCTGGGCTATTGTCGAACGTCCCTTCGGGACGGGAGGTGGACGCGGCGGAGCCGCCGGGAAGGAAGCCGGGAGGACGGAGGCCATGGGCATGGGAAGGCGGCCCACCGGGAGCGATCGGGGCGATTTGCCCCCCGGCCGGACCTGACGTAGACTTGTGCTGGACGGCGGGAGCTTGTCGGATGGTTGCCCGCCGGGGTTGGTCCGTAGGGTGCTCGCCGGGGCGTTCGTCTCCGAGCGGGCCGGGAGAGGGCGGGCGGATTGGTCCGCCGCAGGTGCGGCGGATGGCCCCCCCGCCGGTTTCCCCAAAGTGGTCTCCTCCTCGTGCCATCGCGATGCAAACACCCGTGTCTGCTGCCTCGTTTCTCCCCGGAACCGAATGGGACGGTGTGCGCACCGTCCTGGCCGAGATCTCGGCCAGCCAGGAGGAGACCGGCCGGTTCTTCGGCGACCTGTTCGGCCAGTTGGAGCAGATGTGGAACGACCTGATGCGGCGCCACGGGGCTTGGCGGGCCGAGCGGCACAAGACCGAGGGCGAGCTGGGCCAGCGCGCGGCGGAGGTCGACCTGCGCGCGGCGGAAGTCCAACGGCACGCGGCCGAGGTGGAGCAGGAGCATGCGGCGGCCGCGGCCCAGCGCGAGCGGGTTCGGGACGAAGTGCTGGCCGAGCTGGATCAGACGGCCGTGGCCTCGGCCGCCGAGAACGAGCAAGTCCGGCGCATGCTGGCCGAGATCGACCAGGAGCGGGCGTCGCTGGCCGGGGCGCGGGAGGCGGCACAGGCCCAGTGGTCGGAGCTGGCCCGGGCCATCGCCGAGCTCACCGAGGCCCGCAAGGCCATCCAGCAGGAGCGCGAGGAGGTTGCCCGGGCACAGGCCTCGGCCGCGCCGGCGGGCCAGGACGAGTCGTTGTTGGGGGAGTTGCGTCAGCTTCGGGGGGAGCGGACGTCGCTGGAGCGGGAGCGGGTGGTGCTGGAGGCGGAGCTGGAGGGGGTCCGCGGCCGCGCCGCCGAGATGGCCGAGACGCTCGCCCAGCAGGGCCGGCAGATGGCCGAGGAGCGGGCCCAGTGGAGCGAGGAGCTTAGGCAGATGCGCCGCCTGCTGGAGGCCATGCCGCAGCGGCGGGCCGAGGGCGAGGCGGCCCCCGTGTCCGGCGGGTCGCAGGGCCGCGCGGAAGGGCGCTCGGCCGCCCGCGGCCACGAGGGCCACGGCGAGTCCGACCCGGTGCTCAGCTCCGTGATGGCCCAGTTCGAGATGCTCCAGAAGGACCTCGCTCGAAGGAGAAAGGTCGCGGCCGCTGCCGGGTGACGGACCAGCAGGCGCCGAAGAGACCTACCAGCCGATCCGAGGGGAACTTAAGATGCGTGTCCTGAAGCAGAACCTGCTGTTGTGGGCAGCCGGCACGGCGGCGGCGCTCAGCGTGGCATTAGGGTGGCTGGGTCCCCATCCGTGGCTTGCCCTGGTCGGGCTGGTCGCGGCGGTGTGCCTGCTGGTGCCGGCGGGCCGGCCGTGGCGGCGGTTGGGCAGTACACGTGCCGAGGCCCTCGATGAACCGCCGCCTGCGCCGGCGCAGCCGCCGATCGAGGTCGTCCGGCGCAAGCCGGTCGATCCGACCGACCCGGCGTCGCTCATCGAGAACATGCTGTTGGAGGGGCGGTTTGCCCTGCTGCTGCGTCCCCAGATCGCCGGCCAGCTCGACGAGGAGCAGTTCCAGCGGGCGCTGGCGTGCCTGGAGGATGAGATGGCCTTGGTGCCCGACGGCGAGGTGGTCGTCGGGCAGATCGAGGAAGAGCCGGAGGACGAGCGACCGAGCGAGGAGGAGATGGCCGCACGGCAAGGCCGGGTGGTGCGCGTCGAGCGGTTCTTTCTCGATCGGCACCCCGTGACCAATCGGCAGTTCTACGAGTTCGTGGCCGCGGGGGGATACCAGCAGGTGGCCCTGTGGGAGGCGTCGGTCTTGCCGGCGGTGCTCGATTTCGTGGACCGGACGGGCATGCCCGCGCCGCGATTCTGGAGCGGCGGCTGCTACCCGCCGGAGCTTCACGATCATCCGGTGGTGGGCGTGAGCTGGTACGAGGCGGCGGCCTTCGCCCGCTGGGTGGGCAAGCGCCTGCCCAGCGACGCGGAATGGGTCAAGGCGGCCAGTTGGCCGGTGAGCGTGACGGCCACCACCCGGGTCCAGCGGCGCTACCCCTGGGGCGACACCATGGATCGGACCCGGGCCAACCTCTGGGGATCCGGCCCGAAGGGGACCGTGCCCGTGGGCGAGTTCGCCGGCGGGGTGAGCGTGGGGGGAGTGTACCAACTGTTGGGCAACGTGTGGGAATGGATGTGGGGGAATTTTGCGCCCACGGAGCTGCCGGGGCAGCGGTTCGTGCTGGAGGCGCCCATGAAGGGCATCCGCGGAGGGGCGTTCGACACCTACTTCGACAACCAGGCGACGTGCCAGTTCCAGAGCGGGGAGGCGGCCATCGCCCGGAAACGCAATATCGGGTTCCGCTGTGCGGTCGGCGTGTGCGACCTGGTGCTGGCCCGCGCCCCCGCGCGCACGGCCCGGCCGGCCGAGACCGATCATCCCATGCCGATGGAGGTGGGCGCATGACCCGCGACGCGATCGTCCCGCTGGAATCGTACCGCCTCGTCCAGTACGCGGTGCCGATTCCCTGCTACATCTGCGAGACCGAGAACACGTACGACGCGGAGTACTGCCGCAACTGTCTGGCCCCGATGGCCCTGGCCCATCAGGCGAACAGCCAGAAGATCCGCCCGAGCATGATCGCGGTGATGGGGGGAAGCGCGGTAGGGAAGACCGTCTACCTGGGCATGCTCATGGACATGCTCTCGCGGCAGCCGGAGCGGATGCAGCTTCTCGCCCGGGGGGCGTTCTCCATCACCTTGCAGCAGACCACGATGTCGGCCCTGGCCCGCTGCACCTTCCCCGAAAAAACCCCCAACGACCCGGACCGCTGGAACTGGGTCCACTGCCAGGTGCGGTGGCCCAAGCGGCGCCACCCCTGGGAGCTCATCGTCCCCGACATGGCCGGGGAGGCGCTGTTCGAGGAAATCCACCACCCGCACAGCTACCGGGTGATCGGCGCGTACCTGAAGAAGTGCATCGGGGCGATGATCCTGGTCGACACGCTCCGGCTGAAGGAAGGGAGCCGCGACCAGGACTACTTCACCATGAAGCTGGTGAGCTACCTCGCCGAGCTGCACGACAGCCCCAAGGAGAGCTGGCAGCGCCGGCCGGTGGCCATGGTGTTCACCAAGGCCGACCAGTGCGAGCCGTGCGTGGCCGATCCGGCCGGGTACGCGCAGGCCCACGCCGGCGGCCTGTGGCAACAGTGCCTGGAGCGGTTCTCCATTCACAAGTTCTTCGCCGCCGGAGTGGCGGGGGCGTGCGTGTGGCGGGAGTCGCGATCGGAAGGCCGAGTGCGCGTGCCTTTGAGGGTCGAGCCGTTCGGAATCGTCGAGCCGTTCGAGTGGCTGCTCGAGCAGATCAAGGCCCAACGGCTCGCCGGGAAGTGACGCGGCGGAGGACGCCCGATCGACATGGACCTCATCGAACAAGCCATCTTCACCTCCGCCGAAACCGACCACGGCAACGGGTACCACGTCGTCAGCGCCAGCCCGGGCGTCGTCGGGGCGGACCTCCGCGAGCTGGCCGTTTGGGGGCCGTCGCACGACGCGCTCCTGGAGAGCGGGCCCCACGCCGCGAGCATCGGTTTCCACCCCCTTCCCAGCGGCGCATCGTGCGTGAGCCGGACCACGCCGTCGGGCTGGGAATACTCGGGACGCGGCGTGCGGGTGTACACCCAGTGCCTCATCGTGCCGCCGGACGTCCTGGCGCGGTTCGCCAACAACCCCTTCGCCCTGCTGAAGGCCGCGACCGCCCACGGCTCGCTGCGCCAGTACGAAACCGTCCCCCGCGGGCTGGAGCCGTTTGGCCTGCCCGGGCGCGCGTCGGCCGTGGACGCCGCCCTTTTGGGCCGGCTGTGCATCAACCCCGGCCCGCTGTGGCTGGCCTCGCTCGTGCAGGCGGCCCTCGATTCGGTGACGATCGCCCTGGCCGGCGGACCCCCGGCCGAGCAGGTCGTCGCCGGCCTGTTGAACTGCCTCCCGGCCGAGTGCCGCACCGAGTTCTCCTTCTCCACCGGCCTGAAGTTCTCCTCGCGGCGTCCGTTCCGCGTGGTCGCGATGTCGGGCCATCCTGAGGAGCAGCGGCGGGTCGAGCGGCTGTACAACGTGGCCCTGCTGCGACTGGGTGAGGAGCCGCCGGCCGAATTCGCACCCGTGGAGGGCTGGTCGCGACTGATTCACCGCCTGTTGAAGTCGGGCCGTATCTCCCTTTTGGCCAAGCAGCTCTCCCGGCCGCATCCGGAGTTCTCACCCCGGGACCTTCCCCTGTTGGGCCTCCAGTTGCTCGAAGAGATCGACGCCTCCTCGCTGGACCATGGGGCTGTCGAGGGGGAGCCTGCGATCGGGCAGGAATTCCCCACCGGCGCGGAATCGGCCGGGGCGCCCGTCCGCCGGGGCATCGAGCCGCCGGACGCGCTCTCCCCCGCTCCTCCGATTGCCTCCGGAGGCCAGGAGCCGTTGCCGGAGCCGGCGTCGCCGCGGGGCGACCGCCGCTCGGCCCACGCGCCGCACCCGCGGTTCCGGAAGACGGCCCCATCGCCTCCTGCCGCGGCCGGACGCCCCACGGCCCCCTCCAAGCAGCTCGACCTCGGCAACCACGCCCTGCTGGAAAAGCTCGAGCGGCTGGACGACCTGGTCTTCGAGGCGATCTCCGGCAGCGAGGCGGCTGCCCAAGAGCTCAAAACCCTCTGGCCCGAGATCCGCCGCGAGCTGGGTGAACCGCTCCTGGCCGAGTCGCGGGAGCACTATCTCCGGTATGCCCTGGCCGTCTGGTCGCAGCTTGGGCGGGCCGACGGCACGCGCGATCCGGTCCGGGCCGCCCAATCGCTCGAGGTTCTGTGCCTGTTGTTCGATGAAGTCTGATCGGGGGCTCTATCGTCTGATGGGTTTTGACGAGCAAACCCGGTAACGCTATTGGGTGCCACGGGCATCTTGCCCGTGCTTCCGCCCAGCACTGGCGAGACGCCAGTGCCACCCAATCATCCCCTGGATTGCCGGTTCTGCTCGTCAAAACCCATTAGGGAACACCCTCTATACCACCAACCCCTGATTTTTTGTCTTCCTGCGCAACAACTGTCAAGGTGGGCAATTCGCAGTTCAACCGACTCAACAGGGCGCAGGCCGAAAAATGTCCACTGGGAATGGGGCGCGCCGACCGCAGGATGCGTTTTTTGAGGCATGGCAGGGCAAATGAATGATGGAGGCTTCGGCCACCAGGGCGCTGCTGGAATACCCATTCACTTGCCCTGCTATGCCTCAAAAAACGCACCCCCCCATTGCCAATCATCTCCGATTTCGCCCACAGTCCCTGCCAAGAAGCGTCACTGCTCGAGCCTGCGTACTGTCGAGTCGGATGCGCCTCACTTTGGCTGGGGCCGAAGGCCGCGATGCGGCGTTCCGCTGGACCACCCGACACCGAGGAACGCCACAGAGGGCGTTCCCTACGGACGGTCCTCCTTGTGCCCATCAGCCCCAATGAATTCCCGGACACCCTCTCTGCGGCGCCGGCGCACAGCGGGGAAGGGCAAGGGGTTGGGGGTGACAGGGCAACGCCACCAAGACCCGAATACGAGAGGCCAGGGCAATTCTGTCGGGGGGGATGGGCTTGACAAAGCCAAGAACCGCAACGAACATCAATCTCGTCGGCCTCCCGCTGTGCGGTTCCGGCGGGCAGGACAAGCGTAAGGACCCCGTAAACGAAGAAATGGAAATGGGGTCGGGTCTCATTTTCGGCTTCGAAAGGTGTGTCGAGGATCGTCGTCTTCACGTCCTTGAAAGGCCACAACGCTGCTGAGCATACCCTCAGCCCTCGGGAAGATCAACCGGCTCGATGGCGGGCAGGGAGGCGAATCGTGGCGTATTCGCCCCTCCCTCAAAAGCGTCAGGCGCGTTGGACTTCCCACTCCCGCGCACGGGCCGTCAGGGCCTCAGCGTGCTGGGGCCAATCGTGCAGCGTGGCAGGGTCACAATCTGCGCCGTTGGCCCACACCAGCGTGTGGACCTCCGGGTCAATCCGAACCTGGTTGAACAAACTCAAATCGCGCAAAGGAGCAAACAACTCGCCCGCGAGGACGGGACGGAAGTCGATCACCCGTTCGGTCCCGTCGTCAAATCCCATCCGAAGCGTGTACGGCGCAACGACGGTAACGTGGCAAACACGAAAGATCGGGTGACTCGTCATCGTTCACTCCAGGGGCGCGATCGGGTCCAGGCCGATGACCGCGACCTCCTCCTGGTAGTAGGCGTGGAAGTGCGGCACGTGGTGCGGGCCGCCGGCCTCTACGTACATCCTGATGATGATTCCGAAGAATCGGCTCAATTCAGGCATTGTCTCGGCCTTTCCCGCAACGTGAGCCGTCGTTCGGTGACGCGCAACGGCAGCCGCTCTTGCGAAGGCCCACCGCACTCCTCAGCATACCGAAACCCCTCCGGGAGTTCAACTGGCGCGAGCGTGATCCCGGCGAAGGACAACTTGCCGTGCCGGCACCCCTCAATCGAGCTCTTCCTCGACGAGGTAGACGTTCCCGGCCTTGACCGCCACGTAATGGAACCTGGTGGGGCTGGTGAAGGTCAGGTTCTCGCCGGGGGGCATCCAGATCTGCTCGTACCGGTGGGCGGCCTCCTTGTCGTCGACCACGGTGAAGGCGTGCTCTCCCCGCGTGGCCGCGTACACCGGGCGCCGCCCGTCCGGGGCGAAGGTCAGGTAGCCCACCCGGTCGAATCGCGGCTTGCGCTTGCCGTCGGCCACCACGAACGCGCCCGTGCCGCTCCGCGCGACGTAGGCCAGGCGCCGACCGCCCGGACTGAACACCAGCGTCCCGCCGCCGATCCGGTGGAAGGGCCGCGGCGGCTGGTCCCCGAGCACGACCATCTCCTCGTCGCCCTGCCGGGCCACGTAGGCCAGCTCCCGGCCATCGGGCGAAAACTTCATCTGGCCGATGCCCTCGTACGTCTTCCCCGCCTTCCCGTCGACGACCGCGCACCACCCCTTGCCCGATCGGGCGGCATAGGCCACCTTCTTCCCCTCCGGGCTGAATTGGAGCGTGTTCTCGCCGATCGCGTCGAAGGGCTCCTGGGGTTTTCCATCGACGACCGCCAGCCACCTCTGGCCCTGCATGGCGGCGTAGGCCAGGTGCTTTCCATCCCGGCTGAAGACCAGCTCGCCGAGGTTGTCGCAGGCGGGCCGGGGCTTGCCATTGACGACCACTTGCCATTGCTTGCCGGCCCGCGCCGCCCAGGCCACCTGGGTGCCGTCGGGACTGAACTGGATGCCGGTGGCGGAGCCGAGGAACTCGTAGGGGCCCAGCGGGCGGTTGTCGACGACCACCACCCAGCCGTCCGGCCGGCGCGCCCCATAGGCGATCCGGCGCCCGTCGGGACTGAACTCGATCCGCCCCTCGAAGATCAGCTCCCAGGGCTTGCCCGGCGTGCCGTCGACCACCACGGCCCGATTGTCCTGGGCAACCATGGCGACGAAGGCCAGGCGCCGGCCGTCGGGGCTGAACGCGGGCGGGCCGACCCGGGGGTAAGGCCCCTGCTCGCGCCCGCCGGCCACGATCAGCCACGTGTCGCCGGCTTGCGCGGCGTAGGCGAGTGCCTTGCCGTCGGGGCTGAACCGGAGCTCAGCCACCTTCGCGTAGGTCTTCTCGGCCTTGCCGTCCAGGACCGCCTGCTCGCCGCCGCCGGCCTTGCGCACGTAGGCGACGTGCCGCGCGCCGGGGCTCAAGATGGTCGAATCGCGGACCTCGGCGGGAAACGGGGTTAGCAGGGTCTCCTTGTGCTTTCGGCTGGCGGGCACTGCCCCGGCCGCGAACACCCCAACGCACGCCGTCACCAGCAGCGACCTGATGGGAACCGTCCATCGACCGTTCATCGGGGGCGCTCCTCGCACAAGTGCCGGTCGATCTCGTCCGCGGCCCGCATCCCCTCGGCAATACCCTGCACGGCGGTCGTGCCGCCGCTGGTCAGGTCGCCGCCGGCGTAGACCTTCGGGAGACTGGTGGCCTGGCCGCCGGGCCGGGTGGCCACCAGGCCGTGTCGCGTGAGCTCGATCGGGGCGATCGCCTCCCTCAGGGCTGAGGGGATCGACTGGCCGAGGGCCTCGATCGCCATCTCGACCGGCAACAGGCCCTCCGTGCCGGGAAGGACGCGGGGGGAGCGGCGGCCGGAGGCGTCGGGCTCGCCCAGCTCGGTCCGCGCGATCCGCAGCGCCGTCAGGCGACCCTGCGCGTCGGTCTGGTAGCCCAGCGCCTGGGTGAGGATCAGCACGTGGCAGCCGCTTTCGAGCAGTTGCCGGCGCTCGTCGGGCCAGGCGGGCATCTCGGCCAGCGAGCGGCGGTAGACGACGTAGACCTCGGCCGCGCCGAGACGCCTGGCGGTCAGGGCGGCATCGACCGCGGTGTTGCCGGCCCCGAGCACGGCGACGCGGCCGCCGGAAAAGCTGGAAAAGGGGACGGGACTCTTTTGTGCGAAGCCGGGCACCGACCGAAGGTTGGTCGCGGGCTGTTCCGGCAAAAGAGTCCCGTCCCCTTTTCGCTTCGCGTCGCGCAGGAAGCTCAGGGCGTCGACGACCCCCTGGGCCTTGCCGAGGCTCGTGCCCTGGCCCAGGCCCATGGCCAGGAACACCGCGTCGAACTGCCGGCGGAGCTGGTCCAGGGAGAGGTCGCGTCCCAGGGTCCGGCCGAGCTGGATTTCGATGCGGCCCGCCTGCCGGGCGGGGGCCAGGATGGCGTCGATCTCCTCCCGGGCGTCGCCGAAGCGGGTGCGGGGGATGAGATGATCGGGTGTTCCCCCCAGGCACTCGGACTGCTCCAGCAGCGTGACGAAGTGCCCCTTCTCCAGAAGACGAATGGCGCAGGCCAGGCCCGCCGGCCCGCCACCGACCACCGCCACGCGCCGGCCGGTCGCGGCGGCGGGGAGGCGCACGCCGGTTATGCCCGCCTCACGCGCCAGCCGGCTGACGGCCAACTGGAGGTCGCGGATCGGCAGGGCGTGCTCTTCGAAGATCTGCTCCAGGCAGCCCCCTTCGCACTGGACCTCCGCGGGGCAGACGCAGGCGCACATCTCCGGCAGCACGTTCGAGCGGCGCAGGACGTCGTAGGCCTCCCGGATCCGGCCGTCGGCAAAGGCGCGGACAAACGCCGGCACGTCGACGTGCGCCGGGCATCCGGCCGTGCAGGTGGCGAACTCGCAGTCGCGGCACCGCCGGGCCTGCTCCACCAGGCGGTCCGGGGCGTACCGGCGCCCGAGCCGGTACTGCTCGGCGTAGATCCGCCGGTCGCGGACCACGCAGCCGGTCATGGTCCCGTCGCGCATGATCTGGGAGCACCCGGAGCAGGTGACGCAGGTCTTCTCCGGCCTCATCCGGCCCTCGGAGAGGACGTCCTTGACCGAGTCGGGATACGCGAAGGCCCCGCGGCCCTGGCCGATGAGCCGGGCCCAGCCCAGCCGGAGCACGCCGGCGGCCACGTAGGGCATGAGGTGCCGCAGCCAACTGTAGCCGCCGCCGACGACCGGGAGGTCGGGAAGCGCCTGCTGCACCTGGCGCGTGATCTGGAGGAAACGCACCACGCCCGCCAGCGGATGCTCCTCCGGCGGCGCGGCCCCGGCGATCGGCCGGTCGTACGGCCGGCCGTAGTGCGGATTGAAGTAGGGGTTGCCGATCGTCGCGTTGGCCAGCGGGATGCCCAGCCCGCGAAGCTGCCCGAGGACCTCGATCGGCTCGGCAAGGTCCGGCACCTCGTGGTCCCGGCGGTCCACGCCGAACCCGTAGGGGTAGGGAATCGCGTCGTAGACGTTGATCCGCGTGGTCGCCAGCAGGCCGGCCACGCAGTCGCGGATCCTTCCAATCACTTCCCTAAGCCAGCGCGAGCGGTTCTCCAGGCTCCCGCCGTACTTGCCGGGTCGCGTGAACGAGGCCAGCAGCTCGGAGACGAGGTAGCGATGGCATGCCTTGACGTCGACGCCGTCGAAGCCGGCCTGCGCCGCCAGGCGCGCCGCGTCGACGTACACGTCCTGCAAGCGGTCGAGATAGTCGTCGCTCACCAGCGGATAGTCGGGCGGGAGGTTGTGCCTCGGATCGAGCACCGCGCTGTGATGGGCGATCATCGGCCGGGGCACCCCCCCCGGCTTGCTGTACCGGCCCGAGTGGGTCAACTGGATCACCAGCAGCAGCTCATGGCCGAAGGCCCGGCGGGCTGCCTGCCGGGTCTGGTCGACCAGCCGGGCGAACTGGTCCGCGCTGGCCGCGTGGAGGACCAACTGGTGCGGGTTCGACCGGGCCTCGCTGAGCACCGCCGTGGCCTCGAACCAGATCAGACCCGAGCCCCCTTCCGCGTAGCGAAGGTAGCGGCGGAAGGCCAACGGGCCGGGCGAGCCGTCGGGCGCCGCGTCGAACCCCTCCATGGGCAGCACGGCGAAACGGTTGGGCAACTCGTGCCCGGCCACCATCAACCGCTCGCCCAGGATCGACAGGTCCTCCTCAATCGGCAGCGAAAGGCCCAGACCCGAGAGCTCGGCCCGCAGCAGCCCGACGTCTTTGAGGTGGAATCGCCTGTGCCGTGCCATGCGTTGCCGTGCCGGACAGCTCGCTCACTTGCCCCGGTCGGACGACCTGCCCCGCCCCTGGTGGTTCCGATGACCCCGCGGTCGGGATTGCCTCTGGTCGGGCCTCTTCGCCCGGGCCTCCAGGTTCGCCGAGATCACCAGATTGACTGCATCCAGCCAGGTCGGTATGGCGCGGTGGCTGGGCTTGTCCGAAACCCCCGCCGACTCGCCCTCGGACTCGCCCTCGGGCTCGTCCAGGAACTCGTCGGGCTCCTCCTCCGCCGGCGCTCCGGCCGGCACCCCGGCCGGCGCCGGCTCGGCGTCGGAACGTTCCTGGGCGAAAGGCTCCGGGGCGCGGAAGCCCTCCGCAGGGGCGACTTCCGCCGGCTCCCCGGCCACGCCCTCCTCCGACCTTCGGCGATCGGGGCCGCGACGATGCCGGCCGTGCCTCAATCGCCGATCTTCCGGCTCCTCTTGCTTCCTCTCGGCCGCTTCGCGCCCGACAGCGGGCTCGGCGGGCTCCGAGCGAGCCTCCGCTGCCTCGCTCGTCTCGCCGGGCCCCTCCCGTCGACCCCGGCGCCGGCGCCGCCGCCGACGCCCACGCCTTTCCTCCGTGCCCGCTTGCTCCGGCAGCCCCGCCGCCGACGCCCTCTCTTCCGCCGACACTTCCTCCGGCAACGCCTCTGGGGCTTCCATGTCCTCCGACCCTAGCGCCTCCGAATCTTCCCGCTCGGCATCTTCCCGCTCGGCATCTTCCCGCTCGGCATCCTCCCGCTCGGCATCCTCCCGCTCGGCATCCTCCTCGGCGATCTCGGAGAAGATCTCTTGGGCGGTCTCCAGAGGCTGGAAGGGGCTCAGCTCGTCGACCATCGAGACGGCGGCTTCCCGGGCCAGATCGGTCGTCTCCTGCTTCGGCTCGGGCTCCCGCTCCCGCTCCGGCTTCCGCTGCGTCTCCCGCTCCCGCTGCGTCTCCCGCTCCCGCTGCGTCTCCCGCTCCGGCTCCGGCGGCACCTCGATCCCCAACTCGTTGGCCAGGCGGCTCCAATCGGGCGCGGCACGTGGCCGTGGTGCGGCCGGCGGCGGCCGACGCGTTGCGACCGCGACGGGCAACTCCCGGTCACGCGATTCGGCTGGCTCCGCAGGCGCCACCGCCGGCTGGTCAACCGGCGCGGCCTCGGACGGCTGATGGCCAGGCAACCCCTTGTCCTCTAATGGAGGGGTGTCAGCCCCCAATAATGCGGCAAGATCCTGCCAGTGGTCGGTCTTCTCTTGATCGGACATAGCGTGGTTGCTGGGTGGGTCTGTGGGAAAAGTACTGGGCCGTCTTCGGGTTGTGACGAACCGGCGGGCCTTAGAACTGTACTATACGCCTTTTGCTGGAGGTTGAAAAGCCGAACGACGACCAAAGGAGTTGGCCCGCGATGAGTTCGGGTGAGCCCAACGCAAGACGACATCGATCGGACGACACCAGGTATCACTACGATGACAGTCTGGCCGCAATCGCCTCGCAGGATTCGCCGACGGGCCAATCCTGGTTTCTCGATGTAATTCATTGCTCCAAAAGACCTTGGCGACTGAAAATGTCTCTCTTGCCAGAGCACCGGGGCGTGGCGGTATAATGCTTGCAGAACCTACCAGCGTCGTTGTGGTTCACGCGGTCGGTTCACTAGGTTCCAGGGGGACCGGACTCATGTTCGGAAACACGAAGAGCACGTGGTTGAGAAGGTCGGTTGCGGGCCTCATCGCCGGTTGGGGGGTGGCGGGGTTGGTGGCCGCAACCGCCATGGCAATGGCCCAAGGCCGAGATGGCCCAGGTGGCCGCTCGCCAGGAGGGGGCGACCGAGCCGGAGCCGCCCGGTGGGACTCCGGCGCGGGCTTCCGCTCGGGGATGACCTCTCCTGCGGTCTCCCAGCCGACGATCTCCCGTTCCGTTGCCGAGCCGCCTCGATACACCCAGCCGAGGTCCTTCGAGACGCCCCGATACTCCGCTCCCGCGGTGTCGATCCCGAGGACGGAACGGCCGGCCATTTCGACCTTTCGGGAGCGGCCTGACTTTGGCCGGGCTGCGAATCCAGGCCGGTCGAGCCTGGTCGCTCCTTCGGCTCCGCCCTCGACGCTCCGGGATCGGCTGGCAGCCAGCGGGCCGGCAGATTCCCTTCGGTCCGGCCTGGCAGCCCCTCGGTCCCGCGACTCCTCGGCCGGGTCCGAGGCCGGCAGGGCGGGCTCCAGCCGCGACGCGGACCGGCCCCGGGCCTCCGATCTCCGCGATCGCATCCCCGATACGTCGACCCGGCGCTTGCCACCCCCGTCCTCCTCCTCAGGGACAGCCTCGGGAGGGACAGCCTCGGGTTCCAGGGGTCCTTCCGGGGGCTCGGCCGCTTCGAGCAGCAGATCGGAGATACCCAAGTCCTCCTCCGACGCCACCAGGACCTTCGCCGGCCCGAAGCCGGCGCCCTCGAAGACGGTGGATACGTTCAAGCCGGACTCGAAGGCCGCCGGGGATCGCCCGAAGCTCTCCGATATCCGCAAGCAGCTCCTTGACAAGGACAAGGGCAGAGAAAAGCCGCCGGCAGCGGCCGGCCCGCCGTCGAAGCTGGAATCGCCTTTGGCCCCCAAGGGGCCCGGGACGGCGAAGATCGCCAGGCCGAAGCCGCCGGAGGATTCGGCGAAGGCCGGGCCCGGCGGCAAGATTTCCGGCCTGCCCGACAGGAAGCCCGGTCCTGGTTCCAAGGTGGCCGGCGGCGCCTTGGAGAAGGCCAAGCCGGGCGGGCTGATGCCGCCCACGCTGCCGGGCAAGCCGTCGATAGCGAAACTGAAGCCCCCTGTGCCCCCGGCCAAGCCCGTCCCCTTCAAGGAGCGGCTCGACAAGAACCAACTCGGCGGCGTGGCCAAGGGGGACGTGGCCAAGCGAGTCGACCTGGATCGGCAGTTCCAGGAGATGAGGAAAGGAGACGTCGCCCGACGACTCGAGCTGGCCAAGAAGGGCGGGGCCATCCACGTGGACAGGCCGGCGAACGTCAACGTCAACCACTTCATTCTCGACCGCGGCCATCACCCTCGCCATCACGTGCACTACGGCTGGGTCAGCCCGTGGTACACGCGGGGCTGCTTCGAGTTCTACTACGGCGGACCCTCGTACTTTGCCAGCTTCTGCTGGTATCCGCGATGGAGCCCGTGGGTGAACTGGTCGTGGCACTACCATTGCTATCCGCTGTGGGACCCGCGGCCCTTCTGGTGCCGGCCGGTCGTCTACGTGCCGGCGCCCGTGTGGGTGTACTACGAGGTGCCGGTATGGGAGCCGATGCCGGAGGTGGCCTCCGGCACGTGGGTCGACGTGAAGAAGGTGCCGGTCCCGGTCGACCGTTTCGACCTCCAGGTGCTGGCGGTCCGGTTCGTCGACCCGGGCCACCCCGACGAGAAGCTGGGGCCCCGCTATCGCGTGTGGTTCCGCAACAACAGCACGAAGGCGCTCACCCAGCCGTTCAAC
>Ga0315290_10000035_pt1 | contig 75601 bp, 52 predicted proteins | sample YL17G12_0_MG_FD_203627 | JGI IMG/M metagenome (GOLD analysis project Ga0315290, IMG submission 203627) | Sediment microbial communities from Yellowstone Lake, YNP, Wyoming, USA - YL17G12_0 | ecosystem: Environmental > Aquatic > Freshwater > Lake > Sediment | place: USA: Wyoming | collected... | reverse complement strand
TCAACGTGGATGGACCGCGGGCATTATAGCCGCCCTCCATGTCTCTCCATAGAGGGCCTTGCACGATCGGCGGCCAGGGTCGTCTTCGTCTTGCCCGCTTGAACAAGGACTAAGGCGAGCCTCCCGCCGCATGCAGGAGCATCTTCCGAACCTCCTCGATGCGGGCGCGCAGGTTGGCCACGTGCTTCAGGCGGATGGATTCCTGAGGGATTCTCCGGTAGGTCGCCTCGGCGCGATCGGCGCACTTCTCTGCGAGGCGCAACGATGACCTCGCGCTTCGGTAGTTGCCCAGGCGGCAGTCGATCCGGGCCGAGATGGTATGGGATTGGCCCACCCGGACGTCGGTCTGAGCCACCATTCGCGGGTCCCTCAGTCTCGTCCGAATCTCCGCCGCCATCTTGTACCACTTCAACGCGCGAGTAATGTCCTGTCGGGCATCCCGGAGCATTCCTCGTGCTTCGTGCTCTTCGGCCCGAACCTGGTGCACGAAGCCGGCGTTTTGGCACAGGGTTCCGTAATGCTCGGGCCTGCTCCTTTCCTTGAACCACTTGGCGTACTCTTCCAGCCTCGAGGCAAGCCAGAATCGCCATTCGACCGGTGCCAAGTCGTCCACCTCACCGAGAGCTGTCTCGGCGGCAACGCAGGCATTCATGAACAACTGGAAAAGGGTGTGCGAGGCCTCCTCGTCGGCTGTCGATCTCCGGATTCGCCAGGCTTCTTCGAGGACTCGGCGTGCATCGGTGTGTTGCCGGTCGCCCTGAAGGGCCGTCCCAAATTGGTGCACGGTCCAGCCGAGAAGGCGCTGAAGTTCGGCTCCGGTCCCCGGGTCGGGTGGTGCGGCCATTGCGGATCGAATGTCATCGAGGAGGCAGCGAAAGTCGCTGAGAATGAGCCGTTCCGTAGTGCGCTGTACGTACGCAATCTGCGCGCGGGCCCGTAAGCTCAGCACCAAAGAAGAACGCCCCGAATGCAACAACCGCCGATAAGCCTCTTCCGCCGGATAGTGGTCCGCGCCGCCCCTCTTCACGGCGTAGATGCGGAGAAGATGTCTTCGACGGTGAAGCGGAGTTCCGCGGGCTTACTGAGGCACCCATGCAGAGGCAATACCCGCTCCGGGTTGGCCCCCGCCGTTTCGATCAATCCGTCGAAATTGGTGGTGAGCACGGCGCTGTTGAATTCGTTCGCCGACCACGCCAGGAACTTGTGGATCGCGCTGTATGAGTCGGTACGCAGGCACGCATTGAGTGCCTCAACAGCGGCGTCGGAGCCGACGATTCCCTTCATGAAATGCAGGATGACCTCGTTGAAGAGAAGTTGGACATGCTCCTTGACGTCGTCCACTTCTGCTTTTCCCTCTTCGCCAGCGATTTCCTCCAACATGGCCAGCACCATGGAATTCCAGTCAGGAAGGTAGGACTGGCGTTCCATGCTGATGCCGGCTCCGACCAAGAAGGCCACGCGGTTAGCGTGAGCCTTGCACACTCGTTGTACCGCGTCCGCGTACTCTATTGTGCTCTTCATTGTCCTACACCCACTGATTCCCCGCTTGCGAAGCGTTCATCCGACTCAAGAATGCGCAGATGCCAGCAGTGACGGTCCTTGGCAGAGACTGTGCGCCAAATCGGAGATGATTCGCAATGGGGGCGTGCGTTTTCTAAGGCATGGCAGGGCAAATGAATGCGTATTTCAAGAACGCCCTGGTGGCCGAAGCCACCTCACCGGGCAACATCGATTCTAGCCGAGACGGAGCGTCACCACCATCATTCATTTGCCCTGCCATGCCCAAAAAACGCATCTTGCCGTCGGCAGCACCTATTTCCAAGGGCAGATTGGTCGGCCTGCGCATTGTTGAGTCGGATGAACCTTCAAGGTTTCGTCGCTTTGCCCCTCACCCGCAACCCCTCTCCAGTGAAGAGAGGGGAGTGGTCGTTGGCCGGCTCCCTGACGGGGGCCTGACCCTCGCGCTTGACCTGGGGCACGAGCTCGCCCTGCGGGCCGCAGGGCCACTGGTAGTGCGCGTGGCGGGGCGCCTCGGGCGCGATCAGAGGTCGAACCAGGGCCCGATGGTCTCCAGCAGGTAGTCCAGGGCCTCGACGCGCCTGGTATCCACCCCGCCCTGCGACGAGACCGCCTTGACCCGGCCGAAGCCGGTCGCGGTGATCGACTGGTCGCAGTTGTACAGCCGGGCCGACCGGCCGGAGGCCTCCAGGTGATCGTTGCCGGCGTGGTCGAAGATCCAGGGCAGCATCGCCCGGAACAGGTCGATGTTGACGAACAGGCCGTGGACGTCGACGAGGCCCAGGGCCACCGGGCCTGGGCCGGGCACTTTCCTGCCCAGGCGGGAGGTGGGGTCGAGATTGCTGGTGCCCTGCTCGAACCCGCCGTTGAAGACGGTGGAAATCACCCCGTCGCCGTCGTGCACGGTGCTGTTGTCGTCGGTCAGCGCGGCGCGGGACCCCGAGTACACCGTGGACCGCTGCGTCGCGCCTCCGCCCATTTCGCTGTAGTACCAGCCTTCGCCCACCCCCTCGGAGATAGAGTCGAAAAGGCCGAGCTCGCCCACGGCGTCGGGCGCCGCGACCTGGTACCAGGGGACGTCGGCCCCGGCGAACTTGTCCGCGTCGCCTGCTTTCTGCCGGAAGATGGAGAGGCTCTTGCCCCCGTGGCCCGGGAACTCCGCCAGGGCATCGAGGCTCGTCAACTGGATGCTGCCCGTGCCGGTGCACCAGGTCCCCACGCGCTGGATCATCTCGCTGGCCACCGCCACGCCGCGGCTGTGGCCGATGAAGTGCAACGGGGCCTCCAGCAGCGGGCCGGACCCGAGCTTCACCGACCCGTCGTCCTGGGTCACGGTGCGATGGTAGGAGGGATCCAACGCGCCGGCCTTCTGGTCCAGGCCGACCAGGGCCGCGAAGAACGTGTCGGCGGCGGCCTCGGCGAACCCGGTGTCCTGCACGTCGACCTGCCTGGCCCAATTGAGCACCAGGACCACCGGGAGGCCCTTGTCGGCGAACTGGGCGACCGTCGTGCCCAGCTCCGGGTCGCCCGTCTGCCAGCTCCTCAGCGGGCTGATCGTGTCCCACCAGCCCGTGTCCGGGTTGAACAGCAGCACCAGGCCCTGGCGCGACGTCTGGAGCCCCGCCGGCCAATTGCCCGTCGGTGTGATCGGGCGGGTTGAAGAACGAAGCATCGTCCCTCAAGGTCGGAACAATGCCCGACGTCTCGACGCCCGCGTAGTAAACCTGCCCGCGCGTGAGCAGGTCCTGGACCTCGGCGTCGAGGGTGAAGCTGTTGCCGGAGACGACCTCGCCCTTGACGATCCGCTGGGGGTTCTGGTCGGGCGGGAACGGCGGATCGTCGGGGTACAGGCCCGAGCCCGCCGGGAACGTGCTCACGTACAGCCGGCGCTGGGTCGAAGCGTCCGTCTCCCGGCTCTCCTCGACCCGAATCGAGAGGGGCTCCGGCAGGACGGCCAACTGGGAGCCGTCCGGCCCCTGGACGATCCCCCCCTCCGCCCCGAGGGCGATCTGCCCCGTGGCCGGCATTGCCACGCGCACCGGCACCACCACCTGGGCCGAGCCATTAATCATGGTGACGGCGGCCGAGCCCGGCTCGAAGGCGGTCACCAGGCCGTCGGCACTCACCTGGACCACCGCCGGGTTGCTCGTGAAGTAGACCGTTCCCGTGGAGCCGGCGGTCAGGTCCACGTCGCGGTCGTGCAGGCCCACCCGGAGCTGCTGCGCGCCCCCGTGGGCAGCCAGGGTCATCGCCCCGGGCGCTACGTCCACGCCCCGGACGGCCAGCGTCCACTGGAAGTCGCCCACCGGGTGCATTGGCCGAACTTCTTTTCGTTGTGCGTCCGCGTGCTCACCGGGTGGAATCCTCCACGATCTTGATCTCGTCCGCCGTCAGGCCGTAGAGGGCATAGACGCGCTGGTCGATCTCCCGCTCCATGCTGGCCGCATCCGCGGCAGTGTTGTCCGTCTCTGCAGCGTGAATCTCGTCGGTAAGCTTTTCAAGCTCTGCAAATTCCCTGGATGGACGAGGCAAGGGGAACTGCCGCAGCCGATCAACCCCTACGTCTACTCCCACACCACGCTTCTTGCCATGTGTGGTAAACCACCACTCTGCGATCCTTGAGTTCAAGAGCGCGCACAGCAGCCTTAGGGAGTACGCTGTGTCGCCTCCCACCACGACATTACTTCCGAGTCCGAAGTAAGCTGGTTCAGCGACATAGGCCGCGCGCGGCGAAGCGAACATTGAGGGCAGAACGACCTTTGGCGACTCAAAATAGCGCGGGTCACGCGGCCAATGCAACTGAAACCACTGGATCGTTCCGTTAACGGTTTCGCGTCGAGCATCCATTATTGCCTTGTATCGCCTGAGATGACGTTCAAGATTCGGCAGTCCTCGAAGGCTCGGACAGTTCTTGTTCGTGAGATACAGAAGGTGCTTGAACTCGCCGCGGTCTAAGTGATACCTGCGAACAGAAGCCTCATCGTAAAACCTGCGGACAAATGATCGCTCCATCTGTGTCAAGCCAAGCTGCGCATATTCGGACCTTTCCAAAACGAAGACGCCATCGCCGCGCGGTAGATCATAGCGGCGAGCCATAACTGCTGACACCTTGTCAGGATTCTGAACGACGCCTTGGGTAACTTCGTAGCGGTCGCCGACGGTAAGCTCATTCGAGAGTTCCAAGGCAGTCTTGTAGAGCCGCATTTCTCCGCCTGCTGTGAATAGCTGAGCCGGGAATTGGACCGAAATGCGGAGATATTCGGTCGGGTTACAGCAGGCAATACCTTGAAGGGAACCCTGTAATGTCTTGACGAAACACTGCGACTGATTGGCGCCGTTCCGGTAAAAGTGCAGCATGTGCTGGCCCGCAACCTGTTCGAAGACTGGGAGATCGCCAATGTCAACCACGTGGAAAAGATCGGCTGTCGTGCGGATATGTTCGACGAGCTTCTTGGATCCGGCGCTGTTCATCCAGTAACGAGACGTAATGAAGGATACAATTCCATGGTTCGCAGTAATCTCAAAGGCCCTGTGGAGAAAGAAGAACCAATAATCCATTTTCCCTTCGTGATACTTGTTCCCCCATGGCGTGGAGGTGACGAGGTCGAAAACAACCTTGCTATCCCGCTCCTTCAGGTATGGTGGGTTGCCAATCACAACGTCGAAGCCGTCGGCGATGCCAAACGTCCACTCCGGGTCAAAGAAACCCGCTGAGGCGTTTTGGTTGTAAGGGTCCCATGAGGCGAGCTTGCGAGCGGTGGTCGTATCCCAGCCGTCGTCTTTCAGCATCTCGGCGATTTCCGCGCGGAGCTTGGCGTCCTGCTCGCGGCACTTGGCTTTGGTGCCCGGTGTGCGGGCGTTGAAGTGGCGCTCGCGCACCCGGCGGAGTTCGGCCTCCTTGTCGTCGATCTTCCGGTTGCGCAGCAATTGCTGGCCAGGCCGGCTCACGGCAATGAGCGTGTTCGCGGCGACAAACTTGGTCTCCAGGTTGGGCAGCGGGCGCACGCCCAGATTCGGCGCCTTCGGGTCCGTCTTCTGGTCCACGATGAGCGAGATGAAGAACCGCATCTTGGCGATCTGCACGGCGATGGGCTGAATGTCCACCCCGTAGATGCAATTCTCAATCAGGTAGAGCTTGCGCCCGTAGTCCAACTCGTTGCGATCAAAGGCTTCGTTCACCCCGGAAATCTGCTGTTCCAGTTCGCGCACGGCGCGTTCGCGCGGGGCGGCCTCCTCAATCTTCTCGGCCGCGGCAATGGCCTCGCGCACGCGCTGGACCTGGCGTTCTTTCCACTTCTCGTTGCGCGGGTCGAGCTTGCCGAGGATGAAGACCAGCTTGTGGAGGATGTCCATCGGGAACGCGCCGGACCCGACCGCGGGGTCTAGGGCCTTCAAGCCGTCAATCGCGCCAATCAAGGCGTCGACTTCCGGCGCGGTGAACCGGTGCGGCTCGTCGTTGTAGGCGAAGAGGTGGCGGAGGCGTGGTTCCATGTGCTCGGCCGATGCCTGCGCGGTTTCCAGTTTCGTCTTGAGATAGGCGATCAGCGCTTCGTCCACCATGTAACCGACAATCTCGCGCGGGGTGTAGAAGGAGCCGGTCTGCTTGCGGGCCGTGGCGCCGGTCTCCGGGTTGTAGGCGGCCAGCAGGTTCTCGAAGACCTTGCCCGACAGCTCCGGGTCGAGCGCGACTTCCTGGTCGAGCGGCGTGTTCTCCATGATGGTGAAATTGTAGCGCTTGAGCGTCTGGATGAGGCCCCGCACCGTGGCCCGCTTGAACTTGGCCGCTCCGTAGTCGGCGCTCAGGTCCACTTGCCGCTCCCCGCCGAAGAAAAGGAAATCCGGCACCGTCGGCTGGCTATCGCTGCGGCGGGAGAAGCCGTCGATGCGCAGGTAGCGCGGGCTGGCCTTCTCGCCCAGGTCCTTGTCGAGGCACTCGAACAGACCGCCGTTGAGGAAGGGGATGTTCTTGAAGAGTTCCAGGGCCTCGCCCGGCTTGCGGAAACACTCCTTGTGCCGGTAGAGGCTGTGGGCCATGAAGTTCTGTTCCTCGCGGGCCCACCCCCGCTTGTCCATCTCGGTGTTGAGCGTGGCAAAGAAGAGGTTTTGCAGGATCGCCCTGTAGAAGACGGATTCCTTCGCGGAGGTCTTGTCGGGCGCGAAGCCGTCGAGAGTCTGCGCCAGGTCGCCTTCGTCAAACAGCGCGCCGGGAATGAGACCCTTCTCCTTGACGAACCAGCAGAAGATGAGCCGCGTGATGAGGCGGATGACGCTGACGTGGTCGTGGCCGTCGGCTTCCTTGGGCGCGTCCTTGGGGAAGCGAATGTGCTTTAGCGCCCAGAAATACCAGTTGGCGATTTCACGGAAGAACTGCTTGGTGACCTTCTCAACGTCGAATGCCGCAAGCCACTGGTTGCGCCAATCCGCAACCTGCGTCGTGTCGTCGGGCCACCTGAGCGGCGGCAGGTTGAACTCCAGGACCGTCCGGTTGTGGGAATCCTGCGTCCAGCCGAAAGACGTCAGTCGCGCGGCGCGCCCCTCCACGTTGGGCTGCGCGAAGTGGACGAACGTGATTGCGTCCCGCTCCTCCTGCCGGTGGGCGCAGACGAACAAGAGGTCTTCCATTTCCCAGGTCGGGCGATGGGCGGCACTCGCCTGTTGCCGCTTCCGCTTGACCAAAGAGCGGAGAACCCTTCTAAGGAGGACGATGGGGAGGCGTTTGGGTCCAAACTTCAGGAGGAAAACACCCCATGGCTGCCCGGGCACGAGATCCCGGAGTTGTTTGATCTCAGGCTTGTCCGCGTTCTCGGCGTGGATGCCAAGTTCCTCGAGCTCGTAGTCGAACGTGACGTCCTCGAGGTTCTCCTCCCCAATGGGCCAGTCGAGCTCGTCGCGGAGGTATTTTATGAGCGAGGGAAATGACCTAATCTGACGTAGCTGGTCACGATGATCGGCGCTCATGGGAACGTGCCCTCGGTCTAGTTCAGTTCCATCCACGCCTTGAGGACCGGCTTGACGCCGATGGATGCCTGGACCTGCTTCAAGTACGTGTTCTTGATGTGTTTGTCGATCTGGCTGCGGATTTCGGAGAGTGCCTGTCGGTCCATTTGGCAGCGGCGAAGGGTTTCGGGCGTGCAACGTATATAGTCGGCGATTTCCGTTGCGTCTTCGACAATCTTCTCTGTGGCAACGTCGTAAAGGTACCAGGCGGCGTCGCCGGCCTCGATGGACCATTCCGGTTCCTCGCCCTCCTTGCGGGCAGCCTTGCCCGGCCGTGCATAGCAGAAGAACACGGCCCGCGTGCCGGGCGAGAGGCTCTCCTTGCCGCTAAAGACTCGGTTGGGCATGTCGCGGAGCCGCTCTTCCAAGCCGGGGTTGTCCTTCAAGAGTTGCTGGTACTCCAAGAGCATCTTTTCGTCGGTCGAGAGCGCGCCCTCGTAAGCGTCGTTGTAGTCGCGGAGGTCCTCGTAATCGTCGTCGGGTTTCAACAGCTTCCTGCCCTCGATGCCGAAGGTCTTGGAGATTCGCAGCGTCTTGTTGGAGACTTTTTGGTAAAGTTGGAGCAGCTCGTTCAACTCGTCCGGGGGCAGGAAGTTCCAATAGGCCACCTCGCCGCGGAGCCGCGCCTGGTCGGGATGGTCGGCGATGATCTTCGCTTCAACCTCGGGATTGAGCCGCCGGTCAATACGGCCGATCCGCTGCATGAGCCGCACGGGATTCCAGTGGAGGTCGTAATTGATCAGGCGCGTGGCGTCCTGGAGGTTCAGACCTTCCGAAAGAACGTCGGTGGAGATCAGCACGCGGATTTCATCGATCCCTTGGGCGGCCAATTCGGCGCTGGAGGAGCCGTTGTAATAGGGCGCGAACCGACAGATGACTTCGCCGCGGTCGGCGGCTACGGCGCTGTCGATCTCGGCGATGCCGGTGATGCCCGCCGCCTCCAACTCCTTCTTCAGGTACCGCGCGGTGGCCATGAACTCGGAAAAGATCAGCACCTTCTGCCCCTTGAGCACGGAATCGTTCCGCAGGAGCTTGATCAGTTCGCGGAGCTTTTTGTCCTGCGAGGGCTTGAAGTTCATAAGCTCGTTGAGGAACGTGGCGATTTGCTCCAGGTCCTGGAGGGTGTCGCCGATGATGGCCTCGACGTCGAACTCATCACGATTCAATGGCTTGACGGCTTCGAGCATTTCCTCGGGAACAATGTCCTCTTCGACTTCCTCTTCTTCCGATTCCCCCCCGAACAACTCCCCTTGGTGCTCCAGGGCGTAGCCGGTGATTTTCTGATGGCGGAGCTTCCACCGTTCGACTTGGCGCTTTTCGTTGGTGGTTTCAGCATGGACCTCGACCCAGGCGAGCAGCTTGCGGAGCAGGGCCCAGCAGGACATGGTGAACGCCTCGACGGAACTCTCGAACCGCTTGAGAAAACTGGTGCGGATGAGGCGCACGACCTGCATCTTGCGGCCCTTTTCCAAGGCGGGAACCTCTTTCTCGCCCGTGTAGTACACATAGGGGTAGTAGATTGACAGGGCGAACAGCGGCTGCTGCCTGCTGAAGGCCTCCTCGACCATCGCCAGCAACTTGCCGTAGGTCTGCTTGACGGAGTAGTCGGCGACCTGGGGGTCCAATCGCTTGGGGAAGAGCACCTGTTGGCCGTTGTGCAGGGCTTCGCTCTTCTTGACGTAGGCGCGGCTCCGCTGGACCACGATCGAGCGGAAAAGACTGTCTTGGTTGAGCACCCGCTCGGCCTCGGCGAGGTTCGTTTCGTGCAGATCCTCGTCGGGGTTCTCCTTCGACGCGATGAGCCTCTCCAGTTCCTTCTCCATACGGCGGAAATGGCCGGGCAGAGAGTGGATGCCGAGCGGAGGGTCCTTGAAAAAGTCAGGCTGCCGCCGCGAGAACAGCTCGATCATGTGCTGAAGATCGACCAGCTTGTTGTTGACCGGCGTGGCGGTGAGGAGAAAGAGTTGTTTTCCCTCGGCCAGGTCGGACAATTGCCAATAGCGAGACTGTCGTTCCCCCTCGCTTTGGCCCTTGGTGCCGGTGTTGCGGAAGTGGTGGGCCTCGTCGATGATAATCGCATGCGCCCGCTCGCGGACGCTTTCCAGGTATTGCGGGAAGTCGCCGCCGCGGAGCAGGTCGGAGTGGTTGAAGATCTCCAGGTTGCTGAACCTGCCGAACAGCTTGGGCAGATGCTTCCGCAATTCCTTCTCCCACACCGGCTTGCGAGCCGCCTTGGGCACGAAGAGGGCCACGTTCTTGCGGTCGTGTATGACAAGGCGCTCGATCAGCATCAAGCCGATGAAGGTCTTCCCCAAACCGACCGCATCGCACAGGAACGCACCGTTGTGTTGGAGCGCGCGCTTCCACACGCCGTGATAACCTTCGCGCTGGTAAGGCGCGAGGATGCGGTAGATTCCCGAAGCGTTGCGTTCCCACTCCGAAGCCGTCATTTCATGGCCGCGGTAATACTCCTGCAAGGCCCGCACGTAGACATCGAAAGGGGTGTACTCGCGGGTGTGGCGCTCGATGACCCGGAGGATTTCCGCGGTTACGTCTTCCGCGTCGTTCCAATGCTCCTCGTACCACTCTTGAAGGACGCTGACCGGCGCGCCCGAGATCTGAACGTTCAACTCGACGTTTTCCGTAATGCCGGGCAGCGTGAGGTTCGAGGAGCCGACCAGGGCGAACGAGCCCACAACCTCTTGCCGGGCGTGGGTGATGTAGGTCTTGGCGTGGAACTTGTCCTTGCGATAGACCCGGCACAGAATTTTGCCTGAGCGGATAGCCTCGACGATGGCCGGCACGCCCGTGAGGAAGTCGTTCTTGAGTTTCTCAGCTTCCAGGCTGTCGTCAAGTTGGGACTTCACACGATCCAAGGCGGCAGCAAACGCCATCTTGGTCTTGTGGGAGACCTCGTCGCCCATGAGGATGCGAATCGCATCAACCTTCTGCCACTCGTCCTTGAGGCCGAGGAGACCGCCAATCTCAAAGTAGCCGGTGGCCACGTCGATTGCTTTGGAAAGCCCGCACCAGTCGTGCAGGTAGCGCTGGACCTTCCAGTCGTCGTCGCTGTTATCGACGATGAACAGTTCGCTGCCGGTCTTGCTTGTGCGTCTGGGCATTGGTGCTCGTCACTTTCCTTGAGGCAGAGATGCCCCAGCCCCGGTACGCCAAACCTGCCGTCTGGCTGGTGGTCCGACCCGCAATTGCCGGTTCTCAGCCTGGAAACACAGCTCCGACTCCCCCGCAAAGGTAATGTCCTAGCATAACAGATGGCTCGAATTGCGGGAACTACCGCCCGTTTGATGGGCAATAGACTTCCCCGAGCCGCGGAAGTCCCACGCAAAGGCCGTGGCGGAGAGCGGCTCCAGCACGGTCTGGAAGGCCGAGCGGCGTCCGGCCGGCAACCGGGCCGGAGCAGGCCGAGCGTCGGATCGGTCGGAGGCAGGCCGGTCTCCGGATCGATCGCCGTGAAGACCCACGTCGCAATGCGGGTCACCACGTCCACCCCGGCCACGACGCTGAGCACAAAGCCCCGCTCGTCGACGAAATCGAACTGCCCGCCGAACGAGGCCCGGTCGCTGGGGACGTGTACGCGCAGGTCGCCCAGCACCACGTCGCCCAGGCGGAAGGAGCGGACGTCGAGATTGGAGTCGAGCTGCTGGACCACGCGGATCGAGGCCACGGCCTTGCCGGAATCGGCCGGGTTGGCCAGCGACTCCAGCTCGAACGGGGCCAGCCCTTTCAGGAAATCCGGGTCCTCGGCCAGCAGGCGCTTCAGCTCCGGATAGGTCTCGACGTTGACGGTCAGCCCGGCGTAGCCGCGGTTGACGAAATCGTAGGTGAACCCAGCCGCCGAGAGCTCGCCTTCGAGGTTCAGGACCGGCTCCAGGTCGGCCCAGGGCACGTCGTCGTAGACGTCGGCCCGGACGATCACCCGGTAGGAGCCGGGGAGTACCGTGGGGAGCGTGGCCGTGAGCACGGCCGTGTAGGCTTCGTCGGGCAAGAGCGACTTCAAGATCGCTCCGTGGTCGCCGGTGGGCGGGCTCCCCTGGCCCACCTTGCCGATCAGCCGGTCGCCCAGGTCCCACACCCCGTCGGCCGAGAGGTACACGGCGTCGTCCCAGTAGGCCAGGATCGACTGCGTGCTGTGGTTCGAGGCGGTGGGGGCCCTTGGCGATCGGGTACGGAAGCGGCGTGCCGCCCCAGGCCGGCCGGTCGACGGGCGAATCGGTGTAGACGAGGATATAGAAATCCCCCTCGATGTTGTCGGGCAACCGAACCGTGGCCGTGGTCGTGTACGTCTGGCCGGTGCCCAGCACCCCGTCGTGCCGGACCGAGCCGAGGATCTCGTCGTAGAAGTCCAGCGAGGGGTCCTGGGAGATGTAGACCCGGTCCAGCCAGGTGCCGACCCGCGTGGCGCGGCTCCCCTCGTTCGCCACGGTCCACTCCAGCGCGATCATCCCGCCGGAGCCGGCCCCGGCGGGGACGTCCAGGGCAGTGATCCGCAAGTCGGGCTCACGGTAGGTGACCTCGATCGGGCCGGAGCCGCGGGTGTTGTTCCACTTCGCCCCATCCTCCCACACCCGCTGGCGGAACGCCTGGAGCCACCCGGGATAGCCCTGCGGCCCGGCGTCGTCCAAAACCCCGGACCGCTGCTCCCAGCCGGGGTTGCGGTCGGTGAGCACGTGGACGTAGCGGCGGCCTTCGATCCCGGCCGGCGTTGGAAAAGCCGTCGGTGCAGCCAATCGGAGTGAGAACTCCACGGAAGGATTTACCGACAAGTGAAGCTCGGCCACACCCACTGAGGGGACTGCAAGACACTCTCCCAAGAGAAAGCCAACGCATGAAGGAGCCTCTGAGCGGGAAGTGCGACTACTGGCTCGCCCAGCAGTGCAGCTCCTCCCCCGATCCCTCTCCCCTCGTCCTGCCGCCTCACAACTCGCCCTTGAACGCCTTGTCGAGGATCGAGGGCAAGAGGGCGTCGAGTTCGGCGGCGGTCTTGGCCTGCAATGCCTTGAGGGAGTCCACCCTCGCCTCCAAGTCGTCGAGGTAGGCGACGATGCGGCGTTGGTCCGAAAGCGGCGGAAACGGCAGTTCGATGCGACGGATGTTCGTAAGGTTCAGCCCCGGTTTGCCTTGGCCGTACCGTTGCCCGAGGAGTTGCTCCTGCCCCTGCGGGCTACGCAGTCCCCAGAGAACGAAGGCAGGGTCCACCTCGGCGTTTGGCAACCGGCAAATGGCGACATGCTGGCTCACGAGGCCCGGTTCGTGGTTGTCCGTAAAGACTGAGCACCGACCTACCGTTGCCCCCGTGATGACGATAAGCAGATCGCCGGGTGCCAGGAAGGCGCTTCTGCCCTGCTCCCCGTCGGGCGGATCGACAAATGCCTTCGCTCCCTCGAGGATCTCGCCGTTCGGCCCGATGTCCTGCGCTCGGTAGAACCGCAACCCCGCTGACGTGTAGTGCTTTCCCCAACTCCTTGGGCCACTGGTAACATGAGGCTCAAAGCTGCCAAACGATCGTCTCCCGTGGGACAACAGCGAATCATAGACTGCTCCGACCTGGCTTCGATGCAGTACGTCCGTTTCTTCGATGCCTTCCCCTCGCAGCCCCCTCGCCTCCTCGACTTTCGCCGCCAGTTCTTCGACCTTCGCCACGATCCGCCGCTGTTCGGGAAGCGAGGGAAGGGGAATCTTGATGGTCAGGAACCGCTCGGGCCGGATGCGATTCTTACCGCTCGTTCCCTGAGATAGGGCATCGCACTTCTGCCACAAATCCCGCGTTTTCGTGTACCAGTGAATCCACCGCGGCAGCACCTTCGCCCTGTTTAGCATGAAAGTCGGGAACTCGTTGGACCCGGCGCATCCGTGGATTTCTGGACCGGCGATTGCCACCGAACCGTGGCGAACCCAAATCTTGTTTATGATAAGGTCGTCTTCTTGAACTTCGTAGAGTGTGGCGGCGGCTGTCTGGCTGCCGTCGATGGTATCCCGTTCGTATGCGCCTTCGCCCCACCACTTGACGCCCAGCGTGCGGTACGACTGACCAGGCACGACGGCTACCGGGCGTTGCGAGGGAACAGCAACCGCCCCAAGTGGAACCAGAGGCACGCTGTTCATCTATCTGCCCCGGCCAAGACCTTCTTGAACTCGCCCATGATCTCGATGATGCGGTGCTCTTTGGCCAGTATGCCCTCGACCAGTTGCTCGGGCGGCAGGTGCTCCAGGGCCTCGGCCGCGTTGGGATTCTTGATGTCGAGGTTGACCGACAACAGGTTGCCGTCGTTATCCTTCTTAATGACCTCGGAAGCCTTGAGCTTCCACGCCCGGCCGTTGGACTTGCGCTTCTTCCACCACGCCAGGCACTCGCCAAACTCCGCGTACTGGAGGGGCTTGGTCTTGCTGTAATTCTTACGCCCGTCGGGCAGCGGCATCTCGTAGTACCAGATGCACTTGGTCGCGCCCGATCGGTCGAAGAACAGCAGGTTCGTGGGGATGGGGGTGTAGGGGGAGAAGACGCCGTTGGGCAGGCGGACGATCGTGTGCAGGTTGAACTCTTCGAGCAACTGGGCCTTGATCCGGGCACACACCCCGTCGCCGAACAGCGTGCCGTTGGGAACGACCACCGCAGCCCGTCCAGCCCGCGACACGCCCTCACCACCAGCCCCTCTTGCGCTTGCAGGCGAGGGGAGGCCAGGGCGGCGGACCTTGCGCATGAGGAGTTGCAGGAACAACAGCGCGGTTTCGGCCGTCTGTTTGTCCTCGGGGAAGTTGCCCAGAATGCCGCGTTCTTCTTCCCCGCCGAAGGGCGGGTTGGTCAGGATCACGTCCACCCGGTCGCGGTCGCCGAGTTCGTTGAGCGGGAACCGCAGGCTATTCTCGGGGTCGATCTGCGGGCTTTCCAGCCCGTGCAGGAGGAGGTTCATCTGGCCCAGCAAGTAGGGGAGCGGCTTTGCCTCTCCGCCGAAGATGCTCTGCTCCTGGAGGACCTTGCGGTCCTGGACCGTCTTGCACCGCTTGGCCAGGTGGTTGTACGTCTCGACGAGGAACCCGCCCGTGCCGCAGGCAGGGTCCAAGACGGTTTCGCCCAGCCGGGGGTCGATCACTTCGACCATGAAGCGGACCACGGCCCGCGGCGTGTAGAACTCGCCGTTGTCGCCGGCGGCGTCGCGCATCTCCTTGAGCATCGACTCGTAGAGGGAGCCCAGCGTAAAGAGTTCCTCCTGGGCGGTGAAGTGGATGCCGGCCACCTTGTTGATGACGTCGCGGAGCAGGTAGCCGGAGGTCATGCGGTTGATGACGCCGTTGAAGACGGTGGCAATGACCGTGCGCCGGTCGCCGCGGCCGTTTTGGTTGTGGGCCCGGAGGGATCGCAAGTAGGCGAACAGCCCCGGTCCCTTCTTTCCATCGGGCCGGGTGGCCTCTTCCTGGTTGATGAAGGCCAGGAGTTCCGGTCCGGTGATGCCCTGCTCGTTGGCGGCCCAATCCCGCCAGCGGTAGGGCGGGTCGATGGCGGGGCGGTACTTCTTGCGTCCCAGACGGGCGCGGCTTTCCTCGATCTCTTCCATGTCGTCGAGGAACTTCAGAAACATGATCCAGGTGAGCATGGGCAGGCGGTCCAGGTCGCCGGAGAGGCCCTTGTCCTTGCGCATGATGTCGCGGGCGGACTTGATGAGCGACCCAAGCTGCTGGGCCGTCGTCGGTTGGCTGGGATTTCCAGGGGAGGCGTCGTTTGCGGCTTTCTTCCGTGCCATGTGTCTCTCGCGCTGCTACGAAGAACCCTGCTACTGGGCGTAGAGAAGCGTCTGCAACCGGCTGACAGCCGTTGCCAACGCCTCCTCGCCCCCGAACTTTGCGGCTATCTCCATAACGTTCCCGTGCTGGGAAATCGGGGGGACTTCGAGCACGTCGGGTATGACGAATTGCGCCGCGCCGTGGGCCGCGTACTTCTCCAAGAGTTCTTCCAGGATCGCCCGGGCCTCGGGGCTGTACTGGTCCCAAAAGTCCTTCCGCTCGGTACGCAATCGCCGGGCCCGTTCCCGCCGGGTCCGCAGCGGAGCGTTGAAGGCGACGTGGCAGAGCAGGTCGAAGGGGTCCGCATCCGGTTGGTTCGCCGACTCGGCCAGTTCATCGAAGTCGATGCCACGCTCCGCCAACTTTTCGATGACAGCCGCCCTGTCTTCCGGGTCGGCCCAGGCATCCCGGAGGTCGGCGGCGCTGGTGTAGAGCGTGCGGACCTGCTCGGCCGTGTAGTCGGTGAACTGCACCACCCGCAACTGCCGACCATTGGCGTCCAACTCATAGACCAGATGGGCGGCAATCGCCACCTGCCCGCCGTCGTAGTAGAACTTGCGGTGAGGCTCGTCGGGCGGCTCGGGCGGCAATGGCTCTGGCGGTTCGGGCTCGGGCGGCTCTCCTTCCGGTTCCTCGGGCGGCTCGGGCTCGTCGATTTCGCCTTCAACCACTTCTTCAGGGTCCCCGTCGAACTCGGGATCGGCAAACAGGCGGGTGGCCGAGCCGGTGTAGTCGAGGATGTTGAAAAACAGCTTGCCGTAATCGTCCCGGACCCGGGTGCCGCGGCCGATGATCTGCTTGAACTCGGTCATGGCGTTGATGAGCCGCACCAGGACCACGTTCTTGCAGGTCGGCATGTCCACGCCGGTGGTGAGCATCTGCGAGCTGGTCAGGATCACGGGGGTGGTGCTCTCCACGTCCTGGAACCGGCTGAGGTGGCCGCGCCCGATGCTCCCTTCATCGGACACGACCCGGCAAACGTAGTCGGGATGGGCCTGAACCAGGTCGGCATTGAGGTTGTTCAGGGCCCGGCGCATCTCGTCGGCGTGCTCCTGGCCCACGCAGAAGACAATCGTTTTGGCGAAGCGGTCGGTCTTCTTGAGGAACGCGGTCAGGTGGCGGGCGACCGCCTCGGTGCGGGCCTTTAGGGCGATGATGCGCTCGAAGTCGGGCGTCTCGTAAACCTCGTCGGGGATCTCCCGGCCGTAGCGGTCGATGTCGCCCTGGCTGGGGCGCCAGCCGGCGGCGTCCTATTGGGTGATGACCCGATGAACGCGGTACGGGGCCAGGAAGCCGTCGTCGATGCCCTGGCGCAGGCTGTAGGTGTAGAGGGGAGAGCCGAAGTAGCGGTAGGTGTCGATGTTGTCCTGGCGCTTGGGCGTGGCCGTCATGCCGAGTTGGTAGGCGGGCTCGAAGTACTCCAGAATCTCGCGCCAGTTGCTATCGTCCCGGGCGCTGCCGCGGTGGCACTCATCGACCACAATCAGGTCGAAGAAGTCGCGGGGGAATTCCTTGTAGAGCCCCGGCCGGCGCTGGTCCTTGGCGATGGCCTGGTAGTAACGCGGGTGCTTGCCGGTGAGGTTATAAGTGGGCGTGAGGAGCCGGTCGGCAACCTCGGGGGCGAGTGGCTTCGGGCCCATGAGCCGTTGCCACAACTTCTCGGGCGTGGGGAACGTGTCGATCTCGCGTTCCAAGCCGGTCGTGTAATCGAACTCGACGATGCCGTGGCCGTTGGTGGCGTAGGCGAACTTGAGGTCGAGGATTTCGGCGTAGTCCTTGGCCTGCTGGAGCCCCTGGCCGGGGGTCTCCGTAGGTGGGCTTGGCCTCGACGACAGCGATGGGGAAGTCCTGGCGGAAGCGGAGGATGTAGTCGGCCCGCTTGCCAGGCCGGCGGCGCCCCATGCGGCCAGCAACAATGATCCGGCCGTCGGTGAAATAGACCTGCTCGTTGATACGGTGCGGCTCAGTCTCCCAGCCCGCGGCTTGGAGCTTGGGCGTCACCAACTTTCGGCAGGTGTCAGCTTCCGTCTGGGGCATTGGCTTTGGTTCTTGCTCGGCTCTAGCGGTTCGTCCGGCTCAATGCCAAACGATGCCCTCCAATCCGAGCGATCTCACCCTCAACCTGGGAGTCTACCCCTGCGGGTGGCAGGACGCAATCCCCCCTGGCAATTCTTGGCTTCCGGAGGCCCGGCGGTATTGGGTGACCCCAGACCCGCGCCACCATCGCCGCGCTCGCGAAGCCAAGAACTGCCCGGTCGAGACGACGAGAAAAGCGACCGCACGTAGTCAAGTCTGATCTCTGCGCCGCAATGAGTGAATCCCCAGGGAAACGGCGAAGTAGTTGTCGACGCGCCCGCCACCGCCCGAGCCGGCCGTCTCGTTCCAGCCCCAGCCGTTGCCGCCCCCCGCCAGGACCTGGCCGTCGATCGTGGCCGAGCCGGCAATGATCCGCACGCGCCCGCCGCCGCCCCCGCCGCTGCCTCCGTACACGGTGGAGTTGTCCAGCAGGGCCAGGAGGCCGTCGACCGTGACCGTGGAGCCGCCGGCCGCGTGGAACGTCGAGCCGCCTTCCACCAGGGCGCCGGCGACCTGAAGCGACGACCCGGCGTGCGTCACCTCCGCCCCGCCGTAGAGCCCCACCTGGCCGAACCGGTGCGAGCCGGCCACCGTGACCGACGCACCGTACACCAGCACGCCCAGGCCGTCGACCATCGCCACGTCGGAGGCCTCCAGCGTGCCGGCCTGGAGCGCCAGGCCGGTCGCCAAGGGAGGCCTCAGCAAAACGCTCGCGGAGTGTAGGGTGCGTGCTTGCACGCACGCACCCTACCAGTTGGTACATCCGCTACCCTTCCGGATTACTCTTTACCCTTGAGGAGGTCCAATCCTCTAGCTAAATTGCGAGTATGGGGATTGTCAATAATCAATGGGGAAAGAGTTAGAGTGCGGGAGGACTATCCTGCCGACTTCGCAGATTACCCCCCCTGCGGTACAATACTAATCCCCCAGCCGCCGCCGACCCGCCACCTTGACGTGCCCCGGGCCGACCACGAGGATGGCTTGGAGGGCGATATCTCGGGTGAGTGCGGCCCGGCGAGGGTTTTTTCGCATGTCTACGCCGCCGTCGGTCTTTGAGCGAATCGCGGACCTTCTCCGGGGGCACGGGATCGAGTTCACGGTCCTGCGTCACGAGCCGGTGTACACCAGCCAGCAGGCCGCGGCGGTCCGGGGCACGCCGCTGGCCAGCGGGGCGAAAGCCCTGCTCTGCCGCGCGGACGGCCAGAGCGTCCTGTTCGTCCTCCCCGCCGACCGGCGCCTGGCCAGCCGGGCCGTCTCCCGGGCCAAGGGCTGGCGCAAGCTCCGCTTCCTCTCGCGCGAGGAGGTTTTCGAGCAGACCGGCCTGGAGCCCGGCGCCATCCCGCCGTTTGGCAGCCTCTTCGGCGTGCCCACCCTGTGCGACCGGCGCCTGGCCGACAACCCGTCGATCAACTTCAACGCCGGCGACCACTCGATCTCCGTGGGTCTCCGCTACGCCGACTACCTCCGGGCGGAGAATCCCGAAGTGGGAACCTTCGCCGAGGATGAGACCACATAAGAGTGGCTCATCCGACTCAAGGATGCGCAGGCTGAACAATCTGCCACTGGAAATGGGGGGCCGACCGCAGGATGCGTTTTCCCAAGGCATGCCAGGGCAAATGAATGAGGGTGGCTTCGGCCACCAGGGCGTTCCTGCAATTGCCATTCACTTGCCCTGCCATGCCTCAAAAAACGCACCGCCCCATTGCCGAAGGTCTCCCAATTGCCGGGAGACCTGCGGTCGGACGTTTCGGCGAGGTCTGGAGACCTGCGCCGACCTTGTTGCCGAAAAACCATTTACCGCCTAACCCCAACCCGCAGTGACAACCGCAAACGGAGGCGATCAGAACGCGAATCCACTCTTTGGGGGTGTCGGGCTAGCGAAGAATCATCCCAAACTCTCTCGATGGGCCCTTGACATGACCACGGCCGTCGGGAGAATGCGCATGATGTTCCCCGCAATGGCGCATGTTCGCATCTCAGAAGGAAGGGGCTATGTACCGCAAAGTCAGAACCATCCTGGTCACGGTCGCCATCGTGGTACGTTCTGCGAGTTCCGGTCCGGGCGCCGAGGTTCGTACGTGGACGGGCCGCAACGGAGTTCAGGTGCAGGCGGAGTACATCCGAACTGTCGGTGGCGTGGTTGTCCTGAGGCGCGGCGTCAGGGTCGTGAAGGTCCCTTTGGGGGTTCTGAGCGACCAGGACCTCGCGTATCTCCGAGACACTCAGGGGCTGGTGTTGCCACAGGAGACAGCACCTGAAAGAGGTGATTCGTCTTTCGGCGAACGCAATGCTGCAGAGGCTCGTCGATGGACTGATGCCTCGGGGACATATCGCATCGACGCGGATTTTATCGATCTTCAGGACGGACTCGTTCGTTTGAAGAAGAAGGACGGAAGGGCGGTTTCCGTACAGATCGGCAAACTGAATGAAGAGTGTCAACGCCGTGCGAAGCTCCTTGCGACAGCGAGTACTTTCTCGGTTACTCCGTCACAAGTGGTCCACGCAGCGAAGCCTTCCTTCTGGCGCGAAGGCAGAATCCGTATTCTCTCTTCGGGGAACGGCGACCCTGTTTACGCTGTCACATTCTCTCCTGACGGACGAATCGCCGCGACTGGTGACTGCCTGGGGAGAGTGTTCCTATGGGACGTGTCATCAGGACAATTGAAGGCGGAATTGCCCATTCAGTTCAAGGACTCAGCAATCTCATTTTTGAAGTTCACTCCTGACGGCAACTCGTTGGTCACTTGCTGCTGCCCGACCGAAACCCTCAGTATGGCGGACGTGAAGATATTGGCTGACAGGAAGGCGGGAGTTGGGACTGGTCTCCGCCTGTGGGACATTGAAGGCCGGCGACGAATCCACGACTTCGGCGGCGCCAATCGCGCGTACTTCGGGGGTGCCATAACACCCGATGGTAAGAAAGTATTGGCTACGACTGGGTCCGCGATAGACATATTTGACTTGCAGTCTGGAAAGCATCTTGGAAGTCTCTCGGCGACAGTTGGTGCCGCGAAAGTGTTATGCCCGTCGGCTCGAAGCAAGGTACCCGATGACGCAACCCTCGGTTGCGGTAATGACGTAGTCATCTCTTGGGACGGGAAGATCGCCATGACGGCTCAGTCAGGCTTTCCGATGTTGTGGGATATACAACGGCTCAGCCTGGCACGTGTGTTCCAAACGTCTAATGCGAACTTCTTAGGAGGCCCGAGCGTTATGCTTGGGTACGGCTTTGTTCCCGGCACACAGCAATGCTTGGTTGCATATCAGAACGTACGGTTCGCCGGCATGGACCATTCTCTTCATATTCTGGATTGCGCTGCGGACCCTTGGAATCGGGAGAGTGACTCTCATGACCTTGTAACGCAACCATTCTTTCTTCCTCAGATACAATGCCTCCAGCTTCCTCCTTGGAGAATGAAACTATATCCACTGGCAGACGGCAAACGGATCGTGGTCGGTTCCGAAATGGCCACAGGGAATCTGTCTAGTCTTGTGGACGCCCTGCAGGGCTTAGGAGATGTTCTCTCCGATGACGAGGACCGTAAAGAGCGAGCTATCAGTGAAGTGCGGTCCACCTTGCACGTATGCCACCTCAACGGGGAAGAAACTCGGAGATTCGAGACAAATTGCGGTCTTCTGAAGTGTATGGACGTCTCACGGGATGGATGGCTCGCTATCACTGGACACCTTAGCGGCCTTGTGTGTCTCTGGGGCATACCGGAGTAGAGCGTAGGGCCGGCTCTGCCGGCCGGTAGGTCCCGCGAGCCCTGCCGACTACCGCACGAGGCGCCCCGGGGCTGGTCCGCACAGCCGGCCCCATTCCGCCCCCGCCCCTTGTGTTGTCCCGCCCCCGGCGGTATCCTGGCGGTGTCCTCAGGGCAAGCATACTGACCGCCCCTCCACGCGAAACCCAACGGAGCTCTGCGCCATGAATCGTGCTCGCACCCTCTCGCGACGTTCTCTCGTCCGTCACGCCGCCGGCACCGCGGCCGCACTGGCCGCAACCGGGGGCCTGGTCCGGTCCGTGGCCGGCGCCGACGAAGCCGAGGCCCCCAAGCTCAAGGGCCGCATCAACCATTCCGTCTGCCAGTGGTGCTACCGGATGCCCCTGGAGGAATTGTGCAAGGCCGCCAAGGCCATGGGCATCCGCTCGATCGACCTGGTCGGGCCCAGGGACTGGCCTACGCTCAAGAAGCACGGCCTGACCTGCGCCATGGCCAACGGGGCGGGCATGGGCATCGACCGGGGCTTCAACCGCGTCGAGAACCACGACAAGCTCGTCGCGGGCTTCGAGGCCCTCATTCCCAAGGCCGCCGCCGCCGGGCTGGAAAACGTCATCTGCATGTCGGGCAACCGCGCCGGCATCAGCGACGAAGAGGGGATCGAAAACTGCGCCAAGGGCCTCAAGCGCCTCATGACCCTCGCCGAGAAGATGAAGGTCAACGTGGTCATGGAGCTCTTAAACAGCAAGAAGGACCACAGGGACTACCAGTGCGATCACACCGCCTGGGGCGTCGAGGTCTGCAAGCGGGTCGGGTCCGAGCGGTGCAAGCTCCTGTACGATATCTACCACATGCAGATCATGGAAGGCGACCTGATCGCCACCATCCGTGAGAGCATCCAGTACATCGCCCACTTCCACACCGGCGGCGTCCCAGGCCGCAACGAAATCGACGACACCCAGGAGATCCACTACCCGGCCGTGATGCGGGCCATTGCCGACAGCGGCTTCAAGGGCTTCGTCGCCCAGGAGTTCATCCCGCGGCGCGATCCGATGACCTCGCTCCGCCAGGCGATCCAGATCTGCGACGTGTGAGCCCGCGCACCGGGCAACGAAAGGAGTGATTTCGATGAGCATGCCCCTCCGATGTGCCCTGGCGGCGGCGCTGGCCGCCGCGCTGGGCACCCTTTGGAACACTGTGCCCTGGTGCCTCGCGGCGGAGCCGGCCTCGCGTGCCGCCCCCGGCGACGTCTTCGCCCGGGAGAACCTCGTGGCGTGGTGCATCGTGCCGTTCGACGCCAAGAAGCGGGGCCCGGAAGAGCGGGCCCAAATGCTCGATCGCCTGGGCATCGGCCGGCTCGCCTACGACTGGCGCGACGAGCACGTGCCGACCTTCGACGAGGAAGTGCTGGCCATGAAGCGGCACGGCATCAGCATCGACGCCTGGTGGTTCCCCGCCGGCCTGGACCCCACGGCCCGGAAGATCCTCGACGTGCTCAGGCGGCACAAGCTCCGCACGCAGCTTTGGGTGTCCATGGGCGATCCGGCACCGGGCTCGCCGGAGCAGGCGGAGAAGGTCAAGCGGACCGCGGCCGCGATCCGGCCCATTGCCCAGGAGGCCGGCAAGATCGGCTGCAAGGTGGGGCTGTACAACCACGGCGGGTGGTTCGGCGAGCCGGAGAACCAGATCGCCGTGATCCGCCAGCTCGGGCTGGCCAACGTGGGGATCGTCTACAACTTCCACCACGGCCACGAGCACGTCGCCCGTTTCCCCGAGCTGTTCCGCACGATGCAGCCGCACCTGTTGGCCGTGAACCTCAACGGCATGGTCAAGGACGGCGACAAGCAGGGCAAGAAGATCCTCACCCTGGGCCAGGGCGATCAGGAGCTCGGGATGATGCGTGTCATCCGGCTAAGCGGGTGGCGCGGCCTGGTGGGCATCCTCGACCACCGCCCCGAGACCGACTCCGAGCAGACCCTGCGCGAAAACCTCGACGGGCTCCAGCAGGTCCGCAAGCAACTGGCCGCCCCACCCGGCCGCTGACTGTAGGGAACGCGCTGCTGTGGCGTTCCGCAGCGTCGGGTGCTTCAACGGAAGGCCCTGCGTGGCGTTCCCCACCACCGGTTGCCTCAAGGGAAGGCGCTGTGTGGCGTTCCCCACCATGGGGCGCCTCAACGGAACTCCGAGCCTGAAAGGCTCGTATACGATAGCCCAGGGCAACGCCCTGGGTGGGGTTTTGGAGTTAATTTCGTTTTCTTGTTGTCAGGAATCGGGGTTCGGCGGGGGTATAAGTATGTGGCCTTCTTGTGAATCCCGGCGTTCAGCACCGGTCGCATGGGCCGGCGAAGGATGCGGGGCGGGGACGCCCGGAGTCCGACAAGGAACAGAAGCCCTGGAGCCTGACACGATGTTGCGTGCCAACGGCCCGCCGGGCTCGCGCTAGAAGAGAAGGAGGTGCGCTATGAGACGTGTCGTATTGCCACTGGTGATCGCTTTGGCTGTTCCTGCCCAGCAGGCGCTCGCTGTGGTCGTGCTCGAGAACCACAACGTGCATGTCGAAGTCGGCGACTTCGGAGACAGCGACTGCCTCAAGATAAGGGCCGACAACTCGATCGACTGGTCCAACGACTGGCTGCAAAGGTTCATGAGCTTTGTTTCGATCAATGAGGGCTGGGTGCAGCCTGTTGACGAAGCTCATTTCTTCGTCGACGCGCCTGTGCATCATATTGACCCCGTGTGGCCGTATACGGTACCGTATCGGACTGCGAGCGTAGTGAGCAATTCTACGATTAAGATTGTATATAGCACCGCTGTGAGGCCAATGACGGATCCTGGCATAGGAAAAGGGTTCGCTCGTTGGGACGTGTATGCAGACATCTACAACCTGACAGACGAGCCCGTGTCTCTCAAGTATTACTGGTATCTCAACCTCGACTACGGTGGTTTCTCGGCCTTCGACTCGGCCCGGATGGAGGCGGTTGAGGGCGGGCTCCAGATGCATCAGGCGAAGGGGCTACTGGACATCAGTCCGGCATACTTCATTGACACTATGTCCCCATCGCGCTGGGAGATTGACGATTATCCTCATCTGTACGACAAGTTGTGGTGGGCGACGGGGCCTGTGGATCTCCTGTACGGACGCGACGAAGGCCTTGGCCAGGTATTCGGCCCGTATGATGTGACAGCAGCTTACCAACACGACTTCACCCTGGAGCCGAAAGGCTGTCACATGTTGTACCTCTCGCCCGAAAGCGACTCGCCGGTTCCGGAGCCCTCCGGTCTGGTGGTGTGGGGTCTTGGCATCGGGTTGGCGGCTGCGGCCGGTTGGCTTGGAGGCAGGCGTAGGAACCGCTCATCGAGAGCCCGGCGGGAAGCGTGCTCAGACTTCCTCCCACCCTAAGCCCTCGGCAGCACCAAGTTGACGTCGATCCGCGTGGCAACCCGTCCTACAAACGAAGCACACGCGCAGCCCCAGCCACCAGTCGCTCATGCCTCCCCCCGAAGCCGCCCGAGCCCCTCCGGGCAGAGGTCCGCCAGCGGGCAGTCCTCGCACCGCGTCGGTCCGGGGCCGATCAGCCCCAGGCGGTGGCTTACCCGACGGACGTGCGTGTCGACCGGCAGGTTCCAGGAGATGCCACGGATGGCGTGGGGGCCCGGAGGGGTCCTCCCATTGCCGAATGACGACACGCATGGTAGAATATCTTCCCAATGCGGCACGAGACCGCGGAGTACGGCCCCGCTCGGCCCAACTTGGGTGGCGGTACGTGCGGTCCTGTAGCTTCCGTTGTCCCCCAAGTCATTGAGCACGAGGTTTCCGATGACGCTGGTCTTGGGCATCGATCTTGGCGGGACATTCATCAAGGCGGGGCTGGTTCGGTTCCATGAAGTCGTCGCTCGCGACAAGCGACCGACGGAGGCAGACCACGGCACCGAGGCCGTGCTGGCCAACATCGTTGCAGCGAGTCGGGCGTGCCTGGAAAAGGGTGGGGTTGGCTCCCGCCAGATCGACGGCCTCTGCGTTGCGGTGCCGTCCCCGATCAGCCCGGATCGCCGCACGCCCGTCAGCACCCCCAACTTGAAATGCTTGATGGGTGTTCCCGTGGCAGAACGGGTCGCGCAGGAGGTGGGCTGTAAGGGGCTCATCGAGAATGACGCGAACGCCGCGGTCCTCGGCGAGAAGTATTTTGGGGTGGGCCAAGGCTCCAGTGACATCGTGCTGTTGACCTTGGGGACCGGGGTTGGCGGAGGCGTGATCTCGGGTGGCCAGCTCCTCCGCGGTCCGAGAAACGCCTCGGGCGAGCTGGGGCACATCGGCATTGTCCCCGGAGGGCGCCTGTGCGGCTGCGGACGCCGCGGCTGCCTGGAGGCCCACGTCTCCATCGGGGCACTCATCGCACGCGGGCACGCGTTGTGCCCCACCCTTTCGCTCGACGAGGAGAACGGCCCGCGGATCCTCGCCGATGCCGCACGACGGGGTGACGCGGCGGCGCAGCGGGTGTTTGCCGAAATGGGCGACTACCTCGGCCAGGGAATCGTCGACCTGGTGAACGTCTTCGGCCCGGACGTCCTCGTTCTCTCGGGCGGACTGTCGAACTGCTTCGACCTGTTCCAGTCCTCGATGTGGCAAACCGTGCGCAAGGATTGCGGCTTCGAGACGCTTCGCGATCCATTGCGCATCGAAGTGTCGCAGCTCGGCCAGGACGGTCCGATCCTGGGGGCTGCCGCCGCCTTCCTCGAGTCGATCGAAGAGCGAACTCGTTCAGGGAACAGTTCGCCAAGTGCCGGGCCAAGGGAATCGTAGGAGTGGTCAACGTCTTCGATCCACCGATCCTTCTGTTTACGGGCATTGTCGCGAGTGCCCGACACCTCTTTTCTCGCGAAGTCCAAGATGCCGTGCGTAGCACGGCATTTGCCGACATCGGGCAGAGCATGACGTTTCGCCTCACGGGCGATTCACAGAAGGGTAAGCTTCGAGTTGCTCCCGTGATAGCTGGCGGGACCCCTGTCAAACGAGATACGCCAAATGTTTGCCCGTGAAACGCAGATTTGTTGGGTCATCCTGTACCTCCGGCACTCTGCGCAGCACGGACGCAAGAACCTGGGAGCGGCCGACCTCTGCGGCCAGTATCCGTTTCTGAACCACCTCATGACCCTGGAACAAGTGAGGGAGTGCCTGGAGAGGATCGCACGTCACGAAAGTTTTCTCTTGTCGTCCTCGCCCGAGCGGTACACGTTGAATGGCTCGGACCCGACGCTCAAGGCAAGGAGCGACGACGCAAGGAGCGCGTTGCTGCCCCAGATCGTCCACCGGCTGGATCAAGTGATAAGAAGCCTGCCCCTTGGCTTCTTCCCGAATACTCCCAAGCAGGACCCCGGCTGGAACTTGCTCCTTGACCGCTTGTTTGGAGGCCGTGCAACGGATCTGATGAGCCAAGCGGAAGCCCTGAACCGCCTCGCCGACGCCGGTGATGAGGCCGCGGTTCAGGAGTACTTCAAGCAGGCAGGCGAATTCTATGGGTGGACCGTGACCGGACATGTTTCCGTCCAGGGCATGCCCATGCCCGCAGCGTGCTGCCGGATGAAGCTTCCGGGGCTCGGCACACTTTTCGATATGACGGTGTACGTTATCTCTGCCGAAGACCACGTCGAGCCGTGCGAAAAGGAAGCGGCCCTGGCCCCGGAGAGACACCTGGGGGTCCTGTTTCTGCTCGACGATCCGCAGCGGCTCGCGGCATTTCACGCCGTGGGGCGCAAGGTCATTCGATTACCCGCGGGCCTGATGCTCAGCGTTGCGGCGTCGGCCCACCGACACAAGGTGTTTCGTGATGAGATCCTCAAGCAGGCCGACCTCGAGCTGCTGTCTCCCTATCAGTCGCAAGGCGCCGTTCCCCAAAGCATGTTCTATGGCCGGTTCACCGAATTGACGCTTCTGCGACAGAAGAAGCAGACCTCCTTTGCCGTTTATGGGCCGCGCAGGATCGGGAAGACGTCGCTTGTGCTTCAATTGGAGCGCATCGTGAGGGACGAGACGCCGAAGGAGGAGATATGTACCTACATCGATTGCGCCGTCTTCGCCAGCGCGGAGGACGCCTTCAAGACGATCGCGGACCGATATCGCTTCGACTGGGATCGCGGACGAGCGCCGCTCGCCTTTGTTGAAGCTGCCCGCCGCGCCAAAGCACAGCAGATTCCTGACGGCCGGTTTCTCCTGATCCTCGACGAAATTGACCGGCTCATCGTGCAGGCTGAGGATCACGAGAGGTTCTTCACCACGCTTCGAGCGCTGGGCAACGAGGGGGTCGTGCGGACCATTGTTTGTGGCTTCCGCGACCTCCGCGCCTTGTCCGAACGGCTGGACAATCCAGTTTTCAACTGGTTCCAGTTCATGGAACTCGGCAGTCTGAACATCGATTCCGCGAAGGAGCTGATTCGGGCCCCGCTGACTTCGCTCGGCGTATCCTTCGAACCCTCCGTCGAGTCGATTGGTGCATCGATCGTCGGCAACACGGGGACGCATCCCGGCACAATTCAGTTCTTCTGCCATGAGATTCTCCGGGAACTGAACAAGACCGGCGAAAGAACGATAGCAAGGGAACAGGTTGATCTCGTGGCCGGATCCAGCCGCCTGGAGAAGTACGTACTCGGCGGACTTGAGCACTTGAGCGAACCGGAGAAAGAACTGATTCGACATCATACGGTGGCGAGCGAGGTTCCTCTGAGCCAGATTGTCCGAAACTGCGAGGGTTTCTTGTCCAAAGATGAGGTCCAACGGGCAGTGGAGAGTTTACTGGAGTACATGATCTTGACCCGCGACGCTTCGAGTCCGCCGAAGTACAGGTATGCACAATCCATGATTCCGGTCCTCGTTAGAAGAAGGGGTGGTGTGCTTTGACGGCTTGGCCAGCAGGGCCAATCACCTAGGGGAATGCAGATTCCGGAATTGTTGGGTTCACCAAGAGCACTTCGACACGAGGAGGGCATATCGTGGCCGTTGATCCCCAAACCTCCGCCGTTCAGCCAGAAAGCGAGTTGAAGGCGCCACGCCACGGGTTCCGTAGTCCCTTTGTCTATCGACATGCCCTTTCTCCCCTGCGAAACCCTACGATCTGCCTGCCCCGCAAGGATTGCGTGGCGAGCATCGAGCAAGAATTTGCGCTTCGCCGGTGGGTGGCCGTCCGTGGGGCTGAAGGGTCAGGCCGCACGACGATCCTCAAGCTGGTAGCCCACGAATTGGCCGCACAGCAGGCTCGCCGAGGTGGGATCGTACCGCTCCTGATGAATATGCAGGCTGTCGCCAACGCGGACACCCCTGACGTATTCCGCGCCTTCCTGAACGAGGCAGTCGTGGGGTTTGTCCGTATGCCCCATTCTGTCGGCAGCCAGAATGAGCCCTTGCTCAAGTACCTCAGAATGCACGAACAGCGAGCGGACGCCACCACCTTCGGGGAGATCCTGATGGGGGCCGCCAGGCAGTGCCACAACCGATCCCTGCTGCTAATGCTTGACAACGCCGACCGAGTGTCGAACAGTATCCGCGGCCCTGTCTTTCGTGTTTTGGTGGCCATTTTCAACCAACAGAACGCGAATCGAGAGAAGCCACTAGCTGACGTGGGCTACCACATTCACGTGGTCGTCACGGGTGATGAAGGTGACTGGCTGGGGGGGCTGTATACCAGCTTGACTTCGCCGCTGAAGTCCTGCGTTGAGGAACTGCACCTCTCCGATTTCGCGTTCCGCGAGGAAGATATCTTCGCGTTGGCACACATTGGCCAGAGGGAGTCGCAGATTCCAATCCATGAGTCGGCGCTGAAGGAGATAGCAGTACGTTCAAGAGGCTTGCCGACCAGGGTTCAGCGGTTCCTAAGCGAGGCTCTCAGGCTCGCACACAGTCACCTCCTGCCGCAGGTTACGGATAGGGAAGTGCGTTCCGCGGCGAAGTTCATTGAGGGTGACGTCATCCGCAAGCGTCTCCGTCATTTCAAACGGCCGCTGAAAGCTCTTGTGACGACCGACTGTTGCCATGCCCTAGAGGGCCTGAGGGCGATTGCAGGCGACCTTCGTGACCTTTGGCTGGATGCGGAGGGGTTGAGCCCTGCGCAGCAGGAACTCTTGGCTCTAGTCGATCTGATTGTGATGCGCGGAATCGACGAACGCGGATTGACCGCGAACGGCGTCGACCTCCTCGGTGAGCTGGCCGATGCCCTCGGCTCGCCCGCCGACGAGCTGGGCCAAGACACCGTAGATCGTCTTCGGAACCGAGCCATCGAGGTAGGGATCGACATGGTCGCTACCTTTGGGTCCGAAACACACCGGGTGATCCGCGCGGACCACGTGCTGCGCAGGACGCTGGTACAGCGTCCGGAAGCTCGGCTCTGCATGCATGAGAAGAACGAGGGGCGGGTGGTTCACGTCGGGGACGATGGCGTCGAGGTCGAGTATGAGACGCCCGGGGGGCCGCTGACTCAGGTCTATCACAGAGAGCAATTCCTCGGGGGCAAGCTGCCCGAGGAGGGGCATCATTTCGAGGCCCAGGTGTTCGCTTGGAGTTGGCCGCACGTTCCCCAGGGAATCGAGCACTTACTGACCCCGGAGCAGATCGATGCCATCTCAAAGGCAAGCGAAAAGGGAACCGGTGGAGCACGCGATATCTGAACGCGATGCCCTCTACGTGCGCCTGGTCGCCTGTGGGCACGGAGATACCGTGCTCATGCACGTACCGGGCGGGCAGTGGTTCCTGGTTGACTGCAACCTGCCGGGCGAGGAGAAGCTCGAACAGTTCTATGATCTCGCGCGGCAACTTGGGATGGATCGTCTCGACGGCGTCTTCCTGACGCACCCGCACTCCGATCACTTTGCCGGAATGGCCGAAGTGCTCTCGTTCTTCACCGAAGACGGCCGCAGCGTCGGATTCTATTGCGATTCCGGCGACTGGCTCAACACCTTCGCACTGGTGGAGGAGAGACAGTCGGCTCGCGTGTTCCAGGAATACGTTAAGCTCATCAACCGTGTGGCGGAACTCGTGAACTCAGGGACGATCGGTCTGCATTGTCTCGATGAGGACCCTCGGCCTTTTCGCGTGAAGGACTGTTCACACCCCGTTCACCTCGTGCCGGTCCCGCCGAAGGCGAGCAGCGTGGCGGGCCCCGCAGAGGGGTCGTCGCGTGGCGGACAAGTGACGCGGTCGGTGCGGTCGATGAATGAGCTGTGCGTTATCTTCGTGCTTCAGATCTCCGGCGACGAAGATTCGTTCCAAATGCTCCTTGGTTCCGATGCCAAGCCTGACGCAATGCGGACGGCTTTGAGTTTCTGGAAGGATCACGAGAAGAACGCCCGTTCGGGCCTGCTGGAGTTCGACGTCATCAAGGTCCCGCATCACGGATCCCTCACCGGGCACTTGCCTAAACTGTGTGACGCGAAACGAAAGAACGTCCCTGGCGTAGCCGCAATCTCCTGCGGGACGAGATGGCCGCCCGCACGCAGCGTGATCGAGGATTATCGCAACCGCGGCTGGAACGTGTTGGCGACCGAAATAGCACAGCCTTCGGCGAGGCCGAATCGCCTGATTGAGCAGTTCGACCGCTCGCGGCCGAGGGGCACCGATGCTGGCGAAGAGTGGGAGACGGTCCGGCGGGACATCGAGATCTCGTGGACCCAGCGCGATGGCGTTCGGTGGCCTGCCAATCACCCGCCGCTGGCTCCTCCCCACTTTGACCCGTGCTCGTCGTAGCAGGACTTGGGGCTCAAAACCCTTGTAGCCGCATTGCGCCCCCACCCATCGCTTGCGCCTCCGCCTGAAGCCGCCAGAGCCCCTCCGGGCAGAGGTCCGCCAGCGGGCAGTCCCCGCACCGCGGGCGACGCGCCGCGCAGATCGTCCGGCCCAGGCGGATGAGCTGGACGTGGAACTGGAGCACCTGGCGTGGGGGGACGATCCGGGTCAGCTCGACGTGGGCCCGCGGCGCGTCGGTTCGCCGTCCGATCAGCCCCAGGCGCCGGCTTACCCGATGGACGTGCGTGTCGACCGGCAGGACCGGCTTGCGGCAGGCGAACAACAGCACGCAGGCGGCCGTCTTGGGGCCCACCCCGGGAAACCGCCGCAGGTACGCCGCCGCCTCGGCCGCCGGCATCGGGCCGAGAAACTCCAGCGACAGCTCGCCCCGCTCGGCATAGACGGCCTGGAGGATCGCCTTGATGCGAGGGGCCTTCCGGTTGGAGAGCCCGGCCCGGCGGATCGCCGCGGCGATCCGCGCCACGGGGGCGCGGCGCACGGCGTCCCAGTCGGCGAAGCGGCGGCGGAGTTCCTCGTAGGCCGCGTCGCTGTTGGAGTCCGAGGTATTCTGCGAAAGGATCGTGGCCACCAGCTCGTCGAGCACCGGCCACTGCGGCGGCGGGCTGACCGGGCCGTAGGCAATCCGCAGCCGCCGGCAGATCGCCGTCACCTTGCTCCGCGCCACGTCCCGCGCCATGCGATCACCCCTGCTCCCGGCAACTCCTCGCAGGTTATGCTTCAGCATAACAGATAGTCGCATGAGAGGCACGTTATGCTAAAGCATAACCTACCAGGGACTGGCAGGGACTGCGTCATCGCCGGGCATCGAGCCCTTGCCAGCGGTGCGTCCACCCGCCCTGGCGCGGGCTCTGGACCACCAGAAAAACGCCCTCCCGACGGCAGCGTAAGGGAAGGCCGTTTTCGTCCTTGAGGTACCGGGCCGGCATGATGCCCGACTGCACGAGCACGTCCAGCGACTCGGGGACCTTATCGTACGCCAGGCGATAGGCGTACACGGCCCGGCCGATCCCCAGCCGGATGAAGTGCGCTTCGTTGTGATCGCGGACCTCCCGCTTGGCCTCCGGGGGCAGCTTCAGCAGACGGAGCATCTCGACCGTCAGCGGCCCGAGGCCCTGCGAAGCCGCCCACGTGCGCCGGAAGGAGATCGCATGGCTCCCCTCGGCCAGCACGTGGGTGCCCAGCGCCTGGTCCAGCTCGGAGGGCTCCGGCGTGCGGAAGCTGATCTTGCGCCCGGTCTTGCCGTCGATGGCGACGAGGTACTCGCCATGGTCCTCCCCGGTCCCCGCGGTCAGGCGCACGGCGTAGCGCCCGGCTTCGGCCACCTGGAAGGGGATCGTCAGCACGGCGTCCGCGGTGCGGTTCTTCCAGACCAGCACGGGCCGGGCCCCGAAGAAGCCGGTGGTGTCGACCTGGAGTTTCTCGGGCCCGGTGGCCCGGGCCTGCCGAAAGGCCCTCACCAGGTGGTGATTCTCCCACGGCACCCGGCGCTGGTGCCACGGGGGGAGCTCGCCGAACGGCTTCGGCTCGCCCGTCTGGTACCAGAAGGCCACGCTGCTTAGGAAGTCGGGCCGCTCGAGGTAGAACCCGTCCTCCGACTCCTCGCGGTTCCCCTTGTGCTCGATGGCCACCTGGAGCGACTTGTCGAAGTGGACCGGGTCGGGGAGGTGCCAGCGGTAGCAGACGCCGCTGTCGCCCGCGTTGTCGCCCTGCCAGCGCGGCTGGCCGAACCAGAGGCCCGTGCGCGGGCGAAACCCCCAGGCGTCGTTGAAGTAGTCCTCGCTGCCGGTCCCCTGGAGGCTGGGGACCTTCTCGCCGTCGACGTAGAAGAAGTCGTCGCCTTCGCCGAACCAGCCGTCCTGGCCCAGGGTGACGGAGAGCACCGTGCCGACGTACCGGCCCCGGCCCTCCAGGTCGGCCAGGAGGTAGTCGCGCCCGCCCGCCGCCGGGTACTCGCGGCGATACCGGGCGTGGAAGTAGGGCGTGCCGGCCGGCACAGCGTCCACCTGCGTCCAGTCGACCTGCCAATAGAGGCCGGTCGAGCGGTCCGGGTTGTCGTTCGTCACCACGATCCGCGCCGACCTGGCAAACGGCATGCGCCAGTAGCAGGTAAGCGAGCCGGAGGGGGAGACCTGCACGGGCACGCTCTCCACGGCGGCCGGCTTGCCCTGGCCGACGGCGAAGAAATCGCCCAAGGGCACCTCGACCCCCGGCTGCTCGCGCCCGTCCCAGTAGATCCGCAGCGTCAGGGCGCCCAGCTCGCCCACCCAGCCGGCGTGGCTCGTCATCCAGATATGGGTAATCACCCCCGGGCCTTCGAGGACCGGCATGCGGACCGACTCGCCGGGCCGGAGCCAGGTCATGTCGAGGTTCTCCGAGTTCCACTCGGGCTGCTGATTGCTGGACACGCGTCGATTTCGTCCCGGCGGGGCTGGGCCCAGCGGGCTGAGCCAATCGGGGCCCGCGGCGTCGTGCAACCCGGCGCTGCCGGGCGGGGCCCCGGCCGCCTTGGCCTCCGGCCGGGGCGGCTTTTTTGCCTCCGGCCGGGCCGGCGTTTTGGCCTCCGGCCGGGGCGGGGCCTTGCCCGGCAGCCGGGGCGGCTTGGCCGAAGCCTCCCGCGGCCCGTGGCCGACCCACGCGGCGTCGTTGATGTAGGCCCGGGCGTAGCGGTAGGTCATAGCCCCGTCGCGGCCGTCCCGGGCCGTATTGCGGAACAGGAGGACGCCGCCGCCGGGCTGGGCCGGATCGTCCCGGTACCCGACCAACAGCACGCTGTGCCCGTCGCGAACCCCGTCCGCGTCGGCCCACTGGAGCACCTCCCCCTCCCAGCGCTCCCGCTTCGGCCAGCGCAGCCCGGCGCACACGGGCCAGTGCCTGGCCAGGGTGCCCTTGATCCCGAGGAACTCCTCGTCGCTCAGGCCCGTGGTCACGTCCCACCGCTTGATCCAGCGGAGGTGCAGTCGCACAGAGCGAATCTTCCGGGCCTGCGCGATCGCCTCGTCGCCGGGGCGCAGCTCGGGATCGAACCTGGGCTGGTAGGGGAGGTCGGCCTCGGGACAGATGCCGTGGGTCGAGAAGCCCTTCCACAGGTCGGAGAAGAACCCGCCGTCTTCCGCCTTTCCGATCGCCTGGTTCGAGGCCCAGTTGAGGAACTCGACGCTCAGGCGGGTGCCGCGCCGTTGGAGGTCGGCCAGGGCGTATTCGAGGGCGCCGGTCACGACGAACGCCGAGCACGTGCCCCGGCCGCCCTGCCGGCGAGGCTCGAGCCCCCAGTGGACGAAGACCGGCCGAAGGTCGACGGACCTGGCGGCCGGGCCCGGCTCGGCCTTCTTCGGATTCGCCGCGGCCGAGACCGGCCGCGGGGCAACGACCAGCACCGCGACGACCGCGACGATCGCGACGACCGCCGCGCCCGACGCGGCCGCCAGCCACCGATTCCTCCAACACGCCCTCGGCATGGAACGCCCTCCTCCCCAGGACCCCTGGCCCGCGGAATCCCCTGGCCCGCGGAATCGAACGCCGATTCCCCCGGCGGTCTTCGATGATACCGTGCACACGCCGGGGCGTCAACGGCCGGGCCCTTGGCGCGCGGTCGGGTGGCACGGGCTGCTTGTCAGCCCGTGTTCTCCTCGGCGGGTGGCACGGGCTGCTTGTCAGCCCGTGTTCTCCTCGGCGGGTGGCACGGGCTGCTTGTCAGCCCGTGTTTCCAAAGCGGCGGCGTGCTATACTGCACGTCGGCCATGGTGCGGCGTTCTCCGGAAACCACCTGAGGCGCCGGCCGGCGTCAGGAGGAAGACCATGAAGACCACCCTGTTTATCGGCTGGGGCGATCTTGCCAAGAAGTACTATCTGCCTTATCTGAGGAAGTTCTTCAGTCCGTCCGCAGCTCCCGAGCACGTTGGGTATGTGGCGGAGGAGCCTACCGTAGCGCAGAGCGTGAGGAGCCTTTGTGTGTACCCCTGGGGGGCACGGGAACTGGACAACGCCATTACCCAAGGCGCGTTCGACCATTTCTTCGTCCTGACCCCTCCGAGGCTGCACATGAAGCAGCTTAAGGCGATTCTGAGGTTGATTCCTACCGGCAAGGAGACCTGGATCTTCATTGAGAAGCCGCTGGGAAGCCCTATCGATGACGTTCGTGAGACTGTCAAACTGGTGAAACAGCACTGTCCGACCAGAATGGACCGGATCCGCTGTATTGACCACTATACCCAGAAATGGTCCGTGGATTGCTTCCAAAAGAACATCACTTACCAAACGGGCTGGTCCTTCGCCCCTATCGGCGAACTCCAAAAAATCGTGTTCGCGTCCTTCGAGAAACAGGACATGTGGAGCTCCGAGGCTTTCGCAGGAGGGTACGCGCGAGAACATGCTCCGCATGCCATTGCAATGATTAGACGCCTGGCCCCTGTGTTCTCAGATCCACATACCAAGATTGACGTCGCCACTGGCACGCCTGTCGGCTCCTGGAGGTATCGTGGGTGCTCCCCAACGTGTCCAAGCGAGAGTTCTTTCCTGTTGCGATTTGAAGTCACAAACCCGAAATGGGCGGGTGCGATTCCTTTGGTCGTTTGCGGGGGAAAGGGACTCAAACGAGACGTCAAGAAGCTCCTCGTTCGCGGGGACAAGGCCAGTTTTGTGGCCCATTTCAACGACGACAGGGCATTCGTGGTAGAGGGTCTGGCGAGAACGGAATTGGACACTCCACCAGACAGGCCGGCTGCCTATGAGAAGATCATGTCCGGCATTTTCGGGCCCAACCCGAACCCTTCCGGGGTCACGATCTCGGTCGACGATGCTCTCGTGGCTCTTGAGTGCATTGAGGATGCAGTAGCGACTCTTGGAAAGCCCCCCGAACACGAGAAGAACACAACTCCGGAGGAGTTGGCCGAGATTGAGAGGAGGATTCCCTGACAAACCGACCGGGAAGACCGTCGGGCCCTGCGGTGCGGGGGGGCGCTTGTCTGGCAGGGTGGGATCGGCTACCTTCAAGGCTGGCTGCGGGGGAGAAGGCTCCTGCCGATGCCACGAAGTGCCGCAGGCTGCCCGCCAGCCAGTGCCCACGGTGGGGGCGGCCTGCGGAATCCATCGTGCGATATCCACACCAGCGGAGGCAAATCGATGCGAACCCAACGACTCAAGATGACCCGCCGGCAGTTCCTCCAGGCGTCGGCGGCAGGCGTGTCCGCGGCGACGATCGTGCCGCGGAGCGTGCTGGGGGGAGAGGGGCAAGCAGCCCCGAGCGAGACCCTCGGCGGTGCCCTGATCGGCAGCGGCGGCCAGGGCCCCAACACCTTCCGGGGGCTGGGCCCGAACGTCCGCATGCTCGCCCGGTGCGACGTCCGGTTCGCCGACCAGGCCGACAACAAGACGATCTACACCGACTTCCGCCGCGTGCTGGAGCGCAAGGACGTCGACGTGGTGGCCATCGGCACCCACCCCGGCTGGCACGCCCTGGTCTCCATCGCCGCCATGGAGGCCGGCAAGGACGTGCTCTGCGAAAAGCCCATGACCCGATTCATTGCCGAAGGCCGGGCCGTCGTCCAGGCCGAGAAGCGCTACCAGCGGATCTTCCAGGTCGGCACCTACGGCCGCTTCGGCGCCAACCGGCAGACCCACAAGCTCATGGCCAGCGGGCTCTTGAAGGAGTGCCCTGCGGTGGTCTTCCGCCGCCGGGAGTTCAAGATCCGCGAGTGGAGCGGGATGGTCAACGCCAAGCCGCAGCCGGTGCCCAAGAACCTCGACTGGGACATGTACTGCGGCCCGGCGCCGTTGCGGCCCTATTTCGGCCACCGCTTCGGCGGGACGCACCGCGGCTACTGGGACTACGAGGGGGGCGGGCTGGCCGACATGGCCCACCATCACCTCGATGGGTTCAACTACGAGTACGCCAAGGATTTCACCAGCCCGGTGGAAATCGAGGCCTACGCCCCGCCCGCCCATCCCGAGGCCGTGGCGCTCTGGGGCTGGGTCGAGCTGACCTACGCCGACGGCCTGACGCTGGTCCTCGACGGCGGCGAATGGGGACCGCGCTACGACCGCAAGAAGGAGCGCGGCGTCGGGCCGGGTGACCTGAGCCCCGAAGACCGGGAGAAGCTCAAGAAGATGCCCGATCCGGAGCCCTTGGTCGGCTTTGCCGAGGCGGTCCGCACGCGCAAGCGTCCCGGCGGGCACGCCGAGGCGGCCCATCGCACCGCCACGCTCTACCACCTGGCGAACGTCGCCATTCGCTGCGGGCGCAAGCTCCGCTACGACCCGGTCCAGGAGCAGATCGTCGGCGACGAGGAGGCCAACCGGCTGGTCTACCAGCCGATGCGGGCCCCCTGGCGACTCTAAAGGAATCGTGCGAACCCATCCCGTGAAAGGAACTTCCTTATGGCCATATCCGAGAGACTCAAGAGCCTTGTCGCCGAGCTCCCCAATCCGGACAACCGGGGCATGCTCTGCACCGATATCGACAAGGAAAAGATCGAGCGGAGCATCGCCGCAATCCACGCCGGCGGGCGAGACAGCGTGCTGGGGCTGATCGAGATGCTCGTGCCACCGGGCGCCGGCGACGACGCCAAGGCACACTACGCCCTGCACTGCCTGGCCAACCACGTCCTGAAGATCAAGGACGAAGATGCCCGGCGGCAGTTCTCCGAGGCGTTGGCCTCGCAGCTCGGCGGCGCGCGGCCCAAGCCCGTGCAAGCCTATCTCTGCCAGGAGCTTCAATGGGCCGGGCGCCGCGAGGCCGCCGCAGCCCTGGGCAAGCTGCTGTGCGACGAGGAGCTTTGCGACCCCGCCGCGATGGCCCTGGTGGCCATCGGCAACGGCGCGGCCGAGCAGTTCCGCGCGGCGTTGCCCGAGGCACGCGGCAAGTGCCGGCTCAATGTGGTGCAGGGGCTGGGCTCGGTGGGCGATCCCGCTTCGGCCGACGCGCTGAAGCAGGCCCTCGACGACCCTGACCGGGAGGTCCGCCTGGCCGCGGGCTGGGGCCTGGCCCGGCTCGGCGACGCCGGCTCCGTCGACCTGTTGCTCAAAGCCGCCGACGCCGCGCAGGGCTGGGAGCGGATCCAGGCGACCAAGCACTGCCTTGTGCTGGCCGAGAAGCTCGCGGCGGCCGGCAACAAGGACGAGGCCCGGCGGGTCTACGCCCACCTCCAGCAGACGCGGACCGACCGCTCCGAGCGCTACGTGCGCGACGCCGCCCAAGAGGCCCTGGCGGCGATTCGGTAGATCCTGTAGGGTGGGACGGAGTCCCACCGTCGATCGACTACGGGCCTTTCCGGCCGGCTTCGATCTGCCGCTCCAGGTTGCGGACCTCGCCGTGGACGTCGCCGAAGCGGCTCGGCCAGCTTCGCGTGTCGAGCGTACGGAGCGTGCGCAGGGCAGAGTCCCATTGACGCTCGTGGACCTGGGCCTCTGCCAGCTTCATGAGCCCGGTCGGCTCCAGGGCGCGAATGCGGGCAACCTCGTGCCACTGGACAATCGCCTCCGGCCAGCGGTTCTGGCGCTGGCGGATCTCGGCCAGCAGGGCATGGCTTTCCGATTCGCTGGGCAGGGCCTCGACGATCGCGGTGTTGGCCCGCTCGGCTTCCCCCGGCGCACCGATCGCCAGGTAGCGATTGGCCAGCTCCTCGTAGAGCTTGACGTCGCGCCGGGCAAACGCCGCCTGGCGGAGCAACTGCCGGATCGCACCTTCCCGGTCCCGGGTCGCGTCGTAGGCGGCCACCAGGGTCCGGTACGTCTGGGCGTCGTTCGGCACCAGCTCGCAGGCCAGCTCCAACTGCGGGATCGCCTTGGCGGGCTGGTTCTTCGCCATGTAGGCCAGGCCGGCGGCCTTGCGCACGTGCGGGTTGTCGCGCTTTTCGTCGGCAGCCTTCTTGTCGAGCTGGCGCACGTAGCCGTCCAGGTCCGGGGACTCCCGGAGCACCTCCTGGAGGCGGTCCAGGAGACGGGACCGCTGGACGTGCCCCGACGGCCAACTGACGATCGCCCCGCAGACCGCGTCGACCGCTTCGGCGGTCTTGCCCAGCCTGGAGCAGGCCAGGGCCAGGTCGCTGTAGTAGCCCGAGAGGGTGCCGTTGCCGATCCCCTGGTTGGGCTGAGTGCGCTGGTGGAGCGGGATCAGCTCCTTGTAGTAGGCCACCACCTGCTCGAAAAGCCCGGGCTCGATGCAGCCGTGGGCCAGCGCCGCGATGACGCCCTCCTGCCAGCGGTTCTCCTGGTGGAAGTAGGCGTCCGCCTGCTTGAGCGTGCTGATGAGCTTCTCCCGCTGCTGGGTGCGGGAGTAGGCGTGCATCAGCCCGACGCGGTACTGGACGTTGTCCGGCCGGCGCTGGACCAACGGCTCGAGGATCGGGATCGACTCGGCGTCGCGGTTCCGCTCCTCCAGGAAGCGGACCAGGCGCGATTGTCCATCCTCGTCGAGGACTTCGCGCCGGTGGGCGTCCTGGAGGATCTCGATGGCCCGGCCGTGCCGCTCCAGGCCCCGAAACAGGTAGTCGGCCACGTAGGTCAGCGTAACGCTGGACTGCTTGTTCTCGGCGGCCACTTCGTCGGCGACGCGGGCGAAGGCCTCGGTCTTGGCCGCCCAAAAGTGGCTGTCATGCCGATAGTAGATGATGCGGTTGCGCGCCTGCCGGCTCTCCAGGTCGCGGCGGAGCTCGGCCGTGACGATCGCCAGCAGGCGGCCATCCAGGTCGCCCAGCGCGCCGGCATCCACGCGCCACTGGGCCAGCATGTACGCGTGCCGCTGCCAGCCGTCGTCGCCGGTGAGCTGGCGCCATCGCGGCTCTTTCTCGAACCGCTCGACGAGGAAGGCCAGTCCGTCGCGCGGGGAGGCCAGGTCGTGAAGCGTTTGGGCCGTCTCGCGGACGACGTCGTTGTCCGAGCCCTCGTGGGCCGCCACGACTTGGGCAAATCGCTTGAAGGCGAACTGCCTCAGGTCGCCGGCCACGCCCGCCAGCTTCCGCTCGGCGGCTGCCCGGTAAATGGCCGTCAGCTCCCCGATCAGGGCGCGGCGATGGTTGGCGTCGCGGTGGTCCATGGCGGCCTGGATGCGGCGGTTGACCTCCTGGTACAGGGCTTGGCCCGAGCCGAGCGAAACGGCTCCCTCGCCCTGGATCGCCTCGCGGTACAGCCGGTAGAGCCGCTGGACGAGCCAGAAGCGCTGCTGGGCATTGGCCGGCCTGGCGAGCTGCTCCTGGAGCAGCTTTTCGCCGCGGGCGAAGTGACGCTCCTGCTCCAACAGGCCGACGAGCAGCTCCAGGGCGAAGTTGGCGGTCGCGGGCAGCGTGCCGCCGGCCGCCTCGAGGTGCTCGCGCAGGGCGTTTTCCATCAGGTCGATCGCCTCGGGCCGCTTCCCGTAGTTCGACCGGCACGTGGCCAGCGAGGAGGCGATGGCGAGCCGGTCGAGCGTGCCGGCCCCCGCCTGCCGGTGGAGCTCCTCCAGCAGCTTGACCTGCAACTCGGCCAGGCCCGGATGGGCGATGCGGCCGAGCCCTGCCAGGAGACCGGCCATGAGGCGCGGCTCGCCGGGGGTCCAGGCGGGCTTTCCCGCCCGCTGGAGTGCGGCCACGGCCCGATCGGCATGCGGCCCGGGCTGGTTCTTCAGCTCTGCGGCCCGGCGCTCGATGAGCACCTCGAGCAGATCGAGCGCCCGCCGGTCGACCGGGGTCTTGGCCCGGCGGCGGACCTTGCCGACGTGCTCCACCAGGGAATCGACGGTGGCCTCATCCTGGACCTCCTGGAGCACGGGGCCCAGCGACTCCAGAAACGGATAGACCCGGCCTGCGGTGTGGCCCACGACCGCGTCGGCCAGACAGGCCAGGAGCCGGAAGTCGCGCGTGGCGGCGTAGGACTCCTGCAACTGGTGGACGTACTGCTGCGGCTGGCCCGATTTCTCCAACAGCGCGCCAAAGGCCCACAGGACCTCCTTGTCGAGCTCGCCGGGCAGGGGCACGTTCGTGCGCTGCCACGGGTTGAGCTTGGCGCGGAGCCAGTTGGAAAGGCGCCAGTCGTCGACGGTCCGGTAGGAGTCGACCATCGCCCGATCGTAGTCCTCGCGGCGGTTGACGGCCATGTACCAGTTGGCCAAGGCGCGGTGGTCCGAGGGCCCGAGCTGGCCTTGGGTCCGCATGGCCTCGAGCAGCTTGATGGCCTCGGGGAGCTTGCCCTGCTCGGCCAGGAGAAAGGCCAGCGGCTGGCGCCACGGGTTGGCCGGCCCGGCTGTGTTGAGCCACGTGTCGAGCCACGTGCCGAGGTCCTTGGCCAGGTCCTTGGGCCGGTCCAGGGCCACCAGGAGCTGCATCTTCGCCAGCTTCCAGTAGAGTTCCTCCGGCTCGGCGGCAATCGCCCGATCGAGATACGCCAGGGTCCGATCGGCCGCGGCCGGCGTGGCCGTCCGGCGGGCCGAGAGGTTCAGGAGCGTCATCAGGTGCCGGTTCCCGAGCCGGGCCTCCAGGGCGCGCTCGACCTCCCCCTTCTCCTCCCCGGGCAGCCTGCGCACTCGCTCGCCCAGGTGCTCCCGGCACTCCTCCTCGACCTTCTGGAGGGCCCGGCCGGCCAGGACGTCGAGGTACATCCGCTCGATGGTCATCCAGGCGGCCAGCCCCGCCGGCGCCTTGCGCCCGTGGAGGCGCAGGGCGTCGGCAAATCCTTCCCTGGCCAGGCGGAGGTTCTCCTGGCGCTTGGCGGCCAGGTCGGTCCGGGGGAGCTTCTCGGGATGCTCGACGGCCTTCATTCGGGCCGCCAGCCGGGCCTGGACCATCCGATCGGTCAGTCGCTCCAGGGCCGAGACCGCCACGGCCAGGCGCCGGGCGGGGTTCTCCTCCTCGGTGAGCTTCTCCAACAGCCCCAATGCCTCGTTCTCATGACCCTCCGACCAGGGCGCGTCGAGCAGCCTGGCGAAGAGGTCCCGGGCGTAAGCCACCCGGTAGGGTTCCGGCCCCTCCAGCCACTCCTTGCGCAAGAACTCGATGGCCTCCTCGGGCGTGGCCCGGTTCAAGAGCACCTGGACCAGGGTAGCCCCGAGCTGGTGCCTGATCTCTGCATCGGCCTCTCTTGCCCAGCGCTGGCGCAGGGCAGCGATGATCTTCTGCCACACTTCCTTCTCCACGGCCGGCTCGTCCGGCATGATCCAGTTGACGAACGCTTGGAGCTGCTCGTGCGAGAGCTTGTCCAGCCCGCCGCGGAGCAGCTTGGTGACCTCCCGGTGCACGCGCCGGCAGGCGTCGGTCTGGTGGTAGTGCCCGTTGTTCATTACCTCGCCGGCCACGTCGAGGTACACGTTGCGCCGAACGCAATGGAGCACGAGCTCGGTCAAGGGGTCGAGCCATTGCCGGTCGAGGCGGTCGGAGTAGTAGAACCGGTAGTTGTGCCCCAGCGCTTGGATCACGGCGGCCCGCAGGCGGCTGCGGGCGTCCGGGGTCAGCCGTGCGCCCGGCTCCCCAGCGGCCCGGATCTCCCGGAGCCACTGGGCCACCAGGGCATTGCACTCGTCGAACCGGTCGGCGCGGAGCAGCGTGCCGAGATAGCGCTGGTAAGGCCCATCGGCCTTCGGGTTGGTGGCGATCCAGGTCTTCAGGTAGTCGGCCGCCTCGGGGTAGCGTTCCTGGCCCTCCATAAGATCGAGCACCACGTCGTGCAGCATCTCTTGCTCGTTGGGCGTCCAGCGGGCGGGCGGGGCCAGCACGCGCCGGATCCACCCGTATGCCGCCTCGTACTCGCCCGCGGTGGCCAGGCGCCGGGCGTAGTCGCCCTGGAGACCGGCGTCGCGGGGATACTGCTCGGCCGATTGCTTGTGCAGGGCGAGCGCTTCCTCCGGCCGCCCGGCCTGATCGAGGTGCCCCGCGCGGCGCTGGAGCCACTGCTTCATGGCCTGGAGGTGGGCCGGCCGGCGCTCGTAGATCGGGCGCAGGGCGTCGAGCAGGCCGAGTAATTCGTTGGCCTCCAGGGCCTCCGACGTCAGCCCCAGCAGGTGCACGGCCAGGTGCCACTCCTCCGGGTCCGCCTGGGTGCCGGCGGGTGGGCGGGCGAGCCGGGTGGCCTCCTCGCCGATCCACTGCTTCATCGCCTCGCGGCGCCGGCTCGCATTCAGTAGCGCCGCGCGGACCCAGCGGAGCCCCGGCTTGCCCGCGGCCAGCGCTTGGGCCTTCTCGAAGTGCTCCCACACGGCGTCCCACTGCTGGCTTTGGTCGTAGTAGATCATCAGGACCGCGTGATCCTCGAAGGTCGCCTTGCCCGAGGCGATCGCCCGGCGGGCGCCGGCCACCTTAGAAAGCGGCTCGCGGAGCAAGAGCACCTGGTCGCGGCCGGCGAGGTCCTTTTGGCGCTGGGCGTCGAATTGGGCTGGGTCGAGGAGCTGGAACTTCTGGGTGGTGACGGAGTTGCGGCGGTTCTCGTCGTCGAACGACTCGATCCGGCCCGCGAACCACGCGCCCGCCACCTCGACAAACTCCCCGAACCGCGTGGCGGAGGTGACCTTGCCGTCCTGCCGGTTTTCCATCCAGAGCATGACCTTCCGGGCGGTGTCGACCAGCACGTGGATCTCGAAGCCGCGGTTGGAGGGATCGCGGAGCACGAGCAGCACCCGGCCGTCGCCCTGGGGTTTTACCTCCGGCCGGTAGCTGAGGAAGATCGGCTCGAGGGAGTGCAGCACGTAGCCGCTCAGGTCCAAGGGGAAATCGCTCAGGTCGGCGGGCACGGCGGGCCGGACCCGGCCGAGCTGGAGCGCCCGCGAGAGGACGCCGCGCTCGCCGGCATCGCACCAGGCGACGGTGGTCTGGCCGTGGTCGCCGCCGGAGCGGACGAGCCAGGCCCTTGGCGAGACCAGGGCCAGCACGTCGGATCGGGCGGTCAGCTCATCCCAGCGGGGGTCGAATTGCTCGGTGTGGCCGTCGATGCGCAGGCCCTGGGCCAGGCGCGCAAGCGTCTCGGTGCGCAGGAGACCCTCGGCCAATTGCCGCGCCTCGAGGGGCCAACGCTGCTTAGGCGGCCGGTCCTTGGGAGGAGCCGGAGGCAAGTGGGGGAAGATCGAGTTGAGCCAGCCCGAGCCTTGGGCCCTCGAATACCTCGCCTTCCCTGCCCCCAGCTTGCCTGCATAGAACGCGCTTGGCGAGGCTATCTCCGAGTCCTCCTCCCCAACTATGTACCTGGGGGTAACCATCGCCATGAGCGGCGAGGAAGACGCGAAGGGCATGGGCTCAGCCGCCGGCTCCATGTCGGCCGAATAGAGGGAGTCCACGTCCTGGCGTATCTCCTCCCTGGAGAGCGGCTCGTTCAACTGTTTCTCGACGGCGAGGGACAATCCCTCGGAGGAGTCCTCGTCGCCGGCCTTGCGGTCCGACTCCGTTTGGGAATCCCCCAAGGCCAGCTTGTCGCCCCACGCTTCCGGCGCGCCATATGCAGCAACTCCGCCGCTGTCGACGTCGAGCCAGCTCTCGGTCGCGATGGTGTTCTGGGTGAGGTCGATGAGGCTGTCGAAGTCGGCCATCGTCCCATCCCGCCCGGCAGGTCCGCGGTACCAGTACGCGCCCTCTCCGCCGCCAAAACCGAAGCCGCCCGAGGGGTACCCGTTCAGGCCGGCCCGGCCCGAGTATCGCCGGCGGGTCTGGTCCGGGCGCTTCGCCTCACGGCCGAGTGTCTGGAGCTGCTGGAGCACGGCGCGGCGCAGGCCGATCCGCCACGTCCCCGCCCGGCGCATCTGCTGCTGGGCCAGGTCGAAGCTCACGTTGTCGCGCCCCTGGGCAAAGAACTTCTCGGCGTCGCGCATGCGGAACCGGGTTTTGACCTTGAACCGCTCGCGGTCGGCGTCGCTCTCCAGCACCAACAGCGACGTGTACGGCGTGATGATGTTGTACTCTTCCGAGAGCTGGATGATCTCGTCCTGGACGGCCTGCGAGCTGCCCTGCTCCAAGAGCGCGTCGAGGTGCAGCCTGGCCCAGAGCCGGGGGATGAAGGAATTGCCCTGCTCAGCGTCGTTGAACGACACCGTGCCGGAGAACCGCACCGGCTTGCCGGCCAGCGTGCCGGTGACGATCACTTCGCCCGACGCATCGCGCCCCTCGGGCAGGTAGCGGCCCAGCAGGATCTGCTGCGAGCCGGCCGGCAGGTTGGGCAGCTCCGCCGGATACACCCGGGCCGTGCGCAGGCCGCGGAACTCCACCTTCAGGTCGCGCAAGGCCGGCTGGACCAACTCTTCCATCAGCTCCCGGGCAATGGCCTGCGGCCCGCGATCGCCGGTGGCCTGGCGCATCGACCCGCCGCCGAGCGAGGCGATCGTCTTGAGCACCCCCTGCTCGTAGGTGCTGCCCAGGGCCACCGCGTAGAACGTCACTGGCTGACCTTCGTACATCCGCCGGAGGCGCTTGGCAAACGCCACCGGGTCGCCGTCGCCGGTGGTGACAATGCCGTCGCCGAGGTAGACCACCCGGGTTTTGGGGCCCGAGCGGGCCAGCACCGAGGCGAACGCCTTGTCCAGGTCGCTCCAGCCCAGCGACGCGCGGTCGGAGAGCATCTGCCGGGCCGCCGCCACGGTGCTCGCGTTGGGCACCGCCGGCTTGTCGAACGCCCAGTGCACGTCCACGTCGCACACCGCCAGGTTGAACCGGTCCTTCTCGGTGAGCGAGGCGAGCATGGCCGCAAGCAATTGACCCTGCACGCTCCGCGACGGCCCGTCGATCGACCCCGAGGTGTCGGCCAGGACCACCAGCTCCAGGGGCTCGCCCTCGGGCAACAGCTCCCGCTGCCACGGGCCGCCGGAGCCGGGGGGAGTCAACTGGACCATGAAATAGCCGTCCTCCCCGCGCCGGTGCGGAATGAGCACCACCGGCGCCTGGCTCCGATCGACCTGGACCACCACCTCGAAATCTCGCGCGGGCGTGTACTCCTGGGCGGTGAATTCGACCCGGGCCGAGTGCGCGGTCCGGCTGATCCGCGCAGGGTGCGTCGGGCAGCTCACCGCGCCCATCGCCGCCGCCGAGCTCACGCTGACGTCGATCGACAGCTCGCGAAGCGGGTTCTGCTTGAGCATGTCGCTCTGAAGCGCGTACTGGTAGCGGTATTGATTGCCCCGAAGCGGCAGCACCTGGGTGTAGGTAAGCTTGATTCGCTTCTCCGAGTGGGCGAAGATGGGGAACACCCGGGCCTTGAAGATGTTCCCGCCGGTCCACTCGAGGAGCGCGGGGTCGCGCTTCTCGCGGAGGATGGTCTCGAAGATCTCCCGGGCCCGCTGCTTCTCGACCACGTCGGCCTCGACCAGCTTGTCGCCGATCCACATGCCGAACCCGGAGATCGAGGCGCCGGCCGGCAGGGGGAAGTGGAAAACCCCCTCGAGATCGCCGGCGGTATGGTTGACGAACGATTCCTCGATCACCGTGCGCGCGATCTGGTCGCGGACGTCGACCGACACCTTGTGGTAGCCGACCGTCAGGGGCACGTTGCGCCCGTCGACCTTGGCCACCAGCGAGCCGATCGACTCGCTGGCAGTCCGGCCCTCGAAGGCTTTGAGCCACAGCGGCTCCTTCTCGACGCGGGCCAAGGCCTCCTTGTCGACGCGGTAAAGCTCGCGTGCGGCCACGTCGACGTGCCCGGCGCGGGGCCCGAAGAGCCGGATTTGCGACTTCGGACCGCCGGCAATCTGCACTTCGCCCTCCAGCAGCCGCACCTGCGTGGGAGCGGCCAGCTCGACCAGGGTCCCAGGGCCCAGCGTGACGTCCACCTGGCGAGCCAATCGCACGCGCACCGCGTTAGCCCCGCGCAGGTCGGTCCGGAGCCAATCGCCGGGGTGCACGGGCAGGAGGCGATCCAGCGGGGTCCAGCGCGGGGACCCCTGCGGCTTCACCAGGACGGTGCCCTGAAGGTCGGTCAGCTTGCCCACCCGGCCGTCCTCGGTGAGCGTGTCGCCGACGACGAACAGCTCCTCGGCCACCGGCTGGCCCAGCGAAACGACCTCGAGCCGGGCGAGCGGCTCGACTCGCCCGCCGCGGTCGTGCTTCACCTCGAGCCAATCGAGCATTTGCGTGCCGGCGTCGACCACCGCCTCGAGCTGGACCTTGCCTTCCTGGCAGGGGGCTTCGATGCGATACCTCAGGCAGCTTTGCCCGTCGCGCACGAACTGCTCCACCGGCCGGGCCGCGGCCAGCCGGCCCGCCCCGATCTCCGCCGGCAGGCTCACCAGCGCCAAGAGGTCCAGCGGGCCCGCCTCGCCGGCAAAGTACGCGACGCGCACCGGCGTGGCCCGGTTGGCCTTCTCGTCGACCTGCCAGGCCTGCGACCCCCGGGCGATGCGGTACGTGCCGTCCGGGTCGTTCCATCGCAACTGCTGCGGGTGCCGGGCGAAGACCTCGCTCGTCTTCCCCTGGCGCACGATCTTCAGCTTGAGCGTTTCCACCCCGGCGGTCCGCTCCAGGACCTTCGAGAAGGCCAGCGAGGAATCGTCCCCGACCGGCGCGTTGAACAAGGTCACGGCCACGAGGATCGTCGCGGCCAGCGCTGCCGACAGAACGCGAGCTCCAAGAGTCAACATGCGATGCCTCCTCTGTGCGATTCCCGGTAACCGTTCACGGGGACTGTCCCGATTTTCGCGGCCAACGCGACTTGGCCCTGCCTCCTCCGCCGCCCCGGCGGCAAAGACCTCCGCCGACCGGGCGCGCAGGCGAGCCAAGAACGACTCGTCGCTGCGCGGTGCGTCCCGGCCCGACAGGGCCAACAGCTCCGCCAGCCGATCTTCTTCCCACGTGTCGTCGCTGGAGTTCATACCGCTCCCTCTGCCCGGACCACTGGCTCGCCTCTCTCCACGTTCGCAAAGGCCTCGCGGAACGCCCGCCTCGCCCGGGCCAGCTTCGACCGGAGCGCCGACTCGGTGCACCGGTGCACTTCGGCCAGTTCGCCGACGTCCATGCCGTCGAGGTACCGGTCCGAGAGCAGGGTTCCGTATTCCCCCGACAACCTGGCCAGCGCGGCGCGGACCATGAGCGCGGTCTCGGCCAGGTGGAGTGCGTCGGGCGGGTTGGGCTCCCGGTTCTCCAGCCAGCGCACCACCGCCTGGTGGCCCGGCCCCAGCCGCTGGGCCGCCACCCGCACCCGGTCCTGCCGTCCTTCCCGGCGAAAGTGCATGGCCACGTGCCGCCGGGCGATGCCCAGGAGCCACAGCCGAATCGAGCCCCGCTGGGGATCGTAGCCCCGGGCCGAGCGGGCCGCGGCCAGGAAGGTCTCCTGGACCACGTCGGCCACGTCGTCCGAGCCCGGGCCCATCCATCGCGCCACCGACTGCCACACCGGCCTGGCATACGCCTCGTAGAGCGCACCCCAGGCCTCCGCCTGTCCGCTGCGCAGGCCGTGGGCGAGCTGCTCGTCGAGGAGTCGATCCATTGGCTAGGTCTTTCGCCGCGGTGGACCCATGTGTGTCAAGAACAGATTTGCGCCAAGGGGCCAAACTGTGTCGCAAGAAACCAACAATAAGGACGTCTGCCGCCGAAAAGAGATCTCCGGCCAGCCAAGACCCCCCGTACGCGGTGTCCTGGGGCCCGATGTCGGCCCGGGGGCGTTGGGTCGCCTGATCGGGTGGGGATTCAATCCCGCGGGACTTCCACGGATCACCTCTCGCCGCGCATCCCATGGGCCTCGACTTCACACTTGGGATGCTCCTGTTTGAATCTGTCGATGGCGCCCTGGGAGACGCGCGTGGCTGATACCTCCAGGCTCTCAAGATTCTGTAGCACCTTGAGGTGCACCAAAGCGACGTCGGTAATCTCCGTGCTGTTCAGGTTGACGCGCCGCAACGAGGGGATTTCTGCCAGGTGCCTGACGCCCTTATCCGTGACACCCGTCTCATAGAGCCCTATCGTCTCGAGCTTTGGGAATCGCTTCAGGTGCGCGAGGCCCTCGTCGGTAACCTTGGTCGCATTGAGGTAGAGTTGCTTGAGACCTGCCAGCGGCGTCAGGCGCTCGACCCCCGCGTCGGTGACGTCCATGGCGGTTATCATCAGTTGGGTGAGCTGCGGCATTCTCGCCAGGTCGGCCATTGCCGCGTCGGTCAGCTTCGTCCCTCCTAGATTGAGATGGTACAGCTTGGGAAGCCGGCAGATGTGCTTGACGCCGGCATCGGAAATCGAAGTCTCCGTAAGCATCAAGAATTCGAGGTTGTCGAGTGACCGTAGATGCGCCAAGCCGGCGTCGGTTACCTTCGTCCTTTCGAGGCCGACCTGACGGAGCTCGCCGAGGCGGCCAACCAGGGGCAGCACCTCGTCTCCGACCTTCAATTCCCTCAGTCGGACTGCACGAACCTCGAGGAAATACTCCTCGCCGAAGATACTGCCGACGCACTTGCGGAGCCAGGATGGCTCGCCTGGCCGGGCCGGAGCGAAGTGAATCTCTGCTCCGACGCTCCTTAGTCCAGAAACGGCCTGCTGTCGCTGCCGACCTTGATGAACCACGATGCCCAAGGCCACCGCCAGCAAGGTCATCACGGCGAAGGCGGTGCGCAGCCGGTATTGAAACCAGCGACGCTTCGGCTTCACGGCAGCGGCGGTGTTAGGGGGGGTGTCATGCTGAAGCATAACCTACCGATCTCCGTGCGTGCGGAGCACGCACCCTACGGTTTCGGCTTTTCCTTGATCCGGAGGAAGCGGTAGTCGAAATCGCCTTTCTCGCGCTGGAGGCCCAGCCCGACCTTGGTGTTCTTGCCGGCCCGCCACGCCTTCTCGATCACCTTGCCGTTGAGCTTGATGACGGCCACGCCGCCGGTCAGGTCGAGCTCCAGGTCGTTCCACTCGCCCGGCGGGTTGCAGGCCGGGGCGTACTTCTGCGTGTCGGGGAGCGAATAGACGTAGTCGCGGACCTGGAACTGATCGCCGTGGACGCACAGCCCGGAGTCGGCCGCCTTCGTGGCCCGGAATTGCAGCCGGACGATGCAGCTCGGGCTGAACGTCGCCTTGTGGAAGAGGTGGCTGTTGCCGGCCGCGGCGTCGAGGTGGATCGCGCCGTCGACCACGCTCCAGCCCTTGTGATTGCCGGTAGCCCGGCCCGACCACTGCGACCCGTACCAGCCGCTGAGGTCCTTACCGTTGTCCAGCCGGGTGAAGCCCGGCTCGAGCTTAAGCTCCTCCGCCGCCGGCAAACCGATCGCTGCCATACAAACCCAGACAAAGAGGAGTACCTTCGGCCACCTCATAAGTTTTCTCCGCTTCGGGTGCAAGGAAAGGGGAAATGGGGGAAAAGGGGAAAGAGGAAGACATTTCAATCACGAAAACGCGAAAGGGCCAAAGCACGAAATCCCAGACAGTCGGAGACATGGACGGGTGCTCAAGCCGCTGCCTTCGCCCCCCGCTTGCTTCTTTCGCGATTTCGCTCTTTCGTGCTTTCGTGATCTCCTCCCCATTCCGCGATGCCACTGGTCCTGACTTCCAACTCTCCCTCTTTCCCTTTCCTGCACTCTTCTCCCTCATGCTCACCTCACCACGCGGCAGCTACCTGGGCCGTCACTCGCTGTTGAGCTCCTTGAGCAGCTCGACGGGCGTGGGTCCGTCGTGGACCACCAGCCGGTAGCGCAAGCGGAGCGGCTGTCCTTCCTTGATCGTCACCGGGCCTTTGGCCACGATGCAGGGGTTGACCATGGCGATGGCGGCGAGGTTGTGCCACAGGGTCGGCGGATTGCGGGGATGGTCCAGCACGGCCACGCCGATCGTCTTGCCGCTCTCCAGCGCGACCGTGTAGTCGTACCAGTCTTCCCGCGGCCAGTCGGTCTCCGGCTTGAGATGGTGCGGGGCCGGCAGCTTCACCTCCCCGGCCGGGCTGAAGTAGGCGGCCTTCCCGTCCTTGCGGCACTTGGCGCAGAAGCCGCTGAAGGCGGTCTCTCGGAGCGTCACGTCGCTGGTGGGCACGAGCCGGTAGTCGAGGTCGATGACAAAAGCCCCCTTGGCCTCCCGGGCCACGATCGAGGTAGACTCCTTGATCATCACCTCGCCTTCGGCGACCCAGTCGTTTCGGGCGAGGAGCTGGGCCTGGTTGGCGTCGGCCTTGACGAGCTTGACGTCGCGGTTGGTGATGACCCGGTCCTTGGTCGGGGCGAACTCGCCCCAGCCCCAGAAATCGGCCTTTTTCTTGCCCTCGATGGCGTGCCAGGTCATGAACACGCCGCGATGGTGCGGATGGTCGCTCGGGGCGAACTCCACCGCGTCCTCGCCCGACGGGGTCTTCACCGGGAACAGGCAGCAGACGCTGTTGGCCGTGAGCTTCGTATCGGCCGGCTTTTTGGTCATGTAGCGGAGCACGGTCCGGCCGTCGGGCGTCTTGAGCACCATCCCCAGGTCGTCGGGCACGAGGGTGAACGACGCGCCCTCCCCTTCCGCCGCCGGACTGAGTGCCGGCGTGCCGAGCAGGGCATTCAGGGAGACGCAAACCACGGCTGCCGTGAGAACCATTCCAAAACGATGCATGGGGTTTCTCCTTCAATGAAGTTGTCAGCACGATCCGCATTTCAAAGCCCACGGGTTGCAACCCGTGGGCTTTAGGAGTGTTTGACACCCGGCGCGCACCCCCTACTTGTCCAGTCGCTTGACGCGGATATTCCGGTACTGCACCGGCCGGCCGTGGTCCTGGAAACCCACGTAGCCGGTGCGGGCGAAATCCTTCAGGGCCCGGGGGAACTTGTTCGGCGTGCCGTCGGGATTCTTGTTGGGCTCGGTCCAGCGGTCCAGGTCCATGTCGATGACCTGCCGGCCGTTCATGACCACGACGATCTTGCTCCCCTGGCAGGTGACCCGCAGGCGGTTCCACTCGCCCGGCTTCTTCACTGCGTTGGCGGTCGGGGCCAGGCAGTCGTAGATGGCCCCGGCCGTGCCCCCGCGGCTAAGGTCGCTCCTCCCGTAGGAGTTGGCAATCTGGATCTCGATGCCCGTGTACACCGGGTCCTTGAGGTCCGAGGTCCGCAGGAACACGCCGCTGTTGGCTTGCGGGGGGACGTTGAACTCCAGATCGAGGATGAAATCGCCGTAGGTGTCCTTGGCCCAGAGGTAGTCGAGGTTGTGCTCCTTGCCGTCCATCTGACGTTTCAGGGCGATGGCGCCGTCCTCGACGACCCAGGATTTTTCCGGCCCGACGATCCAGCCGGAGAGGTCCTTGCCGTTAAACAGGCGGACGAATCCCGCCTCCGGCGGCTTTTTTTTGCCGGCCTTCGGTGCGTCGGCGGCCGCGGCGGCCAAGGGGGCCGAGAGGCACAGGACTGCCACGAGCCAGGGGAGCTTTTTCATCATGCAAGTTTCCCTTTTTTCCTGCGGTTGCCCTGCGTGGGTGCCATGGTCAAGCTCTTGGCAAGCTGAATCGATGTCGCTAGTCCCCGTCGATGAGCCGGAGCGTGTAGTCTCCCGCGCCGCGCCGGGACGAGATCCAGAGGGTGTACCGTCCCGTCTTGGGGAGCTTGACGGCCAGCAGGCTGTCCGTGCCGGCGCCGCGCTTGTCGTCGCCCGCCAGGCGCACGCCGTCGGGGCTGTACAGGCTTACCACGGGCTCGCAGACCGAGGAGCGGACGGTGATGATCACGGTCTTCCCCTCGGTGCCGGCGAAGGCCCAGAAGTCGGTGCCGTTGGGCTGGGCCATGCCTTGAACGCGTCCGCCCACGGCCACCTCTTTGAGTTTCTCTTCGCGCAAGAGCAGGCGGAAGTCGCCGCCGCCGCCGTCGCCCAGCGAGGAGACCTGGAGGCGGTAAAGCCCCGGCTTCATGACCATGTGCGTGATTCGGCTCTCCAGGCCGTCGGCGCCCTCGGCGCTGCTCTCGACGGGATTACCGCGGGAATCGTACAGGCGCAGCAGGGGAACAAACTTCTGCGAGGCCAGGCTCGCCCGAAAAAGCTGGCCCGCGATTGCCTTGAAGCTGTAGAAGGCCGACCCGGCCACGGGAAGGCTTCCCTCGACCTCCCGGCGCTCGTCGAGCGAAACGGTGGGATCGTCGATTTTCAGGCGGTAGGAGCCGGGAGTTCGCGCGAGCAGTTGAAGCTGGTAACGGCCGTCGCGCCCCAAGATCGCGGCGAACCGCAGGCGGCCGCCCCTGCCGGCCACGGGCAGAAGCCGGAGCTCGGGCCGGTCGTCGGCCCGCGCGAGCCGCTGATCTTTCTTCTTTTCCTGCGGCGCATAGATCAGGCGTGACTCAAGCTGCCCCTTTTTCTGGACGTCCAGCAGCCGGAAATCGCCCGGCTTGCCCTGGAAGCTCCACACGTCCATTTCCCCCTGCTGGAGCTGGCCCGTGAGGTCCGGCTTCTCGCCGATATTCCGCGGGCGGGCCTCCCTCAGCAGCAGGTCGTAGCGATTGCCCGCCTGCCCGGAAAAAACCAGGTAGTGCTCGCCCTTCTCCTCGACGAGCACGGTGCCGGCCCAATCGCCCATCTCGCGGCCTTTGGAGTCCAGCATCTTCCACGCGTCGGAAGCGGTTCCGTTGAGTTGGGGAATAAGAACCCGGTCCTTCGCGCCCTGGAAGTAATGATAGCCCTTGCCCCTGGGATCAAAGGCCGCGATCACGGGCTTCCCTACTTCCAAAGGCGCGGCGTGAAACCGCTGGACTTGCAGGACGTAGTTTCCGCCCCCCCGGTTCTTGTACGCGTGGACGCGAATCCGGTATTCGCCTTTTTCCGGCAGCCGGACCGCGAAGCGGCTGTCGCTCCCCTCGTCGTCGATCTCCTCGAAGAGCGTGTCTTCCTTCTCCCCCTTCTCCCCCTTCTCCCCCTTCTCCCCCTTCACCGCCAACCCCAGGATCGAATCGAACTCGCTGGTCGCCACGTGGGCGATAATGGTCTCGCCCTTATCGCCGTCGAAGGTCCAGGTGTCGAGCTGCCCCGGCGTGAGGTACTTGCCGTGTTGCCCGGGCCCATCGAGTTTGCGCACGTTCTCCTGGGCGAGGCCGGGGGCGGTAAGAGCAACCAGAGTGATGAGCATTGCCAACGTGTCGATTGAGGTGCGTCGGCCCACTCGTTTCAACGAATCGGTCATCAGGAGTTCTCCTATTTCCCGTGCCACGGCACCCAGGACGGATAGGTCTCTTCGAGCAGGAGCCGGTTCTTGCCGGTCGGGGACGGCATGAACCCCTTGTTGTAGAAGACGTACAGCCCGGTCTTGCTCGAGACGATCACGTCGTTGCGCCCGTCCTTGTCCAGGTCGCAGATGACCATCTTCATCCCCACGCCGATGGCCCCGTTGGGCGCGGGGTTGACGTTCTTCTCCCCCGAGTACCATGGCAGGTGATTGAACGACAGGATGTGCCGCTCGAACTTGCCCCCCTGGACGTCGTACCAGAACGCGAACAGCGGGTCCCAGCAGCTCGTGTCGCGCCCGTGATGCGCAAACAGCCGCTTGCCGCTCACCAGGTCCGGCTTGCCGTCGCCGTTCAGGTCGCCCAGGGCCATGGTGTGGAACTGGCCGAAGTCGGTCTCGATCCAATGGGTCGCGAAGGTCCGCTTGCCGTCGGCAGAGCGTTTCTGCTCCAGCCACGCCAGCCCGTACTCGTGGGAGGCGCCGACGATGATGTCGGCCAGCCCGTCGCCGTTGACGTCGTGGACGAGCATCGGGTGCGAGGCCGGGATCCGCTCCTTCGGCTTGCCGATGCGGTGGACGGCGTAGTCGGCGTGGAAGGTCCACTTGTCCTTGACCGGGTCCGGCGGGGCCTCGTACCAGCCCGTGGGCGTGACAATGTCCACCCGGCCATCGCCGTTGATGTCCCCGAGCCCGTTGCCGTGGTACTCCCCCTCGGTCCCGATGACGTGCTCGACCAGCCACGGCTCGCGGCCGATCGACTCGATCCAGGTCATGCCCTGGCCTTGGACCGGGGCCCAGTGGTTGCAGAGCACGTCGTCGAAGCCGTCGCCGTTGACGTCGCCGTGGATCACCCCTTCCATGTTCTCGGCCGAGTGGATGCGGCGGGCCTTCCACTTCACGCCGGCCTTGACCGCTTCCGGGCCGGGGTTTTCGTACCAGAACGCGCCCTTCATCCGCATCCAGCCGGAGCTGACGACGTCCATGCGCCCGTCGCGGTTGACGTCCAGGGCGAACTCGCTGTTGTCGTCGGTCTCCGGGCCGTTGGTCTCGGCGCCGTCGCGGAAGTTCTCGTGCTTCTTCCAGGTCGGGGCCTCGTACCAGTTCCGGCCGGCCACGAGGTCGAGCTTGCCGTCGCCGTTGACGTCGGCCACGGAGACGCACTCGCAAAACGGCCCGAACCAGTAGCTGTGGTTGGCCGGATCGTGTACCGGCCCGTCGATCTTGACCGGCACCAGGATCGGCTCCCTCGCCGAGATCGCGGCGGGAGCCAAAAGCACCACGGCGGCCAGCAAGCACCCGAATCGCTTCATGATCGTGCTCCTTCCGTACCAGGGCCCGCACCAAGGCCCGTACCAGGGGTGGACGGGGTGGACGGGGTGGACAAGGTCTGGCAGGATTATCCGGTGCCCTCTCGCCCGGCGTCAAGCCGCTGGGCCGGCGGGCCCGGCGAGGGCTTGGCGGCGGTGGGGTTTGCCGTTAGAATGATCCTCTTCCGGGGGGGCCAGGGCCTCCCCCCGCCACCGCGAGCAGGGCAGCCTATCCCGCTGCCAAAAGCCTGCTACACTGACAGTGGACGGTCAGGCCATGAAAAGTGTCTATGTCGAAACCACGGTCGTCAGCTACTTTACGGCGCGTCCCAGCCGAGACGTGATTGTCGCCGCACGGCAAGAGGCGACTCGCGAGTTGTGGCCGAGACTGCTTTCAGAATACGACAGCTACGTATCGGTTCTCGTGCGGGAAGAGGCCGGCAAGGGCGCCGAGGATCAAGCCTCGCTGCGGCTACAGGCCGTGCAGGCGTTCTCGGTCTTGGATATCGACGAGGCGGCCAGTACGTTGGCGGCGAAGATCATCGACGGTCACGGCATACCGGACGAGCACCCCGAAGACGCCCTTCACGTCGCCGTGGCGGCCGTCAACGGGATGGATGTCTTGGTGACGTGGAATTTCGCCCACCTCAACAACCCTTTCACCCGAATGATGGTCCGACAGATCGTGCAGAACGAGGGCTACCAGTGCCCGGAACTGTGTTCGCCAGACGAGTTGCTGGAGGCTGCAAAATGAAGGATCCGATTGTTGAGGAAGTTCGGCGTCATCGCACGGAGCACACTCAAAAGTTTGGCGGCAACCTGAAGCTGATCTGCGAGGACTTGCGCCGGATTCAAGAGGCATCGGGCTGCAAAGTCGTGCGGCGCCCCCCGAAGCTGCTCGCGCCGCGCGGTGAAATCAAGGCGCGCACACCCGAGGCGACGTAGACCCCGAACGCGGGTGCGAAAGGGCCCCGGGTGGTTGCCCGCGCGGGGCCACCCGGTCCGCTTTGTTTGGCGTCCTTCTCTCGCAGCAAGTACAATGAGACTGCGGGAGCCTCAACCTGGAGATTAGACCATGTCGGTTCACCCTTCCCAAATTCGCAGCAAAGCAAAGGCCCTTAGTGACACGCTTGCAAAGCTCTCACAAGCTGAGAGGGACCGCCAACCTTCGCCCCAGTTCATCGAGAGCTACAACCAACTCCTAGACTTGGCGAGAGAAGCTATTCCAACTGTGGATAATCGACTGTGGCCGCCAAAAGCGGAGGCCGCCACCAGATACGTTGAATTGCAGACTTACGCCCTGCAAATCTGCGATCTTGTTCCTCTTCCTGGCCCGACCGTTGCGTGGCTGGGTCGGCGGTGATACTGATGCCATCCAAGACCAATCAGCAGGTATTGGCGTTCATCGACAGCCTGATTGATGAAGGCGAGCGATTAAGCAAGAGTCCGTCGGCCGAGTATCCGCGCGTCGCAGGCATAGTTGCCGAACCGCCAAGGCAAAACTGGATTCCGAGAATGCGAACGCTTGCCCACCTGCTTGGCCCGAAGGCTGCACCGTGGAAATATGCGCTGGACCGAGTACCGACAGATTCACTTGTGGCGACTGTGCGGGAGTATTTGGGCGTTCTTCGCGCCATTCGAGAGGCCGTCGCATCCGGTCTACTGGTGCGAATCGAGGACTTGGCGCTGGCTGAGACCATCGACGATTTGCTTGAACAGGCTGACCATCTAGCCGACAATGGCTACCACCTTGCCGCCGGAGTTTTGGGGCGTGCCACCCTAGAGGAACATCTTCGAAAGCTATGTGAGCGGATTGGCTGCCTGCCTCCTGGTCGCCCCACAATCAATGACCTAAACCAGACGCTTTATAGAGCGCAAGACCTGGACAAGATGGAAATGCAGCACGTAAGCGCACTGGCAGCTATCGGGAATCACTGTGCCCACAACGCGCAGCCGCCCCTCGACGGGGACCGCATCAAGACGTATCTGCGCGATGTTCGGGAATTCATCGTCCGGCATCCTATCAGTTGAGAGTGCGGTCTAGCCACATTGCGTAGGATTGCGCAGGACGCATCGGAAGGGCAAGGAACGCCCCGGGGCCACGGGCTGCTGTCGGATCCCCAGGGCGACGGTCTGGCAGGATTATCCGGTGCCCTTTCGGCCGCCGTCAAGCTGCCAAGCCGTCGGGCCGGGCGAGGGCTTGGCGACGGTGGGGTTTGCCGTTAGAATGATCAACTTCCGGGTGGACCAGGGGGGCAGTGTACGCGCTCGGAGGTGGCTTGCTGCGTCCGCTCCGGGGGTGGGTGGGGCCTCACGTAGACCAGAGCCTTTGACGTAACCTATTGCCGTTTAAGCAGTTGCCAGCGTAGCTCAATCGGTAGAGCACCGCATTCGTAATGCGGGGGTTATGGGTTCAACTCCCTTCGCTGGCTCTGAAAGAAGGCCCGTAGAAAAGGTCGTATCGGGCGGACCGGGAGGTTGTCCCCGGGGGGCTTCATGCCGGCTGCCGGAGGGAGGTTCTTGGCTTATGGTCCTAGTGATTGACGTGGATATCAAGCAATTGGTCCTGTTCGCCGGCAGCTTCGGTCCGCGCGAGGTGCAGCAGATCACCCAGGCGATCTCTGCGGATTTTGCGAACTATCGGACCCTCCGCGACGCGGTCGGCGAGCTGGAGAGCCGGGAAGACCAGAGCCCGGCCAGCATGGTCCGGCTGGGCGTGTGCCTGTACATCCTGGGCAGGTACTCCCGGGCGGTCGACGCGCTGAAGAAGGGCGACGGGGGCGCGTTGGCCCATTTCTACACGGCCCGGGCGCTGGTGGCCCAGCAGCAGTTCGAGCGGGCGGCGGAAGCGTACCTCACGGCCAAGCACGCCGGGTACAACGGCGACGATTGCACGCTGGGTCGGGCCGAGGCCCTGCGGTACGCCGGCAAGCCCGAGGAGGCGCTGAGGATCCTGGATTCTCTGTCGGGAGCCGTCGAGCAGACGGCCGATTACCTGTACCAGCGCGGGGCGACGATCGGGGCGATCGGCGGGAACCCGGCCGAAGTCGTGGCGCTGTACGAGCGGGCCGTGGACGCGGATCGCCACCACGCCGGGGCCCTGTTCGGCCTGGCGCTGGAGAACGACCGCCGTGGGAACGACGACATGGCGCTGGAGCTGTACAAGCGATCGGCCGCGCGCTATCCCGCGCACGTCGGCGCCCTGTTGAACCTGGGGTTGCTGCACGAGGATCGCGACCAGTACGATCGCGCGCTCCAGTGCTACCAGCGGATTCTCGACGTGTATCCGAACCAGCCCCGGGCGAGGCTCTTCCTGAAGGACGCCCAGGCCTCCAGCGAGATGTACTACGACGAGGACGCCCAGAAGAAGCGGGACCGCATGAGCCAGGTGCTCGGCATTCCGGTCACCGATTTCGAGCTCTCGGTCCGCAGCCGGAACTGCCTCCAGAAGATGGGGGTGATGACCCTCGGCGACCTGTGCCGCTGCACGGAGCAGGAGCTGCTTTCCAGCAAGAACTTCGGGGAGACCAGCCTGATCGAGATCAAGGAGATGCTGGCCTCCAAGGGGCTGAAGCTGGGGCAGCTTGCCCAGGAGAAGCAGGTGGCCGAGCTATTCGACTCGGAGTCGCTCACCCCGGACGAGCAGGCGCTCTTGGGCCGGCCGATCGCCGATCTGGCCCTCTCGGTGCGTGCCCGCAAGTGCATGATCCGCCTGGGAATCGCCACGCTGGCGGAGCTGATCCGGCACACCGGCGACGAATTGCTCGAGTGCAAGAACTTCGGCGTCACCAGCCTCAACGAAGTCCGCGAGAAACTGGCCGCCCAGGGCCTGAAGCTGCGGGGCGACTGACGCGCCCTTGCCCCCGATGAGCACCCCCTCCATCTGCTTCCGTCTGCACGGCACGGACCCCGGTTGCGCCGCGCGGCGAAGCACGCTGTGCACGCCCCACGGGCCCGTGGACATGCCCGCCTTCATGCCGGTCGGAACCGCCGGGACCGTCAAGGGCCTGGACGTGGGGCAACTCCGGGCCACCGGCACCCGGATGGTCCTGGCCAACACCTACCATCTGATGCTGCGGCCGGGCGAAGCCGTCGTGGCCGCCCTGGGCGGGCTGCACCGGTTCATGGGCTGGGACGGGCCGATCCTGACCGACAGCGGCGGGTTCCAGCTTTACAGCCTCGCCCAACGGACCCGCGTCACCGAGGACAAGGCCGTGTTTCGCTCCCACGTCGACGGGCGCCTGCTGGAGCTCTCGCCGGAGCGGGCCGTGGCCGTCCAGGAAGCGCTCGGGGCCGACGTGGCCATGGTCCTCGACCACGTCGTCCCCCTGCCCAGCGAACCCGCGGTCGTGCGCGACGCCATGGAGCGAACCCTCCGGTGGGCCGAGCGCTGCCGCAACGCCGCCACGCGCAAGGACCAGGCCCTGTTCGGCATCGTGCAGGGGGGGCTCGATCCGGAGTGGCGGGTCGAGTGTGCGCGCCGGCTGGCTAAGATGGATTTCGCGGGCTATGCGGTCGGCGGATTGAGCGTCGGCGAGCCGCCGGAGCAGATGGTTCGCGTCCTGGAGGCCACGGTCCCGGCCCTGCCCGCCGATCGCCCCCGCTACCTGATGGGCGTCGGCCGGCCCCAGGACGTGCTGGAGGCGATCCGCCGCGGCATCGATCTGTTCGACTGCGTGCTCCCCACGCGCAACGGGCGCAATGCCATGGCGTTCACCGGCCAGGGCCCGTTGCGGCTGCGCAACGTCCAGCACGAGCGCGACGAAACACCCATCGAACAGGGGTGCCCGTGCCCCGCCTGTCAACACAGCCGGGGCTACATCCGTCACCTGTTCATGGCCGAGGAGATGCTGGGGCCCATCCTCACGTCGATCCACAACGTCACCTTCTACCAGCGGCTGATGGCCCAGGCCCGGGACGCGATTTCTGAGGGCCGGTATGAGAGTTTTTTCGACGAAAAGATGCGCAGTCTAGGAGGATTGGAAAACAAAGGGGGCTGAGGAGGCACTGCTTCTGCGAAGCAGTGGTACACCGCGGGCCACGGGCCTTCCTGTAGGACGGGTTGGCAACCCGTCCTACGTGCTGGCAACGCATCCCGCATTAGGACGGGTTGGCAACCCGTCCTACGGGCGCGAGAAATCCGGGCCAGGCCCGACGTATTGGCGGGCTTTTCCCGCCAGATCGGGTGGAACGCAGGCCGGCGGGTGGGGTTCGAGCCTCGCGGTGCCCTTGTTGCTGGGGTCGCGAGGTCTTAAGATACAGGGCTGGCGCCGACTCGGTGGCCCGGTGCGCCAACGCGCCATCGGGCCGTTTCTGTTGACCCAGTGCCGCGCGGCGGGCCGAGGGCTGCGTGTCCGCCCGTGTCCCACTCGCACAACGTGGAGCGGATCGTGGAACAGTTGCTCTTGTCGATGCTCGTGATGCTTGCCGACGATGCGGGCGCGGCCGGAGACGCCGCCGCCGGCGCCGCCGGTGCCCCGAGCAGCGCCTTCTGGATGCAAATCCTCACGCTGTGGCTGCCGATCGGGCTGGTCTTCTACTTCCTGCTGATTCGCCCCCAGCAGCGGGAGCGAAAGAACCGGGAGGCGATGGTTCGGGCGGTCAAGCCGGGCGACCGGGTGATCACCATCGGCGGGATCTACGGCGTGGTGACGAACGTCCATCGCGAGGCCGACGCGGTGACGATCCGGGTCGACGAAGCGAACAACACCAAGCTGCGGGTATCGCTGGGCGCGATCGCCCGAGTCTTGCTCGACGAGCCGTCCAAGGACAATCCCTCGAAGAAGGACTGAGGAACGAGTTGTCATGTCCGTTTACCACCTCGTGTTGATCACGGCGTTCGTCCTGGTGGCGCCGTTTTGGCTGAGCAGCTACCTGACGAAGCGCTGGCGCATGCCCGACTACTCCGGCAAGGTGAGCCTGGTATTGCTCACCATGTTCGCGGGGACGGCGATTTGCGTGTTCGGGTGGCACAACATCCGCCTGGGCATCGACCTGCGTGGCGGGGTGATCCTGGTCTACCAGATTATGGACGTCGCGGAGGCGGCTCCCGAGGACGAGGCCGGCGCTCGGCAGGCCCCCGGGCGGCGGGACGACGTGGACATGGACAAGCTGGCCGGCTCGATCAAGCGCCGCATCGACCCGGCGGGCGTCAAGGAGATCACCATCCGGCCCATGGGCAGCCGCCAGATCGAGATCATCATCCCCCAGGTGGAGGATGCGGAGGTCGATCGAATCCGGGCGGTGCTTGCCCAGATCGGCTCGCTGGAGTTCCGCATCGTCGCGACCACGCGGAACCCGACGTACGCCACGTACATCAGCCGGGCCAGGAGCCTGTCGGACAGGCGGACCGAGCTGAGGCAGCCGGCGGACGAGAAGGAGACCGACGAGAACGCGACGGGCGAGCGCGTGGCGCTCTGGGTGCCGGTGAAAGAGGGGAAGGAGCAAGAGCGATTCGCGGCCGACCCCACGCTGGCCACCCGCGAGATCACCCGGCGCGAGGGGAATGAGTTCCAGGTGCTGGTGATCGACGATCCGTACGACGTGACGGGCGATTATCTGGTCCGGGCGAAGCCCGGCGTGGACCAGAGGATGCGGCCCGCCGTGGATTTCTTCTTTAACGCCACCGGGGCCCAGCGATTCGGCTCGTTGACCGGCACGCACCTGCCCGACGACCAGGACGATTACCACTACCTGCTGGGCATCGTTCTGGACGGGAAGCTCCAGTCGGCCCCGCAAATCCGCTCCACGATCTTCGGCACCGGCATCATCGAGGGCGATTTCACCCGGGAGGAGGTCGACAACCTGGTCAACGTGCTCAACTCGGGCGCGTTGGACCGCGCGCTCAGCCCCGAGCCGATCAGCCAGCAGTACGTCGGGCCCACCCTGGGGGCGGACACGGTCTGGCGCGGAACGACCTCATTGGCCATCTCCCTGGTCCTGGTGTTCGCGTTCGTCCTGGTCTATTACCGCTTCGCCGGCGTGGTGGCCAGCTTTGCGCTGTTGTTGAACGCCATTCTTCTGCTGGCGATGATGATTACGATCCGGGCCGCGTTCACCCTGCCGGGCCTGGCGGGCTTTGCGCTGACGATTGCCATGGCCGTCGACGCCAACGTGCTGATCTTCGAGCGCATGCGCGAGGAGTCCGCGCGCGGGGCGGCGCTGCGCATGTCCATCCGCAACGGCTTCGACCGCGCCTTAAGCGCCATCATCGACTCGAACCTCACCACCCTGATCACCGCCGTCGTGCTCTACGTCATCGGGACCGACCAAGTCCGCGGCTTTGCGGTCACGCTCTTCCTGGGGATCGTGATCAGCATGTACACCGCCATCTTCGTCACCCACGTGATCTTCGACGTCGCGGAGCGCCAGCGGTGGCTTACGCGGCTGAGCATGATGCGGGCCATCGGCGAGACGCACATCAACTTCCTCCGGCACAAGTGGCTGATGATCGGAATCTCGGTGGTCGTGATCATTATCGGGCTGGCGGGCGTGGTGGATCGGTGGCGAGGCTTCCTGGACATCGATTTCACCGGCGGCGTGTCGGTGCAGGTCATCTTCGACCAGCAGCACGACATCGGTGACGTCCGCGAGAAGCTGGAGGACAAGAAGGTGGAGGGAGCCGGTCTGCCCGACGTCGTCGTCTTCGACGTGAGCTCTCGGGAGCTTGAGAAAGGCTTCCAGTTCATCGTCAACACGTCGACGCCGGAGGGGGCCGAGGCGGAGGAGCACCTCGTCAAGGTCAAGCAGGTCTTGATCGGCCTTTTCGGAGGCGGTCTGTCGCGCAACCGCATGAAGGTCGACAACGTGGCCCCCTGGGAGCCCCAAACGCCCCAGGGCGCGGCTCCCGCCGCGAAGCCGGTCCAGCCGGCGGCGGGGGAGCAGGGGCGCCTGGGGCATCCCCCCGGGTCGCGCGCGGAGGTGGCCGCGCTCTCGTCGATGCTTCTGGCCCAGGCCCCGGCCGCTCCCGCCGGGCCCGTGGCGGCCAAGCCCGCCGACGCGCCTCCGGCCAAGGCGGCCGCCGGCGGACCGGCTTCAGCCCAGGCTGGCGTCAAGGCAACGCTCTCGTTCGACCAGAAGATCTCCCACGGCGCGCTGGAAGCCCTCTTCAAGAAGGCCATCCCGACCGTGATGAAGGACTACACGCCTCATCTCGACTTGTATACCCCGGGCTACAAGGAGGGCCTGGCCACTCCCTTCAAGGAGTGGATCGTGGAGATCGGCCTCCCGCAAGATCGCGCCGAGAAGGTGTTCGAAAAGGTCAAGGAGAGCCTGGCCGAGGAGCCGTTCTTTCCCCAGTCCAACACGATCGGCGGCGCCGTGGCCAAGATCACGCGGCTTAGGGCGGTTTATGCCCTGCTGGCCAGCGCCCTGTTCATCCTCCTGTACCTGTGGATCCGCTTCCAGCGGATCACCTACGGCCTGGGGGCCATCGTCTCCCTGGTCCACGACGTGCTCATTGCGCTGGGCTTCGTCGCGATCAGCTACTACCTGGCCAAGATCCCGCTGTTCGGCAACCTCCTTCTGATCGAGCCCTTCAAGGTGAACCTGACGATCGTCACGGCGCTTCTGACCGTTGCCGGCTACTCGCTCAACGACACGATCGTCATCTTCGACCGCATCCGCGAGGTCCGCGGGAAGGCCCCCGTCGTGACCCAGGACATGCTCAACCTCAGCATCAATCAGACCCTCGGCCGCACGCTGCTGACCGGCGTGACCTCGATCATGGTCATCATCACCCTCTACATCCTCGGCGGCTCGACCATCCACGGGTTCGCCTACGCGATGGTCATCGGCGTGATTACGGGCACGTACAGCTCGATCTACATCGCCTCGCCGTTCCTGCTGTGGGTCAGCGCGAAGACGGAGCGGAGGGAGCGGAGGTAGACCGGCGCCGGCCGGTCGGGCCGGGAGGGTGGCTTGGGTTTGCGGGCACGTGGCGCCCATGGGTTCTCCGCACCAGAGAGTGGTCCTGGTCCAACTGCCGATCCCGCCCGCCGGCTCGCAGCCGGTCCGCGGCAACATCCCCCTGGCCCCCGCCTGCCTCAAGCTCCTGGCCCGCCGGCGAGGGCTCGAATCCGCCTGGGCCATCGAGCTCATGCCCGCCGACGTCACCAACCGGGCCGGCGACTTGGGCCTGGTCCAGGCGATCCTTGCGTGCCGCCCCTCGCTGGTCGGCTTCACCTGCACCCTTTGGAACGTCGAGCGCACGCTCTGGGTCGCCCGGCGCGTGAAGGACCTCGATCCGGAGGTGCAGATCGTTCTGGGTGGGCCGGAGATCACCGCCGACAACGCCGCGGTCCTCCAGCACCCGGCCGTCGATTTCGCCGCCATCGGCGAAGGCGAGCAGACCTTCGCCGAGCTGCTGGCGGCGCTGGCTGACCAGCAGCCGGTGCCACCCGGCGTCCAGCCAGTGCCACCCGGCGAATTCGCGATCCCCGGTCTGTGGGTGCGCCAAAGCGGCGTTCTGCCGGCGCCGCGGGCCCCGCTGGCCGACCTGGACGAGATCTCCTCGCCGTACCTCGAGGGCATTCTCGACGCCGCCGACGAAAGAACGATGTTCCTGGAAACGGTCCGCGGCTGTGCCTTCCGCTGCAAGTTCTGCTACTATCCGAAGGGCTACGAAGAGCGGCACTTCGTGTCGCCGGAGCGGATTGCGGCCAACCTGCGGCACGCGGTCCGGCGCGGCGCGCGGGACGTGGTCCTGCTCGATCCCACGCTCAACCACCGTGGGGATTTCGCCGACCTGCTGCGCCTGTTGGCCCGGGGCAATCCCGATCGCCAGTTGGCCTATTTCGGCGAGCTGCGTGCCGAAAGGCTCGATCCGGAGCATGCCCGGCTGCTGGCCGAGGCGAACTTCACGGAGGTCGAGGTGGGGCTGCAATCGCTCGATCCCCGGGTCCAGGAGCTGATCGGCCGCCGCCTTGATCGCGAGGCGCTGGAGCGCGGAGTGCAGGCCCTGCTCGACGTGGGGATCGAGGTCCGCCTGGACCTGATCCTCGGCCTGCCGGGCGAAACGGTCGACTCCTTCCGGCGGACCCTCGACCAGGTGCGCGGCTCCTCGCTGCGCGGCTGCACGGTCCAGGTGTTCAACCTCTCGATCCTGCCGGGCACGGCACTGCGCCGGGAGGCCGGGTCGCTCGGGCTGAGCTACCAGGCCCGGCCTCCCTACTACGTGCTGGGCACGCCCACGCTCGACGGCGGGCAGATGCTCGCGCTGATGGAGGAGGCCGAGGAGGCGTTCGGCCTGGAGTACGATTTGTTTGGCCCGCCGGCGCTCGGGCCCGGCGTCGCCGGGGACAGCGGGGACAGCGGGCACAGCCCCATCGAGATCATCGAGCTCGACCTGGATCGGCCGCCGTGGTCCCTGCCGCCCGCGGAAAAGCGGGCCCTGGCGCTCACGCTGCGCCTGCGGTCGGACGATTTCGACGCCCGGCGCCACTCGGCCGCAAAGCTGGTCGGGCGGCTCTTGGACGACAATCCCCACACCACGCTCCAGGTGGTGCTCGAGCCCGCGGGCGACCCGCGACACCTGACGCTCCGGGCCCTCCAGACCCTCCAGGCCGCCTGCTACCGCTCGGCCAGCTTCCTCGACCTGTTCTACAGCCTGCACCCCAATCGCCTTCTGAGCGCCAAGCGATTGCTGGTGCTCCTGGCCGAGGAGCACCGCGCCGGGCTGGGGCGGCCGTGGGTCGACGCGGTCGGCCAGTACGCCGGGATCTTGTGGCGCTAGCGTAGGGTGCGTGCTCCGCACGCACGCGCCGTGCGACGTGTTCTGCGTGCGTGCGAGCACGCACCCTACGGGCTTGTGGCCCGCTCCCCCGGCCAGCGAGAAACGCGGGCTAGTCGGTCACCTTGTAGACGACGTCGTGCTCCCGGGCGTGCTGGCCGACCCGGATTCCCACCCCCTGGCCCACGGTGGCCTGGGTGACCGCCTGCCCCTCGATCTGCATCGACAGGACTTTCTCGGTGAAATCGCTGGTATGGCCGTGGATGCGAATCGTGTCGCCCACGGCCAGGGTGCCCTTGGTGAGCTGGATGGCGGCCACCCCGGGCTTGCCGAAGTAGTGCGTGACCTTGCCGATTTCTTCCTCGGGCATTGCAGGAGCCTCCTTTGGCTGGGACGGGGCGGTGACGACGTGGCCGGCCTCGAGGGTGACCCAGGCGCCGCAGTCACACCGCACTCCGTGACCGAACTGGAACAGGGTAACGTCGAACCCCGCGCCGCAGCGGGGGCAGGTAATCGCCATGGCACGCGCTCTCCGTTTCCATTATGATGAATGCCGTGCCCCTGGCAAGCCACCCCCATGAGCGTCGGAGAGTATTCCCGTGCCCGGTCCGTTCCCCGTGTCGCGAAGAGCATTCGCCCGGCAGGGCCTCGCGCTGGCCGCCGCAGCGGCGTGTCCGCAGCTCGTGCCGGCTTCGGCCTTGGGGCTCGCCGGGCACACGGCCCCCGGCAGCCGCGTTAACGTAGCCGCCATCGGCCTTGGCTTCGGATGGCCGATGTTCCTGCGCGACGACGTGCGCTACGTGGCCGTCTGCGACGTGCGCCGGCAACGGCGCGACGCGGCCGTGGCGCTGGTGGAAGCCAAGCAGGGGGCCGGCACGTGCTCGGCCGTAAGCGACTTCCGCGAGGTGCTCGCCCGCGACGACGTCGACGCCGTCTACGTCGCCGCCCCGGACCACTGGCACGCGGTCATTACGGCGGCCGCCGCCAGGGCCGGCAAGCACGTCTACTGCCAGAAGCCGCTGACGCGGACCGTGGCCGAGGGTCGGGCCGTGATCGACGCCGTCCGGCGCTACGCCGTCGTCTTCCAGCACGGGACCCAGCAGCGGCACGACGCGCGCATGCTCTTCGGCTGCGAGCTGGTGCTCAACGGCTACATCGGCCGGCTCAGGCACGTGCGGATCGGGAGCCCGGCCGGGGCGACCTGCCCGCCGCAGCCGCTCCAGCCGGTCCCGCCGGGCCTCGACTGGGAGATGTGGCTGGGGCCCGCCCCCTGGGCACCTTTCACCCCGTTGCGCATCCAGGCCCATCCGTGGTACCACATCTCCGATTACTGCATGGGCTACATCGCCGGCTGGGGCATCCACCATGCCGACAGCGCGATGCAGGGCTCCGGGCTGGATGCGTACTCCGGACCCGTCCAGATCGACGCCCGCGGCCTCTTCCCCACCGACGGCCTGTTCGACAACCCGTACCGCTGGCAAATGCACTACACCTTCGCGGGCGGGCTGACCTGGCACTGGACCGACTGCGAAGGGGACGGCTGGGGCTCCCGCGCAGGCCCCGATTGGCCCCAGAACCGCATGGGCATCACGTTCGAGGGGACCGAGGGCCGGGTGTTCATCTGGCGCGGCGAGGTGGAGGCTCACCCGAAGCGGCTCCTGGACGTGCGCATCGGCCCGAGCGAGAAGGTCCAGCTCCGCCGGTCCTTGGCGCCCGATTTCATCGACTGCGTGCGGGCCGGCTTGCGGACCTGCGCGCCGGTGGAAGTCGCCCATCGCTCGACCACGCTCTGCTCGATCGGCGCGATCGGCATGGTGGTCGGTCGCAAGCTGGTGTGGGACCCGGCGGCGGAGCAGTTCGCCGGCGACGACGAGGCCAACCGTTTTCTCGCCCGCGCCACGCGCGGGCCGTGGTCCGTCTGAATCCCCATCATTCGCCAGGCAGACGTTAAGAATCGCAACCCCACACCAAGAGGAGCTTTCCCATGCCTCGACCCGCCCAAGTATCCCGAAGACGCTTCCTCTCCCGCGGCGCGGCGCTGGCCGCGTCGGCCGTGGCCGTGCCGTACCTGGTGCCGTCGGGGGTGCTGGCCGCCGCGGACCGGCCCGGGGCCAACGCGCGGGTCCGCATCGGCGGGATCGGCGTCGGAAGGCAGGGCAGCGGGGTGCTCGCCGCCGCCGCCGCGCTCAGGCAGGTCCAGATCGTCGCCGTGGCCGACGCCTTTCGCAAGACCGCCGAGGCCATGGCCAGGCACTTCCAGGCCGAGCCCTACAGCGACTACCGCACGCTGCTCGATCGCAAGGACGTCGACGCCGTCATCACGGCCACGCCCGACCACTGGCGGGCCCTGGTGTGCATCCACGCCTGCCAGGCCGGCAAGGACGTCTACGCCGAGAAGCCCATGACCTTGACCATCCGCGAGGGGCGGCTCATGGTCGAGGCGGTCCGCAGGCACCAGCGGGTTTTCCAGACCGGCAGCCAGCAGCGCTCCATGGCCGCCAACCGCCTGGGCTGCGAGCTCGTGCGCAACGGCCGCATCGGGAAGGTCCGGCGGGTCATTGCCCACAACTACCCCAGCCCCTGGCTCGGCGCCCTGCCGGGCCAGCCGGTCCCCGCCGGGCTCGACTGGGACCTCTGGTGCGGGCCCACCGAACTGGTCCCCTACCACCCCGACCTGGCCACACCCCGGGCGAACCCCGGCTGGATCTCCTTTCGGCCCTACTCCGGCGGCGAGATGACCGGCTGGGGGAGCCACGGGCTGGACCAGGTCCAGTGGGCACTGGGCATGGACGACAGCGGCCCAATCGAGGTGTGGACCGAAGGCGGGCCCTTCAACCCGCCCACCTACACGGCCCCGGAATCCCGTGCCCGGGGCGACAAGGCCTGCGCCCAGCCCCGCGTCCTGTTCCGCTACGCCGGCGACGTGGTGATGGAGCTGGGCCAAGGCCCGGACGGTGGGGCGATCTTCGTGGGCGAGAAGGGCTCGATTACGATCGACCGCGCCGTGTGCAAGTCCAACCCGCCCGAGATCGCCAAGGAGCCCCTCCGCTCCGGCGAGATCCGGCTGGTCCGCAGCAGCAACCACGTGGGCAACTGGGTGGAGTGCATCCAGTCGCGTGGGCGGCCGGTGGCCGACGTGGAGATCGGCCACCGCTCGGCCACGGTGTGCCACTTGGGGAACCTCGCCCGCTTGCTCGGCCGGCGGTTGCGCTGGGACCCGGTCAAGGAATGCTTCCCCGACGACGAGGCCGCCAACGCGCACCTCGACCGCCCGCGGCGAAAGCCCTACGAGCTGCCCAAGACGATTTGATCGGAGCGGAGGAGCACGAGTCATGAGGATTGCCCCCTTAGCGGACGTGCTGGCGCGTTCGCCGCGCTTTCAAGCTCCGTTAAACCGCTCCCGGCAGAGCATCAAGGAAGGGAAGGGCTTGTCCGAGGCCGCCTTCTGGGCGGCCGTTCGCAAACGAGCACAACAGCGAAAGGCCAAAGCTGGGGAGGATCGCCGAACCGAGTGCGGTACCTATTGAAGGTTGCGCTGAAAGTGGAACACCTTCAAAGCCCAGGGGTTGCAACCCCTGGGCTTTCAGCCGCACGCCTGTTCCCTACTCAATGCAGAGCTCAGTAAACGCCGGTCAATCGCCGATGATGCCCAGGATGCCGGCGCCGGCCCGCAAGGGAGCGTCCAGGACGCTCTTCGGCCCGTCGCTCCACTTCTTCTGGCGGTAGTTATAGGGGATTGCCACGATCCGCTCCGGGGTGATGCGGACCACCGTAAACTCGCCCGGGCCGTTGCGCCAGGGGGAGGGGAGCTGGAGGAAGGCGACGCCGCGGTAGCGGTCGACCTTCGACTGGTGGTAGTGCCCGCCGAGCACCGCCAGGACGTTCGCCCCGGAGAGGGCCTTGACCAGCTCGTCGCGGTTGGTGATCGCGTCGTAGCAGAGGTGCGTGGCCACAATCACCGGCTTACCCTTGGGCAGCTTGGCCAGGTCGCTGCGCAGGTAGGCGAGGGCCTCCTTGCCGATCGGCTGCGCCGGGCTGTTGAGCGATTCGTCGTAGGCCGACCGCAGGGCGACGAAGTGCACCCCGCCGCGGTCGAAGGTGTACGACAGCCCGCCGTGCCGGGCGATGATCCACCGCGTGATCGTTTCGCTGGGCGAGAGGCCCCCTTCGTCGTGATTGCCCACCACGTCCAGCGCGGGGAACTTCAGCCGCTTGGTGACCATCTCATTGTAGGTATCGCGTGCCGCGGCGGTGGGCCACTCGGTGATGTCGCCGCAGCCGAAGACGAACTCCGGCTTCGCCACGGTCCCGCCGATCTTCTCGGGGTACTTCGTCCCCGGCAGGCCGTTCATCGCCTCGATGGCCGGCACCAGGTGGCCGCCGTCGCCGTTGGTCTGGACGTGCTGGTCGGACCAGCCGAAGAAGGTCAGATTCGGCCCCCCGGCCGGCGAGGCGGCGGGCTCCCCGGCGAAACACTCCCCCGCGGTCAGCAGTCCGGCAACGGCGAGGATGGCCACCAGCATGGGTCGCATTGCTGAATTCACGTCGACACCTCCTTAGTTACTGCGGTCTTGCGGGATTTGGGTGGGTGCAGTACCACGTCCCACCGTGCGTTTTTTAAGGCATGCAGGGCAAATGAATGAACCCTCCTGGCCCTGGTGGCTTCGGCCACCAGGGCACTTCTTCGGTCCCCATTCATTCATTTGCCCTGCATGCCTTATCACGTCAAGCGGACGCCGGCGTCACGGCGTGCTCGCCGCAGCGGAGCGCCCTGACCAGGCCCTGGACTGCCGACTCAAGGCGTCGAAACGAACGCATCTTGTGCCGACGAATCACACCGAGATCCACCAGCCGCGTCAGCTCGGCCTGGTCGCGCGTTGGCTTGTACCTCGTCTTCATCACGCCGTCCAACCAGCCTTTCGCGTCCCGGGGAGCGGATTCCGGATCCCTGGGGACTTCTTTGATCTGGTCGGGGATCGCGTTGCTGCCGTCGGCAAACTGCTTGCCTGCGAGCGACTGCACTCCCGCGATCAGCCAGGATTCATACTCCATGCAGGCAAAGACGATGGCGACGGAGAACAGCCTGCCGGCGCCCACCCTTCGGGCCTCGTCGGCAAGGCGTCGCGCCGCGCGCATAGCACAAAAGGGCGCTCCATCCACTTTGATCGGACTGTCGCCGTCAAGAAGGAGCAGGCACCCTCCCACGTCCTGTCGCTTGGCCGCAGCCAGGAGATAACGACGCCACTTGCCAAACTCCTCCCTGCTGATGTTGGAGTACGCGCCGACCCGCAACGGCGCCGGGTCAACAAAGACCAGGTCGAAAGCGCCATACTCGTTGAGGAGCCGGCCGAGCAGGACGGGGGCCGCCTCGACGTCCCCTTGGCCCTCGACGAGCAGCACCAGACGCTTGGGAGTCATGGTACCGGCTGCCCTCGTGCGGGGTCGACGGTGAGCAGCTCGCCGGCGTGAAGCAGCTCCTCCCTGAGCGATTCCTTCTGCTCCTGGGCCAAGGGGCCGATGCGTGTTTCGAGATCCACAAGCTCGACGACCCGGATCTGCTCGGCCGAGAAATGGTCCAACAGCGCCGGGCTTTGGGTCGTGAGGATCACTTGCCCTCGTCCTGCGCCCGGGGCCGCCAGGAACTCCTGGGCCAGCACCGCCAACGCGCCCGCATGGATGCCGTTCTCCGGCTCATCAAAGACCAGCGTCTGCTTCGGGGGCGTCTGGTACAGGGCCAGAAGGTGCGCGTAAAACCGGCGAAAGCCGTCCGACTCCTGGGCCAGGTCCAGCGTCAGTATCCTCTCCCCCAGCCGGTGCCCGACGATCACCGTGGTCGGATTCTGCAGCGAATCGAGTTGGACGTCAGCCACGGTCGGATTGACTCGCTTCAATGCGGGGAGGATTGCCTTTCGGGCGGTGATGTCATGAGAACTACTCATGACGTCTCTGAGGACCTCCAGGAAGTTGCGGGCGTCGTCGGCGAGGCCGGCTAGTGCCTCGGGACGCTGTGGCGTCGCCAGGACACTGTAGCCGAACGTGTACACGCCGATCCTGGCAGTCAATACGTTGTGCGCAATCGCGGCTTCCTCGATGGCTGGCAGGCGCCAGAGAGCCGCCGCGCCTGGCTGAGGAACGGGGTCGATAGAAGGGGCCTTCTCCCAGCGCGAGGGCTCATTATGCTGTCCCTCCACTCGCTTGTGTCGGAAAACAGGGTTCCCTCCGCGATGCAAGTACTCTGTTCGGACAGCATCGCCTCCACGTTGTGTGTCGAGCTCTATAGTGTAGACGAATCGATCCACGAATGGCGGGACGTCGAACTCGACCTCGAATGCCACCTCGCCAGATGGATTCGTGGCGCACTTGGGCGGCGCTAGCTCTCGGTAGGGCCCCGATGACAGTCGCGCGGACCCCTGCGGGCGCCCCGCCAGCCAGTCGCGCAGGAACCGGATCGCGGAGGCGAAGTTGGTCTTGCCGGTTCCGCTCTTGCCGATCAGGACCGTCACCGGGGAGAGCTCCACGGTCACGTCCCGCAGGCTCTTGAAGTTCTGGATGCGAATGCGATGGATCACGCGGGTTCCTCCGCGCTCGGGCAGAAAGGGTTCAGTACGTGCGTCCGGGCGGCTTGGGCGAGGCGGCCTCGGGCACGAAGCTCAGCCCGCCGGAGGCCCGCAGCTCGACCCGGTACCGCTTGTCGGGAAGGAGTTTTTGGAAGGGGGCCTCGCCGTGCGCGGCGCGAATGCCTTTTTTCTGGGCCTCGGCCGGGTCGTTGGCGTACTCCCAGAACCGGGCCCAGATGTCCTGCTCGAACTCCGAGATCTTCTCGCCCGAGCGATACGCCGCCGGCTGGGCGCCGACGGGGTCCAGGGCATAACCGTCGCTGGGCTTCTGCGCCTCGCCGAAGACCCGGCGAAACAGGCAGAACGAGGTGGATCGCAAGGGGTCGCCGGCCTCGACGCTCTCGTCGGTGAACTTGACGACCAGGGCGTCGACGTACGCGACGTCGCCCTTGATGTGGAACACCCGGGGCTTGTCCAGCGGCTCGCCCTTGCCGTCGAGCTCGACGAAGCTGAACGTGGTCATGAGGTCGCCCGCCTTGGCGGAGCCCTGCTGGCCGAGCACGTCGATCTGGGCCACGCGATGATCGACCTTCAGCAGGCGCAGGGCCATCTCGAGCCGATCGATCTGGGCCTGCTTAGCCGCCAGATCCTCTTTGAGAAGCTTGTTCTCCGCCTGGACTTCGCCCAGCTTGACGGCGATCGCCTCCCGCTCCTTGGCTCCCTGGTAGCTCCGCCAGCCCAGCCAGCCTGCGCCGGCCAACAGGGAGAGGAACACCAGCGACACCAGCATGCCCACGAGGCTGTTGACCAACGCCGAGACCTTCTTAAACACCCTAGTGCCCTCCCATCGAGTCTGGGACTTCGCTGCGTTCGCCCGGCCGCGCTTAGCCGCGGCGTGGATCGAGGCTCGCCGCTCCCCACCTTGGGGTTATCCAGCCGCCGGGATTTCCTCGATCCTACTCCGTTCTGTAATGTTTGTCACCCCCATTGTCGGCCGATTTCACCAAACGGGGGGCTGGCCGGCCCTCACGGCCCGCCGGCCAATCGCCGGGCCTCCCGGGCGATCATCAGGTCTTCCCGCGTGCGGATGACCAGCACGCGGACGAGCGAATCAAGGGCGGCGACGTCGCAGTCGGGGGCCGGGCCGGCATTGAGCCCGACGTCCAGGCGCACTCCCAAACACTCCAGCCCGTGGCAGGCCTCGGTCCGAAGCCAGGCGGAGTTCTCGCCGATCCCGCCGGTGAAGACCAGCGCGTCCATGCCGCCGAGGGTGACGGCCAAGGCACCGATCATCGTGCGCACGCGGTAGGCGTAGACGTCCAGGGCGAGCCGGGCCCGGGCGTGTCCGTCCATCGCGGCGGCTTCCACCTTGCGGAAATCGGAAGAAAGGCCCGAGAGCCCCAACAGGCCGGACTGGTTGTGCAGGACGTCGTCCAATTGCTCGACCGAAAGCCCTTTCTCCCGCTGCACGTAAAGGAGGATGCCGGGATCGATGGTCCCGGACCGGGTCCCCATCATGAAGCCTTCCAGGGGGGTGAAGCCCATGGTGTTGGTCACGGCCGTGCCGTCGCGCACGGCGGTGGCGGAGCTCCCCTGCCCGAGGTGACAGATCACCAGGCGCAGCCCCGCCTGGCCGCGGCCGAGCAGCTCGGCCGTTCGATCGGTGCAATAGGCGTGGCTGGTGCCGTGAAACCCGAACCGCCGTATGCCCCACTGCTCGTACCAGGCGTAAGGCACGGGATAGAGGTAGGCGCAGGGTGGGATGTCGGCAAAGAAGGCAGTGTCGAACAGGCCGACCTGCAGCACCCCGGGCAGGGCCGCCTCGGTGGCTTCGATGGCCTCGAGGCCGGCGGGGATGTGAAGCGGGGCCAGATGGGAAAACCTGGCAATCGTCTTCTTCATCTCGGCGTCGATCCGCACGGGGTGGCGGATCTCCTCGCCCCCATGGATCAGGCGGTGGCCCACCACCCGAATCGCCCCGTGGTCCGGGCCGAGTACCCCCGGCTGCCGGAAGGTCTCGAGGGCCGCGACCACGCCAGTACGGTAGTCGGGCACGTGAAGCTCGCGTCGGACCGGCTCGGCGCCGGTCCGGCTTGGGGTCACCGTGATGGTGGCGCGGTGCACTTGGCCGGCCCAGTCGAGCATGCCCGTGGCGGCCGGCTCGAGGGTGTCGAAATCGAACAGCCCGAACTTGACGCTGCTCGAGCCGGCGTTGATCACCAGGATGTCCATGCGGCGGTCTCTGGGCCTAGTATGGGTTTGGAGTTGCCCGAGAACAAGGGCGGGGGGTGCCTGAAGGCAACATTGCCGCTTGGGAGGGATAGGTTATACTAGGGGTCGGTGGCACGTGCGTGTGGCCGGTCCGCGGGCGGCACACGGCGTGTGCCTGCTACGATTTGTGCAAGTCGTAGGGTGGTGCTTGCACGCAACCTATAGTCTGGAAAAGCCCTCCGATGATCCAATCCGCCCCTGACGTGTGTCCCGGCCGGGAGTATCCCAAGTACCTCCCTGGCGAGCCGGTGGCGTTGTTCATCCCCTGCTACGTCGATCAATTCTATCCGCAGATCGGCGAGGCCACGGCCCGGCTCCTGGTGAAGCTGGGCATTCCCGTGGTCTATCCCGAGAAGCAGACCTGCTGCGGCCAGCCGGCGTTCAACTCGGGCTATTGGGAAGAGGCCCGCACGGTGATCCACCACTTCTGCGAGACCTTCCTGGAGCACAAGTGGATCGTCTCCCCCTCGGGCTCGTGCGCGGCGATGTGCCGGGTGTTCTTCCGGCACGCCGACCCCGACCCGAAGGTGGCCGAGGTGGGAAGCCGGGTCCTGGAGCTGTGCGAGTTCCTGGTCAACGTGCTGGGCGTGACCGACGTCGGGGCCTCCTTTCCGCACAAGGTGACGGTCCACATTGGCTGCCACACCCGGCGGGAGCTGGGCGTGGTCGAGCCCGTGCACAAGCTGCTGGCGAACGTCCGCGGGCTGGAGTATTGCGAGCTGGAGAACCTGGAGGAGTGCTGCGGGTTCGGGGGCACGTTCAGCGTGAAGATGCCGGGCACGTCGCTGGCCATGGGCCGGACCAAGGCGGCCAACATCGTCAAGACCGGGGCCGAGGCG
>Ga0315290_10000031_pt1 | contig 77521 bp, 65 predicted proteins | sample YL17G12_0_MG_FD_203627 | JGI IMG/M metagenome (GOLD analysis project Ga0315290, IMG submission 203627) | Sediment microbial communities from Yellowstone Lake, YNP, Wyoming, USA - YL17G12_0 | ecosystem: Environmental > Aquatic > Freshwater > Lake > Sediment | place: USA: Wyoming | collected... | reverse complement strand
GAGCCCGAAAAGGGCGGCGCTGAATTATGAAGCTCTCCCATCGACGGCCTAGCCGGCGAATGAGCAAGGCGGGAAACTGTTCGCCCGCCGCCTCGTGATCAGATTTGATTACGGTTTAAGGAACGGTGAAGATGCTGTGTACTTCCTAGGCCCATACGTCTAGTCTTCGGCTGCTACGTGGGGATTTGGCTTGCCGCGTGAACTTTCCGTAACGCGACCAGGTGCTGAATAGATGCTATTATCAGCGCCAGGCATAGCGGAGTAGATCATGGTTGGGCGACTGTTGCGTTCTCTTGGCGGGTGCTTGCGGTATCCTTGAATCCCGCGACGTCTGCCTCCAACTTGGCATCCCGGCTGCGGGATCGAGGCCAAGACCCACCAAGGCTTGCCGCCGCGCATCACCTCCCCGCGGCAAGATTTGACCTATAGCATTCGCATGGATGCGAGCGAGACGCCAACGGTGGCTTTGCAGGCGGTGACCGATGCGGACGCGACTAAAGTGTACTGGTTTATCGACAATGCCCTTGTCGGGACGTCACAAGCGGGGCGACCCTTCTTCTGGGGAGCGGGGCCGGGTGGGTTTTTAGTGAAGGCGGTGGATGAGTTAGGGCGGGCATCGTCGGCGCGGGTGAAGGTGGCGTTGGTCGAGTAGTCATTGGCCACAATCCTTCACGGCGACCAGGCCTCACAACTGCCGGTTGTATGGGAATGCACTTCTCGTCATAATGCCTGCAATGAATTGGATTGACCTCGATACAAGCTCGGTGACCGGCGCCAAAGAGGTGCTCTGGCTGTTCCTGATCCCAGTGGGTGGGGGCATTCCTTCCGGCGTGCTCGCTGCCAAGGGTCACGGTATCGGTTGGCCGTTGATGACCGTACTCTACGCGGTTTCCGATATGATTCTGGCTCTAGTCTTTGAGGCTCTGATGCTCGGATTGATTGCGGCCGCCAAGCGCAATCCACGGCTTGTCCGGCTTGTCGATGCCTTGAAGAAACCGGCGGAACGAGCGCGCGCAAGGTTTGGCGCGAACCTTGGCCCCTTGGCTCTAGTGATGGTGTCTTTTGGTGTCGATCCTATGACCGGGCGTGCGACGGCCAAAGCTATGGGTCACGGATTTTTTTCGGGCTGGGCGATTGCTATCACTGGCGACATGTTTTTCTTCGGGATCATCGCATACTCGACCTTGAGTCTAAATGCGTTCCTGAATGAAACCTGGACGACGCTGATTATTCTCGCGGCGATGTTTGTCGGTCCTGGTCTATTTCGCAAAGTTAAGGCGCTGTGTTTACCTAAGGGTGCTGCGAAGTAGCGAAGTTCTAAAACTAAACATGACTCTAGCTGCGACGAATGCAGAGGAGCATTTTAGGACCGACAAAAGGCCCAATCTGAGGCTTGGGCCATTTGCTGTAAATTTTTGAAATAATGAAGAAATGTAACTTTTCCCTAAAGTTTTTGGAGGCATCTGCCGATAGGTAAAATATCAAGCAACGATAATCCTCGAGTTCTAAGGTGGGATGCGCCGGCTGGAATGCCTGCTGGGGGCCGACATGATGAACACCAAAAAACCTTAGTGGAGGCAATACATCATGGGACTGAAATTTGATCACTACGAGACCGTAAAGAATGTCGTCAAGGCTGCTTGGGCTTTGTTTGTTCTGGCTGGTTGCAGCGTGAAGCCGGTGACAGACCCTAACACCCATGCGGTGAAAGGAGCAGAAGCGACAGCCCAGGCACAGAGCGTTGAGGCCACGGCGCAGTCCCCTGCTGGAAATGCGGCGCAAAGTAAGTCGCCGGCGCCGCATGATGTCACTTTACCCAGCGGTCATAATGGCTCGTTCAACCTTAAGGTGCCTGCAGGCTTGCCGGCCGAGGTCAATCAGATAAGATTGTCGGTGGCTAAAAGGACTAAAAAGCTGGATGTTGCCGAGTTCCAACTGCAATCTGCGGAAAGTGATTTAGCTGATCGACAAAAAGACGTCGGGGCGCCAGGGGTGATAGGACATGATGTACTCCCAGAAGGTCTAAAAATTGCTCTTGATGGGCATTCAGCCACGCTCAAAGAGCAACTAGAACAGCTGCGCCAGATCGCCGGGAGACTTGCCGCTGAGTTTGAAGCGGAATTGCTCGCAGAAGCTAAAGCTTGTCCCATCGGTCAGAAAATCTTTCATTTTGGTGTCGGCGTCACGCAACTAGACCGCATTGATCTAGAGCCGGGTCAGTACGCTATTTTAGTTGAGATTCTCAACGGCACCTCCGGCAAGGTTTACCAGAAAGGTCGCGGTGAGGTTGAGATCGAAGCGGGAAAAGTGGCACAGGTAAACATTAAACTGAAGCCGGTTAACGAGGCGGACGGTGGTCTAGTCGTTACCTTGGCTGCGAGTGGCTATACGATTCACGGGCTGCCAAAGAGTTGTCCTGAACAAAAGCCAGAGATCGTATGTGCGGCAAATGCCATATTGTTATCCACCAGCGATAAGCTTTGGCAGCAGTCTTGTCTTGATCAGGGCTTCAAACTCGTTAGGTGCACCGTCGATGCATGCGATTTCGCAGTCCCTAGTGCGGAAACATCACTCTGCACGGGCGTCGTAACCCAAAATCTACCCGTAGTTGGAGCCTTTTGACACGTCGTACCAGGATACTGATGTGTCTGGTTAGGTGCAGTAAACGACGCTGATATGGAGCCCTTGCCCGACCGCAATCCTGCCCAATGGCGTTGGGGCAAGTACCCCGATCAGCTTCTAGCGCGTTGTCATCACCGGACTGTGCGGAGGAGACAGGCCGTCGCTTTTCATGATATTGATGGCGAGAATAGACGCTACCCGTTGGAGAACCATCGATGGCTAGGATCGCAACATACAAGGAATTCTGGCCGTACTATTTGACCCAGCATGCACAGCCACTGACGCGCAAGCTGCACACCCTTGGCGCTGTCGTGGCCGTAGCGCTGCTGGTGCTTGGTGCTATTCAACAAAAATGGGTGGAGGCCGCGCTGGCGCCGGTGGCAGCCTACAGTGTAGCCTGGTTCAGCCATTTCTTTGTCGAGCGTAACCGCCCGGCGACTTGGGACTATCCGTTGTGGTCGTTACTATCCGAGGGTCGCATGGCCTGGGGCGTGCTGTGCGGCAAATTGTAATCCAAGAGTCGTCAGTGCGCACGATGCGGTATCTGGTGCACAACGGTACGCTAGTCCTATTTTCATCAGGCAGCTTCTTTTGGATCCAGCATCAGCTTTTGATTGAGTAGTTCAACGATATGGCTGCGCTTAGCTGCGTTGCCTCCGATGATTTGGACACCGTGCCGGAAGCTGCCGTCGCCTTGGCTAATACTCCACATGACCTCTACAGCAAGCGGGCTGACAAAGTCAAAAAGTGGACTGCCTCGAACAATTTCAAGATCAAGTTCAAACACGGTTCCCTTGGCGAAAAATGTCGTCGACATCAGGCAAAATCCGCCAAGTGAATAGTTGAGGATTTGCATGGATCCCACCGATGATGCGATCATGAGCGGCTTACGGACGTCGTAGCGTAGATCCTTCTTTTTCACTAAATTCACTTGCCAATACTGGGCCTTTGCGCGGGCTAGAAGATCCGGCTGCGACTCAAATGGATTAAATTCGTAGGCTTCAACTGGCGTGTGGTCCTGCTTGAGGGGAATCCTGATCGGGTTGAATCCCGACATGAGCCGTTCGGAGTCGGTGAGCCTTTCAAAGGTGGACTTACTGAGGATGACTTTAAAGGGTTCGCAGCAGGCCTCAAATTTGTTCGCTAGGACGACGCCGTCACCCGCTAATGTGAGCTCGTAGCGGGTCTGGTCGCCCATGTTGCCGATGCAAACCAGGCTGGAGTTAATGCCGATACGTAACGGGAATACGCTGTGATCTGGTGAGTCCTCGCGCTTAAGCGCTTGGGTCGTGGTGTAGGTTTGCAGCGCCTTGGCGCAGAGATAGGCTTGGGATGGGTGATCTTGGGCATCGGTATTGGTAAAATTGTAGCCAAAAAAGCAGAGGATGCCATCGCCTAAGCTGCGGTCGATGACACCTTGGTGCTCGTGAATGATTTTTGTGAGATCAGAAAACAGCTGCTTAATGACATCGTAGGCGGGGGCTGTTCCCAGTCGCTGGTAGATCATCGAATGGCCGACGATGTCGATCGCCATAACCGTGACGTAGCGGTGCACCGGTTCATCGTGGATACGCACACCCATGGCGATGATCTTATCGATCTCGAGGTCGGCAATAGCCCCCTTCAAGCTGAATTTAAGTGCGTCATGCTGCTTGCGATCGGCCATCGACCGAGCATTCATACCCGTCATCGCTACGAATATTTGGACACAAGCCCCAATCGACAGTATCTGACTCATAAGCACGGACTGGTATATGACGCCGGAGACGGTCAAAACATTCAGTGCCATGGAAACAACCATGACGAGGAACTGAACGCAGTAGTAGATGCCGTATTTCTGCCCTTGCTTCAGCCATCGATAGGCTGACATGTAAGTAAGAAATCCGACGCTGCCTACTGCAATCGCAATGATAGCGGGTGACACTTGTTGCGGGAAGTACATACTAAAGGGCATTAAAATCGGAAAGGCGGAGCTTACGATCATACTAATGCGCCAGAACTTAGGATTGTTCACTCTATTGACATCCAAGAGGGCCAGGCCAAAGCGATGCATGGAAAATCCAACGATACAGAGCCAAATATTCCAGTGCAGTAAAATAAATTGGCCGGCAATTAGGTTAAAATAAACTGGGAATCCAGTGAGGCAAATAATGACCAATGCGTAGGATAGACCAATCATGAGGCCCCAAAAGTAGACCTTGGACCTGGACATGATCGTCGTAAGACTGAAGTAGATAAAAAATGCGACGGTCGCGGCTGTGCAGGCTACCATCGAGAGAAAGCCGAAGCGCTCAAAAGATGCAAAGTTATTCGCGTGCCTCACTGCAAACACAGGTGTACACGGTTGCCCATTGCAGTCAACCGCCAGATAAAAATCCGTAGTGCCTGGCTCAAGATTGAGACTATAGGCTATTCGCGAAGAGTATAACTGCTGAGGTCCTAAATGTTCAGCGCCGGCATCTAGCATCGGACTGATGGACGTCCCATACTTGAATATCAGGTGAGACGTCCCTATGGGGGTCGGCGACTCATTGTTGATAACAATTTGCAGACGATCATTGGAGGGATTTTGCAAGGCGAAATGATAATAGAATGTTCCCTCTTTAGTCGCCAATGTGATGAATGGCGGGATTTTAGACGGGATCATGTTGTCAAGGCTGGCGATCACCTTGGCCGGATCCTTCATCGCAATGGGATCCGCGTAAAAATCCGCAACAGGTCCAAGGTGCATAATGGCGTTCGGATCGGCACTGATGGTGAGTGGATGTGCGCCGAACGCAGGGGTCGCAAGCATGGTTGCGGCCAACGCGAAGTAGTTTAACCATGTGAATAGTCGAGGCGCCATTTTGTTCCGCGTGCGTAGCAATCTCTCTTGGAATCTGTGAGCTAGAGAAGTGTTCGTCGACCCTTGTTGTGCGACTTGGACTTGGTATTCGACACCTTATGTTTCGGAATTTGTCTGATAATCTTGATCGCCAGCGACATGTTTTGCGGCGCAAGTGCCTCAACTATAGCGAGGTATCCGAGGCCTAGATGCTGAATTGATGAATGAATCTCCCATTTTTTGTTGGAAGATCGCGGTCGCTGTAGTCCTGGGAGGGTTGGCCATCCCGGTTCGTGATGGGGCATTAAGTGAAGGAGGCCTTTAGCCGATACATAACTGCCCGATCTTTGCGCGTCCTTTAGGGAGTTGACCTCACCAAACATGCAACGTTTGATCAATATCGTCTGTCTAAGTTTGTTCTGCGCTTGTGCCAGCGTTGCGAACGGTCAAGATGCTGCTTTAATAGCCGGTAGCGAACGGGAGCCTGTGGCGATTGATACGGTGGCAACTATTCTTGATGGTTCATTTGCAGGTAGCGATGCGCAGCAGATGTTGCGGGAATTAAGCAGCCGTGGTGAGTCACCACTTGGTTTGATCAATCGTATTTCCTTCAGTCGCGAACAAGTGTGGATAAAATTTGCGATTGACAACCTCGCGACCGCCGAGCAGCAGGTTGTTATTGTGACCGACTTTCCCATTTCGAATATACAATTGCTGGAAGCATCTGGGAAGCATGCCGGTCGTATTCAACGATCTGGAGTGGCTATGCGCAACGAAGCCTATCCAACGTCGACGAGGTCTGCCTTTGCTGTGACACTTGCACCAGGCCGTTCAAGCTTTTATATGGGATTTCAGCCGGACGGAAATCCATTTCCAACCCAGATTAAAGTATGGCCCGAGGTGGCCTTCCGTGCATATGAAAATGGTCGCATTCAATTCATGGTGGCGATCTTTAGCGCCTTTGTCGCTTTGTTCGTCGCTGCCTTGCTTAATGGCTTAGTGATGCGCGACTCGGCCTACCTGTGGTTCTTTCTCGGTGGAGTTTCGACGCTGGTCTTCTTGGGAACCGTCAATGGATTCCATGTTTTTCTGCCGGATTTTTGGCTGCAATTATTCGCTAAGAGCTGGTTCATGTGGTTAGCTATTTCACTTCTTGCCCCTAGCATGGTGATCCAACGATTTTTCGATGTTAATTTAATGCATTGGCCTCGCACCTACAGATTTAATCAGTTCTTTTTTGCCCTGTCCGTGGTCGCTCCGGCGCTGAGTATCCTTATGCCGCGCGCTATGCTGTATCTGTTTTTGGCAGCTGCGTGCGGGAATTATCTTAATTCGGCAGCGGTCGTTGGTAGGTCTTACCAACGAAAGCGCACCGAGGCGCTGATATTCCTGATGTCCTACGTCCCGATCATAGGCGCAGTGATGCCCTTTGCATTTGGGATTGTTGGGCTGATTCCCAACCGGGTCGTGTACGGTGAGGTCCTGCTTTGCAGTACGTTTGTTACGATGTTGTTGATCGCCTTTGGGATCACGACCAGTCACACCAAGATCGAGGAAGCCCACACCAACCTGCGCAACAGTCTAAAAGGTGTTATTTCGGATGAACTCATCAATCGTGCTATCCAGTCAAATGTTGATTTTACCAGTAAGCCGACCTTAGCTCGTATCAGTATCGTGTTTATCGATATTGTCGGCTATGCGGATATACTTCGCACGATTGAAGCGCGGGATGCCTTCTACTTATTGAAAAAAATTCTTGCTGATCTTAATGCGATTGTTTATCGCCACGGCGGGGTGATCGATAAAACGCTTGTAGATGGTATTCTCTGCTTCTTTGGCTATGATCTGACGGGTGAAAAGCGTCCGAGTCATGAAAGCGCGGCCCTGTCTTGTGCCGTTGAGATCAGCAAGTTTGCCGTAGACATGATGATTGCGGAGGCTGAAAAGGTAGATGGGTTCCAGTTTCCTATGCGCGTTGGGATTCACACAGATGAAGTGTATATTGGCAATTTGGGTGCGGCTGGACGCTACGACGTCACCTTGTCTGGCGACGGCGTGGTACTCGCTAGTCGCTGTCGCAGCGCCGCGGAGCCGTTCAAGATGATCGTTAGCAAGGCGACCTATGAGGGTCTGGATGCGACGCTGGCCGCCTCTCATGGCTTTGGAAAGATCCTCATTCCACTGAAGCACCGGGTCGATCTTGTTGAGGCCTACGAGTATAATCCCTTCTATGATATGCCGGATATGCTGCGCCAGGCGCAGACCATCCTGTGGCAGCGCAACAAGAAGCAGCTGCAGCATCCGCGGCTTCAGCCGCTGCGAGACGTCCATTTCAAAACCCCTCATGGACCGATGACCTTGATGAATGTATCCCTCGGGGGGATGGCCTTGCTCGCCACGGTGCAGCTCGCGCGCGGCGTAAAGCTTGAGATGACTTTTGCTGATGATCTTGCCCATGAGTATGGGCCTCTGGTCAACCCGCTAGTCGCGGAAGTAGTCTGGAGTACCGTTAACGACCTGGGTACTGCCCAAATAGGACTAACGCTGGTTGGTGTGAATGCGAAGGAGCGTCAGCTCATCTTTGAGCTGATGGTGCAAACCATGAATGAAAGCGCCGCATCCTAGTCTGGAATTGGACGTAAGATGATCGAGGCCGCTTCATCCTTAGATAACAGAACTCCCACTGGGGCGCTTGGCTTAGCTTCGCGCGGTGGCATAGGGAGCCTCGCCTTTTCGGCGGCGGGTGCCAAAGTCGCTTCGTATGTTTACATTGCGAGCAAGCACGTGGCGATCCCCCTGGCTCGATCTATTCTTGTAACATATTGTTATTAAATCAGTATTTACTAAGTTTCGGCGCGGCTAAAAAAGAACTAAATATCGCCGGCATTTAACCCGATGGGGTCTTGTCAAAGGCCAGTGCTTCGGTCACGACACTGCGAGTCCGCGGTGGTCTACAGCCAGTACGAACACTGATTGCAAAAAGGCGACCAGCAATTGCAACATCGACCCATCAAGCTCTGCCATCTTGTCGACAAAGTCACAAGGCAATGGATACTGATCATGATCCTCATGGTCGGTGGGATCGCGGTTTCGTGCGGTAAAAAATCGAATTCAAATCCCGAAACGGATAGTACCGACAGTACGGGAAGCAGCAGTGGCGGCGGAGGGGGAGGAGGACGCGGCAGCACTTACCAACCAGCCACGAGTGTCGCTGCGGGAACAAACGCCGACGGCAAAGGCGAAATCAAGCTCGTCGCCGGGCCTGCAAGTCCCATTAAATCCGTGCTCAGTCTTGCAGGCGAAGCGGCAGTGGCCGGTCAAGCACTGACGATCAAGCTCACGGTTAAAGACGGATTTGGCAACACCAAGACGGTGGGTGGTGACAAAGTGTTGATAAAGGTCAGCACCGGCACAAGTACCGGGGTTTTGAGTAAGGTCAGCGACAACGGCGACGGCACCTACAGCGCGACGTTCACCGCAGACCAGGTTGGCACCCCCGTGACTTTGGGCGTGAGTCTAAACGACCAGCCACTAGCCGGCGACATTCGGCCGATACCAGTGCTTCCAGGTCCCATTGATCTGAATCAGTCTAAAGTCGACGTCAGCAACACCGCGTTAACGTCTGGCGCTACAGCAATGATCAGCCTCACGGCGCGCGATAGTCGCGGCAATCGCCTAGCTAAGGGCGGCGAAATTGTGACCTTTAAGTTGTCCGGAGGCAGCAGCACTGGCACTGTGTCGGATAGTGTTGATCATCACGATGGAACCTACACCGCGACCGTTGTCGCAAAGACCGCAGGCAGCCCTGCCGCGGTGACGACCGCAATCGGTAGCCGAGTGCTCACATCGGCAGCACCGCAGGTCTCGGTACTCGCTGGTCCAGCCTCGCTCGCCGAATCAACGGTGAGCGTATCGGCCACATCGATCGTCTCTGGCTCAACGCTCACCCTGAGCTTGACGACGCGCGACGGTCAGCGCAATCCACTGAGCAGTGGCGGCCTCACCGTCGCCTTCACAGCCGTTGGCGGTTCCAGCACGGGCACGATCAGCGGCGTCACCGACCATCTTGACGGCACCTACACGGCCACCTACAACGGTGTGCTAGCCGGCAGTCCGCAAGCGTTCAAAGCAACGATTGGTGGCCAAAGCGTGACCTCTGCCTCGCCAACGGCAAATGTCACCCGGGGACCTTTGTCCCTGGCGCAGAGCCAAATCGCCTTGTCGGCGTCCAGCGTTGCCTCTGGCAGTTTCGTTACTGCTACCGTGACCCCGCGCGACGCTGCTGGCAACCAGCTTGGCGCTGGACTTAACGTCGCCGTCACTGCCACTGGCGGAAGCAGCACAGTGACGATTTCTGCAGTCACCGACCAGCAAGACGGAACCTATACCTGCATGCTGACTGGAGTCTTGAAGGGGAGTCCCAAGGTCATCAACGCTAGCATCGGCGGCGGCGCAGTCACCAGCACCCTACCGTCGCTCACGGTCACTCAAGGTCCATGGTCGCCGCAGATGTCACAGATCACGGCTTCGGCGACCAGCCTGATGGCCGGTGATTCGGCCGTGGTCACGGTCACGGCAAGGGACGGTGCCGGCAATCAGTTTGCCACCGGCGGTCAGATCGTTGCTTTGAGCGCCGTAGGCGGCACCAGCATCGGTGATTTCGATGACGTCATCGACAACGGCGATGGCACCTACACCAGCATCTTCACTGGCTATGGTGCCGGCAGCGCCAACCAGATCACTGCGACGATCGACGACAACAGCGTTACCTCGGCGGGGCCTAGTATCAAAGTGAACCCAGGCAGCTATGATCTCACCGAGTCTTTTATGCAGGTCAGTTCAGCGGTCGTGACGTCCGGTGACACGGCGGTGCTGACCCTGGTCACCCGCGACGCCTATGACAACCTGTTAACCTCGGGTGGGGCAAGTGTGGCCTTTACGGTAGGCAGTGGCGCCGGAAACGGCAACATTGGCGCCGTTGTCGACCACCAAAATGGCACCTACACCGCGACGTTCACGGCGACGACCGCCGGAGCAAACACTTTGATGCAGGCAACACTGGGTGGAAACCCACTACTTAGTGCCTTGCCAACAATCTCGGTGTTGACGGGCCCAGCCTCGGTAGTTGGTTCGACCTTAACCGTATCAGCAGCAACGATTCAGTCAGGTGACACTGCAACTATTACCCTGACAACCAAGGATCTAAATGGCAATAGAGTTACATCCGGAGGCTTAAGCATTGCCTTTAGCACGGTTGGCGGCACGAGTACCGGAACCATCGCCGCCGTGACCGATGCAGGGGACGGATCGTACAGCGCTTTATTTACCGCTGCTGGCGCGGGTAGCGCCACTGAAGTCCATGCGCAGATAGCGGGTGCCGAGCTCAGCACGGGATGGCCATCGATCACCGTCACACCATCCTCGCTGATTCAATACCGGATCACTGGCTATCCATCGGCAACAAGAGCTGGTGACGCGGCCACCTTTACCGTTCAGGTCGAAGATCATAATCATAATGGTATTACTAATTATACTGGAATCGTTGCTTTCAGCTCGACGGACCTGCAGGCAAATTTGCCAGCTAACTATAGCTTTCGCCCTAGTGATGGTGGGATCCACACCTTTAGTGCGACGTTGCGGACATCCGGGGTCCATACGATTACTGGCACCGATACCAGCATCGGGGCACTGACCGGCAGTCAGACTGACATCACCGTGGCGACGGCTGCGCCGTCAAAGCTCGCGTTTGTCGGGCCAGTGTCGGGTAAAGCCGGTATCTGCAACCCGGCCTTACTGCTGACACTGCAAGATCCCTACGGCAATATGGTCAATGCCGCCTCGACCGATCTGGCGATTAATCTAGCCGGATCCGGCAGCGGCGACTATTACAGTGATGCCGATTGCTCCTCGCGCATCACCACCACAGCGATCGCTGCCGGATCGTTTTCAAGAACCATTTATTTAAAAGATCCAAAGGTTGAAAGCTTGATTCTCAGCGCCGCCGATCAAGCCGCGCAGTTGAGCGCTGCCTCGACCGGCTATGCGGTGAAGCCCTATCAAGCATGGATCGGCGCCAGTGCCAGCCCAAGTCCGTTCGCCACTGGCTCATTTCCTTCTCGCGGACGTATGGATGGGATGCTGCAGGGTCCAATAGGTGTGGCATTTGATAGCGATCAATACTTATACGTCGCCGATTCGTCCAACGGCCGCATGGTCAAATATGATGGCAAAAATAACTATGCCTTTGTCGGTTGGGTTGGCAAGGTCGCCGTGACGCCGACCGGCGGTGATTTTGGCTGCACCACGACCGCTGTCAACCAGGTGACACCAGGGTGGTGCACTGGAGGATATGCCGTGTCTGGCACTGGGCAGGGATCTTTGAACGCGCCGCAGAGTGTCTACCTTAGCGGGACAAATCTCTATGTCGTCGATACCTCCAACCATAGAGTGGTTAGGTACGATGCAAAATCCGGAGTGCAAACCGGTTGGATCGGAAAGATTCTCACCTCACCAACTGGCGGCGTTCCTGGTTGCAATGGAGCAGCGATCGGCGGCTCTACGCCTGGTTGGTGCACTGGCGGCACCTCAACGTCTGGAAATAAAGACGGGCAACTCTCGACGCCTCGGGCAGTCAATGGCGACGGCACCTATATATATGTAGCTGATGGCGCCAATCACCGCATCTCACGATATGTGTTGAGCACTGGAGTATTCGCCGGCTGGATTGGCAATATTTCCACCATGGCTACAGGCGGTGCCGCTGGCTGCGATAGCGCAGCGATCGGCACCAGTACTCCGGGCTGGTGCTTCGGTGGCAGTTCAAAAGTAGGCAATGGGACCGGCATGTTCAGTACTCCGCGGGGATTGTCTATCGATAGCACCTACCTCTATGTCGCCGACAGCGGCAACTTTCGCATGCAGAAAGTCGCCATGAATACTGGCGCGGCGGCTGGGTGGATTGGCCGGGTGAGCTCGGTGCCGACTGGTGGCATGGCGGGATGCACCGCCACTGCGGTGAATAGCGCGACGCCCGGGTGGTGCCTCGGTGGTACCGCCAAAAGCGGAACCGGTGACAATCAGTTCTCGGCTATTTATGGCGCCTATGTCAGCGGTGGATTTTTGTACACCGTCGATGCCAGCGCCGCCCGCATCAATAAACATCTTGCTGCCACGGGCGCCTACGCTGGCTGGGTAGGCCGCGTCCTTAGCTCGCCAAGCGGGGGTGCAGCCGAATGTGCAACTGCCGCTATCAATGCACAGACGCCAGGCTGGTGCACCGGAGGTACGTCTGCAAGCGGTGCCAATGACGGCATGCTGAACGGACCAGCTTTGATCGATGGTGATGGCACCTACCTTTACGTATCAGACACCGCCAACAACCGTATCTCTCGCTACAGTAGCGACACCGGTATCACCAACGGCTGGCTCGGCGCACGCGGCGATAGCAGCAACGGCTGGGCGAACAGTAGTCAAGCAACGCTGCTCTCAAGCCGCGATGATCAAGGCTTCTACTTGGCTACGGGACTTGCCTTCATGGGCAATGACTTGTTTGCCGTCGATTCCACCAATCACCGACTGAAGCGGTACAATATGGGCACTGGGCTGTACTCCGGATGGCTAGGTAACATCTGGACCCCTCCGAGCGGAGGGGTCGCAGGTTGCACCAGTGCAGCCATTGGCACATTGACTCCAGGCTGGTGTACTGGCGGCAATGCTAAGGCTGGCAACGCCAATGGCATGCTCAACACACCCCAGGGCATCTACGCCGACACGATGTATGTATATGTCGCCGATTCCACCAACCATCGCATCAGTAAATACGATGGAGCCTCTGGGTCATTTGCCGGATGGATTGGCAATGTCAGCAGTACCCCGACGTCCGGAGCGGGCGGCTGCGCCAGCACCTCGGCAGGCAGTGCCACGCCGGGATGGTGCCTGGGCGGCACAAGCAAATCCGGAAGCAACACTGGTGCGCTGAATGCGCCCCAGGGACTAGATAGTGATGGCACCTACCTCTACGTCATCGATGGATCGAATCACCGCATCGTCAAGTATCAAAAGGCAACTGGTGCAGTCGTTGGCTGGATTGGCAAAATAGCTACAGCCCCAACTGGAGGCGATGCTGGATGCGCTGGTGCCGCCGCTGGTTCCTTTACGCCAGGATGGTGCACGGGTGGAACGGCTGCGTCTGGGAGTGGCAACGGTCATTTAAGCTCTCCCAAGGATATCAGCGTCCAAGGCACGAGCCTCTATGTGACCGATGCGAATCACCGCATCAGTCGGTTCGCCATAAGTTCTGGAGCCTTTACCGGGTGGATCGGCAAGATCGCCAGCTCACCCACCGGCGGCGATATCGGCTGTGTTAGCGCGGCCGTCGGGAGCTTCACCCCTGGATGGTGCAGCGGTGGGACAGCGACCAGTGGCACGGGCAGCGGTCATCTCAGCTCGCCTAAGGGCATCTGGTCCAATGGCACCAACATCTACGTTGCCGACGTCGGCAACAACCGCATCAGCAAATACCTACAAGCCAGCGGCGCCTTCGTTGGCTGGTTTGGCGCCGTGGCGACGGTGCCTACCGGTGGTGACAGCGGCTGCTCCGCTGCGGGCGTTGCCACCCTCACTCCTGGGTGGTGTAGCGGTGGGACGGCCAAACGAGGATCAGACCTTGGAATGTTTGACGCGCCAGCCTACGTCAAAGGCTCCGGTGCCGACTACCTGTACATCAGCGATGGAAACAATGATCGGATTACAAGAATTCCGCAATAGGTTGGGTTACCTCTGGATGCGACCACCGCGATCGTACCAGGCTTGCATGTAGTGTCGTATTTTTCTATGCTCATTGGATTCGTATACAGGTTGTAAACTACGGACGTCACGCCAGTCGTTGATGATATGGGAGAGCGCATGCGCCTTTTTTCTGTAAAGCATTTGGTGATCCCGGCGGTGCTTATGCCTCTCTTTTCAGCCCCCCTCCAGGCTGCGACCGTTCTGAAGATCTTCGATAAAAAGGCCCAAATCGTCCTGGGCGTCAGCGAGGAGGAGGCTCAGGAGCTTTCCGTTGGTGACAGCGTCCGTATTAAAGGCGGTAGTGATCGCAATCCGCGTCCAGCCAAAGTCCTTAAGCTGACTGTAAAGCAGGGTAAGTCGGTCGCTACGGTCAAGCTCCAGGGCAAGGCGAAGAACACGCAAGGCTTTGCCGTGGGCGACACCGTCGCGTTGGTTGCGGAAGACACGGACCGAGGTACCAAGGGTGCGGAAGCGGACGAGGCCTCAGACACTCGTCAAGAAGAAGATCATAAAGCATCGGCACATGCAGCCCCCGATTTGCTGAGTTGGATTTACGTAAATCCGGCGCAGCAAGCAGCCACCAGCGCGACGCGCATTGAGACTGCGCTCGTCTATCGCATCGATAACTTTAAAGCTACCAGTGATGCGGGCGGAGGCGTGTCGATCACCAACACGGCCAAAGCGTCCCAAGCGGTTGCCGAGGTCGGATTTGTGGTCCCCATTGGTCCGGTCGTGAGGGTGGGTCTCCTGGCAGCTTATGATCAACTCTCGGTTAACTCGACGTCAGCTGTGCCTGATGTGCAGGCAAACACCGGCGTGACTGATGTGAGCATAGATACCAAAGGCAACTTTATAATTGCGGCTCCGGTCGTGGCGTTGCAGTTCGGCCACTTCAGCGTCGGCGGACAGTTTTTTTATGAGAATATCGTCGAGACGCAAACCTCAAATCCTCCAGATACAACCGACGCCAAGCAGAACCAATGGGGTATGTGGGGCACTCTTGGTGCGGAAGCAGTGTTTGGCCACACCACGGTCGGGCTGGCGTACCGCAGCTATGAACGGCGCAACGCCACTCCACCTGCGGTCATAGTCAATGGATCCCAGGAGTTTGGCGCAGGGTCGGTCGGTGTCCTATTGACCTACCAATACAACGTCAATCGCCACAGTGCCAGTAGCGACGGTAGCACCTTTACCACCAATTCATTGGATGCGTTGGCCTACCTCGACATCAAGACTGCGCCACGCGCCAAGCTGCAGATTCTTGCTGGCTATATTCCTAGGACGGAGCCGGGCTGGCCCATCTATATGAGTTTTCCTAGGAACATTGGATCCGGCCTCAGGGCCGGAACGGAGTATCAATTTGCTGTGGATCCGACGGGCAGTCTGGCTGTTGGTCTCCTCATCGATAACGTCGGTTCCAAGTTGGAGGGGACGTCTAATGTGACCGCGTTGCAACCGCAGGTGCGCTACACCAAATCCCTTTGATCTATGGCGCGAGCCTTGCGTGGCGCACATAGCTACGCGAACTTAGCCGCCGTGGCTTGCGCGGTCCTCTGATTCGCAAGTCGATCAAGCGATGCAACCAAAAACGCGATACATCAAGCATTAAGAGGCTTTGTCGAGCTTGGTCGGATTTGGGAAGTCGAGAATCTGATCCGTGAAAAACCGCCTTTTGCAATCGGCGGATGATTTTTTGACCAGGACTTTTTTGAAAGCCATGTCGATCCGAAGCCAATCCTCGATTTCGGCGGGGCCAATTCCGGCTTCGCTTAGCGATTGCCGCAGCAGTTCGCTGCGGGCCGCAAATAGGTCTTCGCCAATCATGATGTGCTCGTGCGCATCGATTGGCATGCGGCCGCTGTAGACAGAATGAGGGAAAGGTTTTTTGCATGACTATCATTGTTGCCGATAGCCTGTCTGCAAGGATTTTACTGCTCGGCATAGCCGCGCGGTAGACTCTACTGTCAATAGAACTTAGGCCCATTGGATAGAATCGGCACCCATTCTATAGTAAATTAGAACGATTGAGGCCGAGATGATTTTCAACGAATCCACCTACTATCTGCTTTTTCTCGCTCCGGCAGTCCTGCTCTTCCATTTGGCAGTGCACGCACGTTGGCTGCTGCGGTACCGTGCAGCTATCTTGGCCGGTTTCGGCATCTCATTTTTTGTTTATTATGGCTATATTCACTTCGGTGGTTGGAAAGGCAGTGCCGCTATAGGGCTCTTTGTCTGCGAACTGCTCACGTCTCGCTTTTACCGGCCTGGATCCAAGTGGTGCTTGTTCGGCATCGTCCAAGCGGTTTTGATCCTTGTCGCTTTCAAGTATTTGGGATTTTTTGCCAACAGCTGGAACGATGTCGTCGGCAGCGGTCCTCTTTACATCGAGCACATAGTTCGCCTGGCCTTGCCGCTGGGGATTAGCTTCTTCACCTTTGAGTTTATCCATATTGCGGCTGAGACCTATAGCGGTCGCATGGAGCGTCCTGAAATGGGGACCTATGCGGCCTTCTTGTTTTTTTTTCCCTCGATGGTGGCTGGACCGATCAAGCGCTACGGCGAATTTGCGCCTGAGTTTGAGCATCCGCATCTAGATACCACGCTGTTTTCTCAGGGGATCACGCGGATCCTGTCGGGTCTCGTGAAAAAGCAGGTCTTCGCTGATACCTTCAGCCTCTGGTCGGATCAACTCGGGACCGACGCGCTGTACAAGGCTCCTTCTTGGTCCGTGGCGGGATGGGTCTTGGCCTACGGGATGAAAATTTACTTCGACTTTTCTGGCTACTCCGATATCGCGATCGGCAGTGGCTATCTTTTCGGTATTCGCATTCCTGAGAATTTCCATTGGCCTTATGCGAGCCAGAATATCAGCGAGTTCTGGCGGAGGTGGCATATTTCGCTGGGTCGTTGGATTTTTGATTATATCTATGTACCGCTTGGTGGCTCAAAGCGCGGTAAGCTGCGCACTGCCGGCAACCTCGTCGCGGCCTTTGCTGTTTCTGGTCTATGGCATGGCGCCGCGTATAATTTTCTTGTTTGGGGTCTGTGGCATGGGGTGATGATGGTCGTGCATCGATTGTGGCGAGCGTGGCAAAGGCGGCCGACGGGGCCGTTGTGGAGGGTGTGTTCGCTCGTGATGACCTTTACCTGTGTCCATATCGGTTGGGCTTTCTTTTGTATGGACCTGCCGCGAGCGCTATTTGCGCTCGGGCGCATCGCTTGGGTGACGTAATGCATTGGTCCCATTTTGTGACCTGGCTTGAGATCTGCGGCGGCTGCAAGCCACTACCTGAGGCCTGGCAGGCAAAGCGGCGCTTTGCCATGCTTAGAGCGCTGTGGTGGTTGGCATTGCTGCTGCTGGCTCTGGCTTTTGCCGGTCGAACCACTAAGTTTATCTATGTGGACTTTTAAAGCATGCAGTCTGCACCGCGAGGTCTATTTTTACTTTCGACCGTAACGGCCCTCTTCGGCCTGCTCGGTCTTAGTATTGCCTACGGTTGTTACGCGAGACAGCATTTTGGTCCGCAGATCCTGCTTCGTAGCGCGGCCTTCCAGGGCGACGGCTGTCTGCTGACGCTTGGAGATTCGCGGATGGAGGCCGGGATTGATCCTGGTGTCTTGGCCGCCAGTCTCCGTGGTGCATTGACGGCTCCGCTCTGCATTGCTCCGCTGGCGATCGGTGCGGTCGGCATCTCAGGAGCGAGCATGGCACTGCGTCGCTACTTGGACTTGGAGCGAAAGCCATCCGTCGTGGTTCTCGGTGTGAGCGCTGGGACGTTGTTGCCGGATCTCGAAACGGTCGATCCCAAAGATTTATTCGGTAATCGGGCGATCGAATTAGCGTGGTCTCGGCCATCGGACGTGTGGCTTTACTATCCGGACTTTCCCCTTGCCGACCTGGACCGTGGGCTTCGCTTTTGGATCACGCGCAGCAATGGGCTATCGATCTATGCGTCGTTGACCTGGATCAAAGTCAAGACGCTGCAAAATTCCTTGGTTGGGATGGGGGCTCCGGCGGCGGAGCCAAGGGAACGCTTTGGTGCGCAGGCCGACATGCAGGTACTGCTCAAGTCCTTTGGCGATGTCGCCATGCGCAAGCTTGAGCACTTTAACGGACGCTGGCGCTTTGATCCGTGGTTCCAGCAGATCTTGGAGTCAACGCGGCGCTCCGGCAGCCGCTTGGTCCTCGTCGAGGTGCCGATGCCCTCTGCTTACCGGCGAGACATCCTTGAGAGCACGGTCGCGAGCAGCTACCAGACTTGGCTGCGCGGCGAGTTACAGGCCGCGGGAGTCGGCTTTGTCGATGGGTCGCACCTTCCAGGAGTCGAGGATGATGCTTTTTCCGATGGCCTGCATCTTGGTGGAGACGGTGCTCGGCATTTTAGCGAGCAGCTAGGTCGACTTTTGGCGCCGGTGATCTCCACTCGTGCCGCGCCGAAGGGCTCGCGCTTGTAGAGAGTCTCGCAGCAGCTGATCGAACCTGCTCTGCTCTGCTCTGCTCTGCGTCTGGTTAGACCAGGCCGGCACAGAACCGTTCATACGAGCACACACGAATGCCATAGGCTGCATATGCGGAGTCGACGGGCTGGCTGACTAGTTGAAAGCTGAAAGTTGGCTTAAGAGCTTCGGTAAATTTTATCAACGCCGGAGTTGGTGTCTTCGCTCCGCTCTTACATTCGACGAGAAGCCAAACTTTGCCGTCGCGAAGCACGCAGAAGTCGACTTCTTGCTTTTCCTTGTTGCGTATAAATCGCAGATCAAACTCACCAGCGGCGCTGTCGGTCCAAAATTGACAGGCCTTACGCAGATGCAACGCTAGTAAGTTTTCTCGCAAGGCTCCCGGGTTATCTTGTAAGGGCAAGGTATCAAATAGGTATATTTTTGGCTCGGCCTTTAAGGCCCGCGAGAGCTTCCCGGCGTAGGGACGGACGACAAAATGGTGGTACAGCAGTTCAAGGGCATTTACCCATGCGTAGGCAGTGCCATACGCCACGCCGACATCCTGGCGCAGCGAATTGATCGAAAGCAATGATCCGACTTGTTTCGGTAGAAGTTGCATCAAAACGGTCAATGCCTGTAAGTCATTGACTGCGCGAATGTCGCGGATATCCTCATGGATCAATCGCTCTAGTCGTAACCGACTCCAGCGCTTTGCCTTTGCCTCCGAACCTTTGAAAAGAGGTTCAGGAAAACCCGACAGCTTTGTTAAGTCTGCCCAAGGCACATTCACTTTTGTTCGGGTGAATGCTTCGTCTGGCGCGATTGGCTCCCCTGATTCCGCAACAGAAAAGGGAGCGAGACGGTATGGAATGTAGCGCCCCATAAGACTGTCTCCACCCTTGCGAAAAATATCCAGCTTGGCACTACCCGTGACAAGAATCGGTAAATCCGCGCCCGACTTGTCATAGACGCCTTTCAGCCGACTCTTCCAGCGCCGGTCTTTGTGGATTTCGTCGAGCACGACTGGACCGGGGCCGCGGTTTGCTAGGGCGAGAAGGGGATGTCGGCTCCATGCCACCTTAAAGTCATCGTCGTCCCAATTAAAGTAATTGCGCTGTTGATCGAGCAGCAGCGTCCGCGCCAAGGTGGTCTTGCCGACCTGTCGAGGGCCTGAGATCAAAGCCATCTTGACGTCCGCTAAAGCATCATAACTAATTGTTTTTGTTAGATAACGTTCCATTTTTACATTCACTGAAATGATAGAAAGTCGCGACTATCTATCATTCTACTGACGTTTGACCAGAGGTCAACGTGATTCCTCTAGTTTGTGAAGTGGTGCGCGGCGCTATCTAAATCATCTCTATGCCAGGCCTCTCAGCAGCTGATCAAACCTGCTCTGCACCGCCCCTTCAGCCACCAAGGTTTGCCGCAATCAGCGCATCCTTACGGTAAAAATCCGCATTTAACCAAGCCACCAACTCGGCCTCGCCATGCGGCATACCGCTGATCTCAACCCGGCGCACATGCAGGCGCACCCGCGGGATATCACCGCGAACGATCGCGACGAGTGAGTGCGGTCCTGGATCGTAGGTGATGGTCAGGCTGTATACAGCGCGGACGTGGCTGCGCAAACCCTGAACCGAGGCTGCGAAACCCTTTGGCCTAGGTAGCATGACATGCTTGGGAGGCGTCACGCCGGACTTGACGGCATAGGCTCGGCTAGCTTCGAGCTTGGCCGCGGTGAGTCGCGTGCCTTCGGGAAATGACACCAGCCATAGTGGTGCTTTGGCGGCTAAATAGCGCGAAAAAGTTTGCCGGATCTGCTCTGCGTCATCAGCCCAGGTTCGCTTCAAAAACAGACTGTCGAGAAACAACATGCCCCAGCCAATCCCAGGCACATATTTTAGTCCATCCTTGACCATCCACTTGCAGTCACCGACGCGTCCTTTGGTGAAGGCGATGCAGAGGATGACGATGACATCGCTCATCGTCTGGTGATTGGCGATGACGATCGCATCTTCCTCCACCGGCAGCGAGTCACCGCTCAGCTCGATGCGCAAGCCGTTGACGTGGTCCATGCCCCAGGCCCAGTAGCCCCAGATGGTGGCGGCAAGGCGGCGGTTATAGGCACGGTAGGCGCGGCGCGATACGGGCAAGAGCAGCAGGCTTAGAAACTGCGCCAGGTTGATCAAGGCAAGGGGGAAAAACGCGAGAAACAGCGCAATGGGTGTCCAGATCAGGTGCCACAGCTTGAGGGCGAGGCCACCAGAGGGTCGTAGGGAGTTGATCTTCACTTGGTACCCCATCGCTATGGCTGTGGCGCCGTCCATCCGCAAGGGGTGGTATGCGCGGTTAAAATCATGTCAGGTGATTCTACACCACACGGCTTTAAGGTAACGTCCCTCGGGCACATGTGCCATAAACGGATGATCGGTATCGGCACCGGACAGTCTGAAGACCTGCGCCTGCCGTCCGCTATCCCTCGCTGCCTGCTTGATCACGCCGAGAAATTGCTCCTCGGTGATGAGTCCACTGCACGAACAGCTGAGCAGGATGCCGCCCCGGGCAACGACCGGCATGGCCAGACGGTTCATATGATAGTAGTCGTTTAAGGCCTCGTCGACCTTGTCGGCAGACCTTGTTTGTTTGGCTGGATCAAGAATCACGACATCGTAGGTGGTCTTGGACTTTGCTGCGTCCCTGAGCCAGTCCATGACGTCGGCGGCCAAAAACTCGATGTCGGCGCCGTTCAACGCGGCATTGGCGCGCGCTGTTGGCAGCGCCTCCTCGGCATCTAGGTCGACGCCAACGACTTTGCTGGCCTGGCCTTTGACCTTGGCAAACAAGGCAAAGCCGCCACTGTGACAGCAAAGATCGGCAACGCTCTTGCCAGCACAGAGCTCACTCAGGAGGCGGCGGTTGTCGCGTTGGTCGGCGAAAAATCCGGTCTTGTGCTTGGAGCCGACGGCCACCTGAAACTTGACGCCATGCTCCTCGATGACCACGTTGCTTGGAGCTTCCATCTCCCAGCAGTCAAACGACTCCTGCTTCTGCACGCGCTTCTCGGCGAACCAGTAGACGCGTGCGGCGGGAAACAGATCGAGCAACGCGGCCTTGATCACCTCGCGTTGGCGAAACATGCCAGCGCTAAAGAACTGAATGGCGAGCACATCATCAAACAAGTCGACGACTAGGCCACTGAGTCCGTCGCCCTCGGCATGGACCAAACGAACGCCGCAGCGTGGCTGTAGGAGGCCTTGCTCGCGCCGCCAAGCCACGGCCTGGCCGAGGCGCGCGGCAAAGAACGCAGCGTCCACGACTTCGCTCTGATCCGTCGTCAATACGCGTAGGCCAATGCGCGCCCTGGCATTGTAAAACCCTCGGCCCGCGAAAGTGCCGTCGGGGTTCATCGCGTCGACGATAGTCCCTGGCGGGATGCGCTCGCTCGGCTTTTCAAGCAGTCGGCCAAATACCCAGGGGTGATGGATGCGGAGGTTTTTACTGAGCTGGACGGTCGGGCAATCGCTCACGGCGGCGCTTTCTTGTGAAATCCGAGGAAGGGGATCAGGCCCGGCGCCACGAGGAGCGTGGGCAAGCCAAACGCTGCATACTTCGGACAGGCCGTGAAGTCTAGCTGGACGCAGCGCAAGGCGATCCCGGCGCCGGGGCATGGGGCGAGGCTGCCGTAGAGGGCGTCGCCGAGGATCGGGAAGCCGTGACGCGACAGGTCGAAGCGCAGCTGATGCGGCCGACCGGTGTGTGGGTGCAGCCGCCAGTGTCCGGCGGTGATCTCCCCGTCTTGCTGCAGGCCGATAAAAGTCGCTTGGGTCTCGGCGGGTTTGCCCTGTGGGCTAGCATAGGCTCGGCGCTTTCCACGCAGCAGATGCGAGTGCCAGACATAGTCTGTGCCCGCTGCTGGCAAAACCCCGGGTCCGACCAGGGCGGGCGCCCCCGGTGCTGGCGGAGCGGCTGGCCCAGTCAACGCCTCGTAGGTCTTAACCACCTGTCTTTGCTCGAACCATTGGTTGGCCTGACGATGGGCCTCCGGGCTTTTGGCAAACAGGATCAAGCCGGTCACTTCCTGGTCGAGGCGATGCACCGGCCACAGGCGGGTCGCGAGGGCGGCTTCCAGGCGTTTGCCGAGGCAAGGACGAGCGTCCTCCTCACCTTGGCGCGACGGGACGCTGAGCCAGTCCGCCGGCTTGTCGGCGGCGGCAAAGTGTTCGTTGTGGAACAGCAGGTCCATTAAAGCGTGCCGAACATCCGGTCGCCGGCATCTCCGAGCCCTGGGATGATATAGGCTTTTTCATTGAGTCCCTGATCGACCGCCGCAGTGTAAATCTGCACGTCCGGGTGGTGCTCTTGGACAAAGGCGATGCCTTCCGGTGAGGCCAGCAGGCAGACATATTTGAGTGAGCGCGGCTTTTTTTCCTTGATGCGGTCCAGCGCGGCGACGGCGGAGTGGCCGGTGGCCAGCATCGGGTCGACGACGATGGCGTCATGCAGCGGCATGTTTGGCGGCATCTTGAAATAGTACTCGATGGCGACATGGGTCTTGGGTTCGCGGTAGAGGCCGATATGTCCGACCAAGGCCGAGGGAATCAGCCGCAGCATGCCGTCTAAGATACCGTTGCCGGCCCTGAGGATGGAGATGAGGACGATCCCATTCCCTTTGAGTACCGGTGCCTGCATGGTGGCTAGGGGCGTCTCAATGGTTTCTAGCACGACCTCCATGTCCCGCGTCACTTCGTAGGCGAGAAGCATGGCGATCTCGCCGGCCAGGCGGCGAAACTTTGCCGTGCTGGTCGTCTTCTTGCGCATGATGGTCAGCTTGTGCTGGACCAAGGGGTGCGTGATGACGGTCAGGCCACCGGTGGCAGACACGGTCAGGTCCGGGGTCAGGGTCGAGGTCATGGGGATCCCGTGCAGTGAGCGTTTAGAAAACCGTGCCGTCGCTCGCCAGATGAATCGGCGGTTCGCCGCCCGGACGCAGTTTCAGAGCAATGCGGCGCCCGGCGCTCCATGTGCCGCCTTGAAGGATTTTCGCCAGCGGCAGCTCATCTTCATCTTTGCCAAGTCGCTCACGGATCAGTACGGCCAAACGGTCGAGGAGGACGACGGTCAGGGCCCGCCATTCGACGATGACCTCGGACTCGGGCTTGTGGGTCCCGGTGATGACGGCGTCGGTCTTGGCTTTAAGGACCCCCAAGTCGACGAACAAGCCGCCATTGCGGTATTCCGCCAGGCCGGTCAACTCATCCAGGCCATTGATCTCCAGGCCCGACTCCTGAAGTGGCTCCACCAATGAATAAGCTAGCCATTGCGATAGCTTATGGAAGGGGACCAAGCCGAAGCCGAAGTCTTCTTTGGGCAGGGCGTGATGATGCCAGACGTCACCTAGGTTGACGCCACCCATGGACACGCGTCCGGGCCAGATACCGCCCAGGCCTTCGAGCAAGGTGGCGAGGATTTTGCGCGCCGGTAGTTTGTTATTGCCGGCGTGACTGCTCAGATAGTCATAGATGTTGCCGAGGCGGGGATCGGTCAGGCCGAAGATATTCTTATGCGCGGCGATGGTGTGCTCGAGCTTGTGCAGCAGTCCCAGGCGGCCATCGAGTCCCGCCAGGCGGTTTTGCGGCGTCACTTGAAAATAGCGCTCTAGGGCTTTTTTATCGAGGTTGCGTAGACCGACCATGTCCGCTTGCAAGGGTAGGTCAGGGTCGCTGGAGAAGCCGCCGTCGAGGAACATGTCGAAGCTGGCCATGGCCAGGCCTTCCGAGGCCGAGAAGTCCGTCCCCGTCGCTGCGTCCTTGTAGCGCCACATCTTGCCGGCGCCGGCATCGAGCAGGGTGCTGACGATGATCAATTCGACGCGCACCTTGGCCGCACTATCGGTGTCCAGGCCGGCCAGCTTGGTCTGCAGCTGGCTGAGACGAGCCTCGCCAAAATGCCGCCAGCGGCTGTGATAGGGAATCTCGAGTGTCGGGTAGTCGCTGCGCATCTGTTCGATGACGTAGTCGGCGACCGCTGGCAGCTTATCCAGCTGCAGCGTGAAATGCTCCGACCTGCCTTGCTCGACCTCCGTGGCCAGGCGCTCGCATTGCTCGCGGATGGCTTTAGTGGACCTGAGGTAGGCGACGATTTCCTTGCTATCCTGGTGTTCCATCATTTACTCGTCGAGGCCGCGGCCCTTTTTCTGGGCTAGTTCGCTCAGCTCAGGGACTTTTCCGGGGGTGTAGTAACCGGCTGCCACCTTGGCATCCATCTCAACCTTGGCGTCGGTGGGAACCAGCTCGGGCGGGATCTCCACTCGTTCCTTGATCGTGATGCCGGTCTTAACGATCGCATCGTACTTCATGTTGCTCATGGACACGAACTTGTCAATTTTGGTGATCCCAAGCCAGTGTAAAATATCCGGCATGAGTTCTTGAAAACGCATGTCCTGGACCCCAGCCACGCACTCGGTGCGGTTGAAGTACTGGGCAGCCGTGTCGCCTCCTTCCTGCCTCTTACGAGCATTATAGACCAGAAACTTCGTCACCTCACCTAAAGCTCGTCCTTCTTTGCGATTGTAGACGATCAGGCCGGCGCCACCGCGTTGCGCAGCTTCGATGCAAACCTCGATGCCGTGGGCCAAATAGGGCCTACAGGTGCAGATATCCGAGCCAAACACGTCGGAGCCATTGCATTCGTCATGGATCCGGCAGGCCAGTTCCTTGGTGGCGTCGGGCATGGTCGTGACGTCGCCGAAGAAGTAGGCCGTCATGCCACCGATCGGTGGTAGAAAGACCTGGCGATCGGGGCGTGTGATCAACTCGGGGAACATGCCGCTGGTGTGCTCAAATAGGGTGCGCCTGAGCTCCGCCTCATCGACACCAAAGCGTTCGGCGATCCCCGGTAAGTACCAGACGGGATCGATCGCCGCCTTGGTGACGAGGACTTCACCGTTGGCTTTGAGGATGTGTCCATCTGCCTTCAAGCGGCCGTGGGCCAGGGCTTCGCTAAATTCTGGCATGTTTATATGAGCGCGCGTCACCGCGATTGTCGGCCGGATATCGAGTCCCGCAAGGAGTAAGGGGCGAAACACCTCGCTGACGAGGTGGCCCCACGGGTCAATCGATATGATCCGCTTGGGGTCGCTCCACTGGGGATAGGGGCCGATCAGCGCCGCCGGCGAGGTGTTGGTGAGGTCTGGGATGTGCACCGGGCTGAGCGAGCCGGCGGCGATGGCCAGGGCGCGGTAGACGGCGTAGGAGCCGGAGTGGGCGCCGATCACGTTGCGTTTGCCAGGGTTGGTGACGGTGCCGATGACCGGCCCGCGCTCCTCGGCCGTTTTCGCCCCCCAGTTGATGGGCGACAGAATATCCCCGCTTTCCGGGTGCGAGGTGAGCTTGATGTGGGTCAGCTTCTGCTTTTTCTTCTTAGTATCGTTATCGGTCATCGCTGCGATCCTCAAAAAGGCCACGGACGGCTCGCTGGTGCAGGTCCATCATACCTACACGATACTCGCTTCGACTCGCCTATACCCATGGATGGGACGGGTGCGGACGGCTCTGACCACGAACGTGCTTAAGCAGCAAGGCTTTGAAATGGGTGGTGTGATCAAACCATTCTTGTAATTATTGCACGGTTCGGCAAGAACATTCTTTTTTTGCGGGTCTCCCCCCGCCCCCCTCCCCCTCCGTGATCAGGAGCTACGTGATGCCCTCGACCTCCCCCCAGACCCTGGCGAGAAAACCCAAGGTCATCGCCGTCAGCGGCGGCTCCGGCTCTGGCAAAACCACCCTGGTCGGACGCCTGCGTGAGTCCTGCGGGGACGCTGGCATCTTGGTGATCCAGCTCGATCATTATTACAGCGACCTGTCGCACCTGGCCAAAGAGGAGCGCGACCGCCGCAACTTCGATCATCCACAGGCCTTCGACACCGACCTGTTGCATCGCCATTTGGCCGCACTCTCTGCCGGACAGTCCATCGACCGCCCGACCTATGACTTTGCGACGCACACGCGCGTCCAGCCAACGGTCTTACTTCCGCCGGCGCCGGTTATCATCTTAGACGGGATCTTGTCGCTGCATTGGGCGGAGATCCGCGCCTTGTGTGACCTGTCGGTCTACGTCGACGTCGATGATGATGTGCGCTTTATCCGTCGTCTGCGCCGCGATATCAGCGAGCGTGGGCGCAGCGTCGAGGGGGTCATCAAGCAGTACTTGGAGACGGTCAAGGTCATGCACGACACCTTTGTCGCACCGCAAAAGCATGTGGCCGATATCATCGTTAGCTGGATGGACTACAACAGCCGGGCGGTGGATATGTTAGCTGGGACGGCAAAATCATGGCTGGCGCATGCTAACGAGTTTAGCCAGCAAATGGTTTAGGTTGGTTGGTAACCGCGACCTATAGAGGGGGATTCCAGTGCGCGATTGCCTAGCATCGTGGATATGGATCAAGACCTCCCCCCTTATACTTTGCTTTGGCCGCTTAGCACCTGCCGGTGTCGCGAGCCACCGCGTGGAGGTGCTTGGTCGGTGCTGCTGGACCCATGCCCAAACAGCAACTAATGTTAGTACTTGCCGCAAATCCCCCGCTCGCCAACCTCATACCGGCGGTGGATTCCGTTCCGGAAACTGATCCTGGTGCCAATACGGATAAACCTTTTGCACAGCGCTCGCGTGATCGAGTTTGGCGACCTGTTGCGGCGTCAAATTCCAGCCGACCGCTCCGAGGTTTTGCCGCAGCTGCTCCTCATTGCGGGCGCCGACGATGATGTTGGCCACCGTGGGCCGTTGCAGCAGCCAATTCAGGGCGATCTGCGCGACCGTCTTGCCCGTCTCTTTGGCGACGCTGTCGAGCGCATCGACGACGTGATAGAGATACTCGTTTGCGACCTTTGGACCACCTTCGACTACGCGCTGGTTTTGCAGGCGGCTAACTTTAGGTAGGGCCTGACCACGGCGGATCTTGCCGGTGAGGCGGCCCCAGCCAAGCGGACTCCAGACCACGGCACCAACCCCTTGATCCAGAGCGAGCGGCATGAGTTCCCACTCATACTCGCGGCCGATCAGGGAGTAGTAAGCCTGATGCGCGACATAGCGTGCCAGACCATAGCGTTCCGATACTGCCAGCGACTTCATAAGGTGCCAGCCAGAAAAGTTAGAGCAGCCGATGTAGCGGATCTTGCCTGCGCGCACGAGGTCATCAAGCGCATGCAACACCTCGTTAACCGGCGTCATCGCATCGAAACCATGCAGCTGGTAGAGGTCGATGTAGTCGGTACCTAGGCGCTTTAAACTCGCCTCACAGGCGCGGATCAGATGGTAGCGTGAGGACCCGAGGTCGTTGGCACCATTACCGGAGCGAAAGGTGCCTTTGGTCGAGATGATCGCGTGGTCACGCTTTCCCTTGAGTGCTTTGCCGAGGATCTCTTCGGCGGCGCCGTCTGAGTAAATATCCGCCGAGTCAAACATCGTCAGTCCGGCTTCTAGACAGATATCGACCAAGCGGGTCGCCTCGGCGACATCGCTCTCACCCCATGCCTTAAAAAACTCGCCCTTGCCGCCGAAGGTGCCGGTGCCAAAGCTCAAGGCGGGTACGGTAAAGCCGGATGCTCCTAGACGTCGATATTCCATGGATGATTCCTTTCGGTCACAGGTGGAGGTCGCCACGACTGGAGCAAACATAGCGCCGTCGCTTACCAAGCACAATGCTAACGCGTAGACCCCCGTAGCCCTTGATGACCGGCGAGTCGGGGCGATAGCGTCGCACGCCGACATCGAGCCTAAGCGAGGCATGTCGTTGGTAACGTTATAGTCTGTCGTCTACCTAAAGGCCTTGGTTCGAACCCGAGCCACTTTAGCTCCCAATAATTTCTGATTATTCCCACGCGCTGGTCAAATGCGTCCGCGCTGACGAACAGCTCAATGTGATTTTCTTTTGCCAACGCCGCCAAGACCGGCTCCTTACTTCATCTTTAGCAAGACGGCCCGCTCGCACCATAGGCGACCACGCAATTGACGGTCTGCCCACTGCGGACTTCGGTCGAACACCACCATTGGGTGCCGTTACTGGAGCCGCACTTGTAATTGCAGGTTTGGCCGTCGCCCTTGTTGGTTTGGCACCAGACCGGATCATTACTCGGCGCATTTTGATAGTTGAAGGACGCTGGGGGCGCAAAGTAGTTGCCTGAGCCGCCATTGATGCCGTTAATGATGCCAGTGGCTAGGCCAGCTCCGAGCGCGGTCCACATCGCGTTTGGATCGCTAGCGGCTGGCTTTGCGGCAGGAGCAGGGCTTGCTGGTGCAGCGGTGCTTACAGGAGTTACCGGTGGGGTCACCGGTGCCGTGCTGGTCGGGAGCGTCGACGTTGCGGCCGCCTGTTGAGTTGAGCTTGAAGGCGATCCCTTGGTGTCAGGTGCGGCCTTGTTGGCATCGCTTGCACTACTAGAGGCCGGTGGCGCAGGTTGGCTCGGTGTTAGAGGCGCCGCTGGATAGCCCGAGCCGGGCGGATTGGCGCAAGCGCTGAACCAAAGCGCTGTAAATCCTATGATGGAGCTATGGGCCAAGAAGCGATAACCAGACGTCAGGCTTTTGGAGCTCATGGGGTGCCTATCGAAAATGTTGGTTTGCGGCTGATGACGAGGGTCTTATCGGTCATTTTCTTGCGCATCTTGAGTTATTTTTTGTTATCAATATTGATTATTAATATCAGGTTGTTGCGGTTGCTTTAAGCGAGCCTTTGCAAGTCGCGTCAATGTGGAAGTTGTGAAATTGAGTCAGGGTCCTAGATCGGTGAATGAACATTTTGCGGGCCGACTGGGGCGCCGCAGCAGACTAGGCAAAGCTCATGTCGTTGGCGGCCACACGCATTCTCCACTATGAATCCTGGCGAGACTATTGTTCCAGGAGGGCCCCTTGAAGACACCAGCCCAGCGCTTCGGGCAAACACGCAGTGGCAAGTCTATTTGTACCTACCTTACCGACGATCCCACGACGGTGGCGGATGGCTTCAAAGATTTTACTAGCGCCGACGACTTTGACGCCTTTGCACTGTTTCAGCATCTGATGACCCGAGCTGTGCGTCGGACCGGCGAGTCGGAGCATCTTGGTCGTTTCGTTACGTGGTCAGCTTTGCATGAAAAGCGTTTGGCCGATGCAGACAAGGCGGCTCAGATGAGTGCGCTGTCACTTGTCACCAGTATTCAGATCGCTAAGCACGGAAAGGGCCGAGCAGATCGTTTCTTCCGTGATTAAGGCTCGCGCAGGATCAATCAGATGGTTGAGCACGAGGTTGGGATTCTTGTCGCCTTTAGCTAGGAAGTAGAGGTCCTTATCCGGGACATTTTTGTTCGCGAAACGCCCCAAGTCCGTGTAGGTCACGATGTGGTACTCGGGATTGGCGGTGCAGAAGCCGATCAGTTCCGGCAGGCGCCTAGCCCGGAACGAACCTCCGTAGCTTTCAATCTTGAATCCAAGCCACTCAAGCTCGAGATACGAGCCCACCAGGCCAACACGCCTGTGAAACTCGTCGATATCCACGACCAGCACGATCTGATCTTCCCTCCCGGTTGCACCCATACGCCCCTCCTCGATGCGGCACTGCCTTCAGCCTGTATCGGTCAGTTCCTCGGATATCTGAATGCAACCGGTCCCGCTGGGTGACGAGTCAGCGTAGCCGCTGCCGCAGTGTTTTTGCAATTGCCTGCAAAGATGACGTGTTTTCCGAAGGTTCGCCGCAGCTGCGGCACTTCGCAGCCTCGCCACCCTGTTTAAGGACATCGTCACGCTACTTACCAGGTCAGCAGGCTTTGGGCCGCCTTAAATCTTGAATAGAATCACTTAAAGCGCCTGCGCCAAGTCTGTAAGCAAATCATCCGCAGCCTCAATCCCGACCGATAGCCGAATCATCTGCGGTCCAATGCCCAGCTTGCGGCGAAGCTCCTCGGGTACCGAGGCGTGGGTCATCTTTTCGGGGTGATTCACCAGTGATTCAACGCCGCCAAGACTCTCGGCCAGGGTAAAAACCCGCAGCTTCTGCAAAAACGCGACGACGTCGGCGTAGCTGCCACGGTGATCAAAGCTTACCATGCCAGAAAAACCGCGCATCTGCCGGCAGGCGATGTCGTAGCCGGGGTGACTGCTCAGGCCCGGATAGTAAACCTTCTTCACCTGTTTATGGGTCTGCAGAAAGTTCGCTACTGCGAGGGCATTTTTTTCATGTTGTTGCATCCGGACCGCCAGCGTCTTGATGCTCCGATGCAGCAGAAAGCACTCAAGCGGCGCCGGTACCGCGCCAGCGGCGAATTGAATAAACTTAAGCTGCTCAAATAGCTTGGCATCGTTGACCATCAAGGCGCCGCCGATCATGTCGGAGTGGCCGCCGATGTACTTGGTCGTGCTGTGGACGACGATGTCCGCACCAAGGGCTAAGGGAGACTGGAAGATCGGCGAGGCAAAGGTGTTGTCGACGACTAAGAGCGCGCCCTGGGCCTTGGCCACCTTGGCCAGCTTGGCGATGTCGATCACCTTCATCGTCGGGTTGGACGGCGTTTCCAGCCAGATCAGCTTGGTCGGCGCTGTCGCTGCGGCCTTGACCACGCTGTCGTCGCTCAAGTCGATAAACTGAAAATCAAGATTGTATCGAGCAAACAGCCGACGAAACAGTCGCCCCGTGCCGCCGTAAACGTCATCAGATACGAGAATTCTCGCGCCTGGATCGAGCAGCTGGATGATCGCCTGCTCGGCTGCCAGACCAGAGGCAAAGGACAGCGCATGGTTGGCGCTTTCAATGCTGGCCAGGGCTTTTTCATAGAGTTCGCGCGTGGGATTGTCGGCGCGCGAATAGTCGTAGCCTTGATGCACTCCGGGCTCGGATTGCACAAAGGTCGACGTCATATAGATGGGCGGCATGATCGCACCGGTGGCCTGGTCAGGCTCAGCGCCGGCGTGCACAACTTGGGTAAAGCTCTTAGGATCGATAGCCATGTGTGCACCTTAAATTATTGCGACCGGAAGTGGTTACTGAGCGGCGCCTTTGAGCACGTCGCCAAGCTGGCCTTTACGGTGCATCTCAGCGGTGATGTCCGAGCCGCCGATAAACTGGCCCTTGACGTAGAGCTGCGGCACCGTCGGCCAATTGGTGTAGGTCTTGATGCCTTCGCGGATGTCCCAGTCAGCGAGGACGTCCACGGCATGAAAGGTGACGCCGTAGGAGTTAAGGATCTGCACGACGTGGGCGGAAAAGCCGCACTGGGGCGCTGCCGGCGTGCCCTTCATGAAGAGGACGATGGGGTTGCTATCGATGGTGGACTTAATCGTTGCTTGGACGTCTTGGGCGCTCATGTTGGGAGCCTCCTGTGAGTTTGCTTTGGACGGGTAAAATACTGTTTTCCCGTGGCTCAGGTCAATAGATGAGGTCAATGGTAGAGGGGGATAGATAAGGGCGGGTGAAAATGACCTACGCGCTGCTTCCACCTTGCCGGGCTGGATTCATAAAAGATAAGGTGGCCATCGTTGTGGGAGCAGTCTAGGGGATTTATGGCTCGGATCATCAATGCAGTAGATGCCGTCGGACAATGGTTCAGCGTTAGTATCATTGGCGGTGTTTTTCGTGACTTGCAGCCGCAGGCGGGGCGTGTTGAAGCGTCTGGACCGTGCCGTCCGCTGATGTCGGCCGCCGACTTGAGCGCGCTAGCCGCTGAGGCCTTGGTTGATGCTGCGGGGTTGACCCTGGTGCCTGGCGCTGTCGATGTTCATGTGCATAGCCGAGATCCGGGCCTGACGGCTAAAGAGGATTGGCACACCTTGGCGCAGGGCGCGTGGCGTGGCGGTGTCGTGGCCGTCTGCGACATGCCCAATACCTTGCCGCCGACGATGACCCGTGAGGCCGTGTTATTTAAGGCCGAACGCGCCGCTGCCTCCGGCTTGGAGTTCAAGCTGCTGGTCGGTGTCGGGGCCGGCAATGTCAACCATGTGGGAGAGTTGCTGGCGGCGTCAGACCTGCCGGTGTGCGCCCTAAAGGTCTTCTACGGCCGGACCACCGGTGAGCTGATGTACGATGACCTTGAGACCCTTGCCCGGAGCATTCCGGAGACTTGCAACAAGCCCTTGGTCTTTCACTCCGAGGACCAATGCACCGTCGACTGCAATCAGGCGCGCTTGGCCTCTAAGCTAAAAGACAAAGATAACAGTGCCTTCGAGGTCCACTCGGATATCCGTAGCTCGGCTGCGGCGCATCAATCGACCCGGGTGATCTTGGAGTGGGCGCGCACCACCTACAAGCGGCCGATCCACATCGCCCATGTCAGTACACCGCTTGAGATCGAACTGGTCACAGAGGCCAAGGCTCGGGGCGTTTTAGTGACCGCCGAGGTCGCACCGCACCATCTGCTGTTTTCCACTGATGACTATGCCCGACTTGGCCCGCTGGTGAAGATGAACCCGCCGCTGCGCTATCCGGCCGAGGTCGAGCAACTCAACAAGCTCGTTGGCCAGGGTCTGGTCGACATCTTCGCCACCGATCATGCACCGCATCTGTTAGCCGAGAAATACGCCTCGGTCGGGTCCTCCCCATCCGGTGTACCGGGCGTGGAGCTGTTTTACCCCTTGCTCTGGACCGTGGCCAAGCGCACCGGTCTGCCCTTCGCGACGGCTTTGGCGATGGGTGCCTCGCGTCCCGCAGAGCTCTTTGGTTTTGCCCAAAAAGGACGGATCGCCAACGGCTTTGATGCCGATTTTGCCGTCTTGGTGCCGTCGGAGCATGTCATCACGCAGCAAGATACCGTCGCCAAATGCGGCTGGACCCCCTATGCCGGACTGCATCGTACCGTCGACATCGTCGCCACCTGGAACCGCGGTCGGCAGGTCTACTCCGGACCTGACTCGTCGCTTGGACAATCATTTGAACACTAATCATCGACCTAACTCCGGTAGAAACCAGCAGCGCGGACGCCGCAGCGGCAAGCGTAAAGAGCTGATGAGCGTGCCGCAGGTCAGTGCCGAGGCGCAAGCTAGGCTCAAGACCTTGCTCAGTAGTGGGACGTATATCGTCTTCGACATCGAGACCACCGGCGGCAATCCCGAGAAGAACGGGATCACCGAGATCTTCGCCATCCGCTATGGCAACGGCGAAGTCCTTGGCACATTTTACAGCATGGTCAATCCAGGCATCCCGATCCCGCCGATCGTACGCCGCATGACCGGCATCAATAATCAGATGGTCCGCAATGAGCCGCGCATCGACGCGGTCATGCCGGATTTTGTTAAGTTCATCGGTGACGATGTCTTGGTCAGTCACAACACCATCGGCGATATGAAGTTTGTCCGCCACTTTGCCAAGCAGACGGTTGGCATCGACATGGAGAACTTCTATCTGTGCACGCACCTTTTGGTGGAAAAACTGGCACCGGAGACGCCAGATAAATCCTTGCGCGGACTCGCCGAGCACTTCAAGCTGGCCAGCGGTGAACTGCACCGCGCCGAGGCCGATGCCTACGTCACCTTGGCTTTATTCAAGGTACTGCTCGGTCGCCTCGATGAACGTTCGGTCAAGCGCATCGATGAAGCCGTGCGTTTGCAAGGCGACCTCGAGTCCGGCATGCGCCTTGGCTGGGGTATCCCTGACGCAAGCTTGGCGCAGGTCCCGTCTGGTCCAGGCGTCTTTTACCTTCATGATCACGAAGGCCGTCCGCTGTTTTTTGCCAGCTCATTAAACCTCGAGCGCGACGTTGCCAAGCTCAAGGTCTTTCACCAACTACCGCGGCAGTTGCTGCGCTTGGTGTTGAAATCCGCGGATCTGAAGACCGAGCGTGCACCCAATGTGTACGCCGCCGTCCTCGCGGAGAGCGCCGAGCTGGCCAAAAGCAGTCCTGCCTTCCATCCTAGCGGCTTGCACCAGCGCACCGTGCAGACCTTGTTCGTCGCTCGCGACGGCGATGGTGACGGCGTGCGGGTCGCTTTAGGTCCTATCGAGAGCGGGACGCTCCATGCTTTTGGTCCCATCCGTGATCGCCGCATCGCGGGCGAATTTCTCGATCAGATTGCGGCTCTGGCCGAGGCTAAGGTTGGTCGACGCGGGGTATCTTTGGGGGCGCCGTTCGCAGCTCTCCTGCTCGATCTCCTGCATGGCCGTCTTGAAGCGCGGATCACCGAACTGACCAAGCAGCGGCGCGCTGTTCGCTTATGGTTTAGTCCGGCGGCGCGTCAAGAGCTTAGTCGTCAGCTGCATCTGGCGCAGGCTTTGTCACGTTTGCGTGTCCCAGCCCGTATGACGCCGCTGCTTGAAGAAACCGGTTTGATCTGCGTCCCAGGGCCACGCGGAACCTGGCAGATCTACCATATCGTGAATAGTCGTTCGCATGGCATCACCACCGTACATGGCGATATCGAACGCGAGCTATGGCAAAACGGTCAAGCCGAGGTTCTGGCTGCGACGCTGGAGAGCGAGCTGAAGCAGGCGCAGCCGAAGGCCTTGACGCAGCATCAGGCTGACGTGGCTAACGCGACGCTATGGTTTCTCGACAATGGTAAATTTGACGGTAAATATTTGTCACTGCAGCAGCTGCGTCCAGCCAAGGTGCCTTAGGCAGGCGTGACGCGGGCTTGGCTACGAACGTTGGTAGCGATCTTGTCGGATGGGAATCGGGGGGCAAGATGTTCGGCCATGGCCGTCCTCAACGTCGCAATCTCCCATCCGATGCGAATAGATAAGCGCGATGATTTCGGTTATCTCCGCACAAATGGCGGTTACCAAACACAACCGGCTTAAATTTCGAATAGAGCATTCAGTTAGAGTATGTCATTGACTTTTGTTTATAGTGGCCGGAATTCGATCACAGCGGCTCCCAGCCGGCCACTGACTCCATGTCAAAAGTTTCGACAGATAATAGATTTGCCAGGTTGCAAGCATCACAGAGCCAGCGCATACGGCACGCCGCTTGCAAAGTCAAAGGCAGGATCTACTAACCAACATCGGAGACACCTATGAGCAAGTACAACATGATCAGTATGTCCGTTCTATTCCTTCTGACAAGCAGCTTTGTCGCATGCAAACACAGCGGCGGCAGTTCTACTGAGAGCGCCCACGTGACCGACGGTCCGTCCATGACGGCGCCCGATCGAGATCCCCCATCAGCGAGCTCCACGTCCAGAGGCTCAAACGTCCATCCGGCTGGAGAATCCTTTGCTCCCGAAACAGCCTCGACCGCGAATGCTTCAGGCACGACCACTGCGGCAAAGAAGCCAACCTACTGCCCACCGGTTCTATCGATCGGATCTACTGGAAACTCGATCGCCTTGGCTGACACGGCGCCGTCGGCTGCTACTACGACCACTGGACTTTTTTCATGCGATTCAGCTCAGGCCGCAGCCTACTACTGCGCTGACGGCAGCCTGCGCGATTTGGTCGGTCGGTGCGCTAACGACGTGCATTAATAAATCACCGGCCTTTGTCCTAAAGAGGCCGAGACACCGCAATCTTGGAGTCCTTAAACTGGAGCTTTTGCTCCGTTCGAGATCGTTAGAAAAAATAAGTATTGTAGCCTCGAAGAATCGGGCGACTATTTATTGAAGTTATTTTTAGGCCAAAGATGCAATCCAGGTTCTAGAGGTAGCCCTTCAGAGTCCAGCGCATTGAGAAACCTAGCAATAAATACGGCTCTTGCAGCTTGGTGCAGTGTAACGGCATCGAGTAACACAATGGTTACCTCAGGTCTCTTGATTAGAAGTCCGCCCTGGTGGTGAAAATTTCGATCTTTGGTGATGAAGACTGAAAAATTTGACGCGGCGATTTTTTGGGAGAGGACCCCATTCTTTAACCCGGCCCAACCAGTCTCGCTTTGTGCCGTAGCATCACATCCGCGCTGCTTCATTGATGCGGCAAGCCCGTCCGGCATGTTTTCGTCCAACAAAATTTGGCGATGATCGTGCGTCAAGCGCTTACCTTTGTAATAGAACTGCTAGCGAAGCGAAGGGCCTCCTCAATGACGCCGTCCGGCAGCGAATATAGGTCGCGGAGTTCGGCAATTGAAATGCCGTACGATAACTCTTCCAGGATTTGTGCTACCGAGAGGCGCCGGTCGAGGAGCGCTGGTTGGCCACCTAGGTAGTCGGTATCTTGTACGATATGTTGGTAGCCAGGGACCAGGCTTTCGGGACCTATTCTCTCGTTTGTCATAATTGCTCCTAAGCGCGTCACGTCCCGATGCTAGCCGAAACTAGACGACGCGTGAATACTTTACCTTTAATGCCAGATTGGGCACTTGTCGGTACTTCCGCAGATGATTGGCTTACATTCGCAGATAAGCTAGTCGAATCAGTATCCTGCGCATACCCGGCCGCGCTCCAGTCGAACCTACTGGACGGGGTCATCTTGATTTATGACCTTCCGAGGTACTTCTCTAGCAACGCCAGCCCATAGCGCCAACGCCAGCTCAACTGGTCGACCGCAAATAGCACCACGGCCGACACTTTGTTTGCTATCCCCGTCCGTTTATTGACCGCAATCAACGCGCGCACCTGATCCGCGGTGCGGCGAAGATCCTCCATGCTTTGCGTGCTGATCAGCTGTACGTCGTAGAGCCGGGTAAATAGATCGACGGTGCGGTTGACCCGACGTCCGACCTCTGGCTTGGTGCCCCAGCGTTTAAAGCCCGGCAGCCGTTCAACTTCCTTAAGTCCGTCGACGCTGACGACAAACTCATCTTGGGCGCCGATACCATAGACGCTGATGTAGTGATTGGCATCGTAGGCCGACCAATTGGGGCCAGGGCCGCCGTAAGGGCGGTCAAACAAATAGTAATGAGCCGCCATGGCAAAGACGTCAAAGCCAGAGCCATGCACATCGTTGACGACCTTGCCCCAGGACACGCCGAGGAGCCTGGCTGCAACCTCGACCAGCAAGGGGCCTTGTTTACTCAGCACGAGCTCCATGTGAAAGGGGCAGCGCCGCAATCCAGAGGCCTGCATGACGCGCGTCGCATAGTCAGTCAGTAGGCGGAATTTATCCGAGGCGTAGGGTACATGATGGTCTTGATAGTAGAGAAAGGAGCGGCCGTTGGCGCTGACCTTGAAGTAGGAAATGATCGACTGGTAGACGATGCCGCCGCGGTCATCGATTTGGCCATTGACCGCGTACTCCACGCCGGGCTCGGCGGCTTCGATGAACTCCTCCATGATCACCGAGGTGCACTGCGAGGCGTCAAAGTACGCTTTGATTTGGCCCTCCCAATCGGGTGCATGGATGAGGCCGACGCTCAGAGTGCCCATCCCGTCGTTGGGCTTTAACACCACGCTACCTGGGAACTCAGGCCTAAGGGCGATGGCCTCTGCGGCGGAGGTCACATGGCGCGTATGATTCAGTGGTAGCCCTGGATCTTGACGCTTGAGGTGTTGTTTTAAGGCCTGCTTGTTGCGAAAGAGTCGGATCAGAGCTGGATCATTCCAGCGCACCGGCATGCGTTCAAGAAAATCCATCGCCCGCATCAGGTAGGGTTCATCGTGCGGTATAAAGGCGATGGGGTTGTATTTGGACATGATCTTGGCAAGCAGGACGTCGTCGCTTTGGTCTTCGAGATGATAGCGCGCCTCGACATGGCGCGGGTCGATGGCCACGTACTGCTTGGCAAAGATTTCGTAGCGCCGGCTTGTGATCAAGCACAGCGCTTTGAGGCCATGCTGGTCAAAGCAGTAGCGCATCATCGCTGCGGCGTAGTCGTGGTACGGGTCGAGGATCAGGTAGACATCTGGTTTCATCAGGATTGCTGTCTCATTTTAGGGTCATCCTGCCTCTATTCGTAGGCATCTGAGCGGCCAAAAACCAGGTTTTGGACTCTGACTGGCGACTATTTTATGGCATGGATGATGCAGTACCCAGTCTTGATTGGTTAATCTTATCATGATGAAGGAGATGGGTATGAATAAGCTCTTGAGCATTCTATGTGGACTCTTGCTCGCAACGCCAGCCTTGGCGGAGCTCGCAGCCCCAATCGGCGGTGAGCTAAGGTCCCAGGGCGTGGCAGCGGACAGCACGCAGTTTGGGATCAGACTTGGTGCCACTAAGGTCAAGCAGATCTCCCGTGCAACCGGCACCTACGGCGCCTATATCGATCGTGCCGTCGCCGACAATCTATTGCTTGGGGGGACGCTCGATTACTGGAGTAAGGCGACCGGTAGCCTCGGACGCAGCGAGGCCGAAGTGAGCGACATCGCCCTGGGGCTCGACGCCAAGTTCGTCTTCACCAACACGCGCACGGCGTTTCGGCCCTACGCCTTGGCCGGTGCCTCGGTGCATCGGTTCACCATTAAGGAAGTGCAGGGGTCCAACGACAACAAGATCAATCGTCTTGATAGCAAGTACCGCGACAATGCCGGAAAATTTGGCTTGGACTACGGCGCTGGCGTGATGTACCGGGTGCAAACAGCGATGGATTTGGTCGGCGAGCTACGCTACCGGCCGATCATGGATCCCGGCGTCGACCTGGGGCAGGTGGCGTTGTCCGGCGGCATGGCTTACAGCCTGTAGTCGCACTACACAAAGTTGATGGCGTTGAATGCGAAAGGGCGACCCACGGTGGTCGCCCTTTTTTTGTCGCTTCTTGAGGCCGAGATCAGCTCTTTTTGAAGTAAGCTTTCAAGCCAGCTTGGGTCGTCTTCATCGTCTTTTCGCCTTTTTTCCAGTTGGCAGGGCACACTTCGCCGTGCTCTTCGTGGTACTGGAGGGCTTCGGCCAGGCGCAAAAATTCATCGATGTTACGGCCTAGTGGTAGATCATTGATCGTTTGCTGGCGAACCACGCCGGCTTTGTCGATCAAGAATGCACCGCGTAGGGCAACGCCGTCGGCGGCCACTAGCACGTCGTAGTCACGGGCGATGGACTTATTGATGTCCGAGACGACTGGGTATTTGACGCCTTGGATGCCGCCGTCTTCTTGTTTGGTGTTCAGCCAAGCCAAGTGCGAAAACTTGCTGTCGACCGAGACGCCGATCACTTCGGTGTTCAGCTTTTTGAATTGCTCGCTCTTTTCTTGGAAGGCGTGCAGTTCCGTTGGGCAGACGAAGGTGAAGTCGAGTGGGTAGAAGAAGAGCCAAACGTATTTGCCGCGGTAGTCCGACAGGCTGATCGTCTTGAAGTCGCCGTTGACGACTGCTTCTGCTTTAAAATCCGGGGCATTTTTGCCGACTAGAACCGCCATGGGTCGTTCTCCTAAGTAATGTTGCGGCCGATCCGGCCAACTTTGTCCTGCTTAGATGCGAATCCAAACACACAGGCCCGTCCAGTGTCAATCGTCAGGGCGCTGCCATGAAGGGATAGTCGAAGTGTAAAGCCGGTGCAAAGGTCTCCTTGATCGTGCGCTGGCTGGTCCAACGCAGCAGGTTCAACTTGCTCCCGGCCTTGTCATTGGTGCCCGAGCTGCGCGCACCGCCAAAGGGCTGCTGGCCGACCACGGCGCCAGTCGGCTTGTCGTTGATGTAGAAATTGCCAGCCGCGTTGACCAAGGCCTCGGTCATCTGATGAATGACGCCCCGGTCGCGAGCAAAGATCGCTCCGGTCAATGCATAGGGCGAGGTTTGGTCGCAGATCTCGAGGGTCCGCTCTAACTGATCGTCTTCATAGACATAGATGGTGAGTACCGGGCCAAACAGCTCGGTTGTCATGGTGCGGTAATCAGGCCGGTCGGCGACCAGGACGGTCGGCTTGATGAAGTAGCCAACGCGGTCGTCGCACTCGCCACCGACCAAGAGGCGCACGCCGCTATCCTGCTTGGCTTGTTCGATGGCCTGCTTGAGGCGTTGAAAGGCCCGCGCGTCGATCACAGCACTCATAAAGTTGGTGAAGTCCTCGGGATCGCCGACGCTGATCTTTTTGACCTCGGCCACCAAGCGCTCCTCGACCTGCCGCCAAAGGCTGCGAGGAATATAGGCGCGAGAGGCTGCCGAGCACTTCTGGCCCTGATATTCAAAGGCGCCGCGCACCAAGGCCGCGACCAAGGCGGGGACATCCGCCGAGGGGTGGGCGAAGACAAAGTCCTTGCCGCCGGTCTCGCCGACGATCCGGGGGTAAGTCCGGTAGTTGCCGATGTTTTGCCCGATGGTCTGCCACATCTGGTTAAACACCCCGGTCGACCCGGTGAAGTGAACTCCGGCAAGGTCCCGGTGCTGCAGGGCAATGGGGCCGATGAGGGTGGGATCGCCGCCGATCATGTTGACCACCCCAGGCGGCAGGCCGGCCTCTTCGAGGATCTGCATGCCGACCCAAGACGACAGCATCGAGGTTGGGCCTGGCTTCCACACCACGGTCGTGCCCATCAGCGCCGGGGCCGTCGCCAAATTGAGGGCGATCGACGTGAAGTTAAATGGGGTCACGGCAAAGACAAAGCCCTCGAGGCCGCGGTAGGCCGAGCGGTTCCAGGCTCCCGGGGCCGACAGGGGCTGGTCTTGGTAGATCTCGGTGAGGAAGGCGACGTTAAAGCGCCAAAAATCCGCCAGCTCACAGGCGGCGTCGATCTCGGCTTGGTAGCAGGTCTTGCTTTGGCCGAGCATGGTCGCGGCGTTCATGACCTGACGGTACTTGCCGCAGAGCAGGTCGGCGGCCTTGAGAAACACGGCGGCACGCTCTTCCCAAGGTAGGCGCGACCAGCTCTTTTGGGTCGTCACGGCGCTGTGGATCGCGTCACCGACGTCCTTGGCCGTGGCTTGGTGGGCGACTCCAAGGTGCTGGCTGTGGCGGTGAGGGACGATGATCGGCGCTGTGGTCTCGGCGCGGCGGTGCTTGCCAGCGATGACCAGAGGAACATCGACCTGAACGCTGTTTTGCTGTTGCAGTTCGCGCTTTAGTTCGATGCGCTCGGGCGAGCCGGGAGCATAGCTTTTGACTGGTTCGTTGAGCGGAACAGGGGCGCTAAATAAGGCGTTGGCCATTGGGGTCACCTCGGCTGGGCAAGAAATGGGGCACAGAGCAGCGCATTGTAGTCCATTTTTGGTATCATGGAAGTTGAAGATCACATCGACGCAGCTGACCCCCATCCTGGCGAGGCCCCTTCTGAAGGCATGGCTCCAGACTTGTTCGACCTTTCTACTTTTGGCCGGGCTGCTTCTAGTTGTCCCCGAGCCGGTTCAGGCCGGCCCAGGGGGGGCGTCGCAGTTAGCCCAGCCCCTGGTGGAGTGGAACGGGCAGTACTTCGATAAGAAGCAGGGGGGGCTGTTCACCGCGCTGGCGCTAAGCGGCTTTAACCGCGCTGTGACGACCAATATCATCGTCTACATCGAGGACATCCTGCAGCAAAAGCCCTACCAGATCAGCCTCAAGCCGGACAACTCCGGGCCCTTTGGCGGTGCCGTCTCCGTGTGGCTGCTGCCGTCTGGTAAATATCATATAAAACAAATTGTTATGGTCGATGGTGCGGGCGTGAAGCGGACCTGGACCGACCCTAGCGGTAAGACGACTTTGATCGTCCGTCGGCAGTGTTTGTCGAACCTCGGTGAATGGTTGCTCCAACCGCTCGGGAAGGATGGCCTTAGAGTCGGTTTTAAGATGGTCGCCAATCGCTATAAAGAATCGGGCCCGAAGAGCCAGAGTTCGATTGCCGGGGTGTTTGACGGCTTTTCGGGGATGTTACAAGAGCCCTTTGGCGGCAAAAAAGTCCTCCAAGGAGCGGCTGACAACTACGGCAGCGCCCATGAAATGCGCCGGACGATCAGCTTCACTAGGCAGATTTCCATGTTTTTCAAGCTCGACCTGCTGCGGCAAAACCGCTACGCCAGGGGCGTTGCGGATGTGCTGACCACCTACGATGCCAACATGCGTAAATGCTATAGCGACCGCCTCGATTTCAATGATGAGTTGCGCGGGGACGTGCGCTTCACGTTTCTGCTGTCCAAGGCGTCGGGCACGATCATCAAGCTGAAAGCCACCGGCGGCAGCATCAATGACCCGAAGTTGTCGGAGTGCTTATACCGAGAGCTGTCACACATGCAATTTTCGGTCGCTGAAAATTTGGTGGGTGAGCTGGTTTATACATATGATGTTAAGTGAAGATCATAGCCAAAATGCACGCGCGACCCACCCACGGGAGGTTGATACGGTGACGAACCAAGGGCCGGGGCCAGGACAGGTGCCAGGACAGGGACAGGGGCAAGGGCGTACTGCGCCGCGTCCAAATGGGGCCAAGGAGCTAGCGCGCGATCAACGCGAGGCACCTAAAAAGCCCGTGCCGATGGGGAAGGCCAAGCGACGAGTACGTAACTTCGTGCTGCAGCCACTGCTGCAGGTCAAAGTCGGCCTGTATTTCATCCTGGTATCGCTGCTTTTTGCCACCGCCTTGGCGTTGATCATCTACTACAACTTTGGCGGCCTGGTGAACTCCATCGTCCTTCTCACGGATGCCGAGGAGGAGGTGCGCGAGCTCTTTCTCGACTATTGGAAGGGGACGCAGCTGTGGATCTACTTTAGCTTTGCGGTTTATCTCCTGGCGAGTATTGGCTTATCGGTGTTCTACACCCACCGCATGGTCGGGCCAACCTTTGCCTTTCGGCGCCACATCCGCTCCATCGCCGAGGGTCGCTACCACGTGCGTACGCACCTGCGTAAAGGCGATGCCTTTAGCGAAGTGGCTGACGAGTTAAACCATTTGTCTGAAGTCATGGAACGTACCCGCGGTTTGCCGCACAACCCTGTGAAATAAGCTGCGGCATCTAGGACCAGATGGCTAAAGGCAACATCCATCCAGCCGACAGCGACCTCCTGGCGGGAGATTGGTTTTTGCCGGCCATCACCTGCGATGGTTCGGTTGGCGATTCGCTGGGTAGCGTCCTAGACGAGCTAGAACGCAAAAGTGCCTTCGCGCGTGGCCTGCGGCAAAATCTGACCGCCGCCGGCTCGGCAATAGACCGCGTCACTTTGCTCGTCCAGCGCATCAAGCTGCTTGAGACGACCCTGCGCTTTCGTCTGGGGATTCTCCTGCCAGAGCGGCCGCAGGCGTGGTTTCGCGCCCCGGCGACAACCAGTACCGGACCTTTTCAAGCGACCTTGATCGGTGAACCGGTCTTTGCCGCCTATGCCGCGGCCGATGTCGACATGCTGCAGCAAGGCCTGGAGACGGCTTGGCTGGAGCGGCGCTGCACGGGTCTACCTTTTGCCGGCAATGGTGCCAGTTTATGGACGACCCTGCTGGAGCTGAACGCTCGCCTCGAGGAGGTGGTGTGTCTGCCGGCCCCTTTCGCGACCTTACGCCTGGACGAGATGCCCGCCACGCTGCCACCGGACCTGGCAAGCCGCGCCTTGAACGCCTTCTTACTCAATGTGCGCAACGAGATCGTGGCGGCGCAAGAGCGCTTGACGGCCTGTTATAGCCAGCTGCATGAAACCAGCGCCAAACTCTGGCACCTGCAGCGCGAGCAGCTCAAAGCCCCGCGTTCTGGGGCTAGGCATCAGGCTGCAGAGGAGCTGCGGGCGGAGTTTCGCCGCCGCCGCAATGTGACCCCGAGGCCTCTGCTCAGTGCTGCCGATGCTCGCGCTTTGGAGTTTATGGGCTTTGACGAACTCCCGCCAGCCGAGGTGTTGCGTCAGCGCTACCTCCAGCTGGCTAGGAAGCTGCATCCAGACCTGCAGGGCGGTAGCGACCTTGGCTTTAAGACCCTGGCCAGCGCCTATGCGCAATTAAGCTCGCGTTTGGACAAAGGCCAGGGTATCTGAGGCTCGGACAGCGGGGAGGCGCCGCAGTGAACGACGAGCAACACGGCTATCAAGACCTTATCTTGCAACATGCGAAGACCCCGGTTGGACAGGGGGAGCTTCCAGCGGGCTGCCGGTCGTCGACGATCGAGAATCAGCTTTGTGGCGACGTCGTCACCATCCACTTGGCTTGGAATGAGGCTGGACAGGCGCAGCTTGGCTTTGTCAGCTCTGGTTGTTCACTGTGCCGTGCTAGTGCTTCTATTTTGATTGCGGCGGTGACTGGTCTGTCAGACTTGGACGTAACGGCCAGAGTGGAAGAGTTTCGTACTTGTTTCCCGACGGTACAGACTCCTCCTGAGATTCCTAGCATGCCGGCAGTGCGTGCTTTGTACGATCTGCGCCGTTACCCATCGCGCCAACGCTGCGTGCTGCTGCCATGGGACGCCCTGAACAAACTGCTGTATACTTAAAGCATCCCCCACACGGTTCAAAGGTGAACACCCATGCGCAACGCCCGCAGCTGGCTTGTCGTCCTTGGTCTATGGTCCGCGCTTGCGCTATCGATAGCAGCTTGTACCGACGATCCTCCCGCCAAAAGTGGTGGCGACAAGGCTGCGGCCGATGCCGCCGGTCTGTGTAAACAAGGTGGTGCGACCTTGAACGCTGCCACCAATGAATGCCTTTGCCCCGAGGCACAGACCTGGAATGGCACTGGCTGTGTCGCAGAAGGGACACCAGTAGCGGCCGCCGAGGCGGTGCCACCGGACGCCAATGCCGCTGCAGAAAACAACACCGCCGCAGAACCCGCCCAGCAACTTATGCCGGCTCCAGCCCCCGCTCCTGCGCCGGCCCCCGCAGCCAAAGTTGCCGCCGACGAACGCCTCGTCAAAGTCTGCGCTCAGGCCCATGCCCGCTGGTTGGCGGATGATGGATACTGCCTTTGTCCGGATCGCAAGGTGCTGGTCGGCTCGACCTGCCGTAAGCTTGCTGGACGGATGATTGATGATGTCTGCCTACGTGCCGTGCATAGAGGCACCTGGCACGACGGTGGATGTGATTGTCCTGGAGAGACCGTGTTTAATGTCGCGCGCGGCGGCTGTGTGCCCCCGGTCCTCGCCGATCAGTCGACGCTGAAGGCCAGCTGTGAGAGCTCGCTGAATAACGGGCGCTGGGAGGCCAGCAACGTCCGTTGTTTGTGTCCCAAAGGCCGCGTTTGGGTTGATGAGTTGTGCCAAGTGCAGCAGCTTCTGGCGTCGCAGGATATCTGCGAGGGCGCTTTTAACAAAGGCAAATGGGATCTGGCGAAGAAGCGCTGTCTCTGTCCCGGTGGTACGGTCTGGCTGAATCAGGCGTGTCAGTCACCTAAATCGATTCCGCCTAAACAGATCTGCGAGAGCGAGTCGAATGGTGGTAGCTGGAATGCGGTCAAGCGAACATGCATCTGCCCGCGTGGGACGAGCTGGCATACTGCGACGTTGACCTGTGGGGTCAGTCACTTACGGTAAGGTGCTGATTTACCTTCATGGCCACACTAAAACGGGGCTTGCCACAAATCACCTCGTCGTTAGGCGAGGTTGGGGGCATTGCGGGAGTCATCGTCGTTTCAGCAGGTTAGCGGAGGTGACTGACCCCCTAAGTAGCCGACGAGAGAAAGCTGAAGAACGAGTCGCTCATGACATCTAAGGTCGAGTGACAGTCTGGGCACTGCTGCTTGGGCCAGACGCCGCTAGCCAGCGCTTGTTTATAGGGCGCGGACTCGCTGAAGATATCCTTCTCGAATTCACAGTTGGGGCATTCGTAGGGGACATAGAAGGACGCGATCTTGCCTTGCTTGTGCGGTCCGAGTAGCGAGGTGATCATGTTCACCTGGTCGATGAACTCGCTGGAGCAATGCTCGTAGATAAAAGCCCGGTCGCCCCAGCCGGTCAGAAACTTGAGGAGGTTGCGGATACCAATGCTGTTGATCCGCGTCACTTCCTTCAAGTTCAACCGCAGCGGCGGCGTCTTGGTCAGCAGTGAGCTTAGATCGGCATACTCATTCAATTCTCCGCTCAGGTGGAATACCCCATCGCGTTCAGTGATATGAATGCCATTGCCCACTATGCTTCCTCCTAATCTTTGTGAAATCCTATACCTTTTTGCTGACCGTCGGCTACAACAATAGCGATTAAACGCCGCTGAGTAGTCGCTGGGCGAGCGGCTCGGTAGCGGCCCGCATGCTGATACGACCGAGGTTGGCGGCTTTGGCGCTTGCTGCGAGGACGGCGGCGGCCCTGCGGTCCTGCAAGGCTGGGTGGTCGGCGAGCAGCCCGGCCAGCGTCTCGGGCGTGAAGGTGAGACCGTGGATGCCCGATTGGAAGTCGAAGCCGCGCTGACCCACCGCGGTGCTTAGGATTGGCAGGTCAGCGGCCATGTATTCGCCCATTTTGACGTTGGTACCGGAGCCTCGAAAGACCGCGTTGATCGCCCAGTCGGCGGCGGCAAAATAGGGCTCAATCGCTGCAACGGGGCCGGTGACGGTCAGGTGGGGCTTTTGGTAGGCCGATTTGCTGACGCTGCCGGCGACCAGGAAGTGGATGTGGCGCTGCTCGAGTAGGTGCTCGTGCTGTGCCGCAAAATCGCTGAGGAAGGCCAGTCCCTCGGCATTTGGTCCAAAGTTGCTGGCGGCGAACAAGAGGACGGTGGTGCCCGCTCCGAGCTTCAGCGCGTCGCGGCTCTCCTGCCTTTGGGCGGCCAACTGTGCAAAGCGCTGCATGTCGACGCCGTTGGCCACCACCAGCGTCCGGCCGGGGCCGTTCACGGCGTCGAAGTGCGCTTGATCTTCGGTCGAGCAGCAGACGATGACGTTGGCCTTTCGCGCGGCTGCGGCCTCGATCGTCGCTACCAAGTGTCGACTGAGGCCGGTGGCCAGGTTGGCCTCGACATTGTGCGTGTTCAACAGCACCGGTTTAGTGCTGCCGCGGGCCGCGGGGTAGAGAAAGGGAAAGTCGATGACCACCCAGTCGCAGGTGGTCAGCAGCTGTCGCAGCAGCTTTGGGCGAAACAGGCGCAGCAGCCAAGTGATCCACAGCGGTGGCAAATGGAGGCGGTAGAAAGCCATCTGCACCGCTGCCCACCACCGCGTGCGGTCGACGAATTCGCGGATGCGCGGTGCGACTTGCATCCAGCCAGAGGGCACACCATCCAGGTAGTCGGCTTTGCGTCCGACCAACGAGTAGATCTCGATATCCATGCCGCGTTCGGCTAATGCGGCGGCAAGGCCGCTGGAGCGGAGCTGGCCGCCCGAGCCTGGTGGATGGATCTGAAGACCCGAGACGATTAGGAGCTTGGTCATGGGGCCATTGTAGCATTGTTTTGCTAGGGTGGGGCCGGCGCCTCAGCCGGACCTAAACAGTTCGCCCATCTTCTTGCCGAGCAACAGCGATGCTCCCAGGATACACACGGTCAGCAGGGCCATGCCGACCACACCCAAGGCGCTGGCGACGAATTCACCGCTGCCTTGCTCCAAAAACAGCACGTAGATCGCCTTCGTCAGCGGATAGTAGCGATCCTTCATCGCCAGAATCAGGCTGTCGCTGACGTCGAGCATGGCGTAAGCAAAGCACAGCAGGCAACCGGCGATCAGGTTAGCCGATACCAGCGGTACGGTGATCGTGCGCAGCGTGTAAAAACGCGACGCACCAAAGGTCGCGGCGGCCTCTTCCAGAGCGATACTGGTCTGCGCCAACCCTGCGGCGGCCGAGCGGACCATGTAGGGAAGGCGGCGTACGGCATAGGCGATGATGAGCAGGGCGGTGGGGTTGGTGAATGGGTCGAGGATGGTGTTGGTATAGGTCGTCACATAGCCAAAGGCCAAGACGATCCCAGGTAGCGCCAAGGGGACCATGGTCAAGGCATCAAGCAAGCCCGCAAACGGGATGAGCTTTCTGACGACGACATAGGCAATCAGGGCTCCAAGCAGTAGGTCGATGAGCATCGAGCTGCCAGAAAACAGCAGGCTGTTCTTGATGCCGATCAGCGGCAGATCGGTATGTAGAATTTGTTTATAGTAGTCGAGGGTGTATTGCTCCGGCAGGACGGTCATAAACCATTTGCTGCTGAGCGAGGTGATCAGGACCGAGATGTGCGGGAGCAGTGCGGCAGCGATCGTGACAACTAAGAGTAGGTAAAACGGGGCTGCACTGACGGCGCTGATCTTTTTGACGGCGCTGCTGACATGGCCGCGTGACATCATGTCGTAGGATTTGCCGCGAGTGGAGGTCTTCGCCAGTAAATAGACGGCAAAGGTGATCAGAATGACCAGGCAAACCAGGGCATAGCCGACCGGGTTTTCGTTGACGTCGGTGATCATATTGAAGATGCGGACCGGCATCGTCTCTTGAAAGCCAACCAAAAGCGGCGTACCCAGATCGGTCAACGCCCAGATAAAGACGATGATGGCGCCAGCAAAGTAGCCGCTGCGCGCCAGCGGCCAGACGATGTCCTTGAACTGGCGCCAGCGCGGGACGCCTAGGGTGGTCGCCATCTCTTCCAGACTTGGATCGATATTGGCCAGCGCCGCTGTGAGGTTGAGGTAGACGATCGGGTAGAGGTGCAGGACCTCGAGGACGACGACCGCCCAGAAGACTCGTCCACCCTCTAGCCATTCAATCGGTGAGTCGATGAGCCCAAGTTTCAGTAGCAGCAGGTTGACTGAGCCGCGACGTGCGAAAAAACGCTGAAAGCCGATGGCACCGACAAACGGCGGCATCACCATCGGCGTCAACAGCAGGCCAGTAAGCAGCTTTTTACCAGGAAAGTCGTAGCGCGCATTGATCACAGCAAGGGGCAGGCTCAGCACGGTGCAGAGCAGCGTGGCGGCAACTCCGATCAGCAGGCTGTTGTAGATCGCAGTGGTCTGCAGATCGTTGGCGAACAGTAAGCGAAAGTAGTCGAGCGAGAAGTGACCTTGGGCGCGAAACGCCTTGTATAGGATGGTGCTGACCGGCAGCACGAGAAAGAACACTAAGGCGACCAGCGTCGCCGCCAGCACTGCATAGCCGATAGCTGTACCCATTTGCCTCGGGCTTGAGCGTTTGGCCTTAAGTGGTGCTGCGGTGGCGGTTGACTGGCTCATGTGCCGGAACTCAGGTCGTGTTCGACTGGTAGGACCAAAATGTGTTCCGGATGGACGTTGCAGACGACAGCGGTGCCTTCTTGTAGGTCGTGCTCGGGTGGATTGAAGATGTTGGCGCGCAAGATCTGTTGATCCGAAGTGCGCAGAGCTAGTTGCTCCGACTCACCGAGGTAAGTCAGGTGTTCCAACACCACGCGCAGCGGATTGACGCTAGGACGGGCGGCCCCGTCGACTTGGACGGAGATCGTTTCAGGGCGAAACGATAAGGTGACGGCTTGTCCTGGACTCAGGACTTGCTTGCGCCGCGTCGTCAGGATGTGGCCAAAGCCGCATTCGAATAGGTGGTGGCCATCGTCGTCGCCGCGGTAGGTGGCGTTGACCAAATTGGTCTCACCGATAAACTTGGCGATGAATGGCGTCGCCGGATGGTGGTAGAGCTGGCGCGGCGAGGCACTTTGAATCAGTCTCCCGGCGCGCAGCACCGAGACCTCGGTGCCCATCGACAGGGCTTCTTTTTGGTCGTGCGTTACGTAGACGGTCGTGATCTTAGTCTGACGGTGGATGCGGCTGATGTTGTCGCGCATTTCCAGGCGCAGCTGGGCATCGAGGTTGCTGAGTGGCTCGTCGAGCAGCAACACCGTCGGGCGGATGGCAAGTGCCCTTGCCAGGGCGACGCGTTGCTGCTGCCCGCCTGAGAGTTGCCCCGGCAGGCGGTCGGCAAGTCGGGTCAGTTGCGTCAGTTCCAAAGCTTCCTTCAGTCGCTGCTCGCGCTGGACACCGCTCAGCCGCTTGAGGCCAAGTCCATAGTCGATGTTCTTGGCCACCGTCATGTGCGGCCAGAGCGCATAATTTTGGAACACCATGCCGATGCCGCGCTCAGCCGCTGGCAAGGCCGTCACGTCTTTACCACCGAAGAGGATCCGCCCACTCGTGGTGCTCTCTAGGCCGGCAAGAAGCCGCAGCGTGGTGGTCTTGCCGCAGCCCGATGGACCGAGCAGGAAGTGCAGTGAGCCTTCGGCGATCTTGAGATTCAAGTCCTCAACGGCCAGGACGTCGCCGTACTTCTTACTGACATGGTCGAAGGTAACTTCCATGTTAATGCGCCGCCAACCGCAGGTATTTCGCCTTAGCGAAGGCTACCCAAGCATTGACCTTGTTGTTGCGCACGGTGTTGTCGTTCCATTGATCACACAAGGCGAGCACCTCCTTCTCGCTCACCGGTGGTCGGGCGAATTCCGCGACCTCGGCGGGCTTTAGTCCGCGCTTGATGATCGCAGCCCAAGCGGCCTTTAACTCGTTGTGGGTGTCGATTTGGACCGCGCCAATCAGATCGCTTAGCACATGCACCATCTTGGCGTTGGCGGCGACGTCCATGTGCAAAAAAGCACTTTGTTTAAATGGATCGAAGGCACTCGAACGTTTGCCCTCGGTGTCTAGGTAGGCCTGCTTGTTGACCGCCATGCGGCCGAGGCTCGCCAGTTTGGGGCCGCCGGGAGCGCCCTTGGGTAGAATCAGCAGCTTCTGTGCTTCGACGCTCAGAACAAAGGCAACAAAGCGCTGCGCTGCGGCGAGGTTCGGCGCTCCACGGATGATCGCCACGGGGTCTGGGTCGATCACCGTCTCGTTGGCGGGTAGGACGAAGCCGAGGTTGTCTTTACCCAGCTCATCGATCTTTGGCTGGGCGTAGAAGTCGATGGCCATCGCGGCGGCGGCATCGCCGGCGATCACGGCTTTGATTGGATCCGAGCTGGAGTGGGTGAAACTGCGGGTGTTGCCGGCGATTTGCGTCAGCAGCTCCCAACCCTTGTCCCAGCCCCGGGCATTGAGGACGATTTGCACCATGGTCATGGCGGTACCCGAATGCCTCGGATCGGCCAGCGATAGCTGATTTTTGAAGCCTGGCTGGGCCAGGTCAGACCAGGTTGCGGGCGCTTTTAGCGCCTCGAAGCCGAGCACCTTTTTGTTGTAGAAAATGCCAAAAGATGACAACGCCGTAGCCACCCAGGTCTTGCTGGCATTGTAAAAACGCACACCGCTGAGTTGCTCTGGCACCTGGTTCGCGAGCGCAGCCGGTAGCTGGAAGGACTGCAGCAAATGCTCTTGGTCGAGGTCGACGAAGATGCTGGCGCCGCCGCCCCACATCACGTCGATGCCTGAGGTGGTCTTGCTTTTATCAAACCGGGTGCGCAGCAGCCGCACTGCGTCGGTCGTGCCGCCGTTGTCGAGCCACTCGACCTCGACGCTGGTCTTATAGGTGTCGGCGTAGAAGGTTTTGAACTTGGGGATAAACTCATCTTGAATCGATTTGCGGTGTGGCGATACGATGACGAGCTTGTCGACAGCCATGGCGCTCGAGGCCAGGCCGAGGCAAACCGCGGCTAAGACTGCGTGGTAAGATCGTAACATACTAAAACCTCTAGGGAAATCGGTTGCTCTTAAGGGTGCCGAGCCGCCGCTTTGTGGCATCGTTGGTAGCGAAGTCGGAGGATTCTACAAGGCTTGCCTCCGGGCGCAAGCGTGTTTTTTGCAGGAGTTAATCGACATGGAACATTGGACCCCAGAGCAGCTCCAGGAACAGATCGCGGCAGGCGACCGTATCTTTCTGAAACTATGGAAAAAAGGCTGTGGCGCCTGCAAGCTGGCAAACCCCGCCATCGAGCGGATCGAAGCCGCTGATCGGCATGGTCTGAAATTTGTCCAGATTGGGGTCGATGAGCACCCCGAGATGTTGGAAATTTCTGACACCGATGTGTTGCCCGCATTCTTTGTCTTCAAGGATCGCGGCTTGGCCGGGCAGCACATCGGTTTTAAGGGGATCAAGAGCTTGCAGGACCTCGTCGCCAGGGCCATGGGTGAGGGCGACGAGAGCTAGCAACTCGCGGCGTCGGTCACTGGACTGGCGCCTCGCTCAAGTACTTCGTGCGGATCCATTCGCCCTTTTTGATTTTGGCCCATTTGCCGTGCAGCTCAACGGTGATCTGGTTGCCCTTACTCAGCTGGCGTACGCGCTTGGCATTGCGGTTTGGGCTGGCACGGACGTTGAGCACGTTGGCGTTGACGTAGCGCACACCCTGACCTGACGCGGCCGTGGCTTTGCCGTGTTTAGCATGCTTGCCGTGGTGCTTGTGACCAGGTCCTGCGTGTTTAGTGGTTGCCTGCGGCGCTTCTTCGGGCGGCAGGCTGCCAGGAGCAGGCTCATAGTTTGGGGTGTTTTGCGCGAAGGCTCCGCCGACCGCATTGCCATCATCGGCGGGCGCTGCTGGCTCGCCGCCGCTGTTCGCCGCAGTATTGTCTTGTGGTGGCGTGGCTGGAGCGGGGGGGGCTTGGTCGGTCGTGAGTTCACCGACCGCCGCGCTTTCATTTGGCGTTGAATTGTCAGGTGCCGGGGGAGTCGCTGCTTCCTTTTTGTCGCCTTGGGCGAGATCTGGATCCTCCGGGTAGGGAGTCTTTTCGGTGGTCGGGGCGACGACCTCCTGCGGTGCCTCTTTGTCATCGCTGCAGCCAGCGGGCAGTGCCGCAAGCATGCCAAGTACCAGCCCGGATAGTACGCCTTTGGCTCTCCAAATCATCTGCCTAGCCTCCCGAAATGCAATGCGTTTTGGCAGCTAGTCTAACTTAAATGGGGGGCTGACCGTTAGCCCAAAGCAGGAGTTCAAAACCTGAGGCACCCGGCTGCTTAGCCGGGCGCCTCAAAGTACAAGGGCATGAGCTTGCAGGCTTAGCGCGACAACTGGGTGTCCAGGTTCTTGGCCAAGGCGTCGAGGAACTCGCCCGTGGTCAAGAACGACCCTGCTGGCACGTTGTTGCCGTGGATCGACACGGCCAAATCCTTGGTCATCTGGCCGCCTTCGATGGTGTCGACGCAGACCTTCTCCAAGGTGTGGGCAAAGCGAATCAGCTCGGCATTGTTATCCAGCTTGCCGCGGTGCGCCAGACCTTGGGTCCAGGCGAAGATACTGGCAACGGGGTTGGTGCTGGTCGCTTTGCCTTTTTGATGGTCGCGGTAGTGCCGAGTCACCGTGCCGTGCGCGGCTTCGGTCTCGATGGTGCGGCCGTTCGGGCACATCAATACCGAGGTCATCATCCCAAGTGAACCAAAGCCTTGGGCAACCGTATCCGACTGAACATCGCCGTCGTAATTCTTGCAGGCCCAGACGACGCCACCTTCCCACTTCAGCACTTGGGCGACCATGTCGTCGATCAAGCGATGTTCATAGGTCAGGCCTGCGGCCTTGTATTTGCCGGCATACTCGCGATCGAACATTGCCTGGAAGATGTCCTTGAAGCGACCGTCGTAGGTCTTGAGGATGGTGTTCTTTGTCGACAGGTAGACGGGGTATTTGACCATCAGACCGTACTCAAACACCGAACGGGCGAAGCCTTCGATCGACTCGTCGAGGTTGTACATGCCCATGGCGATACCGGCACTGGGAAATTGATTGACCTCCCAAGTCGTCGCGGCACCGCCGCCGCTTGGTTCAAAGACCATCTTGAGGACCCCAGGGCCAGGGATCTTAACGTCGGTGGCACGGTATTGATCGCCGTACGCATGCCGACCGATGACGATCGGCTTGGTCCAGTTCTTCACCAGCCGCGGCACGTTCTTGCAGATGATGGGTGCGCGAAAGACCGTGCCGCCGAGGATGTTGCGGATGGTGCCGTTGGGGCTCTTCCACATCTTTTTGAGTTTGAACTCGTCAACGCGGGCCTCGTCGGGGGTGATCGTCGCGCACTTGATGCCGACATCATACTTTTGGATGGCCTTAGCCGCATCGATCGTCACCTGGTCATTGGTCTGATCGCGATGTTCCATGCCGAGGTCGAAGTATTTTAGCTCGATATCGAGATACGGCAGGATCAGCTTGTCTTTGATCATCTGCCAGATAATCCGGGTCATTTCATCGCCGTCGATATCGACGACGGGGTTGGCTACCTTGATCTTTTTCATGGTGCGGCTCCTTGGCTCTGCGTAAACGGACAAGCGGACGTTAGCAGAAAGGCTGCCGGAGGCAACGAATATCCTGCGGTGTCGGTCGGTCTGGGGCCGCTATGGAGGGCTTTCAGGTCTTAAACTGCCAGCCTACGGATAGCAACACGCTGAGCACTGCAAAGCTGGACCGAGTGCCCGAAACCGTCTGGGTGACGCTGCGATAGTTGAGCTTGACCCCAGCATGCAGCTCTTCCGACATGTACTGACCGATGGCCAAGGACCACAGCGTCGTGCCATAGATCTGCTCGTTGTCGCTGCCCTGCTGCACATCAAACTCTTCCCAACCCACCCCGAAACAAGCTTGCAGCGGCGCTTCGGTCAGCGCGCAAAGCGTTGGACTGATCGATGTGGCGAGCACGCTGAACGATTTGTGTTGATTGAAGGGAAAGCTATTGCTGCTCTTGGTCTTGCTGGCAATGGACGTCAAATTCAGGTTCCACAGGCTGCCCAGGCCGCCTAGGGTCTTGGCGATACTGCTGCTGTTACTCCAGGTATGCTGACCGACCGCGACGGTCATGCCGTAAGTCGGCGCCGCACTTTCAGCCGACAGGTCGCCGGAAAAGCTCGAAATACCGAGGTTGCCCTCGATTGCCATGTGGCTGAGTCCCTGCTGCGCCGAGGCGGCTGCAGGACTGAGGGCCAAGATGGCTGCCAAGACTATTTGATGAAAACGCATCGCCATACCCCCTTTTCCGACCGTGTACCAAGATCAGCAAGATCATTCGGTCGCAAAATAGTGCACCGACCTCGCCATCTTGGAGAAATCACGGACCTGATGTTGGATATCGATCAGCGCAATGACCTCGGTTCTGCGACCCGGATCGACGTTGCAGATCAACGCATGGCTGCTATAGAGGATCTTGAACAGGCCAAGTCCAGCGCCGCCCTTTTTGGTGTCGATGAGGTTGGCACTGTCGCTGCGGCGTAAGACCTTCTTTAGGTACTGAAAGAGCTTTTCCCGCTTTAGTGCACCAAACGGATCGGCAACGGAGATAGCGAAGACGCTTCCGTCGCAACCAAAGGTCAGCTTACCGTACTCATCGGGTTGCAGCGCGATCGGCGAGGTGCGTGGCAGCTCGGCATAATGCAGCTTGCCGCCAGCGACTGGAGCATCATAGATGGCATTCATCAGCAGCTCTTCGGTGATGCCAAAGACCAGCTTTGAGGTGTATTGCCCGAGGCGGTTGTCCTCGGCAAAGGTCATGACCAATGAATTAAGTCGGTCGCGATCGGCCGAACCAGTCACCGGCCTTTCGACCTGCGGTGTGCCACTGGCCAGATACTTCTCAATCCCGAACAAATCCTTGCGCAGCAGCTTCTGTACCGTGACCCGCAACTCATTGACCGTCCACGCTGTAGGTGTGTGGTTGGCGATGACATGGCCGATCAGGATGTCTTCTTGGCCGTGAAGAGCCGCGCTGTAGCTTTCCATGGTGTCTTCGGTGACGAGTACGGTGTGCGCCCCTGGGTGCTGCGTCTTGGCCAGCTCGAGCAGAGCAAGGTCGGGGGTGTTCGTTACTAAAATATCCAAGTGCGGCAGCGAACGCAGCGCCATCAGGGCTGTCTGCAGATCAGTGACGCAGGAGATATCGGCCGATGCCGCGGCTACACGTAAAATACTGGCATCGGGCAGGGGCTTGCGCCCGGCCGCGTCCACATAGAGCACTGTTGTCGCCATGCTCTCTACGCTCCGCCGCTGGCAAATATGGAATGACACTATCGTTTTAATTGTAAACCAAAATAAACAGAAAAACCATCCCCAGCAAATTATTCGCCCCTGGGTTGACACCGCTGGGCAGGGGTCCCTAAAATTTAATAAAACCCAAATATTCAATGCTCAGCTAATTCGCTTATCTCCCTTGCTACTGAACTGATGAGCTAACAGGTACAGACACGTTGCGGTGTAAGGGATCCAGGGTCTTTCCATTCGGGTCACACCATAGGTCGGAGGAGTCCAGAGGCATGCTAGATTTTATCGCGCGGAAGTTTGAGGAAGGTGGCCAGGAGATCATGTCGGCGATTACGTTTGTCGCGTTTTTGTCGCTGGTGATCATCATCGAACGAGCTTATCGCTACTGGCTGCAGTACGACTTAGCCAATAGCTCCGGATTTATGGCCGCAGTGCAGAAGATGGTGATGAACAACTCCATCGAGAATGCCATTAGGCTATGCAAAAAGGCGCGTCCGAAGCTGCTCCCCTACGTCATGTCAGAGGGCCTAAAGCGGGCCAATGACAGTACCGAGGAGATCGAGCACGCGCTCGAGACGGCGACCTTGACAGCGATTCCCAAGCTGACCAAGATCTTGCCCTTTCTCGGCACCACGGCCAACGTCGCGACACTGCTCGGACTACTCGGGACGCTGTTTGGTCTGATGCGCTCCTTCGCCGCTGCGGCGCGACTGACCGGATCAGCCAAGCAGACGGCACTCGCGGCCGGTATTTCCGAAGCCTTGACGGCGACGTCGTTTGGTCTTGGCACGGCGCTGATGTGCCTTCTCGCCTACGGGGTCTTGGTGATGAAGCAGACCTCGATCATGGACGATATCAGTCGCAACAATGCCCGACTGATCGACCTACTGTACACCCGGAAGATGAAGATCAAGGGCGGCAGCTCTGGTTCGTCTAGCAGTTCTAGCGACTAAGAGGTAGCTATGTCCAAGAAGAAAAAGCGCAAAACTAAGTACCGCGATATCGAGCTGAACGTCATGCCGTTCATCGATGTATTTTCGCTGCTCAATACGTTTTTGCTGATGTCCGCGGTGTTCTTGTCGGTTGGTGTGTTGGAGGTCCAGATTCCCTTTCTGACCTCCGCACCTCCAGAGAAGAAAGAGGAAGAGCGTAGCTTTGACGTTAAAGTGGACATGGAGAAAGACAAGATCCAGGTCACCGGCGTGTGGAGTAAGCCGCCTCTGAACGAACAAAAGCGTGACTTCAAGGTGACCAAGGAGGATATCGCGGCGATGCACAAGTTCATGATCGAGCTTCGTCGCACCGCGCCTGATACCGACAAGGTCAGCTTTTTCACCGAGGATGACGTGCTTTGGAAGGACATCTCCAATGTGCTCGATGCCATCAAGGTGCGTGGTCCTGGCGATCCAGTCTTTGCACCGAAGGGTGCGACCGATGTGCAAAAGGCGATTGCCGCCGAATCGATCTACCCCAAAGTGGTCATGTCCAGTGTGATGCTGTGACTTAAGAGAGGCTTGCGATGGCATCCGTATCGTCCGAATCAGGTGAAACACTCAGCCTGAACCTCATGCCCATGCTCGACATCTTTAGTATCCTCATCGTCTTTTTGCTGATGAGCTACTCGACCGATCCGGTGAGTTACGACGTCAATGGCGGCGTGGAACTGCCCGAGTCTACGACCCTGTCATCGCTCGACGAATTACCGGCAATCAAAGTCACCAAGACCGAGATTTTAGTCAACGATCGCAAGGTGGCCAATATCATCGGCGGCGATGTCGAGGACAAAGACAAGGCCCAAGGTGCCATCCAGCCGGTCTATGATGAGCTCAAAAAACTCGCCGATGCCAACAAACGCGTGCTTGGTGGACGAGTCAGCGAAATCGACAAGGTGAAGATGTCGACGGTGACCATGGAGATGGACAAGAACCATCGCTTCAAATTGATGAAGCGCATCATGCTGTCAGCACAGCAAGCGGACTTCATCGCTTTTAAGCTGATGGTGGCGAAGCAAAGCAGCTAGGCTGACTGATTTGATGTCGCGGATGCGACTGGTGAGTCTAAGACCGAGCGGAGATTTCCTGGATGACCAAGGTGCTACCTAAACTAGCAAGACCCAAAGCCTCGGCCGCGTGGCTGACCGTAGCGACGCTGTGCGGGGCCTTGCTAACGGCAACTCCAGCCGCTGCGGAAGGCCGCTTTGACGGCTACGAGATCCGCGTCATTCGCCCGCGCTTTATGAACAAGACCGGTCGTATCGAGCTTGGCGCCGAAGGCGCGGTGATTTTAAATCAGGCGTTTATCTACACGTTTATGCTGTCTGGACTACTCGACTATCACTTTAGCGAGACCTGGGCTTTAGAACTCGGCGGCTCTTATGGTCTGTCGGTGGACAAAGCCGACAAGACCCTTCTCTTTAAGGACTTTGGCATTCATACGGCGATCCAGCGCACCCAGTATATTGCCACGGCAGGCGTGCTTTGGACGCCGGTCTACGGCAAGACCCAGCTGTCGAATGGCCAGGTCGTTTATTTTGACTCGTTTATCACCGCCCAGGTCGGGTTGACCGGCATCAACTATACCTTTGAGCAGTGTACCGGCGGACCGAGTTTAAATGGTCAGCCCGATACGACACCACTGCCGACTCCGGTGACCAAGGGCTATCCTAGCGTGAGCCTAGGCGCTGGTCAGAAGTACTTTGTCAGTCAGGACTACGCGGTGCGGTGGGAGGTGCGAGACAATATCTTTTCCTTTCCGTCTGTCGACGGTGCTTGTCCAGGCAGCACGGCGACCGGTAACGAGCTAAAAAACAACATCACCTTGCAGATCGGGGCCTCGACCTTCTTTTAATGGGGTGGCCAAGCCACGATGTGGCGAACGGAGAGCGGCAGAGTGCGACAACTTTCAAAATTTCTCCTGTGCCTGCTGATCGCTGTCACCGTGGCGGCGGAACCGGTGTTGGCTAGTTATGGCGCCGCCAGCGCCTTCTACGCCCGGCGGGATTATATCTCGTCGGCTGCCGCCTACTTTCAAGCCTACGGTTATCCAAAGCTCGCCGGCGAGAAGGAAAAGGCCGAATGGGGCTTGGCTCAAAGCTTGGAACGGTTAGGGTTTTACTATTCTGCATCCAAATACTACTCGCTCATCGTGCGCCGCGGACCAACTCGCAACAATATCTTTTTTACCAAAGCCCTTGAAGAACTTGGTCGCATCAATTCGACCATCAATCTCGGGCAGTCGCATGTGGTGCAACTGTTTCGCACCCGTATCGATCCCGCCATGGTGCCGGGGCCGGCACGTGGCTTTTACTTTTACTACCTGGGAATCGAGGCCTTTGATCGCAAAAAATACGAGCAGGCCGCGTCGTACTTTCAGAAGGTTCCCACCGGAGCCTACTTTATCAAGGCGCAGTTCCACTTGGGCGTCGTCTCCAACCTGCGGGGCGCACACAGCAAGGCGATCGGCTACTTTGAGCGAGTCCGGCAAAGTGCTGACAAGTCCGAAGATGGCGACTGGCTGCGTGAGCAGGCCAATTTGAACATCGCCCGAGTCGATTATGAAGTGCAGCGTTTTCGCGAAGCGATTGAGGCCTATGCGCAGATCCCGCGTGAATCCGATAATTGGCTTGAGGCCCTGTTCGAGGCATCGTGGACCTTTTTTATGATGCAAAAGCATAACAACACCCTAGGCACGATTCATACGCTGCACTCGCCGTTTTTTGAGAACCGCTTCTTTCCCGAAAGCTATATCCTGCAAGCGATTACCTTTCTCAGGCTTTGCCGCTATAAGCAGGTGAAGGTGTCCTTGACTAAATTTAAGACGCGCTACAAAGGTGTCTTTGATGACTTGAACAAGATGCTCAACAAGTACAAAGGTGACCAAAAAGGCTTCTTTAGACTCACCTATGACTACCGCGTCGGTTCGCTCAAGGACTACAAGCGGGCTTGGTCTATTCTTGATTCCCTCTCGCGCACGGATACCTACAAAGAAGCGGGTAACACCATCCGCTTTGCTGACAATGAGCTGGCCCGCCTCAGTCGTTACCAATCGCGGTGGGGCTCGAGTGGCCTGCAAGACGAGGTGTCCTCCTTTCTGCGCAGCAAGAAGACGGCTGCCGTCAAGGATGCAGGTGGTCGCCTTTATGACGCCGCGAGCGTCTCCTACGCCTATTTGAAGGAGCTGTCGGATCAGACCATTGGCATCAATACTGAAATGGTCCTTGGTCGAGTCGACTCCCTGCGGGCGCAGCTTAAGGTCGGTACCGCCGACAAGAAGGCTAATTTCATCGGCGGACTGCAGTCGCTGAACGTGACCCAGGATCTGGAGTACTGGCCGTTTGAAGGTGAGTACTGGGAGGATGAACTGGGCGGCTACGTTTACAATATCGAAAGTCTTTGCGCCAAAGGCGGTGATGGCGGAGCAGGCTCCAAAGGCGCCAAGGGCGACAAGGCAAAAGGTGGCGCATCTGCCGACGCGGAACAGTGAGGATGGCTTTGGTGAATAGGTCTCTGCGAAAAACGGTCCTGCGGGTGCTGTCGACCATGCCCTTGATGCTGGTCATGGCGGCGGGCGTTATGGCGACCACAAAAAAGACCAACAAGGTCAACCTTGGCGATGTCAAAGCGGAAAAAATCGCAAAAAAGGGCACCGAGAAGGCGAAGTCCAGTCGACTTAGCGCCAATGAAGCCTTCTTAGTCGCCACCGAGACCCGCCTCCTATCGGAAATCACCAAGGCGATCGATTATCTCGCCAAGCAGTCCGAGCGCATGCCCAAGAAGAGTGCGACCAGACTTGAGATGCGTGAGCGTTTGGTCAACCTCAGGCTGGAAGGCGCCGTGTACTATGCCAACCAGGAAATGCGCAAATATGACAAGCTGTGGGAGGCGTGGGACCGGGGTGGTCGCAAGGGTCCAGAGCCGAAGCTAGATGAATCGAAGTCCAAGGGCGAGTGGGAAAACCTCGCTCGCGACGCCCAAAGCGTGCTCGATGAGTATCCCCGCAGTAAAAATGCCGACGTCATCATGTTTAACATGGGACTGGCGAATAATTTTCTTAAGCGCGACAAGCAGGCGGCGCGGATCTTTAGTCAGTTGATCGCCAAGTATCCCAATTCGCAAAAGGCCGGTGACGCTTACTTTTCGCTCGGCGACTTCTATTTCGATAAGAGCGATTTTTCAAATGCGATGAACAACTACAAGAACGCGCTAAAGTTTAAGCAGTCGAAGTCCTACACCTGGTCGATGTTCAAACTCGGTTGGTGTAATTACAACTTGGGTCAGCCGCGCCAGGCCTTGTCCTACTGGAAGGCGACCGTTACCGAAGCAAACCGCAATGGCAAAAAGGGTCTCGCGCTGCGCGATGAGGCCCTTCGTGACATGGTCTATGCCTTTGCCGAACTCAAGGAAGTCGAACCGGCCATCGCCTACTACAAGGCCAACGGCGGCGACAAATATATCGGCCGCTTCCTGCTGCTCCTATCCGACACCTTCTCCGATCAAGGCCAGTATGCTGAGGCGATCCGCGTGCTGCGCCGCTACCAGCAGGTGGCGCCGCTTGCTGCCGACGTTCCAGACACGCAAAAGAGCATCATCGGTCTCTACTACGAGCTGGGGATGATGCCCAATGTTTGGCAGGAGTTGGAGCGCTATCCACGGTTGTTTGGACCAAATAGCCAGTGGGCCGAGCACAATAAATCCGAAAAAAAGGTCTACGACGAGGTGCAGCAGACGATCAAGGATCAGATCATCTACTACGCTAAGCTAACCCACAAAAATGCGCAGAAAGACGATAATAAGCGCCTCTATGCTGAAGCGCTGAAGGGTTACAACCTATTCTTACGCAGCTATCCCAAGGCGCGTGAGCAGGCTGAAGTCAAATACAACATGGCCGATATCTACTACTTCACCAAGCAATTCCGCGAAGCCGGCAAGCTATACTTGGACATCAGCCTCCTTGGTAAGGACAAGGCGGTGATCTATGATGCCAAGACCAATAAGGCCACCAGCATCCACAAACAGTCCGCCGACTACATGCTCGACTCCTACTACCAGGTCTTTGAGCCCGAGCTGAAGACTCTCGTCAAGAACAAACCGGACTTCCAGAAGGGTTCGCCGAGGCCGATTTCCGAGAACGGCCGCAACTTCATCAAGGCTTGTGACTATTACACCAAAACCTATCCGGGCGAAAAGAAAAACGTCAAAACCTGCGACGTTTACATCACCGAAATCTTCTACCGCAGCAACGACAAGAAGATGGCAGAAAAATACCTGCTGATGATGGCCAAGAAATATCCAAACGACAAAGAAGGCCAAGAAGCTGTCGAAAACCTGATCCCGATCTATGGCAAAGACGAAAAGGCGCTACAGGCGGTGATCGCCGAACTGCGCAAGATTCCCGCCTATCAAAAGGGCAAGATCGGCGAAAAGCTCGAGGGACTGGAACATGGTCTGGCCGTCGATTCTATCAAGACCGACAAGAATGCCTGTACCAGGGCGAAAAAGGGCGAGGATCTGTTTAAGAAGCGTCCCAACGCCAAGGATAACGATGCACTGGTGTACAATGCGGCGCTCGACTGGGAAAAGTGCAACAAGGTACCGGACGCCATCCGTGACTACACGATCGTCCTACAGAAATATCCCAAATCCGAGGGTGCCAAGCCAGCGCTGCTAAAACTCGGTCTGCTGCATAAAAATCGCCTTGAGCTAGCCGCAGCGGCGAAGATGTTTGCGGAGTTCGCGGCCAAGTATCCAAAGGAGAAGGAATCTGCTGGCGCACTGTCTGAGACCTGCGAGCTGCAGGCTGCGCTGAACAGCGAGGGCGCCGTGAATGCTTGTCTGGCCTTTGGCGCCGTGGATCAACAGGGTGCTAAGTCGGTCTTCTTCCGCATGCTGCGCGCCGCTTACTCCGCAGGTGAAGAGGGACGGGTGCTTGGTCTGGCCAAAGTACTCGATGGCAAGTTCAAATTAAGTCCAGACGAGCGGATCCAGGCTTACACCGCGGTGATGAACTCCAAGGGTGGCTCGGCACAGCAGGCTGCGGCGGAGATTTTGACAACGTTTCAGCGCTCTGGCGGCAACGTCTCGGGTGAGGCCCTGCGTTCCGTTGGTGGCTTGGTCTTTCGCCGGGTCAATCCGATCCTGGCCCAATTCACGGCGATGAGGCTGCACGGTGGTACAGTGGATGCCTTGGTCGCCTCGATTCAGGCCAAGGCTGGAGCTTTAGCCAAAGTTCAAGCGGCTTATGAGCAGGTGCTAGCGACGAAAGACGCCTATTGGGGGGTTGCCGCCTTCTACCAGCTTGGTTATGCCAGGGAAAACCTAGCCAAGGATCTGGAAAATCCGCCTGACATCACCGGTGCACCACATGCGGATGTGGTCAAGCAGCTTGCAGGCGATGCAAAAAGCGCGCGTGGCGAGGCCAAGGTCTTCTATGCCAAGGCGCTTGATGCCGTTAGTCGCTTTCTTGTTTATAACGAATGGGCGGCCCGCTCGCTCAGTGGGATGGCGCGCATCCAAGGCAAGACCATCTACTTCGATGATTTGATCGTCAAGCCGGACTTCCTCGGCGCCGAGGTGCCCGAGAACATCGCTCAAGCGGTGAAGGGGAAGGGTGATTGATGCATAGTTTGCTCAGACTTAACCACTACCTCGGCCTGGCCGCTGGCATTAGCCTAGCGCTTGCGGCGTGTGAGACCGGCGGCAAGAAAAAGGTCGGCGGCGACCATCTTAAGAGCACTGATCATGAGACTGCCCATGAGGCCAAACCGGAAAAGGGTTCTGGCGAGCAGCAGGCATCGTCGAGCCGAGTGACAGTGACCAATAGCTTAAGCAATAACATCCTGACCTCGCAGACCATCATTGATGCCAAGGCGGAAGCTGAGCTTAAAAAGTATCAAGGCGCCAAGGGTGTGCTGGGTCTGGAAGGTCTGATATCGAGTGCGCGACTCGCGCGCAAGAGTTCAAGCGACATCGTCGCTGCGGCGCATAAGCTCGCCGAGGTCGAGATGGAACAAGGCGCCGGCCGGACCATCCCACCGGAGGTGAAGCTGGAAATAGCCTTGGCGGCGGTTACCTCACACAATTACGCCTTGGCCGCCTACTATCTGGATGATTTGACGGATGTCAAAAATCCCCATCTTAAGGCTGGGGCATACAATGCCTTAGGCGTCATCGCACTGCGTGATGACCGGGTCCCAGAGGCGGTCTTATATTTCCGCGAGGCCCTCAAGGCGGTTGGCAATTACAAGCCGGCGTTGCTCAATCTTGGCTTCACGGCGCTCAAAGGCGGTGACCTCGCCACGGCCAAATCGACGTTTGCCAAGGTCGAAGGGGATTGGTTCGTGCAGTACGGGATGATCAGTGTGGCGCGCATGGATAACGACGTTGGCGCCGCGATTGACGGCTGTGACCGGGTTTTAAAGAAGGAGCCGCAGCATATTGCCGCCCTCTTTAACTGCGGACTGCTGGAGTACCAAAATAAGCACAATGCGGCAAAGGCCAAGGAATACTTGGTCAGGGCCGGTAAGGCCAAAGGCGGCGAGCCAGATTGGGGTGAGAAGTCATTTTTGTTGATCAGCAAGATTGATTCTGAATCGGCACAAGCTAAACAAGAGGAGGCGCGCGTAAAGGCAGCTGAGGCGCACCAAAAGGCGGCGAAGGCAGCGTCGGACAAAGCCGATGCTAACAAGTCGAAAGAGAAACCCCCGGCGCCGACGGGAGCAGAAAGTCCTGACGCCGAACCTCAAAAGGCGGACCCAGGAGCATAATCAATCTGTTTTTGTTTTGAGTCTTTCCATTTCCCTCCGCTCGCGGGATAATGAATTGACGATTCATAAGACAAGGGACAGGTCTGTTGGCTGCCGGGCATCTAGCGGGAAAGGTTCCCATGGCTCTCGAGTTGCGATTTACGATACCAGGTCAGGTCGAGCGGCGGGTGCGGCTCGATCAAGAGCACATGAAGATCGGCGCGTTGCTGTCGAATCAAGTGGTGCTGCGTGCCCCTGGCATCGATCCCATCCACGCGCTGATTGAAGAGGGTGAAGACGGCACTCGCCTCATCACTGATCTTGGCTCGGCGACCGGCGTCAAGCTGAACGGACAGCATATCGATGTCGAGGCACCGCTTAAGGGTGGCGACACGATCGTTATTGGGGGGCTAAGCCTCAAAGTGGTCGAGACCGAGGAGAAGATCGCTCCTCCACCGCTGGTCCCTGGGATTGCCACAGTCCCAGCCGCGCAGGCGACAGCCCCAGTTCGCGCGGCTGCCACGGTACGGTCAAGTGCCGACGATGTGGTCCAACGCCGCGATGATACAGTTTCTGCCGCTGCCGCAAGCTCTGATACCAGGGTTGGCAACGGCGACCAGCCGGAGCGCAAAAAGGACATGCTATTTTCGCCGCGCAAGGCCAGGCCAGGTGGCGACGTTCTCGAAGCCGTCGCTTATTGGGGTGATACGGTCTTAGAGGTAGAGCTGTTTCACCCGACTTACAAGGGCTATGATAAGGTCACCATCGGTGATCCCACCAAAGCTCATCTGATCGCTGCGGGGCCTTCGTCCTTTGATATCCACCAGCTGGCTCGCTTCAGTGGCAGCGGCTTTAAGCTGACACTCAAAGACGGTATGAGGACCCGCCTGCGTAAGGGCGGCAAGGTTGAAAAGCTTGATCAAGCCGGAGAAGTTTCGCTAGGCAATCGCGATATTGCCCACATTAGATACGGCGCCGTCAGCTATTTCCTGATGTTCGTCAAGCCGCCACCACTTGATTTTCCGCGTACCGGTCCCCGCGATCCGCTGTTTATGGCGCTGATGAGCATCGCCATGCTGTTCTATCTGATCTTGGTGCCTGTGGCTTGGACCCATCAGTATGGCCCAGAAAAGAAGGACAAGGACGACATTTGGCAAGTGGTCCAGGTGCCCGAAAAAGACAAACCGGTGGAAAAGGAAAAGGAAAAGCCAAAGGAGAAACCAAAACCCGAGATCAAAATCGCCGAGAAGAAGACGCCGCCGAAGAAGCCGCCGCCGCCTAAGCCGAAAGAGGAAGTTAAGCCGGCGAAGCCGATCGAAAAGGAAAAGCCCGTTCAGCCCAAGCCGGTGGAAAAACCCGTCGAGCAAAAGAAGCCGACAGAGGTCCTGAAGCCAACGCCTAAGGCGGAGCGTCCAGATAAAGCCGAAAAGGCTGAGGCCAAGCCGGCGGAGAAGCCGGTGGCCAAACCGGAGCCAAACAAGGCGGCTGGGGCTACCGGGCCAAAGACGGCGGCACCTAGCCTCAGTAAACTTGCTGGTGTGGGCATGCCGTCTACCGGCGCGAGTAAACCCGACTTCAAATTGGCCGGACCGACGCTTCCGAACACGGCTCTCGGAAAATCCGGAGGCGTCGTTGGCTCCGGGATGAATCAAGCTGGAGCACCGATCAAAGGGGTGGGTAAGGCTGATTACAAAGGCGTCGAAGGCGTGGCCAACAACAAGCCTGCAGGTGTCAACCTGTCCAAGCTCGGACTTGGCGTTGGTAAGATCATGAGCAAGACCGGACCAGGCGCGATCAACACCAACTTCAAGGATTCAGCGGGTGGTGCTGGCGGTGGCATGGGCTCGGCCTCGAAGACCTATGGCCTCGGTGGTGTCGGCTCGGGTAAGTCGCTCGGGTTGGCCGGCGCTAGCGGTGCAGCCAACAACTTCGGGTCCGGCTCCGGCGGTCTGCTCGGCGGTCAGGGCGGTTCCGGTGGTGGTGGTGGCAACGGTATCGGCCCAGGCTTTGGCGGCGGCGGCGGCGGCGCGGGTGGCGCAGGCGGCAAGGGCAAGGGCGGCAATGGCCACGGTCGGGCCAATGTTGAGGTTCCGGCGGGTGATCCCGTGGTCTCAGGCGGTCTGACGGCTCAGGAGATCATGGCGGTGATTCGTGCCAACCTGAACCAGATTCGCCATTGCTATGAGCAGCTCTTGCAGCGCTCACCGAGCGCCTCCGGTAAAATGGGCACGACCTTCACCATCGATACCAGCGGTCGCGTGACGTCGGTGAATGTGTCCCAAGATACGATCAATGACTCGATGATGCGCGGCTGCGTGACCGGCAAAATGCAACGCTGGCCATTCCCTAAGCCGCGCGGTGGCCAACCAGTGACTGTTAATTATCCCTTCGTCTTCAATCCTCTCTAATTATTTCCAATCATCTCTAAGTTTAGGGTGGGAGCCGTAAGGCTCCCGCGTTTTCCCATGACTAAATCCCCAGTGCCACGTCCTCTGTATTTAATTAGCAACGACGACGGGGTGCATGCCCCAGGCATCCATGCCCTGGCGGCCGCCGTCGATGCTTTTGCTGACTGGCTGATCGTTGCGCCACAGGTTGAGCGCTCAGGAGCCGGTCAGGGCATCAGCCTAACCATGCCACTTCGAATGGAGCAGCTGTCTGACAGGATCTATTCGGTGGAAGGAACGCCGACCGATTGCGTCATGTTTGCCTTGCAAAAGCTGCTCAAGAGGCGCCCAGACATGGTGCTTAGCGGTATCAACCGCGGCGCCAATATCGGCCAGGACACGCTCTATTCAGGCACTGTCGCTGCCGCGATGGAGGGGTGCCTGCATGGCGTTCCAGCCATGGCCTTTTCGCTCGATCAGCGCCGCGCCTTTGCTCGGTCGGATTACGATGCTGCTGCCGCAGTCGTTGCCGCGGTGTTGGCGAGACCGGTCTTGCTTTCCGCGGCCAAGCACGCCGTACTGAACGTCAACATTCCGGCTGTCCCGGCCCAGGCTATGGCGGGCTTTGCAGCGGCAACCCTGGGTCGCCGTATCTACGATCATCAAATCATCGAGGGGATTGATCCCCGTGGTCGTCCTTACTACTGGATTGGCGGTGGTGGCAGCGACTTCCTCGATATTCCTGGTAGCGACTGTGTGTTGCTTGCGTCGCGTCACGTGACGCTGACAGCACTTAGCCCTGAGCATTTCGACCGCCAGGTGCAGTCGACCATTGGCCTTAGTTTGGAGGCAACATGCGCTATTTTTTCCGATTGATGCGCCGCGTGGTGGGGCTCGGTCTGGTCGTTGGCTGGGTCAGCGCTTGTCAAACGACGGTGCAGCGGTCTCAGGTCTACCGTATTCGCGTCGAGGCCGGAGATACCCTGGCGGCGATTGCGCGCAAGTATGACACGACGTGGGAGCGTATCGCCCAGCTCAATGGTTTGTCTCCTGGTAAGCCGTTGACCGTTGGTGCCATCCTTCGCGTGGTACCAGGTCCGGGTGGTCTAATAGCCACCGGTGAAGGCCCGGATGAACCCGAGGGCGATGAAGCGGAAAGCCTAAGCTCAAACGCTGGGGGCGAAGGCTTGTTGTTTGGTGGTGGCATCCACTCAGGCGGTCTGGAATGGCCGATATACGGCACCCTTTCCTCGCGCTATGGTATGCGTGGCCGACGTTTTCATCACGGCATCGATATTCGCGCCAAAACCGGCCTACCGGTCGTCTGTTCAGCCCCAGGCGTGGTCGAGTTTGCCGGTCGTCAACACGGCTATGGCCGGGTCGTCATCGTCCGTCACGAGAAGTTTAAGACTCTTTATGCGCATCTCAAGTCGGTCTCAGTCAAAGCCGGACAGAACTTGAGTCGAGCCAGCGAAATCGGTAGCTCTGGCTCCAGCGGCAATTCGACAGGTCCACACTTACACTTTGAAATTCGCGACTTCACCAACCACTCCTTCGATCCCTTGACCATGATCGCCAAGGACAAATTGATGACCGCTGGCAATTAGTTCAGAAGCGCTCAAATTCGAAATCCTCCGGCTCCTTGACCGCTATTGGTTCAGGCGCGGAAATCGGTACGGCTTTGATCAATGCGGCTGCCGGCGCATACTCGGCCGGCTTCGCTGCTGGGTGGTCTGGCAAGGCGTTGGCATCGCGCAGGTATTTTGCCGCACGCTCATGTGTTCCATCCGAGGTGGTATAACATTTTTGAAACGCGTCCTTTGCCAGATCCATCTCACCGCCGCGCATGTAGCACAGTCCGACGTTGAACCAAAGCTTGACCAGGTTGGCCTTAAAATGGACAAAGGTCATCGCCGAGCGATAGTAGTTCAGCGCATCGGTAAGATTGCCGCTGCGCGCCATGTTGATGCCAACAAGATTAAGATAGGCGGCGAAGCTAGAGATGGGTGAAGCAGCCTCGTCGTTCAATGCGGGTTGGGGCTGACCGCTCGCCTCCATGGCTTGAAGGACTTCGAGGCCACCCTGGGCCTTTTTGACATCGGGGTCGATGTCCAAGGCCTGGCGAAAATGGGAGCGGGCATCGGTCAGGCTTTGTTGCGCCAAGTTGACTTCACCCAGCATGCACAAGCGCTCGACGTTTTTTGGCGCAAGAACGTCGGCCATGGCCATCAATTTTAGCGCCTCCTTACTGCGCCCTCCAAGGTAACAAGCACGACCGTAGTTGGTCAGTAAGCCGAGGCGACGGTCCCCCAGCTTCCACGCCGTGGCATAGGCGGACTCGGCTGCATCAAAGCGCTCGTGCGCAAGAAAGTGGTCTCCACCAACCTTCAGTGAACTAAAAACAATCTCCCTATTTTTTTCATTTACGGACAGTGCTTTGCTGTTGGCAAAATACTTTGCCTCAATGGAGGAACGGGCGAGATCGGTAAGCGCATCAAGGTGTTCTTTCGCCAGCACCGCGCTCATGACGACCTTGGCGAGAGCCTGGGCAAACGCCTTTGGCTGCACCGGTTGTGTCACCAAGGCCACGGCAAAGTCTTCTTCGAGCAGGCGAAAGTCTTGCGGTTTGACCATGGACGAGATGACGACGACGGGCTGGTAGCGGGTCTCCGGGGCCGAGCGCAGGCGATTGTAGAGCGCCAAGCCGCTTGGCTCTTGGATCTCCCACCGTAGGATGATCACGTCGTAGCTGCCCTGTTGCATCATCTGCCAAGCACTCGCGCCACTGCGCGCAGAGTCGGTTTGCATGACGCATTTTTCGGCGAGGTAGCGACTGATGAGACGTTGGAAGGATTCATCCTGCTCGATCACTAGGGCCGATTGCAGCGGGAAATCCTTGGCCGGGACCTTAGGGTTGCCGTCGCCGTCGATCACTACTTTGCCGATGAGCAGGACCTTGAGCTGTTCAGCGGTGGCATTGAGCATCCGGTCGAGTTCGGTCCAGCGCTTGCCGATGGCTTCAAACTGCTGCGTCCAACGCGCACGGATTTCCCCAAGCGGGATCAATGGTCCCGATAGGCATACCGGCCCTGGTTCTGGCAACGACGCTTCGGCGCGCAGGGTTTCGGCGATGGCCATCGCCAACTGGGCGCGGGTAAAGGGCTTGGCGACAAAGCGCTTGATGCGACTCTGGGCGGCTTTGGTCCGCGCCTCATGACTGCCAAAGGCGAGCTGAGTCGGAAGAGATGGCAGATAGCTGGCGAGTTCAGCGGCGTTTGCCAGATCGAAGTCGATCATGATCATGCTATCGCTGGTGACTTCGACCATCTCCTTGGCGCGTTCTTTGCTTGGCTCGCACAGGAAAATGGGACTGAACAGGTTTTCGGCGAGCGCTCTTTCCAGAACGGGGAAGTTTAGCTTGTCGTTGGTGAAGATATAGGCCTTCATTTTGCTGCCTTAAGTCCAAGGAGAAGCTTCTCGTTGATGGTCGCTCGGTCCTCGGTCACTAGCAGCATCCCACCTTGGGCAAAGATGTAGGTCCCAAGCCAGTGATCCTCCATCTCCAACTTGTCGCCGAGGCGACAGGTGAGGGGTAATTTTTGCCCATCGTAGCGCGTGACCCATAGGGTGAAGTACCTGGCTTCGTGCCGCAGCGGGGGACCCTTGGTGGCTGTGGCATCGACGTCGCAGGTCTGGTGATGGGAGCGATGCTGCCGCTGTAGACAAGGATCGCAAGTCCAGATGGTCCAAAGGTCACAGAAGACATTGCGATTGGATCTGGTATTGCAATGATAACAGACGCCGATGTCCAAAGCCGCGAGCTTTTTGGCGGGTGGAATTGAAGCCATGGATCCTCTACAAACGAAGGGCTCGACTCGCCGCCAACAGCCATCATAGCTGTTGGTCCCTGCCGAGTCGAGCCTGCGCTGTCGTAGACGTTCACTACCAGCTCTTCGGGTTCAATTCAGAGGTCGGCTAAATGCACTGCTCGGAATGATTTGGTAGGAGCTTGCGTCACCGCATTTCCATGCCGTCTGCAGGGCGATGTAATAGCGCGGTCCTTGGTAGTAATCGACGCGAAATTTATGCGTCCCTTGGCTTAAGTTGGCGCTACCGAAGCTATCGGTGACCGGATGCAGCCCATCGTTGTTGACGATTAGTTGGTCGTCGATATACAGGTTGGCGCCATCGTCCGCGGTCAGCTTGAAGGAACAGGTTTGGCTGGTTGGGATGATCAAACTGCCCTTGAACTGAATGCCGAACCATTCGGTGAGGCTTGGCACTCCAGGAAAGCCTTGGGTGAATGTATGGTTGGGGACGTCGAGGTTGCCGACGATCAGCTCCATCAGTGGTTTTATCTTGCTGAAGTCGGGAATCTTAGCGGTGTTGGCGGGCAGCACAAAGACGTTGCCCGGAAGGCCCATGATCGAGCCATCGTCGGGCACGCCGATTTGTCCGTCTGCAACCAAGCTCACAGAGCAAAACGACGGTAACTGTTCAGAACCCCGTGGTTGCGCCGAAATCATGATCTTAGTCGCGGTGGGAACTTGACTTGGAGCCGTGTAGGTAGCGCCGCTTGCACCGTTGTTGACGACCGTGCCAAGGCTGCCTTTGTAGGCGGCGTTATCGGCGGCCAGTGACAGCTGCAATGCTGCTCCAGCTGGCTCATTGGCCCAGCTGAGGGCGGCCGTTTCGCCGGCCTTCAACACCCGCGAGTCGCTGGCACAGGCGAACACGGTCGATGGCGTTGGCGCCGGAGCTGGTGCCGGAGCTGGTGCCGGAGCTGGATATGGATATGGCGTCGGCGGCGTGGTGGTGGGTTGGCAGCAGGAATCGGTCGACGTGGCGCTGCAGCTTTTCGGATGAGTCGTGTCCCCAGGACGCAGATACTGGACGATGATTTGGCCTTTGTATTCGTCGGCAGGAGCGTTGGTGAAGTCCAATTTAAAGCAAACGGTGGCGGTATATTTCTTGACCTTGTTGGCGGGGAACGTGGCTAGGGTGATCGAATCACCCAGCACGGGGACGGTCTTCCAGCTGCCCATGTTGATACTCAGGGGGAGCTCGACATCGCTATAGCTGTGCCCCTTGACGCCGCTGGTTGCCAGGCGTAGCCAGGTATGCTCGCGGTAATAGACGTTGTCCTTCATGTCGATGTAGACGCAGCCGATCTCATAGGGCTTGTCGGCGGCCGCGGTGGGAATATGGAGGTCGCCGCTGACCTTTAGATATTTGAGCGGTGCTACGCCACCGACCACCGGCAAGGCATCCTGCATGTCCACGGTCCAGTGATTGAGGCCGTCGCCGCTATCGGTTAAAGCCGTTCCACTAGCTCCGAAGGGGATGATCAAGGTCCCAAGGACCTGATCGGTTTCGGCCTCGGCAAGCCGCGGAGCGGCCGTGCCATTGGCGTCCGCCTCGCCCTGACCCTGCCTGTGGTTGGCCGTCCCCTGATGGCTGGGCAAACTGCCGCACGCCGCAGCGAAGCCAAATCCCAAAAGACCCAACATTCCCGAACGCCATGCTTTGTACATCATCGTCGACTCCTCTAGTGCGAACCTTAGTACGAACCCCCGTTGCAGCGCGGCAACGCCGCCCTACCAAAGTCATTCCGGCGATTTCTGCGAAAAACCTGAGGAGATGGGATTTGTCCAGTGGTCTCAGCCGCCTGACTGGGCTATTTTGAAGCCTTAGTGAGATGCAACTCGTCGTGATTTGCGCCGTGCGCTGGGCCACCGCGTTTTATCGTAGACATTTTGGCAAGGTAGGGATTTTCATGGAGTGGCTGCACAGCGTGATCGACTTGTTTGTACATTTGGACACCCACCTAAATGAGCTGGTCACGATGTTTGGCCCGTGGTTTTATGGTGTGCTTTTTCTCGTCATCTTCTGTGAAACCGGCCTCGTCGTGACGCCTTTTCTCCCGGGTGACTCCCTGCTGTTTGCCGTCGGGGCTTTAGCCGCGATCGAGGGCTCGATCCTAAACTTGCCGCTTTTGGCGGTGCTGTGTTTCATTGCCGCGTTTTTCGGCAATCTATCCAACTACACCATCGGGCGCTTCTTTGGTGCGCGGCTGTTCAGCGGGGAGAGCTCGCGCTTTCTCCGTCGCGACTACCTCGACCAAACCGAGGCGTTTTACGCTCGTCACGGCGGTAAAACGGTCGTTCTGGCGCGGTTTATCCCGATCGTTCGTACCTTTGCGCCCTTTGTCGCCGGGATCGGTGCGATGAACTTCTTTTGGTTTACGATCTATAGCATTGCTGGGGCTGCTTTTTGGATCGTTCCCTTTCTTGCTGGCGGCTATTACCTTGGCAACAATCCGGTGGTAAAAACAAACTTCCATGTGGTGATGATCGCGATCATCGTCATCTCGGTCGCGCCAGCTGTGATCCACGCGCTGAAGGCCCGTCGTTCCGCTCGCCTCAACTCGGTCGCTCCGCCCGCATCGCCTAAGTAACTTGAGAGGCTCGCCAGACGTCTGGAATAACACTAGTTGTTCCAGGTTCTTACAATTTTTACAAAAAAAGTAACGGACGGCCCTCAGGTCTTCGCGGCGAGCGACCGAAGAGGTTTTGGTGTGTCACTCCACCGTGAGAAGGAATCACCCATGCTGCCTTATGATCAACTGGTTGCGATGCTCGGGAAACTCCGGTTCAAAGACGATACCGCCTTGCGCTCGATGGGACTAGCGCCTTTGGCAAAGACCTATGATGCCTACCCCGTCCAGGAACCAAGCGGGCGATTATACTACCTGCTGAAAAAGGGCGCCGAAGTCCCTACGGCACGCAAGCTGACGCCGCAAACGGCATTGAGCCAGATCATCGTGCTCAAAGCCGAAGGAACCGGTGTGGCAAAGGTCTGGCCTCATAGCGCGGCGACCGCGAGTGCTGCCGCAGCACCTGCCGCTGCTGCGGCACCGGATGCTGATAAGGGACTTGGTACCCTTGAGTTTGTAGAAGAATAAGCATGGGCGCAGAAAAGCTCTCGAGCTTGCAGAAAGCCGCGATCGTCCTTCTGGTCTTGGGAGAGGACGTTGCCGGCGGTATCGTGGCGCAGATGTCGAGCGATGAGGTGCGGCGCATTGGCGGTGCGCTCAGTCAGCTTGGGCGCGTCGAGCCCGACGTCGTCGATGCCGTCGTCACCGAATTTCAGACTGCGCTCGAACGCCCAAGCGCGGCGTTGGTCGGCAGCGCCGATGCCGCAAGGAAGTTGTTTGCTAGAGGCTTGAAGCCCGGCGAAGCGGCTCGCCTGGAGGCGACCCTGGACTTTACGACGCCAGTGCTCACCGAGTTACTGACGCAGATCGACAGCCGGGTCTTAGCCAACCTCCTGCGCCGGGAACATCTGCAGACCGCGGCCCTAGTCCTTGCTCACACCGCGGCAAAAAAGGCCGGCGAGGTTTTAAAGCTACTCCCCGCGAGTATCCACGCCGAACTCATTCACCGCATCGCGACCCTTGGCCCGGTCAGCGCCGAGGTGTTGGATGATTTGATCACCTCGCTTCAGGCCGAGCAGGCTGCATCCCTACAAATCCAAAAATCGCCCGGCGGTGTGGCCAAGGTCGTGGGCCTCCTCAACAGCCTAGGCAAAGCTGCAGGGGAAGCGTTGTTGGCGGAGCTGGAAAGCCGCGATCCGGCACTTGCCGCTGAGGTGCGGCGTCAGTTGTTTACCTTTAGCGATTTACTGCGCATTCCCGACCGAGGCGTGCAGACCCTTCTGGCTAAGGCGCCGCCCGCAACCCTACGCCTGGCCCTAAAAGATGCGCCCGCCGCCGTAACCGAACACCTGCTGCGCAACCTGTCGCAACGTGCCGCGCAGCTCCTACGCGAGGATCTTGCGGCAGCGCCAAAGCAGCGCAAGGCCGACGTCGAAGCCGCACAGCAGCAGCTGGCCGAGCTGGCGCAGCGTCTCGCAGCCGAAGGCGTACTTGAGATTCCTAGCGGCGACGACGTCTACGTCTGAGAGGGTGTTGAACATGCCCCACCGGCGGCGTTGCTCGGTCGTCTCCGGACCTCATGGACCCTTGGTAAACTCCTGCCCTCGGCTCTCTCGCGCCTAGCATCTGGGGCATGTTCAATGCCCTCTGAATGCCGTGGCGCGACGTCGATAAAATGATCGAATCCTGGCCATAATAATAAATTATTTTCTTATAGTACCGGGTTGCACTATGGTGGCCCCCGCGTTCAGACGCATTGATGTTCACCTGACAACTTGAAGGACTATGCCATGAAACTCAGCACATCCATTCTTGTCCTCGGCCTCAGCCTAAGCGCGGCGTTCGCCACTCTACCCGCCCACGCGGCACCGGTTTTCGCCAGTGCTGGTCAAACCTTCTACCAGAGTACAGGTTGCTCCCCGCACAGCGACAATTTGACCTTGACGGTCACCGCCCAGGACTTGACCTTGGTGCGCAGCACGCCGATGGGCACCACAAAGACCTTGGTGTTGACTCTGGATAACAACGTCATCACCAGCTACTTTACGGTCTACGATGGGCCCGCCAGCAAGCCGCATGAGACGTCCTCGACCTGGTCGCCGGATCAACCTACTGAGTTCCTTGCTGTTCTGGCCACCCTCAAAGCCGGCGTCGTCCAGATCAAGACGACCAACGGTTGCTTTCCCGATCGGCCGATCCTGAATGATGTCGTTGACTATCTGAACGACTTGACGCTTCAAGTGCAAAAGGTCTGACTCCCTTGGTAGCGATCTCGGCAATTCGGGCTCGCTCCAACGCCGGCGCTTTCTCATGGCTTTCTCAGATTAAATCCACTATCCGTAGAGGACCTGGAATGGTCTTTGATCCAGGTTTTATCTAGGTTTGATCCAGGAGAGAGGCCATGACGCGCCAGCCCGCCCCCCGCCAGCTGCAGGTCCGAAGGTGACGGCGGCTCCTGCGGTGGTTATCAAAGACCTCAGCTTTGCCTACCATCCAGGTCGTGACGTCTTGCAACTGCCGACGATGATGATCTCGCGCGGCGAACGGGTGTTTTTGCACGGGCCTAGCGGTAGTGGCAAGACCACGCTGCTTGGTCTGATCGCCGGGATTCTTCGGCCGCAAGGCGGCAATCTGGCGGTACTTGGGGTTGATCTTGGAACCCTGAGCGGCAGCGAGCGCGACTGCTTTCGCGGGGAACGCTTGGGTTATGTCTTCCAAATGTTTAATTTGATCCCCTATCTGAGCGTCGTCGAAAATATCACCTTGCCCTGCCTCCTCAGCGCGCCGCGCCGCGCTAGGCTGATGCAGGCTGGCAGTGTCGCCAGCCTCGAGCTTGCGGCAGCTGCCATCGCCGAGCGACTGGGTATTGGAGGTCTGCTCGGCACGCCGGTGACTGAGTTGAGCGTCGGCCAGCAGCAGCGGGTGGCGGTGGCTCGGGCCCTGCTTGGCGCGCCGGAGCTGGTCATTGCCGACGAACCGACGTCGGCGCTCGATTCCGAACACCGCGAGGATTTTTTGCGCCTTTTATTTGACGAGACGGCTCGCAGTGGCGCCACCGTGCTGTTTGTCAGCCATGACCTGACGCTGGCACCGTTGTTTCAACGCACCTTGTCGCTGCGCGATCTGAATCAGGTCGCTGCGGCGAGAGGGACACACGCCTGATGCTTGCCCTAAAACTGGCGCTTAAGTCGCTGTGGAACCGTCGTTTTGCCAGCACGCTGACGGTGGCCTCGATCGCTCTGAGCGTCGCACTACTGCTCGGGGTGGAGCGAGTTCGGCTCGGTGCTCGGGCGGGTTTTGCCGGCACCATCAGTCAGACCGACCTGATCGTCGGCGCCAGGGGCGGCGCGGTCCCGCTGCTGCTATCCACGGTCTTTCATATCGGTCACGCGACCAACGCCGTCCCTTACAGCGCCTATGCGGCGATCAAGGCGCGCCCGGACGTGGCCTGGACGATTCCCTTGTCGCTTGGTGACAGTCATAAGGGCTTTCGCGTCGTTGGCACCACCGAGGACTTCTACCAGCATTATCATTATCGCCGGGACGAGCAGCCGCGGCTGGTGCTTGGGCATATACCGCAGGCCTTGTTCGACGTCGTGATCGGCAGCGCTGTGGCGGCCAAGCTGGGCTACCAGGTGGGTAGCGCATTGACCCTGGCCCATGGTGTCGCCGAGGTGTCGTTTCAAAACCACACTGATAAACCATTTAATGTTTGTGGCATATTGGCGCCGACCGGCACCCCGATCGACCGGTCGTTGTTTATCTCGCTAGAGGGCGAGGAGGCGATTCATGCCGATTGGACCGACGGCGCGCCGCCGCAGTCTGG
>Ga0315290_10000030_pt1 | contig 77641 bp, 53 predicted proteins | sample YL17G12_0_MG_FD_203627 | JGI IMG/M metagenome (GOLD analysis project Ga0315290, IMG submission 203627) | Sediment microbial communities from Yellowstone Lake, YNP, Wyoming, USA - YL17G12_0 | ecosystem: Environmental > Aquatic > Freshwater > Lake > Sediment | place: USA: Wyoming | collected... | reverse complement strand
CGACGTCACGCTACGTTGGGTTATTTAAGCCCAGCAGCATACGAGGAACTTTACGAGAAGAAACAGGACCAGGCGGCTTAATGCTAAGCTTCGAGTGTCCGTCATTCGTTTAGCACCTCAAGTTGAATATTTATCTTTAGCCTTGTAGGGTGTGCAACTTGCTGAAAGTTTGGGGGTGTCTGGGTTTACACATGTGGAATCTGGAGTTAAGGCCAATTAAGAAAAAGGTAAAACGATGGTTGAGGAAAATGGTAGTAAGTCAGAATCAAAAGGAGAACAGCCGAAAGATGAACGGAAGTTTAATAAGGAGCAGTGTGATAGACACGGACGGACACGGACAGAGGAAATGGCGGGCGTGGCCTGGGCTATGTGGCGGTGCGATGACAGGGAAAAAGGCGAAATTGCTCGGAAAAAGAAGTCTTGATAGTTCGAGGTGAGTTTGGTAAAATTACCGGCATTGAATTGAAAGGACTGAATTATGTATTGTAAAGGTATAAATGGAAGATGCGGGCAAGTGTTCGGCGGGAGTTTTTTGCGTTTGGCAGCCTTGGCTGTGGTTGGAATTGCTTTTTGCATGTTGGCAGGCTGTAACGAAACACGGCCTCAGTGGACCAATACAGCCGATCATTGCGGGTTGGTCAATGAAGTAAAACAACAAATCAACTATAAACCTTTTATATGGCGATCAGATCCTCCGGACGATTGTCCATTCGAAGAATCAACAGATATAGTCGGTGTGCGTTTCACAGGAAAGTGCAATGATGTTCATATAGAGGGCGCACCTGTAGGTGACACATGGTATTTTTCGTGGGCTTCGGATGATAAATTATATTCTCCTTTTACCGATGGCGCTGTTGGCCGACTTGACGGTGGCCGGGATCATTCGAGATCGTGGACATATCCATTCTCGACAGGGCAGGCAATCGCTGAAGGTGACGATCCGATTAATTTGAAGATATATAGTCTTGGATTAACGCATACTCCACCAGAACCTTACGGTGGCAGATACCCTTGTGGTTCGTTAGTATATAACGGAGTATGGTATTATGGAACCTATTGTCTGTCTCCAGACGGAGGCACACTTTTTGGCGGGGAAGAGTATAACTGGCCATGGCTGGGGCCATTTGTCGGATTCAGGACTTCAACAGATTTTGGCAGGACATGGAAAGATTGCCCCTGTACCCCCGAAAAACCACTATTTAATGAAACAGGTATGTATGGCTATCCTGTTAAGATCGGGGCGCCTCATTTTGTCGATTTTGGTCAGAACATGGAACATTCTGCCGATGGTTACGCATATCTGGTCGGGCATGGAGCTGAATATCCTGATAAAGAATACAGATTCGCAAATTTATCGTGGATAAGCGGCGACCAAATTTACCTGATTCGGGTAAAACCAAGTATCGAAGATATAAACGATGCTTCCAAGTACGAATTTTTCGGTGGCTATGATGAAAGTAGTAAACCGGTTTGGACGAGCGAATTTGATTCCATAAAACCACTAATTGACTGGAATAACAATTGCGGGTGCGTAACCATGACATACAACGCACCACTTAAAAAATACCTGATGTGCATTACCGATGGCTGGCCCACGGTTGAAAAGATGAATTCATACATACTGGAATCGGATAACGTAACCGGTCCGTGGAAACTGGTCGTATATATGAAGGATTTTGGTCAACAAGGGTATTTTCTCAATTTTCCATCAAAATTTATCAGCGAGAATGGCAGGAAAGCATGGCTGTGTTATTCGGCGAATTTTTCCCCAGGCTATCGAAACGAAGTAATTAAAGTGGATCCGCCCGGAAGCCATTACGGTTTGGTATTACAAGAAATTGAGCTTTTAAGTAAAAAGTAGTTATACGCCGATAGGCGAAAAGACAAAAGAATTGTTGGCGAAATTAAGAGATGACAAATAAAAGGTGAGGTGGTACCATAGCAGGTAGAATTAAGTCGTTATGAGTATATATAAGGAATTTTGACACAAGGAGGTGGCATGGCCACTTTTTATGTTGGAGATAGTTGGCAAAGGGCCGCTTCCGTTGGTCGCTCGCTGGAATGGTAAAGTTGCGAAATTGAGGAAATTTTAACACAAGGAGAGATAGATATGGGTGATAAGGGAAAAAGGGATAAGGGCAAAAAAGAAGACCAGAAAAAAGCTCTGCTTACTCCGAAGGAAAAACGAAAAGCAAAACAAGAAAAAAAGAATAAATGATTCAAAGGCATAGACAGGATGACAGTTATGCGACGTCGTGAATTTTTTAAGACCGCAGGTCACGGTAAAAACGATCACCGCAAAAAACTCAATGTTAACCGCTGTTATCACCTGTTCTACCGACGGCGCCTCGATCGGATATCGGCTGCATAATAACGACCGCTGGGAGCTCTGCGCAAAACCAATTAATGTTAAGGCCGGTGACGTGTTGGAGGCCAAGGCAATTCGCATCGGATGCGAAGAAAGCAAAATAACCAGGTTCACACCCTAACCAGGAATTGCATACCTGGGAATCGATTTGGTTCCAGGGGCCTGGATGGTTATGGATATGAGAAGTTAAGTACTTTGTCGTATTTGGGTTCCGAAGGGATGTCGTAAACACTTTCGTTGAGAAATGACAAGTCTTCGCCCGCAAACGACGAGATTTTAACATTTTTACGGTCGCCCATATAGAATGGCGGCTCGATTTGATCTTTGGGCAGTTGCCTGTTGAAATCGGCGAAGGCAATGATCACCTGGGGTTGAAATGGAGATTTTTCGTTGTGTCGTACAACAACGGCATATCGGCCGTCCTGCAGTTTTAATTTTGCGCCGATGGGAAACGGCGGCATCAGAGAGCCGAAAACCGCTAACAGTTCGGGGTCATAAAACTGTCTGCATTCACCATAAAGCATCTCATAAAGAACCAAAGCTTCCAATCTGCCCTTATAACCGGCCCTGTCGGCAGTGGCAGAACAATAGGCGTCTGCGATACGAATGACCCGTGAAAAAATACCGACCGATTCTCCCGGCAAGCCGTCTGGATAACCAGTGCCTTTATAGTTTTCATGGTGGTCACGAACGGACAGCCGAACCATGGGACTGATCGAATCCGGCAGCATTTTGGCGCCCGTGTGAGGATGCAGTCGCAACATTTCTTTTTCCGTCTCGGTTAGTATTCCGTCCTTATGGTAAAGGTATGACAGTGGTACCATTCCTATGTCGTGAAACAGTGCAGCCGTTCCCAAAGGGGTCAGATCGGTCCAGTTGTGAACATAAGATGCGGCACTGAGCCGTTCGCGTTCGTTTTTTATATAGTTGCCGACCTTGTTGCCAATAAGCAAACTCAGATAAAAGACATTCGAGCTGTGTTCCTGTAAATAATTTTCCCAGTTTTTGCTTTGCTCCACCAGTGCCATTGTCACTGAATTTTCCGTCAGATATCTTATCGAATCCCGGATAGTTTTTTTCATTTCGGCCACGTTACCGTGAGAGAGAGATTTACCTGATCGGACCACCATAGCAACCTTGTCTATTACCGTGGTGGACTTTTCCCGAACTATCCGAGAGACCGTCTGGGCGTGAGTGACATCCTCGAAATCCACAATACCGTCGAGGTCCGGGTCAAACACGTGGACATCCTGGTTGGGAATCAGATTCGCCAGGGTAGCGATATCCTTTTCGGTAAGTTCGTGACCTTTAGGCAGCAGCACACTGTACTTGTTCACAATGTTACTGCTGAGGCACATCCCCGGTTTTAGGTCTGCAAGGGAAGTCAAAATCGGCATAGCAATATTTCTCCAACTTTAATTGGCCACCCTGCTTTTAATCGCAGTCTTATACCTTGACTCACTTACATTACAAATCGGCATTATTGGCCGGAGGCTCTTGCTAATTACACCCCGTACCCCCGATAAACGCCTATAAAACGAGGTATAATACATCCGGCAGGCTATTATAGGACGTGCGCGCAGATGGCCAAAAAGAAAGGAGACCTTTCAACCGGGCTTTTGCAGGACCTTTGTTTTTACGGGAACATTAAGTCAGGTTCGTCCAGTTCACGCCGACTTTCTTTAAGGCATAACCAACTTCCTTGAGATAATTTCCGTAGCAGGCCATCCAGTGAAAGCCTTTAGTCTCGGCTATGAGCTTATCGCAATCCCCGTTGATTCGCACATCGATCTGCGAACGGCAGATGTCCAGAAACGGATTGTCGATAATCTCACCTTCGAAACCAAGCCACAGCTTACTGGCGAAATCCGGATCGATCACTGTGATCTTTTGACCAAGTTTCATCTCGACTTTCGGCGCCGCGCCGTAATCCGACTCGAAATGCGTCAGGATTCTTACCGGTTCGTAATTTTTGCCGTCCATTTTCCGCGGCGCAGTGCAGTGCGCTAACGTCACCACACCATCGTGCGGATATGTCGGATCGTTGAGAAATACCGGCAGCCCGGAAATATGGTGCAGTAGAATCCCGGATGGGATAACCACAAAATCCGACTCGCAATATGCCGTATATCCGCTGTCATTCAACAGGCTCAGCGGCAAACAAGCCGTAGTCTCCGAAATGGGCATGATGGTCCCCATACACGCATTGATGGTAATGGCGTCGGTCTGGGCCTCGCTCATCAGACTCTTGAACACCTCTGTAAGAACAAACGCGTTCGTCACAAATTCCTTATCGGTTTCCAGCGAAACTCCGCCGGCTTTGAGATATTGCTCGGCTGAGCGGGTACTGCGTTTGACCAGTGATGCGTTTTCCCGTGCTTTCTTTATCAACTGACCGAGTGTTTCATAGTCAACCGTGCGAATGTCCATTTTCCATAAATTGCGTGTGATATCCGGCGCATCTTGGCCGCCGTCGCCCCAGCCGCCCGGCCCACCTACCGCGACGATTCTCTTACCCAGTGTGTTTTTTAGCCCGCACAGCGCCCGCAACCGCCACTGAATCTCATCGGGCCGATCAACCACCACGTCCTGATGATCGACACCAGGCTGACCGTATTCATCCACGGTCTTGCGCAGATATCGGTTATGTGCGATTTCGTACCATAGATACACCGGCCCGGACTTATGCCTGACAAAAACAATCGTCCACTTTTCGGGATTGGTAAGCGATTCCAGGACATTGAGCCATGAATTCGCCGCGTACATCAACAGCACATCATGGTCGCCTTTGGCTACCTGTGCGGCTTGTTCGGCATTGTCCAGCGTAATCAGCGGTAGAATCTCCAGGGGGAATTCAGACTGGGCGGACAGTTTCTGTAGCTCCCGCGTGATTCGCTGTTTTTCATCTTCGATGTCTTTTTCGCTGTGGAACCCACCCCACGACCGCCAACTGGTTTGTTTGCTTGGTTTGAACAGTCCGCAGGTCAGTACCGGCTGTACTCTCAATGGAACCGGCGCCGCTGGTTTATAAATTCCTTCATCAACCATATCCGATACCGCTCCCATCGCCGCCATGGCCCATCCGCTCACGGCCACGCCCGCACCGAGACCGACCATAAATTCACGGCGATCCAGCCCGCCGCCTGCCTTTGACATACAACAGCCACACGGCCCCGAATGAGAATGTACGTGTTTGTCACTCATCGCTCTTTTCCTTTCATAATAGTCTTGGTAGGTCCATAGCCTATCCTGTCGCTTTTCTGTCAGTCACCAAAGCAATCGCTAATAATATTCCAAATCATATCAGCCATAAGTCTGTGCCCTTCGGACGAAAGATGTATTCCGTCAACGGTAGCTCCATCACAAAACAGCACTGAGGCAAGAAAACGTTTCGGAACCAAAATAACATTATATTTGCGAGCCAGCAACCGCTGGATTCTGCCGTATTCATTATAAAACGGAAAAAGCGGTAGTTCAAGCATAAATATTGTTCGTTTCGGACTACTTACAGCATTTAGAAGGTTTTCCAGATGAGCTTCGAATTCCTTCAGCGGTGCTTTACTCAGCAAATCATTACCCCCTATCTCCAGGAGAACAAGACAATCAACAGCCTCCACTTTTTGCGTTTGCTTCATTGCCGATTCGAGCGTTGCGCCTGACTGAGCCAAATTGACAATATTAACATGATGCTGCTCGCAAATGATGTCTGGCCAAACGTGTTCATCCCTGCCGCCAATACCTGCGCTTATGGAATCGCCAAGAATATAAGATATATCATGATTTCGCTTCGGTACGGACGGCTTCCTATGGTACGGTAGTTCCCACAAAACAGACAATACACAGATAATCACCACGGGCAGGCGAACCCATGAGATATACTTTGGCTTATGGGAAAAACGCACTAAACCAAGTATTAACCACGCAATAAACGTTACAATCCAAATCCCATAGAACCATAACGATTTCGGTGTTGCGGACAAAAACACTAAAGCAAAACCGACAATTCCAACGGTATGCAAGACAACTTTAACCATTCTTTTTGTGTGTGAAGTACACACCAGGCAAGCCAGCACAATAAGGGTTGCACCGCTAAAGAAAGCCTGTCCACTCATTATATGAAATATTATCAAATTCATGTTTATGAGTCAACCTTCAATATTTGCATTATTCGTTGGAATCGGCGGTACAGTTGGTCGTGATTGTCTCCGGCGAGGTGGTACCAGGGCTGGAGTTCGTTTTCGCTGCGTTGCCGGTGGGCGTAAAAAGCCGGGTCGAGATTGCACTGCTTGAAGGCTTCTTCGTATCGCTGGTGACTGAAACATTCGTCCCATGCGTCGAAACGGGCACCGGCCCGATATGCCGCCTCGATCACATAACTCAAACGGCGGTCGCCACGGGCGAATATGGCTTCCAGTATCGAACGTTCCATGTTATGGAATTTTAGATTTAACGATACGCCGCGTAACTGCTTTTTCGCGTCTATCAGGCGGTGTTTGGCGTCCTGAAGATATTCGATTTTTTCCTGGGCAATCCAGGCAAAGGGGGTATGCGGCTTGGGAACCAGCCAGGATACAGCAGCGTTGACCGTAGCGGGCTGACCGGCAATTTCACGACGCAGGCGGGATATCCGCCCGGCAAGATCGACAATAGCCATCACATCGTCGGGTGTCTCACCAGGGAAACCAACCATAAAATACAGTTTCACCTTGTTCCAGCCAGCTTCATAAGCGTTGGTCATGGTCGCCAGCAGATCGGTATCGGTAACACTTTTGCCGATGGCCTTGCGTATGCGGTCGGCGGCGGTCTCAACCGCAACGGTCAGCCCTTCCCGGCGAACATCGGCAACCTGGCCCGGTACATCGTGCAATTGGCTATCGACTCGCAGTGAAGGTAAAGAAATCCCAACACGACGGCCTTCAAACTTTTGATAAAGCTTTCCCACCAGTTCGGGCAATTGCGGATAATCGCTGGTGGACAAACTCAGCAGCGATACAGTATCGTGGCCGGTGTTCAGGTAGCTTTGCCAGGCCAATTCGACAATGCGATCGACGCTACGACAGCGAACAGCACCACGGGTGTGACCGGCATGACAAAACGCGCAGCGATGCAGACAGCCTCGCATAATTTCAATGGCGATACGGTCGTGCGTGGTCTCGATATGCGGCACAATTGGCGCCGTCGGAAAAACCGCATTGTCGAGATCGGCGACCTCGGCCCGGCGCACGCAAGCAGGAACGCCACGCTCGGCAGCTTCGCAGGCAGTTAAATGTCCGTCGTTGTCATATTCACAGTGATAAAACTGGGGTACATAAACAAACGGGAACTGCCGGGCCAGTTCCAACAACAGCTCCCGGCGAGAACATTTTTGTTTACGCAACTGACCAAAGGCAGTAACCACCGCCGGAAGCGATTCCTCGCCGTCGCCGATGATCACCAAGTCAAAAAAGTCGGCCACCGGTTCACAGCAGTCGGCCATCGGCCCACCTGCAATGACCAGCGGTTCATTTTCATTTCGCTGCCCGGCCCGAAAAGTAATGCCCGCCAAATCCAGCAGATAAAGAACGTTGCTGTAGGCCAACTCATGCTGCAAACTGATGCCGAGAATATCAAAATCCCTCACCGGCCGGCGCGACTCCCATGAAAACAATGGAATCCCCTGCTCCTTCATGGCCTGGGCGGCATCGATCCATGGACAAAACACCCGCTCGGCGACTACATGGTCCATCCGGTTAAGAATGGTATAAAGAATGGACAAGCCCAAATGCGACATGCCGATAGCATACGTATCCGGGAAAGCCAACCCAACCGTCACATCACCCGGGCGGTATTCCTTGCGAACCTGATTGACCTCGCCACCGATATACTGAGCAGGTGATTTTACGCCGGGCAGCAGCGAATAAGATATTGTGTTTGCTAAATCTTCAGTCATAAACCAATTCCATTTGAGTTGGCATTTCAGCTTTTTCGCAACTCATTTTACACGGTTAAAAAGTAAAGGGAACCTCTAAACATCTGTTGGATTAATCTTAATAAGGCAATGTTTCATGATCGTCCACTTCATAGCCCCACTTCCTGATATATTCACTACCGTGTTTGAATTCGTCGCCACGTTCTTTTAGTTTTGCCGTCAGTTTCGCGTCCAAATCTTCCTGTAAAGATGCCACTTGGGGAGAATTAACAAGATTGTTTTGCTGATAGGGGTCCTTTTGATTGTCGTAGAGCAGCCATGGGCCATCGAGGTCGCGTACGTACGTATATCTTTTCGTACGGATTCCTCGATACTCTTTGCCGCCATTTTTTCGCGGCCACTGGCCGAACGGCGAGGGACATTCGATTAAAGCGGCGTTGTCCGTGGCCTTGACCTTACCGGCAATGACACGCGAGTAGTCAACACCTTCGACGCTTTGGGGGATATTCAGGTCGCACAGGGAAAGAAGCGTGGGCATTATATCGGGGGAACCAAACGGCATATCAATATTCCTGCCTTTGCTGCCTAGTTTGGCGGGGTATCTGATAAGAAAAGGCACCCTGACCGATTCGTCCCAGGGTCTCTGTTTCTTTCGCTGTCCTTGCGAATGGAGCATGTCGCCATGGTCCGAAGTGAATACCAGGATCGTATTGTCCTTTATGCCTGCCTTGTCGATAGCCTCTACGATATTTCCCATGCAGTCATCAAGGGTGGCAATATGCGCGTAATATCCAGCCAACTCTTTTTTGGCTGCTTTTGCTTTCTCTGGCGGGACATTTGGCCGCAGTTGAATATCCTCGGCTTTGAACATTTGCCGGTATTTTTCCGGAGCGGTTCCGTAGGGGGCATGAGGCGGTCCCCACGAGAGCATCATTAAAAACGGCTTGTCGTTTTCGGCATGGGCCTTTATATACTCCCCAACGTCGTGAGTCTGAGCTATGGCGTCATAACCTTTCCAGTAAAGCTTTGTCGGGTCATTGCCGGCGTAATAAGGTGAGTTGTTGTAGTTATGCGTACATTCGAGGACTTTCCAGTAATCGAAACCCTGGCGGCGATCTTCTGGGATGTAATTGCTGCGGCCGCCTGCATTGATGTGCCACTTGCCTACATAAGCGGTATCGTACCCGGCGTCTTTACATACTTCGGCGATGGTTATCGCTTCGTTTTTAAGTGGGGCATCGTTAAGGAAAAGGCCGTGGGTCAGCGGATACTGCCCCGTAAGCAGGCTGGCCCGGTAAGGCGTGCAGACCGGACACGTAGAAACCGCGTTGGACAAGTTAACGCTTTCGGCGGCGAGTTTGTCGAGATTGGGCGTTTTCCCGTGCAAATTCGGATCGCCGCTGTAACCGGTGGCTTGTGCCCGCCACTGATCGCCAAAGACAAACACGATATTCGGTTTTTTCCCGGAAGTTCGTCGAACACTTTGCAAACAACCGTCTGCCAGCAGCATGGTCGTACTTATTGCGGCAGTCTTGAGAAAATCTCTTCGTTTCATGCTCTTTTATCCTTATTTTTTTATACGTTTCAAAACCAGCACCCGACATTATTTCTCTAATTACCTGGAGCCGTCATTTATCAACTCCGGATATCGCTGCTTGATTATCGCCTGTTCATCCTCATTCAATTGTCCGATAGAAATTGGTTTATCCTGCGGTCGAGTTTGCTTCTGGTTGAGCCGGTTCATCAAGCTCCAGTTACGGGTGTGTTGGCCTGGTTCCGGGTCGGCGGGTTCGGCGGCCTTGAGGTCGTAGCGGGTGAAATCAATGAGTTTTTCAGGGGTATTGGCTTGCCAGTTTCTTAAAAGGGCCAGTCGAAAATCTTTGTTCATAAACCATTTAATTTCCAATTCCGGTTCAGACCCGCACACTCCCGATCCGCGATAGACGAATCGATAGTTAATATCATCATTGTTTTTGAACTGTTCGCGCCAGAGCAACCCAAACTCGCCATTTGTGATGCACTTTGCATCCGGCCAGCGCCTTCGCATTTCACTGAACCAGATAACCATGCCATCAAGTCCGTTGCGTCCTTTGTAGCCATATATTTTGCGTCCTTCAACAAGGCCCAACTCCCAGATGCAGGTTACCCATGCGAAATTATTTAATTCGAATCCCTTATCGAAATGGGCGGCTGTAACGGCAAGCATCTCTTTGGTTCCTTGTTCGGTTCCTAATCTGATGACTGTCTCGATAGGTCCTACACCTTGGCGACTGCCGCACCATTGGCCATCAACAGTTCTTCCGCCTGGATACCTTGCACTGAGAAAATCCATGGTCCAGCCATCGAGATTGACACAATCAATGAAGTCCTCTTTGCCCTGAGCTGGTTTGCAGAAATGCTCTTGCGATGGGTAGTAAGGATAGGATATTGAGCCTTCACCGTCACCGTTGTCAATGGCATACTGGCTCCAGATATTGCCCTGGCAAACGTGGATACCTTCTTCTTCGGCCAGGTATTTTAGATTTTCAGCGGAGAGAAAACCAGCGATGACACTTTGAGGACGGTATCCGGAGCCAACCATTTCCGAAACCATCTGCAAACCTTCATGCAGATCGCGATTAACCTGTTCGCGCGTGTTATACATATTGGCAAAATACGCGCCTGGGATAAAGGTGATCTCGTCGCCATATTTTTTATGATAGGAGACAATCAGCTCCCTCAAATCCCGGTAGTTGGGGCGTTGATCATTCAGCGCAAGCCAACTGAATGCCCATGTAATTCGTGCGCCGGGCCAACCCTTTTCCACGGTTTGTCGAAAAGCACGGGCTTCCTGCGGAGAGTGAATACTCGATTCATCTGCACCATGAGCTACATCACGTGATGTTTCTATCTGATTGACGCGTACCACGGTGTTGAAAGTAAAAAAACGGTTCCCCAAAAGTTGAAGACCCGACTCTTTTGATAATTGAGCGGTACCGGCAGGTTGATCATTAAAAACAGATTTGGTGATTTCGTATATCAGTTGTTTTCCTTCATTGATAACGTCAGCGGCTGACTTGTTTGCAAGAGTATCGCTGCCAATTGAATCCATAAAGTCATTGAGTCTTTTCAACGCAGATACAGCTTCCGCCGATGGATTTCCAGCAAGTTCTTCACGAAGTATTCTTATCTTTTCATAGTCCTGAATACCCTCCCTGAGTCTTTCAAATCGTACTGAGCTGCGGGCATCAGGGTAAACTAAATATGTATCGCCGCTTGGCCACTTAATATACCTGGAATCAACTATGGGGTTTTGGGGCCAACTGTTATAGGCCCATCTCAAAAATCCGTCAAAGCCCATTGCCGATGAGTACCAGCCAAGGTAAGCTGCCTGGGCAGGAGGTGAGAAGGTGAAAGTATTGGGTTTCGTTATGTTGCAGGCAACATAATATGTTGTTTTTTGGCCTGAACTTCTTCTGGATTCAACAATACCGCCTGAAATTTTATCGATATGATTCCAGTTAGAACTGAAATCATATATTGACGAGTTAATAGCCTCATAATAAAATCCGGCCATGGTGATTTTAAACTCAGGTGCAGTTTGCTTCAAGAAGCTGAACATATTTTTCATTTCCTCTTCTTCTCGCTCATCCAGTGCCAGGGTTGTTATATCCAACCAGCCCTTTTCTTCTAGATGTACTTTGAAGTCATTAAGGAAGGGGCGCCATATATTTTCGTACTCCGCAGACCCTGGTGTTAACACCTCAGTGATTGTTTCAGCAGAAGCTTCATCAAACCATGAAAAATGGTTGCCCACCGGCACCATTGAATAGCAGTTTATCTGCTTTGTAATACCAGAGGCCATTGCAAGGCTCACATATTGATCAAAAATAGTGTAGTCATACTCCCAACTGCCATTTGTCTTTTTGGTCCAGTTTACCATGGTCCCAAAAGGATCATAGGTTTGGCCATTCCAGGGTTTATCCACCAGGGTTGTTGTAATACATTTTTGTCCTGCATTAGCGAGCTTTTTCAGGAGCGGGCGTAATAAGTCAAGATGTTCCTTCGACCATAGTGCTACTCCATGATATCTTGCAACGGCGTAGGGGTTTTGCCACAGGTCCAGGTGGAAAGACCAATCACAAGGATCGGGCAGCAACTTATTGAGTACTTCCAGGGTAATAATATGATTTACAGTACCGGATGCTGATTGCCTTGAAATAGTTCCTGTGTATATGCCGGCAGGAGCGTCTGGCGGTATATCCACAGATATCCATATCGGGCGGGTTTCGGCGGTATGGATTGTAAAACTGTTTTCATTGCTTATCAGATCAGGGCTGATATGGCATGGATCATTATTCGGATCCCTCCCACAGCCATTTAAGAACTCATCTACCAGAACATATTTGATAGCAGAGATTGAAGTACTTTCTTTGCTAATCTCATAAGTGTCATTACTAAACCCGCTTGCTTTTATCGTTATATTTTCTTCGCTACCAGTGGACCAGACCAGCAATTCACAACTAACTCGCTGCCCCTTCCAGCCTTTAAGTTTTATCGATTCTGCAATATTTCCCCCCGGAGGAATACTTTTCGGACAGGCGACATCAATTGATCCGAAACCAGAGTAGATACCAGGTGCGATATTTTTCCAAACTGACATATCATATATATCAGGGTCGGCAGCTTCTGTCTGCTGTATCTGTGTTTCGCTGCAGCCAGCTAAGACGAAAAGCGCAATCGCAACAATAATAAAAGCAGTCAAGTGCAAAAAGTTCCTGCGAGATGTTTGTTTGCATTTGGCATATAAACCCTTACAAAACATAATTCAGTCCTTTCGATGCTAATAATCTTATCCAAATACCTTGAACCGCCAAGGTTTTAGTTTTTCGGCAGGTTTTACGAGGTTGCCGTTTTGTTTTTTATTTAGCTGTTTATTTGGTTCCTGGAACATCTAATTTACTTTAATTTTCCAGCTTAAGCATGGCCTCTGCGAAGGCTTTGCCGATCTGTGCCATAATCTTGGCACTGCCCATATAGTGATAACCGCCGTTGGAAGCGCCTTTGAGAATTTCCCTGTCCTTGAGCGGAAGAATTTCCTCCAACTGACGGTCGAGCTTCTCCCTGTCGGGTTGGGTAATGCCCTCAATCCAGAGATCAATCGCGGCATAATGCCCTGTCGAGCCCCTGCCGTACTGATCATTTGCATAGGCCGCCAGCACGTTGATCCCCTTCTTCAAATATTGTATCTCTTCATTTCCGAGGACGATCGATCGGTAGTACGGCTTGTCATTCCACCAGATGTAGGTGTGAATCTTGTGTCCGTTCAAGTAAATATTGAATCCTTGTCTGGCCAATATGGCGATGCGATACGCCTCGTAGTTGAGCTCATCGACTTCAAAGGTTGTCCGCATCAACAAGAATTCACCATCACCCCAGTCGGAGCGGTGTTTGTCCAAGGTGATGCCGCTGTGTTTCCAGATACCTTTTCCAATGGGGGCTTTGCCTTCCATCCATTGGCTGTCATCGAAACCTGGCATGTACCACTGCTCCATCCCGGCAGGAAGCGTAATGTCACGGAATCGCCTGTCGGCATATTCGCCCAGCTTGTCCTTCTTTTCCCGGGGATGAACCGAAATGAAGCGCCAGGTCCGGTCTTCCGGCAGCGGTTTGCCAATCGGCTTCCAGAACGTTTCCCATTTTGATCCTTTGTCAATAGTGCCATCTTTGTTCAACGCATGTGCCGTATCGACGATCTGGTTATACTCTTCCTGCCTGGGTTGCGCGGCCGCCATGGCATAATCCCAGAAGGGGGCGGTCTCAACAGCGATGACATTGCCTTTGAACTCAGGCATCTCCGCCGGTGCGGCCATGGCCGGCCGTATATTGGCTAACCCGCCAGTCGCCTTATCGCCGTCCACGCCGATGACGCCGATAACAAATGGCATCTTGGGGGCATTGAGGTCTTTGCGCACGTCGCGAATGAAGTGAGCCATCAACTCGGAGTACAGATCATAGCCGCCCGGCTTATCACTATTCGGGTAGGTCTGGCCGTCGCACATGTCATTCCATCCCTGAAACCAGACGAAGCCGGCTAACTCATACCCCTCTTTTTCATCATATACAGGACATACGCGTTTGATATCCTTCAGTACCATTTTAACATGGTCCATCATCATTCGATAATAGCGACCTGTTGCTTCGGCTTTGTCGGCCTTGATCTTTTCAATATCCTGACCGCGTTTTTTAAGATTCGCCAATTGCTGTTCGTCAAATTGGTACGGTCCGGCACTGGGCGAACGAAAATCGGTGTTCAAAGATTTGCCGCCCCATGCGGTCTTGATGATCAGGATCGGAGCGTCTATTGCTTTTTCCATGTAGATGCCAAATGTAAACTCCGGGCCGATATTGCCACCGTCTTCGGCAGGGTTGCCCCGGGCACCGTAGCCGGCCGTCAGCTTGCCGAAACCTTCGCCAAAAGTCTCCCAACCGGTAAAATACGAGATCCACACATTCTCGCAGACTCGCGGTTTGCCGTCGGGGCCTCGCATTTCCTTGAGCATTGGCGCGGCTGCAGGGTCGTCCCCGATGTAGTCGAACGTCTCAACCCTGGCATGCCCCTCCATATTTGATTGACCAGCCAGGATATAAACCTTCAGCGGTTTGGCGGCATCTGCCGCATAAGCATAAACGCACAGGCACATTGTGACCAACCACAGGCTTTTGCTGAAGCAACTCACTTTCATTTCATGTTCCTTTCATGTATTGTTACATTATTCGTATTTTAGCATCCATTTAATATCCGTGTTGGTAGCGGCCGATAGTGTCAAGCAACTAAGGCCGGCGACCGGGTGAGGTTTAAGCTGCGACCTGCCACCCTGGGCATCTGCCTTGAGCACCTTGGCTGCGTTGTTGGCGACAACGATCTTAAAAGGTTCGCCGCCGATTACACTGGCCGTACCGCTCAAAGTCCTTGTTTCGGTATCCCAGCGGACATCTTTCAACTCTACCCAGCCCTGAAGAACGTGGCGGTCGGTGCTGATCACCTGGGGATAAGGTTGCGCTTTGCGCAATGAGATCATGACACAATGGTTTGGGTTTAACTCTCGCTCGATGCGCGCGGTTCCGGCCAGCTTGCCGAGGTACGTATCGGACCAGAACTCGTAGGCGTGATATTGCGCAGCCGAATCCAGGCCTATGGCGTTGTCCACACGCTGGCCACTGATGGCAGTGCAAACCACTGCCTTGTCTTTTGTTGTATTGTAAAGGGCGATCTGATGCCAGTCGGGTGTGAGTTCCAGGTCATAAACCTGCGGGTCGCGTATGCCGGTAAAGGCATCGAGCGGACGAGCCGTCTTTGCTTCACGGTAGTGCGGGTAGCTCCGGGAAACAATCTGGGTGATTTCGGGGGTAAAAAAGGAAAACGATGTGGAGAGGTCCAGACGGCCGCTAGTCAGGAAATTCATCGTGATCAATGACTGCAGCGTTCCCTCCGACAGGCCATGCACGGCCTTGGTATCGGAGTAGTAGTTGAAGACTGTCCGATTCTTATACCATCGCAGCCCGCTGATGGTGACCATACCCGGTTCATATTGGTTGGAATCCCCCCAGGTACGCTGGGTATCCACCAATCCGGCAGTCATATCCAGGCGTGGGCGTGCGGATTCACCCAAGTTACGCTCGTCAATTAAACCATCTTCTCCCATTGCCTCGCGCAGTAATTGAAAGGGCCGGCGGTAGGCGGCATTGCAGGTGGCGTAACGGTCATCGAAGCCTCCTTCGGGACGCCAGGCCGTGGCGGGGTAATCGACCTTCACCCCGCGAATGCCATCTTCACGCAACTTGCGCCAGACCTTGACAAAGTATTTCGAGAATTCCTCATCAGTGTAGTCGTAGGTCACATAAGGCTGATTGTGCGGATGCTTGTATTTCCACGTCGTGCCGGGGACCCGTTTATCGACTTCGGATCCGTCGTTGAAAAGCATGTACTGCGGAAATTGCCGCACGAAATCATCGGATGGCATGCCAATCTGCATGTAGATATAGGGAATTCCGTTCATGGAATTCATGGCCTGGCTCCACTTGGCGATGGATTCGTATGGCTCAACCAAATGCCCGAACTTGCGCATGTGGGCATCGTCCCACCAACCTTGTTCGGTGTCTAAGTGATACTTGTCCGGTTCGAGACGGAGCGAAACTTTCGTGTATTTGGTCAATCCACAGTTGTTGGCATGGTTAAGTTCCCCAATCAGTTTGGCCGAGTTGTTGACGTCAGGTAGTTGACTTATAACACCAACGCTCCAGCCACAAAGTACAGGGAAATCGTAAACGTTGGGATGCGAGTTATTGGCAAGCCGCATGGCCAATCCGTAACGTTCTAATGCCTCGAAGGGTTGGGGCGTGTGGACATCCAGGTAAAAAGTGTCCGCTGCCAGATAGGTTTGATCTTCATCCACCAGCCGACCTACGGGATCTTCGGCGAAAAAACCGGGCGAACCATTCTGCAGGATTGAAAATTTACCGAACTCGTTATAACTGAGGCCTCCCCAAACGGCAGTGCGGCGTTGCCCCTCGATCAGCCCCGTCAGCATGAGACTGTTGGCGGAACCGCGTGAGAGTCCGGGTGTCACCTGTGTTTTTTCCGCTCCTGCTGCGCCGTTGAGTGTCATGGGGTGTTCGATATCCCTGCCGCCAAAAAGGCGTCCGCCCGCAAGCGGTTTGCTTTCCATCAGCCGTATGCTGATATAGTTAGGAGTCTTCAACCCGAAACCCAGCACCAGGGCGGGGTTGTTCTCATACAGTGTATATGAAAACAAACGCTTAGCCGGCGTGTAGTAGCGGAGCAGGTTCCTGTCCTCTACTTCCAGGATAATACGCTTACCAATACCGAGGGCGTCCCGCACATCCTCCACTTTCATAAGTTCGACGTTTCCTGGGGGGTTCCCCGAAGGCAACCCGAACCGTGCATCCGAAAGCAAGACCTCATCGTTGTGTGCATCATGGATGGAGAAGACGCCCTGTTTATAATCAAACGCAACTGAAATGATCCCGTTGCTCAATCTACCATCCGCGTACGTTACGGATTTCGTTGCTTCATCAGCCCGAAGATGCGTGCATGTCACAGAAAGCAAAAAGACGAATATGTGTAAGCTCAGGCGTTTCAAGGGTCTATTGGTTTTCTGTTTGCAGTATTGCATTTTTCTATACTCCTTATGCACGAACGTTCTTTCGCAACAAAATTGTGTTGATTGTTCAAAACCTTTCGATATGAGCCATAGATTTTTTAATTTGTTTTTCCTATTATTGCAACATAATTTTTCCCGTATTTCTTTGCGCATTTCGGACATGTCGTGTACCACATATAGTATTTGTTAATGTCTAAATTCTTGTTTTTTGCGAAATCCTCAAAATCTTTACACCATTTTCCCGTATCTCTATATGGACCTTCATAGACTTTACTAACAAATTTTCCAGAGAGAGTTGTGTTTTCAGTTCCGGGAATTTCTCTATCAACCGCAACATATATATCCATATTCCATTTGGAAGTATGGTCTGACAGTCCCATCCAATCCGGTGTTTCTGCCCCGGCGTTGTCGATTTTTTGCATCATTCTTTTGATCACTGCTGCGAAATTCATCGGCACGTAAAACAAAGTAAAAACTCTATCCTTGATGAATCTTTTATTATTCCATTCGAACTCTTTTTCATTCCACGCAATTGGATCAAATTGAGGACAGCATGTTTCTTTTTCCATTTTTTCCCTTTCTTTAAATCTGACATAGTTCTCGTTAACTTTCACCGTTTTTTCAGCCCAATTTCCATCCAACAGGGCCTGTTACACGAAAATGGTTTTTTATATAGTTTCGGTAAATGTTTCACTGATGTATTAAATTATCGGTCTTGTCCCAAAAGGCCCTGTTCTAACTTTGCGTATAAGCAATGTGTAAAATCGCACAAAAGTGTCTGGCACTTTTATTTCAATCCGCGGCCTCGAGCGTGAATCTGACAGGTGAGGTGGACTGAAGTTGCAGCCAGACAACCAGCATTTTCGTTCCGTCTGTGTTTCGAGTGATTCCCTGCCTGAAGGATTTGCCTGGGGTCAGTTCCTTACCGTTGACTGCAAGTCGGCTGGTGGTTTCATTTGTCCACTTTTGGATGACAAAGCACGGATTGTAAATCGGGGTTTTTTCTGAGCCATCGAGGTCAAACGACATAGACGATGCTTTTGCCACAAGTCGGTATGCTCGCTCGGTCTGCTTGTATCCGTTACTTTCACAGCCGCTTGGACTCTCGAGCTTCGGTGGGCGATTCCAGGATTTGGCGAGAGGGATGAGGCTGGTTGCGGCCTGATCGGTGAAACCATACATGATGAAGGGGCCTACGTTGTCGGCGCCACCAATGGCCGCATGCGTAACCCGGTCGTGTGATACAGCGTACCTGCCGTCGGACGGGTTAAGCCCAACGGGCCAATGGTTCCACGGCCCGGCAAAGGCATCAGGTGTATGCTTGGATTGTTCGGAATGGCCCCACTGCTCGATCTCAGCGCCTTCCCGGTAAATGGCGAAGACTTTCCAGTTCGATTTGAAATTGATAACTTTGATACAGGCATCCTTAATCGGATTGCCTGGCACACGGTTCGGCAGCTCCCATGTCAAGTCAGCACTTTTGCCATCCATATTTGCAACGGTCAGGGCTGTCGGGCTGAGATTGTCCAGACAGGTGGTGCCGGCCTGTGTCAGGAACTGGGTGTCATGCCAGCCGCCTTTGGCTCTGGCGACATAGCGTATGCCTGCGCCGTCCGGATAGATGGTATAGTATTCATCCGCCCACACATCCGCCGAGGGAAACACATATCCCACGTCAATCGACGGGTATCGCCAATGAACGACCACGCGGGCATCGGTGTTTTCAATCAGCCGTACGTGGCCGAACCGTCCCCGTTTGTCCGCCATGTGTTCGGCGCAGCCATGTGGACCTCCTATCTCGGCGCTTTGATCGGACATCCACTGATTCTTTTCCGTCACCCATCCGGAACCAAAATTCGTCCCTTGCCAAAACACAACACTTGTCGGCAAATCGTCGAACCGGACCACGATATCCCGATAGGGACTGGTCCTCCACAGGTTATCCCAAAGATCGTGATATTTCAGGGTCGTGTAAGTCGCTCCAAATTTGCCGGCCGGTCTTCCTGTCACTTCACCCGGGAGGATTCTTCTTTCCAGAGATGGATTGTCAACGCCCTGTGCGGATGGCCGGAAGGCAGCATAAGATTCGCGTATCTGTTCGTCGGACAGTGCGCGGTCGTATATCTTCACCTCGTCAATCAGTCCTTCAATGCCGTAAATCATTGGCATGTTGTTGTCGGTGGCAAAGTCGCTGTGGGATACGGGATCGGAAATTCTCTGCGCATCACCGTTGAGTCCAATCATCACATCTCTGTCAGGCGCCTCAATGGCGCCGGACGCAGCTTTTTGATCGATAAGTTCACCGTTCATGTAGAGTGACATGCTTCCGTTGCCATAAACACCGGCAAGATGAACCCATCGATAGGTCCCAATGACCTGTTCTGTACTGACCGTTTCTTTGGGCTGAACTTCTCCGCTGCCGACCTGTCTGCCGTTTACCTTAAACATCGGCCGGCCGTAGGGATCAATGCCTAGCATGTAGCCTTTCATTTCCCAGGGGCGATAGGTGTATGGATCCTGATAACCATGCTTATATGCTTCCGACGTAATCGGTTCTCCCGCTGACTGGTGTACAATCCCCGCGTCGTTCCAGGGATAAGCGCCGAGAACCACCCACGCCTCGAGCGTAAGTTCGTCCGTTACGCGTGGCGCCTTTTCTTTTGGAAGCGTTACCTTTGAAAAGTATCCATCGAAGGCAAGGGAAGTACCCGAGACGCCTGGCTTCCACAGGGTTTTGTTGCCGGATATTGCGCAGGCAGTTCCTCCTACACTTTCTTGTGTCTTTTGTTTCTGGGTTGCGGCTCTCGCGCGTAGCCCTTCATCAAATTTCAGCCATGCCGCGGGCAAGGTGGAGATATTCTTCTTGACTGGACTTCCATCTACCGCCTCGCCCGGTTTTCCGGAAAGCTCAGGTTTTGACAACGAGAGTTCTTTGAAACCTGCTTCTGTCAGTTGAAGCGTCTGAATCGTTAGGTTTGCCGGGTCCTGAAAATCCTCAAGCTCTTGCGTTCCAACCTTAACCTGGCGAACCACCCCGCCGCCAGGCGTCACATAAAATAGCTCATGGATTTTTTCTGTTATCACGATACTTTTCGGATCGGGTACATGGCACCAATGGATGAGAACCTCGTTTGGTTCGTTCTTGATGATGCGTACATAGGAGCTTAGGCACATCGGATCGGGTTGGCACTCGATGAGTTGTTTGAAGGGAAATCGCCCGGCCGGCGTCTCCAGCCAGGGGCAATAGGACGTCTCTCTTGCGAAAACAAGCTTTCTGTTTTCGTCAATGTGAACCACGATGTCCGCATACTTGCCGGTTATCGCAGGCGCGCCAGACGGAATAGCGGGGATTTTCCAACGTTTCTTCCAGGCCAGGATTTGTTCCGGGTTGGTAAAAGGCACGTCCATGTGGATATCAGAAAGCGGTATCTTGTAATCCAGTCTCGTGTAATAGGCGTAGAGATCGGATCCTGCAACTTGGCGTGGGGCATCCGGGTCGGCATTGAATCCGCCGGGAATTTTAAACACCCAATAAAACTCACCGTGTTGACTGACTTTGTCAATGCCTTCGATAGTAAGATTGTCACCTTGATTGCTCCAGGCAAGGGGCGTCCTTTGCGGGTCAGCCAACATGACGACATCTTCCCCTTTTCTGGCAAAGACACCATTCAAGGTAATCGAGTTGCCAGGTTTATTCTTAACAAACGCATAGATTGCCTTATTGTTCTTGTTACATGTGAATTTGATATCATCGCCCTGCTCTGATTTGAACGGTAGACTCGAGCCGTAAACGCCCTCGCCATTAGCCCTGAGAAACCGTCCAAAGTCCCGGAGTCTGTTTTGAAAGACGTCGATGATGGTACCATCAGCTTTCGGGCCGATGTTGAGCAGGAAGTTCCCGCCCCGCGAGAGGACATTGACAAAGACATCCAGTAATTCCTGGGTGCTGGGGTAACGATCATCGCGATCTTCGTACCATGAATTGTATCCGTAGGAACCGCCGATGCCGCGGTTTTCTTCCCATGGATGTGCTCCCCCTTCCCTGCCGTGTTTGCCGTATTCCGTGGTGTAGAAACTGCCGTGCTCGCCCCGGGTCTCTTTGCCCCAGCGGTCATTCCAGACAACCTGGTCTTTATTGGCTGCGTTGTTGGCGAACCAGGCCAAAAACTCCTCACTTCGCCAGTACGAAGAAGGCTTGTCCCATTCGCCGTCCGGCCATACGATGGAGGGTTGGTATTTTTTTACCATATCCTTCATTTGGGGCATAAGGTGCTTTTTTACATATTCATCACTGTTTTTGGGGTACCTGTTGCCGGGCAGGTTGTCACCGTGGTCCCATTCCATCATGGAGATGTACAGGCCGAATTTCATATTTTCATCCCTGACCGCCTGGGCAAGCGGGGCGATCAAATCTTTTTTGGGACCTGTATCAACAGCGTTCCATCCTTTGCTGTCGGGGCTGTCCCACAGACAGAAGCCGTCATGATGCTTGCTGGTGAGAATAACATACCTGGCCCCGGCCTCATTGAACAACTTAGCCCAGCCCTTGGGATCATATTTCTCCGCTTTGAACTTCGAGGCAAACTGCGGATACTTGAAATCTTCGCCATACGTCTTTTTATGATGTTCGATCATTGTTGGGCTGCCGCCGTCTCCCTCCTGAATCAGGCGATAATACCACTCGGCATACCAGCCGTCACACCAGGCCGGCACGGAATAGACGCCCCAGTGAATAAATATGCCGAACTTGGCATCGCGCCACCATTGGGGCACGGGCCTGGAATCCAGTGACTGCCAATTACCTTGCCAGGTTTGCCCCGCCGGTTCATCGCCAAATACCGACATCGAGCATAGTAACAACGCCGTTACAATTACCAAACCAAATACTTTTCCTGCCATGACATCTCCCGTCTTAATAATCTGAGATTTCCCATATATTATCTTTTTCACACCAGCTATATTCACCACTTGCGCTATCGAAAACAGCGATGCTGACAATAAAAGTCTTACGCTTTTATTTCTCTATTTTGAGGCTATAGCCATTTTCGCCGTTTCTAATCCTTTGCCTGTTACTTCAAGTTCGATGTCTCCACCATTTTCGCAAGATTGAACAAGCACCACCAACTTGCCGCTAAATGCTTTCATGGTTGGCAGGTGGAACATTTCCAGCGAGGTTGCATCACCGTTACAAGCTGCTTTGAATCGGCCCGCACCGGAAACCTTAAAATTAAGCTGGTTCGACGCAGTCGGACAAGAAATCCCGTCTTTATCGACCACGCTGACTGTTACAAAACCGAGGTCTTTTCCATCAGCGGCAATTTCTTTTCTGTCAGCCGATAATTCAAGATGATGCGGTTTACCAGCGGTGTGAATTTCTTTCTGGGCGAGGGCCTTGCCATTATCATCAAAGGCCACCACTTTAACTGTTCCCGGTTCGTATTTTACATCCATCCACATCAGGCGATAACGGTTTTGTTTTGTATCGAAATTCTTTTTTTGAATTCCCTGGCTCACTCCATTTACAAATAACTCGGCGCTGTTGTAGTTGGTATAAACGAATACCGGGGTTATTTCTCCCTCGCGGCCCTGCCAGTTCCAGTGCGGCAAAATATGCAGGGTTTCATCTGTTGTATTCCAACGACTGCGGTACAGATAATAACGGTCTTTGGGTAAACCCGCCAAATCACAAATTCCAAAATAAGAACTTCTGGAAGGCCATTCCATGCCGTACGGGGTTGGTTCTCCCAGGTAATCAAATCCTGTCCAGACAAATTCGCCAATCACCCAGTCTTTGTCATCCTGTAAAACAAAATCCTCTTCCGGAAGATTCGACCAACTGCACGATACCATGTCGTACGATGAACATTGAAGGTCATCCCACGTTTTCCAGTCCAGTTTCTCGACAGGAAACTTATAAACTCCGCGTGAGCTTACTGTCGAAGCTGTCTCGGCACCTATCAGCAATCCCTGCGGAAATCTCTCGTAAGCCTCTTCGTATAAATGTACCCGATAATTTAATCCGGGAACATCCAACACTGCGCCAAAACCATTAGCCATGACTGATTCCACCTGGTCCATTCCAACAGTTACCGACCGTGTCGGGTCTTCGCGATGAAAAATATCCTGCAGCCGCCTGGCAAGTTTGGGACCATCAGGTTTACTTTGGTCGGGCACTTCGTTACCCGAACTCCACATTACAATGCAGGGATGATTGCGGGTTGCCCGAACAAAATTCTCCACATCTTTTTGGGCCCATTCATTAAACCAACGATTGTAGCCGTTTTCTACCTTTGGCGTTACCCACTCGTCAAACGCTTCAGCCATAAATAAAATCCCCATTTCGTCACATAATTCCAGTTGCTCGTGCGATGGCATGTTGTGTGAAGAACGGATGGCATTGCAGCCCATGTCTTTCAAAATGGTTATTTGTCGTTTTAATGCCGATTTGTTTACTGCCGCGCCCAGCGGCCCCTGATCGTGGTGCAGACAAACACCCTTAAACTTTATTACTTTGCCATTCAGCACCATTCCTTTATCACGATCGTAAACCACACTTCTGATTCCGAAACGGGTTGCCAGTTCGTCTTTTAGTTCGGTTCCCTGGTATAATTTTGAATGTGCCGTGTAGAGATACGGTGTTTCGGGACCCCATAATTTTGGATATGGAACCCCAATGTTCAGTTCGATCTGGTTTCCAAACATTTTATCTGAACTGCCCATGGCAACAATTTTTCCATCAGCGTCCTTAATCTCGATTACAACTTTTACATTTTCACCGTTAACGGCCGACTTGATGTTAATCTTTGCCATTTCATCCGAAATAAAAGGAGTGGTGACGAAGGTTCCCCACTGCTGAAAATTCACTTCATCCTTTACTATAATTTGCACCTTTCGATAAATTCCGGCACCCGGATACCAGCGTGAAGAAAAAGGCAGGTTTTCCAGCCGAACGGCCAAAAGATTCTCTCCGTCTTTTAAGTAGTCCGTAATATCGAAATAGAAATAATTATAACCAAAGGGCCAGTTGCCCACTTCCTTGCCGTTTATAAAAACATGGGCATCGCTCATGGCCCCGTCAAATACCAAAAGCGTTTTTTTCCCCTTTTTATATTCCCCAAGACTAAAGCTTTTCCGGTACCAGCCAATTCCTATGTGAGGCAACGCTCCGGTTCTTCCAGTTCTTTCCTTGGCTTCTTTTTCAAGATCCTGCGTAACCCTTACTACTTGTTTGTCGATCTCTTTGTCGAAAGGTCCTTTTATCGCCCAGTCGTGAGGAACAGAAACGGTTTCCCAGTCGGCGGTATTAGTTTCGGGCATTTGGGCGCCGGCAATATCTTTGTTAATAAACTGCCAGTTCTTTTCCAAATGAACAACCGTCCGAGCGTTATTTTGGGCAAGACATCCGAGATCTAAAAGGAGGACAAGTGTTATTGAGAGCAGTTTTTTCATCGTTTTTCTTTCGCTTTGACGTTAAAAGGTGGATTTTTTAGTTTTTACGGTTATCACGGGAATATTCTCAATGCCAATGGGTTTCCTTGCTTTGGGTGCACTGCGTCCACTTACCTTCAAGTTGTGCAGCAATTCCTGGAGTTCTTTACGTTTGCGGGATTCCTCGAAGAAAAGGTTTGTGGTTTCGCCTGGATCTTTACTCAAATTAAATAATTGTCCAGTCGCATCGGGTGCCGTTTCAGGCAGAAGGTATTGAGCCATAATGCCCTTTGAGTAGTCGTTACCTCCTGACAACATGTGATCAAGGTATTTCCATTCGCCCTGTCGTATCTGAAACTCCCCTCTAAAACTCTGTGTCAGCAAATAGGGCCTGACAGGATCATCGTCATCCTGAATTCCCAGCATGACAGGCAACATATCAAAACTGTCCGTAGCATCTTCATCCTTCAACTTATACCCGACAACCGAAGCCAGCGTGGCAAAGATATCTGTAGTATTGGTCATTTGCTTTGAAACCTGTCCAGCGGGAATAGCCCTGGGCCAGCGTGCGATAAAGGGAACCCGATGGCCTCCTTCCCAACCGTCACGTTTCATACCTCGCCATCGGCCCGAAGCATTGTGACCATATTCCCTCAACATCCGGTGATAGTGAACTGTTTCGGCGCCGTTGTCGGAGCTGAAAAGAATGAGCGTGTTTTCGTCGATGCCCAGTCGATCCAACTCGTCAAGCAACCGTCCCACCAGTGCATCCAGTTCCCAGACGAAATCTCCCCTGGGGCCTCCTTCGGTCTTGCCCCAAAACTCTCTTGCCGGCAACACCGGAGCATGGGCAATCTGTGTTGACAAGACCGCAAAGAATGGCTTGTCCGGGTGGCGGTCAAGGTGATCGGCAATGAATTTCATGGTTTTGGCGTAGAAAATTTTATCGGCGTTTTCAAAATCGTATCCCACTGACATGAATCCCTCGTCATTATCCCACAGCCATCCATCCAGGTTGGGCAGGTTACTGCGTTGATGCACCACGGTAGCCGGCGTCTTGACCATGCCATTTTCGATGTACACATAAAGAGGGTCGGTGTTGGGACAGTTAGGCGTGACGAATGACTCATCGAATCCCCTGTTGTTGGGACCGTCTATCAGAGGTGTGCTCTTTTCGTAGTTGATTAGCTTGGCATTGGCAAAACCACCGCCGAGGCGATTGCCATCATTATCGTACCAGGTTAGCCCCACATGCCACTTACCGAACACACCTGTGCGATATCCTTTGGATCGAAGCATATCACCGATGGTTAGTGTACCTGGTTTAAGATAGCTGGGACCACCCGGGCCTTCAAAGGCTCCACCGCCCCGCCCCGTCGATCGGTATATCTGTTGGCCGGAATAAAGCCCATAACGAGAAGGCGAACAGATAGTAGAGGGGCTGTGCGCATCTGTGAACATAATACCTTCTCTTGCCATTTGATCTATGCGGGGCGTTTTGTAGGCTGCCTTTGGATTGTAAATGGAAATATCTCCATAGCCGAGATCGTCGGTATAGACAACTACGATATTGGGCAGTTCGGCGGCGATAGACCGCTTTGCCGCACCTGGCAAAATTTCGCTTTGGCTTTGGCGCCCTGCGAAATGGCAGCCCGGTAAAGCCGCCACAGTCACTGACATGCCGACTGTCTTCAAAAAATTTCGTCTGCTGAATTCATGCTTCATCAGTCAACCTTTCTGATTCGGCGTTGGCGGACTATTTCTTCTTGCCTGGCATTTTCCGTTTACATGTTTACATAATATAATTCAGTTCTTTCGATGCCGATAATTTTTTCCAAATACCTTGAACCGCCAGGGTTTTAGTTTTTCGGCAGGTTTTACGATGTTGCCGTTTTGTTTTTGTATTTAGCTGCTTATTTGGTTCCTGGAACCTTTAATTAACTCGTCTGTTCATCTTCATCTTCGTCTTTCTGTTTTTATTTGGCGACAATTGTCAGTTCCAAAAGCTCAACACTGAATGGAGTCATCTTGATTTTTAGTGTATCCTTGCCCGCTGTTGCCTCGGCAAAACCATAAACTCTGCGGCTGATTTCCCAACTTGCGATCTTTTTCATATCCCAATCGATAACGTCGGTCAGCGATAATTCGTAATCGACGGTTTTCTCCGACGGATTTCGCAGAGATACGATCGCCTTATAGGGCTGATCTTTCTGTATGCCGCGATAGTCAAAGGACGCATGACCATAGACCTCGTATTTATATGGATTGCCGCCAATCCAATGAGTGTCACGTAGGGTTTCGGCATTGGCATGAGCCCATTTGACAGCATCTGCTAAGATATTCCATTTCCGTTTTGTCATCACCTTCTGGCTTATGTAGAGCTCTTGCAGTTGTGTGCCTGAAGCAAAGAATGAATACGCCTGATCGGCAAAACTCTTATCCGTCTTGTCAACACTGGTTCTGCCAAGCCCATACTGCGAATAGACCATGCCGCAAAGCATCAGCGAGTTTATCGGGAACAAAGGACTCTGCTTTATGATATTGTTATAGGTATTGCCATCGCGATAGTTCATCAAGCGATGGGTCATCGGACCTTTATCACCCCATGTAAATGCGTCACTTCCGCCGCGCCAGATCGAATCACCATGCAGCAAAAAGAATGGCGAACCCCATGTTCCGGTAGTGAGGTTGATATAGAGGTCGGGTTTGATCTGACGAAGCTCGGCCATGAGACGACAGGCCGCTTCCATGTCTGCACTTGGGCCGCCGCCGACACCGTCAAATTTGAAACTGTTGACTTTGTACTTCTTGATCATCTCGGTGCACTTGTCATGGAAGAGCTTATAGTATTTCTCACCTGAAAGTGAAAGTCCGCTGCTGTTCATTTCGAAACCATCCCTTTTCGCGGACTTTAATCGTGCTGTTTTTGTACCACCGTAACCGCCGAACGGTGAGAACCATGTGCCTATACTCGTGTCCATCTTTTCAGCTAACTTTGTCTGAGGCGCAAAACCTTTTGGAAAACGATCGGGGTGAAAGGACCAGAGGTTATCATAATCGTCCCAGCCGTCATCGAAAACAAAGCAGTCCAGCTTGATATTGTAAGGTTTGATGAAATCACGCTCCCATGCCTTCATGACATCCAGGCACTGATCCGAGTCCATAACAAAAGTACCATCAATACCCTGTTCACTAATGTCATACCAGCTGTTGTAATGCAAAAACGGTTTATACTTGCGTGCCCTGGATGCTTCGACATACTCAAGCACTCCACGACGCAGGCTGGACGAAACGGCATGACCGATAACCGAAGAGTATTTCAAACTTTCGCCGGCTTCAAGCTTCCTGTTGCATTCAGCGAATTGCATGAGAAGTTCTACCTTGCTACCCATTCTTTCGATGGTGCGTGCGGTTGGATACTCCATGCCGGCAAACCAGTTGCCGCTAACCAAAGGCGAACCGGGCACGGTTCCGGCGGCGGAGAATTCCAGTGGCAGCGCCAAAGCGACAAACTTCTTGACGGTTACCGGTTTAGTTGCCTTTAACGTATAGAAATGGCGGATGAAATTGGCCTCGGCTTTGCTTGTTACTGAACAGAGAAGCCCGCTGTTTTTATGTTTAAAGACAGGTTTGTTTTTATTGCCGCCTGCCGGGACAAAATCAACAGAGCTTATTAATCCGTCGTTTTCTGTTGCGACTAACCAGAGAGGGCTGGAGATCGCCAGCTTCTGACCCGTATCCGGTCTTTGCACATGATCCAGTGTTCGCCCAGAATCGTTATAAAGAGCGGTTATATTGTTTTGCTTTGCCAACAAAAGACTATTAGATGCAATCGCTAGTACCATGATTATACATACAAGAATATTTTTCATCTGACATTTCCCATATAACATTGCATATCTTGGCTCAGCTACGCCGCTGAGCCTCTTTTTCAAATACCTTGAACTATCACAATGTCAGTTTTTCGATAAGTTTCACGATATAGCCGTTTTAGTTACTATAATATTTGACCACGTTTTCTATTACGTCCTGGCAGGCTTTGCAGTAAGGCAGTCCGCCGGCGCCCATGACGCAATGCAGGCAGGATCGGTACATGCCGGTTTGAGTGTAGCCGGCCCCTTCGAACAGGCCGACCATATTGTTGTATTTTTCTTCGCCCGGCGTAGGCAGGGGAATACCCGGTGTCAACAAATGGGCCCATTTGACACTTTTGGGATTCAGATAAGCGGTTATATTCGGCTCAAGCGGTTCCACACCGCGAGTATAATAGATGTCGAAGTATGGTTCAGCAATATACTCATCCGCCAGGCCGGCAAAGCCATGCCCGAATTCGTGAGTGAAGATCTCCTCACTGCGTTTGTTATCTGAGGTAAACAGGGTGTAACTGTTATAGAAGCCGCTGCCGCCGTACCTTGACGTATTGGCAAGTACGATTAAGTGGTCGTAAGGAACCTTGCCGGCGATATCTCGCATGGTTTTATTGTCAAAAACCGTAATGTATGCGCCCGAGCCAAATGTGTCGTAGGAAGCATCCAACACCGTATTTTTATAAACTCGTTCACTTGGGAAATCCACATCGCTTTGAGCCGAAGCGCGGAACACCCCGGAGATATTGAACTTCTGTTTCATCGCGGCAAAAGGCTCAATCGTAAAAAGATAGTCCACAAATCGTTGTGAATCCTTCTTGAATTTGTCGAACTCCTCGCCTGAATAGCCTTCCGCCACAAAGACCAGGTCAACGAAATCATGGGCCTGACCGTTCTTCACAATGGTGAAAGAGTTATCCATCGGAGAAGCCGGCTCTTTCTTAATACTCCTGTCATTGGGATCGATGATTTGGGTAAAAACAGGATACAACACATGGTGTTTGTCACGGCGTTCGATTGTGAACAGAACCTGCCGTTTAGGGCAGGGGACCAGCGCGCTTTGATGATAGGTTTGGTTACGTCCTTTTTTAGCCGCATCTGTACCTTTGTATTCGAATACAATATCCAGATAGTGCTGGCTGTAGATGAGCTTATTGGAGGCTATGTCAACAACCTTTATCGTGTATCTGCCGTTTTCCGTCGGAGCCAGCAACTTCTTTGGGTTTCCAGCCCAAATGTCGTTGATATAGATCTGATCGATGGCGATCTCATCATCAGTCGCATTGGCCGTATGAAAATAGTCAATACGCATGGTCGCATCTTCGAAGTAGTCCTGAAAATCAATGCTTTGTGCCGAAGCAAAAGGGGCAAGTAGAATGACAAGAATAAGAACACTGTAAGTTTTCACTTGTAAATCTCCTATATAAAGCGGTTTTAATCTTACTTACTGAACTTTCGCAAAATTAGGGTATATCCGCAAACTGATCTTCCGTTAGATCGTGCAGCAAAACATCCCTGAACGCCTCGAATTGCCCGTGCGAACTTCCCGTCTCTGTTTCCTGCAGAGATGTCTCTTTAATAATATCACGCATCATTTGCGATTTATAAGCCATTTTCCCCGCCAGTTCCCGCGCTATTATAATCTTCTCCGGCTCCTGACTCAGGTTCTTACCGATAGCTTTCGTTTCAATATACCCGATATTCTTATTGGTAAGCATTATTTATTTCTTTTAGATATGATTCAAATCCCATAGGCCAACTCCATTTTTCACCATTCGCATCCATCCGCGTTCATTGCCGGTTCCTGTTCTTTTTCTTCTTTCCTCTTCTTCTTTCCTCTTCCTCCCCCTAGTGCCTCGTGTCTTTCAGCCATTTATTCTAAACAAAACTCTATTATCAAATGTGAGGAGGGAAACTGCCCTGGGATAATTTTAACGATCAACTTTAGTTCTTTACGTTTATATTCCGGCAAATGTGCTAAATATTTCTTCATATCCGCCCATTATGGTCTCATAAACACAAAAAGCAACCCCAAAAAAGGCCAGCAAGAGCATTTTAATCCCACGCCGGCCAGAGTGCAATGTTACGCATAATTCTATAAAGAGACTGCATTATACCACATCCCCCCACCCCTGTCAATCGCAACTCGATTTCTTCCCCCTCATTTACCCATTTACTCTGTCATTCCTGCGAATAGGCTGTGTCGCAATTACATATAAAGGTTCCTCATAAGAATCGGTGCATGGATATTGTAAAAAGTCATTAGATTTTTTCATGGGGGCTTTGCCGGCAACCCCCCAGGATTTTGCGATTTAATGTCAATCCCGGAGTTTGGCTTTTGGGATTTGCTAATGGTGCAATCTCAAGAGCCACCGGCATATATACCCCGGGATTGACACCAATGCGATAAATCCATGTGGTCGCTTTCGGATATTGAAATGAATAAGGTATTTCCTTGCAGGCCAATAGGATACAGCAGTTTTTGGCTTAAAATCCTGCACAGATTCTTGTGAGGAACCATGAAACGAAACTTGAAAGTCGATAGCTTCTTATTACGAGGCCTTGATGGCGTCAAAGCTGAGACATCTACAAGAGAAAATGGTGGGGGGAGATTTTGTTGACATTTTGGGTGGGCTGTGGTAGAGAAGTGTGATGCGTATGTCGTATTGCGTATTGCGGGGGAGGAAAGGTGAAAGGCAATGGGTACGAGGCACTATGCACTAGGGGGAGGAACGAGAAAAGAAAAAGGCGGAAGGAAAAGAATAGGAACGGGTAATGAACGCTAAAGGGCGCGAATGGTAGAAGAGAATTTTGCGGGTCAGATCGAAAAGAAAGAGAGGAATCTTATGGGCATTGACAATAGTACGATACTTACGCGGCGTCGGTTTCTGGCACGGGGGGTGATGGCGGCAGGCGCGGCGGCGCTGCCTTATTATGTTCCGGCCTCGGCTCTGGCGCGTGGCGCAACGGTTGCGCCCAGTGAACGCATCGTGATGGGTGGAATTGGAATCGGCGGGCGCGGTTCTCATGATTTGGATTGGATTTTGCACGAGCCGGATGTGCAATGGGTCGCTGTCTGTGATGTCCAAAAGAACCGGCGTCAAGCAGCCAAGAACATGGTAGACAGTAAATATGGCAATAAAGATTGTGCCATGTATAGCGATATTCGAGAGTTTCTGGCAGAGCGCACGGATGTGGACGCTGTGTTGATTGCCACCGGCGACCGGTGGCACGCGCCGGCTTCGGTCATGGCTATGCGGGCTGGCAAGGATGTGTATTGTGAGAAGCCAGCCTGCCTGACGATGGCGCAGGGACAGATGGTTGTGGAGACCGCACGGCGGTATGGCCGGATCTATCAAACCGGCGCCCAGCGGCTCAGCGAGTCAAATCATGTGTTTGCGATAGAAATGGCTCGATCCGGGCGTTTGGGCGAGATTCATACGGTTTACGCCGATATTCGTTGGCGCGATGGGTACCGCCATGACTGGCTGCCAGCGGAACCGGAACCGGCCAAGGATGAACTGGACTGGGATATCTGGCTGGGTCCATGTCCGTGGCGGCCTTACAACAGCAGTTATGTGAATGGAGGATGGTATAACTTTTATGATTTTGCGACGAATGTGGCGATGTGGGGGGCGCATACCGTGGCGCAAGCCCTGGCCGGACTAGACATGGCGGAAGTTCATAGCATCGAGTTGGAACATGCTGGTCCGGAAGAGACCATGGTGACGCGCCTGTCCAACGGGGTGAAGCTGGTTCTGTTTCGAGTCGGCGGCTCTGTATGGGAACCGTGCAAGTACTGGCATGGCTCTTGTGGTGAGCGATTCGATGGTCCAGACGGATGGGTCGCGGCCGCTGACGGTTATTCCCACCCTGATGTGTCATCGCCGGGGATGTTGCACGAATACAATAAAGTGCTGGCCCAATACACGGCCCGGACACAACGGCAGATGAACCATGTGCGTGATTTCCTCGACTGTATCCGGTCACGCCGCACTACGGTGGCGAACCCTGAAGTCATGGCTCAGTCCATGAATATCTGCCTGGCTGCAGACATCTGCGAGCAATTGAAGCGGAACCTGACATTTGATCTGCGCAAAGCTGAGTTTGTCGGCGATCCCGAAGCCAACCGGATGCGGTCTCGCGCGATGCGCGGACCGTTTACGATCTAATTCGATGTTTTGGTTTTACATCTTTTTGGCATTTTGACACAGACTTTCAGAAAGTGAAGGCTATTTCTTTTGCCTTATCAATGGCCTCGCGTTGCTTTACGGATGCGACTTCCGGGCCGCCTTGGAGGGTTGGTTCAATAACCACAGATCGTACATTCTCAAAACCTATGAAGCCGAATATCAATTCGATATACTTTTTTTGTAAGTCAAACATCTCGCTTTTGCCGCCAAGAGGGTATTCACCGCCTCGGGCGTACACCGCCAACAGGGGTTTACCAACCACAAGACCTTTGTAGCCTTCTTTCTGGCTATAGCTGAAGGTATAGCCAGGCTGCACGAGAAGGTCGATGTACTGCTTGAGCCGGTACGGAATGCTGAAATTCCACATTGGAACAGCAAGGACGTATCTGTCGGCAGAGATAAACTGTTCAATCACTTCCTTGACATTTTTCCATGCCTGCTGTTCTTTTTTCGAGTGTGACTGTCCGTGCAAGATTGTATATTTGGCCTGGACTGCCAGTCCGTCAAAATGAGGAATCGGGTTATTGAACACATTCAAAGTTATAATCTTGTCATTCGGATGATTTTGTCTGTACGTTTCTATGAAAGCATCCGCTACAGTAATGCAATACGATCGATCAACTATGGGAGAAGCCTGAATATATAGAAGACTGTTCACTGTGCGCCTCTTTCCGCCACGGGCGGGGTAAAGACTCGTTGGGCCAATTCCTTATCAAGCATAAACAATGCCTGGGGGCTGCCTTTGATAAGTTTTAGCTGGCCTAATACGGTTTTGACACTATCTTCTTCCTCCACCTGTTCGCTAACAAACCATTGCAGGAAGATTTCTGAGGCATTATCCCTTTCATCGCGAGCCAGATAGACCAAGTCATTGATTAAGCCGGTAACTTTTTGTTCATGCGTCATGGCAGCTTCGAACGCTTCAAGTGGCGAATCCCAATCACCGGGCGGCGCCTCGATTGGCTGTAATATCACTCTGCCGCCACGTTCGATAGTGTAATCATAGATTTTCAGGGCATGAAACTCTTCCTCCTGCACCTGAACTCGCATCCAATTGGCGAAACCTGGCAGATCGATCGAGGCAAAATATGCCGCCATCGACAAATACAGGTAAGACGAATAATATTCTGCGTTAATCTGCCCGTTCATCGCTTTTTCCATTTTTTTACCTATCATGATGGTTATCCTTTCCACAGTCCATAGATGTCGCGGTGCTCTCCGACGATAACGGAAGCCTCGACATCGAATAGGGGTTACTAAACTTTTACAATCTTATTTCATTACGGTTTTTGCTGTAATTTCATTGACACCCGTTCGGCCCTTTTCAAAGTTGGTAATATTAGCGAGCGTGGTTTCAGTAATATTTTCGAGTGCGTTTTGAGTGAAAAACGCCTGATGGCCGGTGATTATGACATTTGGAAACGTAAGCAGACGAGCTAAAATATCATCCTGTATAATCTGATTAGACAAATCTTCGAAAAACAGGTCAGCCTCTTCTTCATAAACATCTATGCCCAGATAGCCTATTTTGCCGGATTTTAGTTCTTTAATCACTGCCTTTGCATCAACCAGCGCGCCGCGGCTGGTATTGATCAGCATCACACCTGTTTTCATCAGCCCTATTACCTCGGCGTTTATCAAGTGGCGGGTTTGAGGTATTAGTGGGCAATGCAACGTGATTATGTCGGATTTCGAACATAATTCGTCAAAGGAGACGTACTTGACCCCGAACGATTCGCACTCGGAATCAGGTGAAGGATCAGAAGCCATTAAGACACAACCAAATCCATTTAAGATTTTGGCAATAACTCTTCCGATCCTTCCAGTACCGACTATCCCTACTTTGCAATCGTGTAACTCGAAACCCATCAGACCTTCAAGCGAAAAATTGCCCTCTCGCACACGGGAATGAGCCCGGCATAATTTTCTATTTAAGGACATTATAAGCGCAATAGTATGCTCCGCGACCGCATACGGCGAATACTCCGGTACTCGCACAACAGTCAGCCCCAATTCGTCAGCCGCGACAAGGTCCACATTGTTAAATCCCGCGGCCCGCAGAGCTATTAAGCGTGTCTTATTTTTGGACAGTTCTACCAGGACTTTTCTGCTCAATTGATCATTAACAAAAACACAAACCGCATGAAAACCAGCGGCCAGGGAGACATTTTGTTCGGTTAATCGCTCTTCAAAAAAAACGAGTTCGTGTCTGTAAGAGCTATTGCATTTTTCCAAAAACACCCTGTCGAAGGTCTTGGCGCTAAAGACAGCAACTTTCATAACATCCCATCCTATCGTCGTGTACCCAATTTGTTGCTCAATAACTTCCGCGTAATGAAGTTTTGGGGATATTGGGTACACCTGGGCTATTCTTCAATTAGGATCGCATCGGAAGGACATTCGTCTGCCGCATTCCTGCAAATTTGATATTGTTAAGGACCACAACTGCTACAAAGTTCCTGATCAACACGTACTTTCACTTTATTTCCCTTTCCGTTTTCAAGTGACTATTTTGTTTGGATTTTTATTATCTTTGCTTTGGTTTCTTCCCTTTTTGGCATTTCTATTGTTAAGACACCATTCTCGCTGGTAGCGGAAGCCTTGCCACCATCTACATACTCAGGCAGATCTATTATTCTGTGGAAATCGCCGCGGTTTGTCTCGTTATACCAGCATTGTTCATTCTTTGCCGCTTCTTTACATGGTATTCTTTTGCCACGAACCAAAAGCCGATTATCTTCAATGGAGATATCGACCTTATCCAAGGCTACCCCGGGTATGTCTATCCGCACTAACACAGACTTCTCTGTGATATGGATATCCACGGGCGGATGCCAGAACCCTTCGCCTGATGCTGAAGACAGCGGTCTTCCAAAAAACCTTCTAATCATTCTTTCCATTTCGTCCTCGACTAAATCGGCGGGGCGTTTTGACAGTACATCAGCCATTGTAAATATCTCCTTTCTGAACATTCTTTCGGACTTTGACTCACAATACAACTATACTCTCAGACGATTCAACGTAATGGCATAGCGTTATCCCACAACAAATGCACTGTTGAGAACACCCGAGTGATTTTTCTCGTGACTGGGTGCATCCGGATCATTATGCCAAACTCCATCAACAATAAATTTATATTGATGCTGACCGGGGGGTAGTTTCATTTTCACCCGAAACGAACCATCCTTAGCTTTTAACATTCGCCTTTCTCCCGGTTGCCATTGGTTGAAATCTCCCGCCAAATATACTTCTTTGGCCTCCGGTCTCAGTTCACAGATAAACGTTACAATCCCATCCATCTTTGTTTGAAGCAACATATTTTGCAGTATTCCCTGCCACCTGTCTATGGAACAAAGTAGTTTTATTTCGTTGTGCTCGTACTTCCAAGGTTATCATCACTTTTCATCCAATTATGAGCAGGTTCTCATCGCTAAAAAAAAGAAGACTGGAGCCGCGGGGCTAAATTGCCGCCCCAATGGATCTCCGACTTCTTTTTATTTTGTGATTGTGGTAAGCGTATCCCATTAAAAACTCCGAGTTTTCCAGGTTCCAGCCTTTTTCTCTTTTTAACCGGTGATCTCACCGGTGATTATATTGCGACCAGGCGTTGCTCAACTATTTCCCGTAGTTTGGTAATTGCCTTTTTCTGTATCTGTCGAACTCTTTCCTTAGAGAGATCAAGCTGCTCGCCAACCTGTTTTAATGTGAGAGGTTCGGGATTTTTTTTGCTTATGGGGAAACGATTTCTCAGCACGGATAGTTCTATTTCCGACAGATCCGCCAGGTTGTTGCGCATTATATTACGCACTTCCTGTACCTGGTCGTCGTAACGTTCCTGCCGCATTCGATCAGTATGATCGCTTTTTTCGAATACCAGTTCAAACTGGACGGGGAAGAGATTTCGATAGCGGCAACTATGTTTGGCTGCCCGGGAAAAACTTTTGAAAATCGCATTGCAGGCGTACGTACTAAACTTGCAGCCACGAGAGCAGTTAAACAGGTTAATGGTCCGCAGAAGAGCCATGTTACCCTCGCTGATGAGATCGGCCATTTCCACCCCATAGTAGCTAACGCGTTTGGCCATGGCCAGAACAAGTCCCAAATTACTGCCGGCGATTTTGCTGCGAGCATCAAGTTGTTTCTGATTCAAGTCCAACAATTCCAATATATCTTTTTTGGTCCATCTTGCGACTTTTAATAGTCTCCGGCGGATCTGGTCCATTTTATATCTGGCGTAATTCAAATGCAGAAACAAGATTTCTTCCTCCTGGGGCGTGAGAGTAGTACCAGGCAAAACATCGATATTCTGCCGCATAATTTCCGCCATAACTACAGGACGGCGAAATCGCTCATCATGGACATAAGCCACCGGTGTTGCCAGTATTTCCTGTAAGTTATGTTTTTGCTTACCAGTAAGTTTTAAACGAGCAATTCTCGCCGCATGTTTTTGACCGCTGGATTCAGAGGTGTTTTTTGGCACAACATATCTCCTGTATAAAAATGCCCTATATTCTCTAATTCATTTATGAGCAACGCCTTGATTATGTTTTTATTGTTGGCCCTGGCTCTGCCGACTTCATAAGACCAAAACCATCTCGGTTTTTGTGGCAAAATCTTCGGGGATTTATCCGTACTCTCATCCGCTATCGTTTTTTCCAAAACAAGTGCCGCGGCTTTGCTTACAGCAGCCATTTCCAGTTGGTCGGTCCGCAACGCCAACTGGCTCAACTTCTCGAACCAATCACTCAAGTCTGCTATGGTTTCTCGGTCGAAGCTCATGGCATAAACCAGCACTTCGCAGAGACGGTCAACTTTTTCAATGATCCCGGTCCTCATCGTCAGACCTTTCTTTCCTTGTCTATTTTCCTGGTCGCCACAAGGCAAAATACGGCCCACCTGTGTCAGGTGGGCCAAATCGCCGAAACAACTCTCTCTCCCTCCGGGCTTCGGCTACCTTTTTAAGTTCAAGTCTATCGCTATCGACCCGCTATCTATAGTACGCAGTCACTACCAATAAAGTAAATCGTGGGAATCTCCATTTAAGACTGTGAAATTCTGGAATTGCCTATCAATAAAATCGTGGGGGGAACTGTGTGTTCGGAGTTTAGAATCAGTGCGATTCCGCACTTTTTCTTGTGTATTTGTTGTTTATACGCGAAGTTATTACTACAGCGCCACATAGTTCACAAATCAGGTGGCGTACACATCTTTAATCGTTTGACATTTATAGCTTTGCCCTGCAATCGTTTCAAGGTTGTTCGTGTGTGGTATTTGCGGGCCTCGCGATTGTGGTTTTGCTGATAGATGATTACTCCTGCGGCTCTCTGATAAAGTATTTTGCGAGCTGCAGAAGGCAGGGATTGGGCGGTAAGCCACGTTGATGTGGCCAGCCGAACTTGTTCTACTGTCAAATACAGACTCTCCGAAGTTTTTTTCTCTGAGGCTATGCTGCACTCTGGCACAGAACAACTGACTGAGTTGGCTGATATAGAAATGGCGATGAATCCCCTGCCACGAACGCGTCTCAAAATGATCCATTCCAAGTTCCCGCTTGCCGATCTCGAAACAGCGCTCAACGGGCCAACGTGAGAAAGCGATCCACAACAGTTTTGACAAGGTGCTTTCGCCAGAACCGATGGTCATATTCGACAAGAAGTACTTTACCTCATCGGTGTTCAACACATTGCGTGCCACGATCAATGTATGTTCTCGACCCGGCAGACCCTTCTCGCCATGTTTGCGATAAAATGTTGCTGCCTTAACTTCCCACACAACAGGTCCTTTTTCGCCATCTTTAATCTTGAACTTCTTCCACCCCTGTTGATAAAACGTAGGCGAATGAACCGCGAGATTGCATACTTCACAGGGATGGTCGCTCTGACGTGAAATACGAGGAAAATGCCTTTTGCGGCCCCTTTGACGCAATTCTGATGGAGTGGACTTCTGTAAGATATTCGGTTGATTTGTCCAGCCAGTAAAATCAGAAGGAATCTCCACAACATAATTCTGGCCCAATTGTTCCAAGCCGTCCATAAAATCCCGGTCCCTTCCGTAGAACTCATCGGCGGTCAATGCCAAAAAGCGGATACCATTGTTTAATGCGCCAGCTACCTGGCCCAAAGCGATGTTCACCTTTTTGCGATAAACGACTTCATCAGGAACACCAGTAGCCTTGCGGAACACCGGGTTGTCAGCCCATTCTTGCGGCAGATACAAATCGCTATCGAGCAGACATTGAAAATCACCTACGGCATACGCCAGATGCACCCCGACAACACAATTGTCGATCTTGCCGGTGTTACCACACCATTGGCGTTTGACTCCACAAGTATGCTTGCCCTTTTTCGGATTGCCACTCTCGTCAATAATGCCAATCGCATGGGGATGACTGTGATCCCGAGCTACCTTCCACTGTGTTTTGTCACGCAAACGCTCATGGTCCCAGAGAACATCGGACAAGAACCGCTGTAACGTACGCGGTGGTATGCCAGCAGCCAATGCGATAGGCTCCACGCTCTTGCGAGGAAGATCAGACAACTGACCAGCAACGTAAGTCCGTAAATGATCTCGCGGCTCACGACGAGCAAAACAATCATCAAATTCAGCGATAAATCTACCCAATCTGCGGCCCATCTTTTTTACAACTTTAGCATCCATGCCATAACTCCTTATAAACACCTTGTTTATAAGAGGTTATCGGCCACATCGAACTATATTCTTGAGCTAAAATGGCGCTGTAGTATTAGAACATGGCCTTTTTTACGGACACTTATTTTTCCAAAGAGGTCAGCCCTTCGCGGATGGCGTATTTGGTCAGTTCCGCCACACTGAAGATTCCCAACTTCTCCATGATATTTCGTCGATGCGTTTCGATGGTGCTGATGCTTACATGCAGGATTGCGGCGGTTTGTTTGATACTTTTACCCTCAGCCAGAAGTTGAAGCACTTCCCGCTCTCGGGCGGTTAATTCCGTGAATGCCCCTGTCTTGGCTTGGAATGGTTTGCGCACATAATTCTCAACCACCACGCTGGCCAGTGACGGCGGAAGGTAGATTCCGTCCTTGATGACGGTACGGATGGCATGGATGACTTCTTTGCCAGGCTTGTCTTTAGACAGGTAGCCGGAGGCCCCGGCCTTGAGCATTTCGGCCACAAACTCACGGTCGGTATGCATCGATAGTGCAATAATTTTTATTTTTGAGTTTTCGGATGTAATCTGGCGTGTCGCTTCGATACCGTTCAGTTCCAGCATACCGACATCCATAACAATCACATCGGGCAGCAATTCTTTAGCCAATTCCACGGTCCTGCGTCCATTCTCCGCCTGGGCAATCACTTCCATATCCGATTCCCGCTCGATCAAGCTGCACAAACCGTCACGGACAACCTTATGGTCATCAGCCAGGATAATTCTTATCGCCATGGTTTTCGCTCCTTATTCCACCACTGGATTGAGTGGTACCGTCACAATTGTCTGAGTTCCACGCCCTGGACCGGATTGGATCTCCATGTTTCCCTTGAGGTAATTCAATCGTTCACGGATACTAAACAGACCAAAACCACCTCTGTCTGGATCAGACTCGATTTCGGAGTAGTCAAATCCGATGCCATCGTCTTCCACGCAAATTTGGATATTGTTGTCCACTTTACTCAAAGATACCTTGGCCTTGCGAGCTGCCGCGTGCTTGGCGACATTATGCAACAGTTCCCGGACTATTCGGTAAAGCAGGATATTGACCTCATCAGCCATTGGCTTGGGCAGTTCATCGTCTTTGAAATCACATCGAATGTTATATTGTTCGTCCATCTGTTCGGCCAGCCACTTTATCGCCGACCCGAAGCCTAAAGTGTACAATCTGGGCGGACTCAGTTCAAAGGTTAAACTTCGAGTATATTGAATCGCTTGCTGGATCAACTCACGGGCCGGACTGATGGCTTGACTAAGATCACCAGTGGAGGCCGATCCTTCCAAGTACTCCAGTTTCATATTCGCGGCAGTCAATAGTTGGCCAACCTGATCGTGTAGTTCTTCGGCGATGCTCCGCCGCTGTCGCTCCTCCGCCAAGGTCAATTCCGATGCCATCAACCGTAATTGCTTTTGATACTTGAGAAGCTCTTCTTCCGCCTTCTTCCTCTTGGTGATGTCCTGTACTGTACCCATCATTCGAGTGGGATTCCCCTCGGCAGCATAAACCACCTCGGCCCGTTCGTGCACGACCCGCTCGACGCCATCAGGATGAACAACCAGGTGGTCTATACTGTATGGTTTATGTTCATATAAAGCTGCATTGACAGAGTTTTTCACGAATTCCCGGTCATCCGGGTGTATGCAGGTCAAAAAAGCCTCGTATGTCGCCCCAAATTCCTGAGGATTTAATCCGAAAATGCGATATATTTCATCTGACCACCACAGAGTGTTTTTGACAATATCCCAGTCCCAGTTGCCCAGATGGGCCATACGTTGCGCCTCGGCAAGCCGAGCCTCACTTCGCTGCAATGCCTTTACATTCTTTGACAACTCCGATGTTCGTTCCTGCACTCGTTGTTCCAACTCATCCCGCACCTTTTGCAGGGCGTCATGTGCTCGCCTGCGTTGAATACCCAATGCGTAGAACTCCGCCAATCGGCTGATCGCATCAAGATCACGCTGAGTATAATCCTTTTTCTTGTTGGCCAGAGATATTTGACCCACCAATTCATCACCCAGCAACACCGGCACCGACAGAAAACGTTGAATTGCTATATGACCATCAGGTAATCCTTTGGATGCCTGGTGTGTTTCCGGTGAATTTGTGAAAAAAGCTTCTCGGGTATTGAGTGAGTGACCCCAAAGCCCGGAGTATAGTCCGTCAGATCCTCGTGGAAACACTATCTTTTTTCCATGATGTGAAACCCGGCACTGGTTTTTCAGCATCTCAGTCAGGGTATGTACCACACTATCACCTGTCTCAGGAATAATCGAGGAAACATAACCATACCTGCTGTTTGTTAAAGATCGAGCCTGATCCAAAACAGTATTGGCGATGTTCTCAATGGAGGAAGCAGGAGAAATCAATGGTTCGTACAACTTCGACAGGGCTTCATTGACGCCAATTTCCCATTTGAGTTCTTCCTCCACTTGCTTACGTTCGGCGATTTCCCGGTCGAACTCATCCCGGGATGCGGTAACCGCCTTTAAGTTTGTCGTCATCTGGTCAAAAGACCGGGACAGGGCACCCACCTCATTTTTGGCATCAATCCCAGTCTTGTAATCCAAATTGCCGCGACCTATTATTTCCACTCCCTTATGCAATGCCCTGATAGGGCCGGAGATGCTCTTGGCAATAAAGTTAGCTATGAAAACTGCCAGTACTAAAACCACCAATTCCAGAAAAAACACCCGATTCCTTAAATGTTTAACCGGAGCAAAGGCTTCGGCTGTGTCGATCTTGGCTACCAAGCCACAGTCCAAAGAAGGAAGATAACGCCATGCTGCTATTATTTCCCTGCCCCGATAATCTATGGATATTCCCGAGCCGCTTCTGCCCTGCACGGCCTCCTGGATGGGACGGGCGTCTAAATCGCCAAATCTTACCTTTCTCTTCAAAGCCGCGTTCTTGTCATAACGCAGTGGATTTAAAAACAACGCGTAATCGCCCGTTTTCTTACCCAAAAGCGTCTCACCCGTTTCGCCCAGACCGGTGGTATCCTGCACAAAAGCATAAATTGGCTCCATATCAATCTCAAAGGCTATAACCCCGAAAAACTCGCCGTTAAGATCATGGAGCGGAGCAGAGATGATCATCTCAAAACCTTCATGCCTTATTTTGTTGGTGAACACATCGGTAAGATATAATCCCTTTTTTCCTTCTTCGAATGCCAAACCCCCTGGCCCCGACAAGGTACTGTCCAACTCAATGGCAAGCTTCTCATCAGAAACATATACGATTTTGCCTGCCTGATCTGTCAACATCACATTTAAATATCTGTAAACACTTTGAAGAGTTTTAAATTGACTGTCGAGTTCGCTTTTAGCCCGGAGGTACTCAGGATGATTTCTATCCTGAGCATATTTTGCAACTATGGGAAGATTTCTTCTAATATTGAAAGAATCGCAGGCTGTGGTGATATTGCCACGGCGTTCATGAAAAAAAGCCTCGATCTTATCCACTTTGAGATCGGCCACAACCTCCAACTCTGCCAACTGGGGTTGCTGCAGAGCCGTTTTGGCCCGGAAAAAGCTCCAGAACCCAATAAGAACCATTGGTATAATGGTAATCAGTAGAAAAAAGACCGTAAGTTGCGTTCTGATTTTCATAAATTAACCCCGAAATTATCTTCCGACAAAATGCTCCTTAACCCCCTTTATTGCTGGACCGACCATTCTATGCAGCCATTTCTACACCTCTGAGACAACTTAAAATGTGACAAAAAGACGCAAACATGTCAAATCTCCTCGAATTGTACACCCCAAACCAAGTTTTCGCCAACAATAAATGGGGATTTTACCCAGGTTCCGAGAAAAAATCAACTAGTTAGGCTGACTTGGGCTAAAGAAATCAAGTATTGAGTGTTTGTTGCAGACAGGCAAATTGCCGCATCGAAAAATATGCGGGAAAATTCGCTTTACGCCGAATGATTAACAGGTTTCAATGGATGCCGCTGCTGTACCCACTTGACGGCCCAAGTGAATGAAAGGTGTTATGCGGGTCTGTTGGTCACGCGGCAAAGAATCGCGGTTGATTCTCTGCTGAGCATCGTGTAAGAAACAGCACAAGTTATGACACAAAATGCGGTAATATGCTAAAGACTGTAACTCTTGATCTGATAGTGTTTCGTGGTTTACGCCCGTAGCTCAGTTGGATAGAGCAACGGATTTCTAATCCGTAGGTCAGAGGTCCGAATCCTCTCGGGCGTGTTGCCATAACGGTCCTGCCGACGGCTGCGTCAACTATCCACTATTTTTATATTGCCCGGGGACCTCCTCCTGTTAGGATCAGGCGAACTGCCGCAACCGACAATCTGACTGAAAAAGGAACGATAAAACCGTGACAACAAAGAAGATAGGAGTCTTGGCAATACTGGTCGCCTCTTTAATATGGGCGATCGAGCCGGTTATCGCCAAATGCGCTTACCGAAGCGATGACTATCTTCAAACACTGACCATAAGATCAATAGTTATCGTATTGATCGCATTCCTATACGTCCGCAGAACTACCAAAGCAAGCCTGAAAATAAGCACAAAGCATTTGTCAATAATCATTTACATCGGTCTGGCCGGTACCGTACTGGCAGAGGCATTATTCTTTTATTCCTTAACGCGGATTCCTGTCCTAAATGCCGTATTGATAGCACATTTGCAGCCGATTTTTATTGTCCTGATCGGGGTTTTCATTCTAAAAGAAGACAAGCTAACAAGATACGATTACCTGGGCATTCTCATTATGATAATTGCCGGCTTATTCATTACCACCAGAAACATCGAAAACCTGTTCATGGCAAGATTAGGCACCATCGGCGATTTTCTGGTATTGCTGGCAACGCTGGCCTGGGCAACGACCGCGATATTAGCGAGAAAATATCTCACACAGATCGATGTGGGATTACTTGTTTTTTACCGTTTTTTGGTTGCCTCCGTTATTTTTGCCGCCTACATGTTGTCCCGATCGACATTGGCGATCTCCAACATTTACCAGATATTACTTGGCGTTACCGGCGGTGTCGGGTATATACTTTATTATGAAGGACTTAAGCGGATAAAAGCCGCCCAGGCTTCCTCCGTGGAGTTGACGACGCCTATGTTTGCAGCGGCGTTCGGTTTTTTGTTATTAGACGAGCTTATCACGGTCATGCAGGCAGGAGGCATCATATTACTAGCCGTTGGAGTGTATCTGGTGTCCAAAAGAGAAGAAGCTCGTTTGTAGTAGTGTCCTGTAAAAACATGAATTTTAGTTAAGGTATTCGTAACTGCTTTACTCAAATCGGGTTGCGGCCCCTGGTGCTTTGTGATGTATCAGAGAACCGTCAGAGACAAATTTATTTATTTATTATTGCTGGTCGGTCTGCTGATTTGCAGTGGCGTGGGGTCCGTATGGGCCGATGTCGTGCATCTGAAAAACGGTGGTCAGCTCGAAGGGCGGGTGACGCAGCAGGGTGACAGATTAAAGATCGAATTTCGGGGCGGTGTAATAGAGGTTCGCGGCGAAGATGTGGAGCGTGTGGAAAAGAAGGCGCTGGCGGAAGATATATTCGGCGGGCGTCTGAAGAATGCCTCGGGCGATGCCGAGGCGTGCGTAGAGCTGGCTCAATGGGCTCGTGAAAATAATCTGGAGAAAGAATACATTTTGGCTCTGCGGACCGCTTTGCTGATCGATCACAACCATCCCAAGGCCCGCAGGTTGCTGCGTGAATATAGACTGTATCGTGCGGATCTGCCCGACAACAAAGAAGCGGCGCAAAAAATGCTGGACGATATGGGCGACGGGTTCGGGATTCTGCGTAGCAGGCATTATCGAATTTGTTACAATAGTGTGGATGTGTTTGCGGAAATCAGCGCCGAGCGTCTGGAGAAGTTGTACGATGCGTTCATGGTTTTCTTCGAAGACCGCAATTTTGAGCCTGCTCCGCTTACTGATCGGCTGGAAGTGATTCTGTTCGATTCGGCCCAAGAGTATCGCCGTTACGCCAGAGAAGTTTCCCCGCAGATGATGCATTCGGCCGGTTTTTATTCCAATGGGGAGCAAAGAAGCTATTTTTATGATTCCATCTCGGAAAACAACATCAGCTATCGAGACAATAAAGAGAAGCTGCAGGGGCAACAGCAAAAAATCGAGGAGATGCGCAAAGAAGTCATAAGAAACAACGATCAGTCGGTGCAGTATGTCGTCACCGACAGCGACGGTAAGGAAAAAAAGTTTAACCGAGATCAGATGCTGGGGGAACTGAAGCGGCAGGAAGATGTGTTGGCCGGTGAATTTGCCCGGCTGCGTGATTTTTACCTCAACCAGAACATAACAGTTACCATACATGAAGGAACCCATCAGTTGGCCTATACCTGTGGTATTCACAGCAGATATTACCACAATCCCAAGTGGCTGGTGGAAGGTTTGGCTATATATTTTGAGGCGCCGGATCGGAGCGGATGGGAGCAGCCGGGAATACTTCATCGAGATCGGCTGAAGAAATTTCTCGCGGCGGGTTCTTCGGACCTGGCAATAACGCTTGAAGAGTTGATTACCAATGACGAAATGCTTGAGGTCAGCGGTCCCAGGGCCGGTGATGCATACGCGGCGGCCTGGGCTTTGTTCTACTGGCTGGTCAACCAGCAGCACGAACAACTGTTCGATTATATTTATGATCTGTCACTGAGGATAAGCCAGCCGGATAAGCCTTATGCGCCCCAGCAACGGATTGAGGATTTTGAGAAATATTTTGGTGAGATCGGGCAGTTGGAACAAGATTGGCGGGATTTCATGGCCGAAACAGGAAGACATATTTGACGTCAGTATCATATTTCGAGAAACAAGGAAGTTAGCAGGATCGTTCGGACTTGATGGCCCTGTTCATGGTGAACTCGATTATAGGGAGAGCCTCTAAAAGAGGTTTCTTATTGTTTTGTGGCGCATTCGTTTTTTGTGGGTTCATTGCGTGGTTTTGCTCTGCGTTCGCGCAGCAGTAGCGGTTGGCCGGTGGCTTCGGTTACGTCGCGCCATAGTTCTCCTTCTGGATCGATACAGTTTCTCCTTGAGACCGCCAGTCGAATTGGAACGTGTACCAGATGATCGTGTAGAAGGCTGATGAGTAATCCGGTTTTTCCGGACATGGCGGCATGTACGGCATTGGCTCCGAGCCTGGCACAATAAATGGAGTCGTTGGCATTGGCTGGGGCGCTGCGGATCATGTAGCTTGGGTCTATATATCTCAGGTTGATCTCCATTTGTTTTGGTTTGAAGTAGGCAGCGATCTTTTCTTTGACGAAAGTGCCGATATCAGCGAGCTTTATGTTGCCAGAAGCATCAGTGGCCTGTAAGGCTTCTACCAGATTTTGGCCTGCACCTTCGGCGACCAGGATCACAGCGTGATGGCGGTTTTTGAGCCTTCTTTCCAGATTAGCCATTAGTCCGTTTTCGCCGTCGAGGTCAAATGGCATCTCCGGGATGAGCACATAATTGACATCATTTATGGCTAAAGCGGTGTGGGCGGCAATGAATCCGGACTCGCGTCCCATCACCTTGACGATTACCACACCATTGATGGCATTTCGTGCCTCTACGTGGGCGCTGGCCACGGCGTCCACGGCTTTTGATACCGCGGTTTCGAAGCCGAACGATTTCTGTACGAAACTCAGATCGTTGTCGATGGTTTTTGGGACACCAACCACGGCGATCTTGAGATTGCGTTTGATCGCTTCCTGGGCAATAGCTAAAGCGCCTTTCTGAGTGCCATCGCCGCCAATGGTAAAAAGCAGGTTGATGTTCATCCGTTCCAGGGCATCGACAATTTCTTCAGTATGTCCGCCGACACCGCGTGAAGAGCCAAGGATTGTTCCACCTTCGCGATGAATGTCCTCGACCACTTCCGGCGTCAGATCCATGATCGGCAGATGGAACTGAGGAAGAAAGCCGCGGTATCCGTACTGGAAGCCGAAAATTCTTTTGGTGCCGTAACGGTACCACAAACACATAACGATTGCTCTTATCACATTGTTAAGGCCGGGACATAGTCCGCCGCAAGTAACGATTCCGGCACATACCTTGGCGGGGTCGAAGTATATCTTTTCGCGTGGGCCGGTTTTTTCGATGAGATGCTTTTGGGGGACCGGGTGGGTTGGAGCGTCCCTGGCAATTTCGATATCGTAAAGTATGCACTGGTCGTCAGCCACATAATTCGATATGAGATCGTCGCTTCTCTTCGAGAGCGATATGGGTGAGGGTACCACCGATTTACCCAGCGTTGGAATGCTGAAATCCAGCGTTTCTTTTTTCATGACATACTCCTAATAACAAAAGTTCCCTTATTTATAATATCGGGCTTTGGCGGTACGATCTTGATTAGATAGAACCGCATTTTAGGGGATGCGGTACAAAACTCCAGGCGATCCTGAAATCCGGCAATGGTGACTTCATGTCAAGTTCCTAACAAAGTCCGGATAATGTAAACCATTTTCGGCGGTTTTGTTTCCTTACGGCGACCAGCGGATAGGCAGATCATGGTCGATGCCAAGCAGATCGAGGACGCGGCCGACGACGGTATCGACAAGACTGTTTATGGTTTCCGGTCCGTTGTAAAAAGCGGGCGAGGCGGGGCAAATGGTACCACCGGCCCGTGTGATTTTGAGCATATTTTCCAGATCGATGGCTGTAAGGGGCGTCTCCCGATGCACCAGTATTAGCGGGCGCCGCTGCTTGAGACTAACATAGGCGCTGCGCAACAGCAAGGTGTCAGCCAAGCCCGCGGCGATAGAAGAAAGACTGTGCGAAGAGCAGGGACAGACAACCATGGCATCCACAGGGAAAGAACCGCTGGCCAAAGGGCTGAACATATCGCCGTGCTCGTGAAAGATCAGATTGCCTCCGGTCCGGCCTATAAGGGCCTGGGCGGTAAGCTCCACAACACATTGTTCGTCAGCCAGAATTCGTTGGCCAAAAGGTGTGACGATGATATGAACCTGGCAGCAAGCCCTGTCCAGCAGATCAAGGAGCCGTCGGCCATATATAGCACCGCTGGCCCCGCTAATAGCGAGGATTATTTTCTTGGCGGTGGGGGCGGTCATAAAAATGTTTCCTGATAAGGGGCATTATCACCCTGGCCAGGAGGCATCCGGCGATCAGCCCGATTACAACGGCAAGGATCTGCCAAAACAGTACTGAATTCGGCAGATAACTGCGAGCTACAGCTCCGGCGACAATAGCAGTGAATATCGGCAAGAGGAAGGCGGTGACGCCGGCTAGAGACAGCCCGCTTGCTGTCAGGGGACCACGATTAGGCATAGACCAGACCTGACGGCATCGGTCGGCACCGGGGCAGCCGTCACAAGCGGAATTGGGCGGATCGGAAGCAACAGAATCAGTTTTGTCAGCCGGCATTTCAGGCATAGCGTCGATTATAGTTGCCTACGATGCCAACGTCAAAAGAATTGTGAAAAGTTAACTCCGAATTCCGATACCAAAGCAGGATCGAGATTGCGATTTTTACATTACTTTGATGTTATTTTTCCGTCGGTGTTGGTAGTATCCGGAATTGTGTCTTGTTCTTCCGGGATGGCATCGAGCAGATGCTTTATCGATTGCATTTCGGGTCGAAGCCGGTGTGCCTCGGTGAGCACCTGATGTGCTTCTTGGGCACGGTTGGTACGGCAGAGTATGTATCCTTTCAAGAACAGGAGCATGGGGTTGCCGGTGCGTTCGTACCACGCGTCAAGTTCGTCGGTCAATTCCTGGATCTTTTTTTTGCCGAAATAGGCTTGGCTCAGGTCGATTTTGTATCCGGCCAACTGGGGCGCCAAATCAAGGGCCTTGTTGAGGAAAAAGGCAGAACTCATAAATTCACCGGCCCCCATAAGCGCATGCGCCTTTGCAATCAACGCAAGGGGGTTTTTCTGATCGTACATGGTTGCGGTACCGAATGCACTGGCGGCCCGATAGTACATTTGCTGGTGCATCAGCTTTTCACCGTTGGCCATGTAGTAATCAAACTGTTGTCGGTACACATCATCTAAGTTGGTATTGAACCCAGCGATGGGCTGGGGTAAAGAGGACTGAGACTGAGACGAAGGTCCAACGACAGATGGCTGCGCTAATATCCATTCCGGCAGTTCGGTCGGACCGGTAGCATCGCTTTGCTCATATCCACCACCTGGTTCAAGTGTAGTGCCAGACTGGGGTACTCTATCGGCAGTAGCGAGAGCTTCCTGCTGCCAAGTTTGTGGCGGTAAGCCTGAAATGTCGGTTCCCGGGTCGAAATGATAATCGGTTTGGTCCGATTGTTCCGGTGAAAACTCCTGCTGGTCCTGCCATTGTTGGGGTAAAATACCAGGTTCCGCAAGGGCAGGAGCCGGAGTGTTCAACGACGTTTTCACTATCCATGGCATTCCCCCAAGCCGGCTGTCGGCACCGGAGGTAACCGGGTTAAATTGTGGAATGGTGGAAGAAGAACCGAGCGAGTAGTCATTATTTGAAAAGGGACGAAAAGACAAGTCATATTCATAATTAAGCTGTTGCGTTGACGTAGCTCCGAGGGCGCCGATACCGGTCTGGTTAAAGCTATCGGTATTGTAAATCTGGCCGCCCTGATTGAAAGTCACCGATCTGGAGGTATCCACATAAGTTGTAGGCGGAGCCAGAGGATTGTACAAGTTACTCTCTCCGAAGGAGTCCCTGCGAAAATCACTCAAGGTAGAGGTTCCGAGATAGCCCTGGAATTCATGTGGACTTCTATAGGGGACCAGACCCTGAAAATTAGCACCACCGGTAACGTTGCCGGTAACATAAAGATTTGCGCGAGGTATCAGAGAATCGAAACGGTTATTGGTGTTTAAGCCGAACGAGCCTATCAGCGGATTGGCGTCAAGCAGATGGCCTTGCTGCGAAATAGGGTATTGGGCCAAGCTCACGTCGATCAGGAGCAGAAGAGAAAGCAAGCCGGCAACCAATTTACAGGACTTAAACCGGCAGTCACCGGCAGTGGACAAATGGGGGAATCCTTTCCGAGAAATACTATTGTTTTTGGTTTCCATTTCCCTATCCTCGGCAAAATTCTGGATTTTTGATAACTAATTTCCTTCTCTGGCCCCGGGACCGTCCGGCCCATTGTAATTCGGCAGAGTACCCCAATTTAACTTGGTATTTAGCAGTTGCCATTGGCTCCTCAAAGGGTTCTGCACGAGCAGAAACTGCTGCTGCGCCCGTGTTATAACAACCCGATCCTCACTTTTCAACGGCGTATTGTCCTGTCCGTCAATAACCACCACGGCAGTGTTAATTTTCGATTTGTCGGAAACATCAGGGTCACTTTGCCAATGAATACTACGAGACCGCACCACAATAGGTTTGTCAAGATTGACCACTATCGGTCGGAAAGTAAGAGAATGGGCCGCCAAAGGCGTAATCACCACCGCCTGCACGGTAGAAGCCAGGATTGGTCCACCCGCTGAGAGATTGTAGGCAGTCGAACCGGTGGGCGTGGCGACGACCAGGCCATCGCCGGCACAACGGGCCAGATGCTCATCGGCAATGCTAAGTGATATCTCAATCATGCGGAAGGGCGGACCAGCGGTAATTACTATCTCGTTAACGGCAGTGGTGACAAAATCAGAACGGTCAGGTCTGATAATACGACAATTCAACATTGTCCGCCGAGTAAAAGGATTTTCCTGAGATGCGATCTGGTGGAACTGCTCCTGCAGTTCTTCAAGTGAAAACTCGGCCAAGAAACCTAATTTGCCTATGTTGACGCCGATCAATGGGATCTGTTCGGTCCCCAAAGCACGAACGGTCGAAAGGATAGTACCGTCGCCGCCAAGGACTATGATGAAATCCGCCAGGGGAAGAGCAGTCAGGTCCAATGGACCACTGAGGCTCTCGGCAACTATCTGATAGCGTGGTGTGAGCCATTCAAGTAGTTGACGGGCGACCTGATCGGCCCGAGACCTTTGCGGGTTGGTCACCAGAATGATTCGTTTTTTGTCAGTTTGTGTCGCCATCGTTGCAACCCGGTAAAATGTTCAGTCTGGTAAACACCAGATTATTAACTCAAAACGGCCAGTTTGAGTCATTAACCGATCCGCCGAATGCCGATTGTCATCGGCTCACACGGGTACTCAGTTTTATCTTTGTCGCGGCCGTATGCAATGGAGTTCTTAAGATATCGGTAATCCGCTGAGCAATGGTCTGCTGAGTGAGTCCTGCCTGTTCAAGCTGACCGCGTCTGGTATCCTGATCTATGAGTCGGTCGGGCAAACCTAAACAATATATCTGTCGCGTATCCAGGTGGTGCCTCTGGGCAAATTCCAGTACGGCTGAGCCAAAACCACCAATAAGGGCATGATCTTCCACGGTAATTATCGGTATATTCTGCTCAGGAGACAAAAGTTTGTGCAACATCTGTTCGTCCAGCGGTTTGGCAAACCTGGCACTGATTACGCCAATACTGATATCCTCGTTTTCCAGGCTTTCCGCCGCCAGGAAAGCGTCGTAAGCTACCCGACCGTAAGCAAGGATAACGCCATCGGAGCCTTGTCTCAGCCAGGCGCTGCGGCCCAACTCGAACGGCGCAGGTTGATGATCGAGCGAAAACTCTTCCTGTTGGGGCACCAGGTCGCGTGGATAACGCAAAACGCAGGGTTGATCAGATTGAATTGCAAAAGACAGGGCGCCAGTAAGTTCCATTTCGTCCATGGGGGACATCAATATCATATTGGGCAGGCATCGCAGCAGAGTGATATCACAGAACCCCTGATGCGAAGCTCCATCACCGCCTACCAGTCCGGCCCGGTCTATGCAAAAAGTGACCGGCAAACGCTGGAGAGAAACTTCCTGGAATATTTGATCGAACGTCCGTTGCAGGAAGGTGGAATAAATGGCTACTACCGGCCGCAGACCTGTTTTAGCCAGGCCGGCGGCTATATCGACCGCGGCGCCCTCGGCGATACCTACATCAATTACCCGATCGGGAAAGATGCCGCTAAGCTGAGCCAGTCCGGTACCATCGGGCATGGCGGCGGTAATGGCTACGATGCGAGGATCCTCAGCCATCATATTACCGAGGGTGTGTGCAAAAACAGCGGTAAAACTGCGGTCCACCCGATCGGCAAAACTGGCTGTTTCGCCTTCGACAGTAAAGGGCTGAGGACTGTGAAAGGTACGCGGATCTTTGCTGGCAGGGACAAACCCCCGTCCCTTTTCTGTATATGCGTGCAATATCACCGGGTGATCGACTTCGCGGAAAGCTGCCAATATTTTTATCAGGCTGGGGATGTCGTGCCCGTCGATGGGGCCATAAAACGGGATACCCAACTGCTCAAATTTTTGCCGGCCCAGCAGCGTGGTTTTAATGCCTCCCTTGATACGATCGATAGTATCATGGATGGCAGCACCGACATAAGGAAGACGTCGAACTGCCAGTTCGGTTCGCCGTTGTATATCTTCGTAGGGACGTGAGAGCCTCACCCGAGTGAGATACTTGGCGAAGGCGCCTTGAGTTTTGGCGATGGCCATGGAATTATCATTGAGGATGATCAGCATTTGGCGATTTATCAGGCTGGTGTTGTTCAAGCCTTCAAAAGACAGGCCGTTGACGATGCTGGCATCGCCGACCACAGCAACGATTTTTTCGTCGCTTTGCCGCAACTGGGCTCCCAAGGCCAGTCCTACCGCGGTAGCGATGGATGTGCCGGCATGACCGACCAGGAATTGATCGCAGTCGCTTTCCCGCGGATCGGGGAAACCGCTGATACCGCCGGCCTGTCGCAAACGGTCGAAGCGGTTGGCACGGCCGGTCAATATTTTGTGAATATAGCACTGATGGCCGACATCCCAGACAATTCGGTCGGTGGAAAAGTCGAAGACATAGTGCAGGGCGATGGTCAATTCGACCACACCAAGATTACTGGCCAGATGACCGCCGTTACGGCTGACCGAGATTTTGATCAGATGACGAATCTCATGGGCCAACTGGGCCAACTGTTCCATATTAAGCTTGCGAAGGTCTGCAGGCGTCTCGATTGTGCTGAGTAGTTTTCCTATCATAGTATTAGTTTATCACACCTCAAATAAGGGCATTTTTCATGAGCGATTACAGTGTCAAGGTTTCCAAATAATTTCGGGCCGTCAACCGATTTCTTGTATCCTTTACCTACGTTTTGCAAATACAGTTTGTTCAATAATTTGCCCGGTGGCTCATCAAAATTTACCAGCTTCCGCTGGGTCGGCTTGTGTTAAGCCGACGGTATTATGCCAACCTATTGAGAACGCGTAAGTTCAATACAAATTCCCATGCGATAAATATTAGTTTTTCCTGTTTACCAGCATACCTGCCAGATAGCGCAGCGGCAGGGCTGCGGCCCCGAGTGGCTTAATTACAGCGACTGCCTCGTCCATGAGTTTTTGGGCCTGTCGGTGTGATTCGTCTTTGCCCAGGACCATTGGATATGTCAGCTTACCGGCCTGCTGGTCTTTTTGAGTTTGCTTGCCCATCTCCTCGGGCGTAGCGGTCAGGTCAAGCAGATCGTCAATGATCTGAAAGGCCAGTCCCAGTTTCAAGCCGTAATCGCCGAGCATATCTACGAATCGCTCGTCGGCTTCGGCGCAAATGGCGCCCATACGGGTGGCGGCGCGAAACATCATGGCTGTCTTATGGACATGTATGTACTTGACGGCTTCGAGATCGCCGGGACCGTTGTGCCAGGTCAGATCGGCTACCTGTCCGCCAATCATGCCGGCAGCGCCGGAGGCGCTTGTCAGTTCCAATACCAAACGCCCAGTGAGATTGCTGTTTTTTACGTGCAGGGCCAAAACGTTAAAGGCGCAAGTCAATAAGGCATCGCCTGCCAGGACGGCAATGCCGTCACCAAAGACCTTATGGCTGGTGGGTTTGCCGCGTCGAAAATCGTCATTGTCCATGACAGGCAGATCATCGTGGATCAGTGAATAGGTGTGGACCATCTCTATGGCCGCAGCCGCGGGCATGGCGAAGCTGTTGCGGCCTCCACAAGCTGTGCAGGCCAGGACAACCATGGCCGGACGCAATCGCTTTCCACCGGCACGAATGCTGTATAGCATAGCGTCGTGCAGAATTTCCGGTATGCCCGGCTCGTAGGAAAGATAATCCTCCATGGAGCTTTCCACCGCTGCTACAACCTGGTCGTATAACTGCCTGAATTCAGTACTAATATCTTTGATTTGCGTCATTGCCGATTACCTGTACATTTAGCTGTAACCACACCATTGTATTTTTTTTACGTCAACTTTTCAAACATAAAGGCAGCTTTCGGCTTGAAGGACTATCATAAAGCCTGCTGACCATGCGGTCTTCCCATCGTAAACTCTTGGAAATTAACGGTTTACAAAAAAATGCCGCCTTGAGAATATTTCTGCCTGGTAATCTCATTTTGTAAAGCGGCTGTTTCTATTATAATCCTGGAATTGTTATGTTTAGGACAGTAACTGCCATTTTGCGGATGATCAAGTTTTCGCACACGGTATTTGCCTTGCCATTTGCGATCATGGCGATGTTTTTGGCCGGTGGCGGAGGCAGTGGCGGTTTTGCCGGGTGGGATAAGCTTTTCCTGATCGTCTGGTGCATGGTATGGGCCCGCAGCGCGGCGATGACGTTTAATCGCATTGTCGATGCCCAAATTGACGGGCGCAATCCGCGTACAGCCGACCGTGCCATTCCCCTCGGCCGAATAAGCAGGAACCAGGCACTATTGTTTCTTTATGTATGTTCGTTTCTCTTTGCTGTGGGAACGTATTTGTTTTATAAGCCAATCGGCCGATGGTTTGGGTATGGCAATTATTGGCCGGCAGTCTTTGCCGTACCGGTTTTGTTCTTTATTTGTTTCTATAGCTATACCAAGCGTTTTACCTGGGCCTCACATTTTTGGCTGGGAGCGTCATTGATGCTGGCTCCCGTCGGAGCGTGGGTTGCGATAAGCCCACCGGCCGGGCCGGTGATCTCCATAGTACCTGTTATGCTGGGTGGGGCAGTACTGCTGTGGACCGCGGGGTTCGACATCATTTACGCATTTCAGGATATCGAGGTGGACCGCCGTGACGGCTTGTATTCCATCCCAGCCTGGCTTGGCCCGCAACTGGCGTTATGGATCAGCCGACTATGTCATTCCCTGGCTGTGACGTTGCTGCTGCTATTGGCCCTGACCGCTCATCTGGGTGCCACTTACCTGACAGCGGTGATTGTGACCGGACTATTGCTCATCATCGAGCATCTCATCGTCAGAGGCGGCAATACAAAAAACATCAAAATCGCCTTTGGCACCATTAACGGCATCATCAGCATCCTTTTGGCCGCAGCCACCATCTGTGAGATCATGCTCTGAAAATCAGGAGTGACCCGACAAAGGGTCGATGACTCATTTCCCGGCTCCCTTTAATGGAATGCTGCAATTGTGGCTTAGCTTTTGAACCAGCAACGGATAAACACCAGCACCCCCGACAGCAGGCATAGCAGAAATATCGGCCAACTGAAGAAAGCCTGATAGTTTTCCTGGGTAATGTGCAGACCCGCCCGGCAGAACATAGCTATTATCAATACGCTGATAATAACAAAACCAGCTATGTCCGCTTTGCCTGCCCGCAATGGTTTTGCCCGGCCCTGTCGATATAAAATCGCTACCGCCATGCCCAGCATCGCCAGCGATATCAGCACCGGCGCCAGGACCGGTGAGGCCCATAGAGCGGGAATGAGAAACAATATGTCCCAGTCCATAATCGAGACCGGCCAGTTGAGCAGCACCTTGAGCCATACGTAATAGAAGATATCCCACACCGCGAAGACGGTCAGGAAATAGGCCAGTCGGCTGGAAAAATCACTGCCGATCAGCCAGGCACTGGTAAGAAGCACCACCAGCGTCGCCGCTTCGCGTCCGACCTCCACCGGTATCAAATTGAGCCACTGTGGATCAGCCGTTTGATCGGCAATGGGGAAAATAAAGCCGCCTACATAAAAAATCTCTCGCAGATACACCACCACCGCCGTCTCAATATAAGCCAAACCCACAGCGAACAGAACCGTTATAATAAATCGTTTGACGGTCGCACTCATTTTGGCAATCCTTTCATAATCACTGATCCATCATTTCATAATCAAACAGGGTATATGGGTATAATATCGTACCCATACTGAATGAAAATGCCAGGTAGTAAAAGTTGTATATTGCTTACGTTTGAATTCTCCCGTTGGATCGGTAGATAAAAAATTATAATTCAAGCGTATAGGAATTTGTATTTAACTTACACTTTCTAATAAGTTAGCATAATACCATCGGCTTAACACAAGGTGGTCCAGCGTAAGCTGGTAATTCAAAATTTTATCTTACGCGCGACCGGGAATTATCATACCCATGGATTATGATTGATTTAATTGGCAATATGGAGTATCAGTCTGGTATGGTGAAATATCGTATGCGTTTGGCATGAATCAGATGGGTCTGTTTTTCGCGGGCCAATACTTTTCAAAGAGGGATTGTGGTATGTATCAGATAGATCGACGTAAATTTATAAGTTTATTGGGTAAAGGGGCGTTTGGTTTCGTGGCCGGTGGGGCGCTGTTAAATGAGAAAATCGCATGTGCGGGTGGGCCTGACGGTAAAAAGCTTAATTTTGTCTTTATTCTCATCGACGATCTGGGCTGGAAGGACGTGGGTTGTTACGGCAGCACGTTTTACGAAACGCCAAATATCGATAAACTTGCCGCCGAAGGGATGCGATTCACCGATGCGTATGCGTCGTGTCCGGTGTGCAGCCCGACCCGTGCCAGTATTATGACAGGCAAGTACCCGGGGCGGATCGGCCTGACTCAGTGGATCGGTGGGCCGGGTAATCCAAAATACCTCCATCAGCTTCCGCTGGAGGAATTTACGTTGGCCGAAGCGTTAAAGCAGGCGGGCTATACCACGTTTTTTGCGGGGAAATGGCACCTGGGCGAAAAACCATATTGGCCCCAGCAGCAGGGTTTCGATATCAATATTGGCGGTCATGAGGCAGGCGGGCCGCAGGCTGGAGGATACTTCTCGCCCTACAAATTTCCCAACCTCAAAGACGGCCCGGAAGGAGAATATCTTACCGAACGATTGACTGACGAATCACTAAAATTTCTCGATGAGAATTATCAGAAACCGTTTCTGTTGTATCTGTCACACTATTCGGTGCATACGCCATTGCAGATAATGCCGCAGTTACGCGAGAAGTACGAGCAAAAAGCCAAAAAACTGCCGCCATCTCAGGGGCCGCGATTTCTGCCGGAAGGACCCAGGAACGAAGCCCGCCAGGTGCAGGATCATGCAGTATATGCCGGCATGGTCGAAGCTATGGACAAAAGCGTCGGACGAGTGCTCGATAAGCTCGAACAATTGGGTGTGGCTGACAATACAGTCGTAATATTTATGTCCGACAACGGCGGTCTGTCAACGTCGGAAGGCAGTCCTACATCGAATGTGCCGCTACGGGCGGGTAAGGGATGGCTCTACGAAGGGGGTATCCGCGAACCGATGATTATCAAGTGGCCCGGTGTGGTCAAGGGCGGCAGCGAGTGCAGTGAGCCGGTGACCAGCACGGATTTTTACCCCACTATGCTGGAGATGGCCGGACTGCCGCTCAGGCCCAAACAACACATTGACGGCGTAAGCCTGGTACCATTGCTCGGCCAGAAAGGCCGTCTCCAACGGCAGGCGATCTATTGGCATTATCCACACCGCAGCAATCAGGGCGGCCAGCCGAGCGGTGCGGTACGAGTTGGCGATTATAAGCTGATTGAGTTTTATCAGGATATGCGGGTTGAACTGTATAACCTCAAAGACGATATCGCAGAAAAATACGACCTGGCCGATAAGATGCCCAAAAAAACGGCCGAACTAAAAAAACTACTGCACGACTGGCGAAAAATCATCGATGCGAAGATGCCCGACCCCAAGCCTGGACGTAAAGAGAAACAGGATACGACATAGTACAGGAACATAGTAAAAACGTAAGCGGTATCCGATTGATTACGACTCACCGCTAAGGTTCTTCGCTTGGTGATGGAAAAATCGAAGGAACAAGCGGGCATCCGGGAACTGGAAGTCTATTGACACACAAATACCCGATGGAATCAAATTAAAAAAAAATTAAAATATGCTTGACAGAAGTTGCCCAACTATTAAAATGCCAACATAATGACAAGTGAATATTGTTTGTGATAGTTACGGTTTTGGCGGCTCATTTTGAGCCTTAAAAGGGAAGACGGTGTAAAACCGTCGCGGACCCGCCGCTGTAATCGGAGACGAACGTCGGAATACAGCCACTGTCCTTCGTGATGGGAAGGCCCGACAAGTAGGATGACCCGAGAGCCAGAAAACCTGCCAAACGTCGCTTATGAGTTCGCAAATGACTTCGTGGAATGAGTCGTGCTTACACCTTATGGGTTTTGGCAATAGAAGGCCTTATGCTTTTCACGAAGTGTAAGGCCTTTTTTTTTATTCGTTTAATGCCGGCGCCGGTATTTTGATTGTTTGATTGTTTGTTGATGTAAGAATTTTTGAAACAATATGTTACTATTTTAGAAAGGTCTGGAAAATGTTAAGCAGGAGGTTTTCTGGTTACTGTGCGCTATGTGCGATTGTGGTGTTGATGTTAACAGGTGTTATCCGAGCGGATTTGGCAAATTTTGACGATCTGACGCTTGCCAGCCAGGGCTACTGGAACGGTTCGGACGGTTTGGGCGGCTTTACCAGTGGAGATGCGATGTTCAACAACAGCTTTACCGACTGGGGTGGCGGGGCAACTAGCTGGGAGGGATTTGCATACTCTAATATTACCGATACTGCCGCATCAGGATTTGTCGCACAATATAACGCCATCACCGGCGGCGGTCAGAGCGGTTCTGCCAATTATGGTATAGGTTTTGTCGGATGGGCCCAACCTCCGACCATCACCCTGACTGCCTCCACAATTGTCGATGGGTTATATGTGACTAACGACAATTATACATATTATTCGATGCTGAATGGAGATGACTGGGCTAAGAAGTTCGGCGGCCCCACCGGCGATGATGCAGACTGGTTCCTTATGACTGTCACCGGCAAAGATGCTTCAGAAGGCATCGTCGGCGTCGTTGATTTCTACCTGGCTGACTATCGCTTCTCCGATAACAGTCAGGATTATATTGTAGATACCTGGCAGTTTGTCGATTTGTCATCTCTGGGAATCGTAAAAAGCCTGGAATTCACCCTCAGCTCCAGTGACATCGGCGATTGGGGTATGAACACACCGGCGTATTTCGTTATCGATACCGTCGTTCCGGAACCGGCAACCATAATACTGATGGCCCTGGGCACGGCGTTGCTCGGACGAAAAAGAATGTGAGTGTGTCGATGATGCCCAAAAAAAGTCTATTCATTGCATTGTTACTGGTGTGCGTTACCATCTCGCGGGGCCTGGCGGGGCCTTATGCGCCCCCGGCAGGACAGCCGGGTTCCACCGCTGTCGGCATGAACGATCCCAATATCATCGCCTGGGCCGACGGCTGGGAAAACTACGTGATCGGCGACGAATGCGATCAACAGTGGCAGACGCCGCAAAATGCCCTGGGCCAGGCCCAGGGGACTTCATTTGAGATTGTTTGTCTGGGCCGCGGAGGTGAAATTACTTTGACCTTCGAATGCGGTATCGGCGACGGTGACGGTTATGATTTTGCGGTCTTTGAAAACAGTATCAACGATACGTTCCTGGAGTTGGCTTACGTCGAAGTCTCAAGTAACGGTACGGACTTCTTTCGTTTCGAGTGCGACAGTCTTACGCCTGAAGCGGTGGGTGGTTTTGGAACGGTTGATGCTACCGATATAACGGGCCTGGCGGGAAAATATCGGCAGGGTTGCGGCACACCTTTTGACCTGGCCGACCTGAGAGATGTTTCGCCATTGCTCAATGTAGATAACGTCAAATGGGTGCGCATAATTGACATTGTCGGTGACGGCAGTTGTTACGACAGCCTGGGCAAAATCATATATGATCCGTATCCTACGATAGGCTCGGCAGGCTTCGACCTGGACGCGATCGGCGTCATGAATACGCGAACAGCCGACCTGGACAAAAACGGTTGGGTCGATATGTTTGATTTGGCGATCCTGATGCAGGCATGGCTCAGTCGGCCGGGCGACGGCAACTGGGACAGTCGATGCGATATATCCAGCCCGAAAGACAACGTGGTCAATATGCAGGATTTCGCTGTATTTAGCGGTCAGTGGCTCGAGTGAGAAACTTCTTATACAGCAATTTTTCCATAAGATTATGAAAACAGGAACAAACAAAGCGTTTACCCTGATAGAACTGCTGGTGGTAATAAGCATTATCGCATTGCTGCTTAGTATCTTAATGCCAGCCCTGGGCCAGGCGCGTCAGCAGGCCAGAAGTGCCGTATGCAAAAGCAATCTGCGCCAACTTCTTATTGCCAACCTCGGCTATGCCGTCGAAAATGATGACTGTTTCGCCCTGGCGGCTATGGATATGTTTTCTAACAATAATCATCGCTGGCATGGAGCAAGAGATTCCCATAACGAACCGTTTAATTTGTTTAGAAGTCCGCTGGCGGATTACCTGGGCGACGGAGCGGTTAAACAGTGTACCGCAATAGTGGATTTCCGGCATCTAGACCCGTGGGACTACAACTATGAAGATGGTTGCGGCGGCTACGGCTATAATATGACCTATCTTGGTTCTCGCACCTGGCAGACCGACGGGGCCTGTGACAAACCGACAAAAGTCACTGAAGTTCGCCATCCCACTGCGACAGTTATGTTTGCCGATACCGCTATGGCCAAACTGGAAGGCGCAGCAGCATATTATCTGGAATATTCCTTTGTGGAGCCGCGTTACTGGTTTTCCGGCGGTGAGATGAAATCCCCGTGGGGTGACCCTTCTCCATCCATACATTTTCGCCACGGGGACAAGGCCAACATCGGTTGGACGGATGGACATATCGATACGGGGACCATGGCGCCTTATGACGGCCAAAACTACGATGGGCTCAAACCAACTGAAATGATGCTCGGCTGGTTCGAACCAATGGATAACAGCATGTTCGATTTATGGTAGGTAAACGTAAAAACTTAATCGTTATGAGTTATAACTAACGGTCGGTAAACGGTTTGGAACACCTGTGAAACCCCCCTCGAAAAGCCAAAAATGCTTGACACGCGTTAAAAAAAGTAATAGAATGCTGCTATAGTAGTGTCAATAGCATTGGAGATCAGCAATTCAGCAGGACGGAATTCGAGCTTCTATTTTGGTTGCGGAGTCTCGGTATTTGTACTCTTTGCTGAGTTGATAAGGATTATTTGATAATCCCGTGGAGGTGACTATGAAACGGATAAAAACAATTGGGAAGATTTTTGTTCTCCTGGCGGTGCTGTTAGTTAGCGTTAACAGCTTGTGGGCCGGGTTTACCACAGCCCAGCAGGCGGAATTAGCGGTCAGCGGCTGGCTCAAGGCTGACAGCACGCCACTGGAGATGGCCATGGGCAGCCGGGTGACGCGGGTCGATACCTACACGGATGACGATGGCCAACCGATCTATCACATCGTCTATCTGGAGCCGAGCGGTTTCGTGATTGTCTCAGCGGACGACAAAGTAGAACCGATCATTGGTTTCGTCAAAAAGGGTACTTATGATCCCTCACCCCATAATCCGTTGAGAGCATTAGTGAGCCTGGACCTCAAGGACCGGGTCGCATCGGTTCGGGATATTCAACAACCGATGCTCACGGCTATGACCGAACAAGTTTCGGCGGCACAGAATAAATGGAACCAACTGATCCAGTCCGCCGGCAATGGCGACTCAGGCGGCGATAGCGACTCAGGCGGCGACGTTGGCACGACGGGCATCGGCTCAGTTGACGATGTCCGTATCGCTCCGCTGGTGCTGAGCGAATGGGACCAGCGCACTGCATGTGGCAGCTTTTGGTGCTATGCCTATTACACACCCAATCACTGGTACTGCGGGTGTACGGCGACGGCCCTGGCCCAGATAATGCGATATCATGAGTATCCTGATACCGGTATTGGCAAAACCACATTTGATATCAAAATTAATGGTTCCGTTACCCAACGCGATACGCGCGGCGGCGATGGCAACGGCGGGGTGTACGACTGGGCAAATATGGTATTGATCCCCGATTGCGACGATTTTCCTGAAGTCGAGCGACAAGCGATCGGGGCACTTTGCCACGATGCCGGGGTGGGTATCTCAGATCTACGCCCAAATAACGATGAATACACTCATTACAATTACAGCGGAGACGTGACGATTGCTTTTACGTATAGCGCAACCCTGGGATTAAAGAGCACCTTCAAGTATGCCAATGCCATCATGGGCAACAACTATCCGAACTCTATCCCCCAAACCAATTTGAACAAGATGATAAATCCCAATCTCGACGGCGGCTATCCGGTTTTCCTGGGCATCAGGCAGTCAGGCACCAGCTATGGCCATGCCGTCGTGTGCGATGGATATGGTTATAATCTGGGAACCATGTACCACCATGTGAATGTGGGTTGGGGTGGAAATGACAATGCATGGTACAATCTGCCCACCGTTGATACCACCCCCAGGACGTATAACCAGACCTACGAAACCATCTACAACATTCGCCCGACAGCGGTGGAAGACGGCGAGATGATAAGCGGCCGGGTCTTCGACAACAACGGCGATCCCATCGATAGCCCCCTGCTTTATGCCGAGCCTAGCGGCCAGGCGTATTGGATACCCAACTCCAAATCCTGGAGCAACGGTATTTATGCCTTCGACGACCTGCAATCGAACAAGACGTACAGCGTATGCCCATTGGTAACCGGATATGTCTTTACCAGCCAGAATGTCAGTACAGCGACCTCCACCATGAACACCACCACTGTAGGCAACGTCTGGGGCATCGATTTTTATGGCGAACTGCTGGAAATTACCGATATTACGCCGGCCTCCGGCCCTATCGGCTCCTACATCAAAATCGAAGGTCAAAACTTCCGCGCTATACCCGGGACTGTGGTATTTTCTCATGCCAGCGTACCCGGTGGACAAACCAACTGGAGCGATACAGTCATCTATTGTTATGTGCCCGATGGCGCCTGGAGTGGCAATGTTCACGTTTATACTTACGACAACCATGACAGCTCCGGCATGTACTTTGAAGTAACTACCCCCAGCACGGTATATGTGGATGATGATGCCGGAGAGGTCGAAAACGGCACAGCCGAATACCCGTTTAGCTCAATTCAATCGGCTATCGATGCGGTAGTGGGAAGTACGGTTATAGTCAACCCCGGCACTTACTATGAAAACATCAACTTCAACGGGAAGAATATCACCGTAACTAGCACTGACCCGGCCAACCCGGCCATTGTGGCTTCCACAATTATCGACGGCGGCCAAAACGATTGCGTGGTCAGATTCGAAAACGGGGAAGACGCCGATTGCCTGCTGACCGGATTTACCATCACCAACGGCGATTCCGAGTTTGGTGGCGGTGGTATATATTGCGAGCTAAGCAGTCCCACCATAAGCTACTGCACCATTACCGGGAACTCGACCGAGAACGACGGCGGCGGGATACGCTGCTTTGAACAGGCCAGTCCCACCATAAGCTATTGCACCATCACCGGCAACTCGGCCACCGAAAGCCGTTTCGGCGGAGGGATATGCCTTATTAATGATTCCGACGCCGTCTTTGGCAACTGTACTATCAGCAACAATACGACCGGTTATGGCGGCGGCGGCATGTACAACAACCGCAGCAACCCGACCCTGATAGACTGTACATTCAGCAACAACTCACTGACCGACGAATACACTTATGGTGGTGGAATAAACAATTACGAAAGCTCTCCAACATTGATCAATTGCACCTTCATCGGAAATGATGCGAGTTGCCAGGGTGGCGGAATATACCACAACTGCTGGGATCTTCAAACGCTGACCCTGATCAACTGTACATTTATCGACAACTCAGCCGGCCAGAGTGGCGGCGGGTTAGCCAGCATCAATAGGCCCGCAAACTTGACCAACTGCCTGTTCATCGCCAATTCGGCCACCAGCTTTGGCGGGGGGGCGATATACAATACCTACACCCGCGCCGCGGGGACAGTAACCAACTGTACCTTCAGCGGCAATTCAGGAGCCGGTGGCAGCGGCGTGCTGCGCAATGACGAGGCTAATATCACCATGACCAACTGTATCCTATGGGAAAACGGTGCCAGTCAGGGCGATGAAATATTTGATGGTTTTAACTCCACAACCACTATTAATTACAGCGATGTCCAGGGCGGCTGGACGGGGGCGGGCACTGAAAATATAAACGCCGATCCACTTTTTGTCGATCCCGACAATGCCGACCTGACCCTGCGCAGCTACCAGTTGACCTCCGGTTCACCCTGTATCGACGAGGGCAGCAACGCAGCGATGCCCAGCGATAGCCATGACCTCGACAGCGATACCGATACCGATGAAGACATCCCCTGGGATCTCGACAGCAACCCCAGACTGGTTGACGGTGATTGTAACGAGACCGCCACCGTCGATATGGGTGCTTACGAGTTTGCTTATGTCGGCGATCTGGATTTCAACTGCTCGGTGGACATGGTCGATTTTGCCATGTTCGCACCTCACTGGCTGGAGGCCGGCTGCAACGGCAGCGCCGCCAACAACTGGTGCAACCGGGCCGACATCAACCATCTGGACGGTGTGAACCTGGACGATTTGACCCTATTCGCCGGAAACTGGCTGGCAGGAAAATGATTGTACTTAATCAAATGACTTAACTTTCGCATTATCCAGTCCAATTTTCATTTCACAGTACCGTTACGTATAGACAACCCACAAGAAAAAGTGCGGGATTGCACTGTAATGATTGTGAAAGATCGAGTCCATTACTACACCAGCATTTTTAGGCGTGAATATTAACTTTTGACGCCAACACGCCCGTAATCCTCTGATAACAATAAGTTATGAAGTATCTGGAACAACCCTCATTATAAGGTTTTCTCGTTAACCGTCAAGGCAGAAAACTTCCCTGGAAAAATCAGACCTCCCCGAATAGGACTCGAACCTATAACCTAGCGGTTAACAGCCGCTCGCTCTACCAATTGAGCTATCGGGGATCAGTATTCCATAGACGGCTTTGTTGGATCGCCGCTAACGTCATTATTGACCGGGCGTTGCATACATCCAATTTCATATTGAGCATGTCCAGACGTTTACCTATATAGCCTGATAATTGGGATAATATTGCCCGCACGCTGTCAAACTTCTGTATGCTTGAGCTTTTCCAGCTTCCCACGCCACTGATTTTCGGTAAGCATTTTAGGTTTATCGCTACAGTCGATAAAAAGCAGTTTCGCATTCTTTCCACGGCAGTAATCGGCCCAATATTCATACCGCCGAGCCAACTCCTCACCGCTGCGATACATCGCAAGAATGTCCGCGAGCCGACGCTGCCGCGATTTATGCTTAGCCGTTTGCATTTCCGGTTCCAGCCTCTCGCACATCAGTTTCGGATCCGTCCAAAGCGTAACCACCGTACGCTCACGGGCACAATCTAGAACATCCATCCCCTGCTCACACTGATAAATCCGCGCATCGTTATTCCATGGCCGCAGAATATCATAATGATACAGGACATTTTCAAGCTTGACATCTTTCGTCTCTTTTAGTGGATCAGGCGACAGATGCCGCCATTCCTGATCGGGCCTCATTCCGATCTCAGCGGCAATCTCAGGAATCTTTCCGCCCATCAGCCGATCAATCAGTGTGCTCTTGCCAGACGAAGTGGTGCCGCTTATTATTACCAGATTCTCCACCTGCCGCTTCCATGCCACAGCCACATAGCGATTCTTGAAACCCGAACTTAAAATATCCAGTCGGGCAAAAGAGCTTCGCTGTTCCATCAGTATATGTTTTATCGCTACGGGCGAGAAAAAAAACTTCTGCTCGCCTTTTCTGTTAACCGTCATATCCCGGCCCACTATGATCAGCGGCAGCTTATTGATCCGATAACGCAGCCACCATGATGCCCACATTTTTTTGAGCAGTTTGTCCGCCTTGGGGCTGCTCGGACCGGCCAACTCCAGGATAAGACGTTCGTTAACATGAGGTATAATCTTATCAAGCACACCGATAGGATTGCGCAAATGGTGCAGAACGTTCAAAAGAATAACCACATCAAACTGCCCGGTAATCTCTTCTTCCTCAATATTGAGCGACTTGTATTCTATCGGCCTACCCATGCAATCGGCTAACAATCGAGCCTGACGCAGACGGTTCTCGTTGGCATCGACTCCAACCACCTTCCTGGCGCCCCTGCGGACAGCCTCATGGCAAAAATATCCCAAATAGCAGCCTATGTCCAATACGCTCTTACCATTCAGATCACCGTCAAAGATCAGGTCGCTGGTATCCGAGCGATCTTCACCACCCGTGCTCAAACCATACGGAAGTTCTATTTTCTGGTAAGCAAGCTGCTCTGTCTTCAACAGGTTCTCCACCTGCTCCCTGGTCCATTTGGTCTTGACGGCATCAGCCATAACAATTTCTCCCAAAAAAACAACTATCGTATTATACCCAATGGGTTGATAATTCCCGGCAGGGCCACTTTTAAGCTCGACGGTTCGCTGTCCAACTTTTAACGGATTGCTTTCCAACTTTTATCCGTTACAGCAGCGCCTTTATTTCCTCTAAAACATCCTCGATTGAGACCTGTTCGGTATCGAAGTGCCTGACCGCAATCTTACCTGTTCCATCGCCGACGATCTCTGTAAACAACCGGCGGTAGTCGTTCAAGAACCGATCTACTGCCTCTTTCGGCTTATTCTTCATTCTATGGTTGCGCACTTTCTGGTTTATTCTAGCTCGAAGAACTTCATCCGACGCGTCAAGCCAAACAACCGTATCGAGCACCTCACCTATCCTTGCCTCCAGGTTCCGCAGCCAACTATTATTCTCAAAAATACCAGCCATCTCGCTGTTCGCCGCCGATTGCTTCAATGAAGCCCAGCGAAATACCGGCCCCTCATCGAGAACAAGATTGCGACACGGCAGTATCCACCTGCTCTTATGATTCTGCAAAACCGTCAGATTCGTCTCCAGATTCACCAGATAACGCAAATAGCGAAAAGGCACTTTCTGGCACAGCAGTAAAACAAGTTTTGGCAGCAACCGAACCACACATTTCATCCTGTATCTTTTCCATGACAAGCTCGTCTGAACATTACAGGTCTCATCAAGCAATCGTTCGGCCACTGCGCTCTTACCGGCTCCGGCCGGGCCTATCAACTCAATGATTTTAACCTGCCGCCGAAGTCCCGTCCAAACAATATTCCTGATCTCACGTTCAACCTCAGCTAAGGGTTGGCTGCTGTCGATCAAATGAGCATATCCTTTCGGCCATTTTCGTTGCCAGATCGCCCCCGATCTATCGGCAAGTTTTTCCTGCTCGTCTTGCGGGCGCCGATGAGCCGCTATTTTCGGATCGAGCCTAAGAACGATCAATTCATCTGCTCCTCTTATTTCTCGGTGATATTTTTCTTCCCATGCCGCCATGCTCCCGTAGATTCCACAACCGCCGGTCAAATCCCTTATCCGCGGCTTATCCATAAATTCCAGCCCTGGTAGCGGAATACGATCCAGCAGCACCAGAACCCCACGCGAACGCAGCCGCACAGCTTTGCAAAAAGCACGATAACGGTATCGGGCCATCAGCAGATATTTAACTGACCGATGAAAGTTATCGCTGGGTTTCCCCAAAATCCACCGGTGGACCTGTAATAACTTGCGTATCCGCAACAACATAATCACAAAATACCACAAAACACCTTTGGTCGGCCTTCCCATGTGCAAAGAACGCACATCGAAATATCGGCCCAGCCACGAATGCAATATTCGAATATTGGTCGTCTTGCCTGCTCCATCGCCACCGACAAAGGCAATGATCTTCCCAGCCGGCGACAGCCGTTTCCTCGTTGGCTTCGCCAGGCGCAGTCCCATGAACAGTGACTTTATTTTGCCCTTCAACCTTCTGACCACCGCCAGCAACACAGCCCGCTGGGCACCATAACGGCGAAACTCCTTGAGAGCACAATCCAAACGCCGCCCCGCCCAAAACCAGCCATACCTCCCAGCCCCAGGCCCAATCGAGGACAGACAATAATCAAACAGTTCTCCGCTTAGAAAAGGAAAATACGCACGACGGCATTCTTCCAGTTTTTCCTTACTGACATTTCCCTGCAGATATTCCAGGTCGCGACGATCGGTCTTCGAGAGAACTTTCCATCTCTTACCGAAACACCCCTTTAGCCAATACCGCGGACCCCCCAGCAGAAAACAGATTAGTCGGCGTTTCAACACCATCCGGATCACAAAAACTATTAAGTCTAATTCACAAGCCGGCGTCTTCAATACACCTTCGCCGGCGGCGTTCCTCAGAAAAACATCCTCCAGCGGCAAATGATAATTCTTAATCAGATCATAACCGAGTATCAACTTAAAGTGGAGATGCACATGAACCACTTTCCCCGATTCGCTGTCATAACCGTAATAATGAGTTATCCCGGAAAACCAGCTATCGTTATAAGCAGTCGCCCGAATAAAATTCAGCCGTGTCAGAACAGAAAGAAACCTCCCCTTATCTTCCTGGGCTACCAGAAGGTCCAGGTCATCTTCCCCAGCCATAGTTTCCTTCAGGGCCGCATTGCTCTTCCAATGACAATAAGAGATACCTTCCTGCTCCAGTATCCGTATTAAATTGCCGATCAACTCCAGAGCCACAACCACTCCCGCCAACCGCCTTACTATCCCTGCCGGTAACACCGCATCACACAAATACTACCGGTTCTACCATCATTTCAACCAACCCGACCCGAAGCCCCACCCTCAATTCCACCGCCATATCAATCGTAATCATTTCTGCAGCGATTTCAAGGAGTTTTTCCGTTAAAAATGGCACGCAAAGTTCCCTGGTTCCCTTTATGGTTAGTAAAACCACACTCTTGAAGGCATTGATTTTATGCTTGACTCCTCACTAAAAAGAAGTTACAATGCCGCTCGAAATGGTGAAAGGAGGAAGCCTGACCAAGAGCATCATACGCGAATAATCCTTCTTATCGGCATATATTGGCGTCATCGTCAGATTTGCCGCTAGAATGACTACGACAAAGCCTTGCTATTAATGGAGATATATATGCTTGAACTTACGGAAATATCCCTGCATCTGCCGCAACTGCCGGACTATCTGCGGGGGCTTCGCATCCTTCAGGTGGGTGATCTGCACATCCGCGGCTATGGCCAAAAAGAAAAACATCTGCGCCGGATAATCTCTCAGGGGTGTGACCTGCTGATCTTCACCGGTGATTTCTGTCACCAACTGCGGTTCAGCAATCCTTTTGCCACCCAAACTTACGAACCGCTGAGAGTCGGCCTGTCACGACAGGGACTGATATTTGCCGCCCATACTGATTTAGCTTTGGAAGTATGCGAAAAATTATTGGAAGAATGCTCTCCATCGTTGGGAGCGTTCGCGGTGCAGGGCAATCATGACCCGAACGAATTTATGCAGCATCTGCCCAGGCTGGGCGTAACCACGCTGACCAACGAAACCCAGCAGGTCCACGTATCAAATGGCAGCTATTTCAATCTTTGCGGTTTGCGCGGTTACGGCCGTTCCACGATCGACATCGCACAGACCATGCTGACCACAGAGCCTGCCCTGTTTACCATTGCCGTCTGTCACTATCCGGAAATAGCATTGCCGCTGGCCGGAGCCGGAGCTGACTTGATTTTATCCGGACACACCCACGGCGGTCAGATTTGTCTGCCCAGCGGCCGCCCTCTGGTCACTCACAGTTTCAGCGGACACCAATACGCTACCGGCCTCGAACGCATCGGCAGTAGTTTTATTTACACAACACGCGGCCTGGGCTGTAGCGTAATTCCGATACGGCTCTTTTGCCCACCGGAAATCACCAGAATAACCCTACAACACGGCGACCACGGCGAAACCACAATTGAAGCAACTCGCCTGTGAAACCAAAACTCGAAAATCAAAAATCCCAAAAAACAATCGGCCCCCCCCTGCCCAAATTGTCAAAACAAATAAAATATCAACACAATTTGGCTTTGTTTGAAAAAAAATGATTAAGAACTACCGCTATTCCGATATAATCAGCCGGATGGGCTTTCGAATGGTGTTCTTGTCCTTGATATTTTGTTTTAGAGGTGACTTTACATTATGGCGTTATTTTCCAGTACACTGGGCAAACTAAAGGCCGGCCTGAAAAAGAGCTGCGACAAAATCGGCGGCTCTCTCAAAACCGTCCTGACCCTGGGCCGGCGAATCGACGAAAACTTGCTCGACCAGCTCGAGGAACAGCTTATCAGTGTCGATATCGGCGTCGAGACCTCACTGCAGATCATCAAGGACCTCCGCTGCGCCTGGAACGACAAGAAGATCACCACCGCCGAAGATATCGTACCGTTTCTCAAGCAGAACCTGATCGATTGCTGGCCACACCAGGATCGCCAGATCAAATTTGCCGATTCGCCACCAACGGTTATTATGATTACCGGCGTCAACGGTTGCGGCAAGACCACCAGCGTCGGCAAATTGGCGTATTGGTTCAGCAGCCAGGGGAAAAAAGTGGTATTGGCCGCCTGCGACACCTTCAGGGCCGCCGCCGTGGAACAGCTTTCCATTTGGAGTCAGCGCACCGGTGTTCAGATCGTCAAGCATCAGCAGGGCAGCGATCCCGCCGCCGTCGCTTACGATGCCTGTGAGGCCGCCCTGGCCAGAAAAGCCGATATCCTCGTGGTTGACACCGCCGGACGACTGCATACTCAGCAGAATCTCATGCGAGAACTCACCAAAATTCGTGATGTCATCACACGCAAAATCCCCGAGGCGCCACACGAAGTCATCCAGGTACTCGACGCCACCACCGGCCAGAACGCCATCAACCAGGCTAAAATATTCACAGAAGCCGTCAACATCACCGGTATCATGCTCGCCAAGCTCGACGGCACCGCCAAAGGCGGCATTGTCATTGCCATCCGCAATCAGGTCAACATACCGGTAAAATTTGTCGGCCTCGGCGAAAGTCCCGAAGACATCGAACCGTTCGATCCCGAAAGGTTCGTCGAGGCGTTATTCAGTTAAGGTTCATATAATGCCAATTTATCGCTATAAATCACTCAGCGACGGCTGTGATTACTGCCGTAGCGGTTTTGATCTGATGCAATCGATCTCGGCTCAGCCCTTGTCTAAGTGCCCCAAATGTAAGGGAAAGGTCAAAAAAATCCCTGCTTCCTGCAGTGGTTTTACCCCGATGCTATCCGACAGCAACCTTCGAGACAAAGGCTTTACAAAGCTCAAAAAAAGAGGCGACGGCACCTACGAAAAAACAACATAGCTTCTGATTCGCGAACAACCACCAGCCCTGCAAAGCATCACCAAACCCCATCGGCATCAGTGCAGTTTGCAACCAAACGTTGGCCCCATTAGTGCAAACGATAACTGAACGACAGAACCTGAGGGCTTACTAGTTCTTTATAGTCCCTCATGCCAATGCGGACCGCCCAATTATGTCTGCCTGCCTGACAGACGATATACTCATCGGAACTGAGGCTTTCATCCATCAGGGTCGCCAGGCCAAAAACATTACCAAAAGGCGGTTCCGCTCCCAAATCGCAATCGGGAAACAGACCTGCCATCTCCTCTTCGCTGGCCAGGGTCACCTTGTTGGCTCCCAGTTGGCTACGCAGCACTTCCAGATCGACCTTGCAGCAGGCCGGCAAAACGCACATATAATACTTGCCGTCCGCCAGAACAATAACCGGCTTAGCCACGTTCATTCCCGGTATATGTTCTTCCGCTGCCATTTGTTGAGATGTGAAGGCGGGGCGATGCGAGTACAATTCATAGTTGATTCTTTCGCTATTTAGGTATTCTGTGATCTCCATAATTCAAACTCCCAAAAAGCGATGACACTTTTATCCATCCAATGCACACACTCCCCCCATTGAAACTATAGGTTTCCCGATCGAGCCGGGTCAAATACCCCACCCAAAATTTTTATTTGAGCATACGAATGTGTTCTTAACTTACGCTATTACACCGAGTTATATCCATTGGGTATAATCGAAATTTCCCTGAAAAACAACAGGTGTTTATGTGACTTATTGTCATAAAAGGCCTAATGACGCCCACTCCCAGACCTGCCACATCTGCCCACCCACCCAAAAAATACCCCCATCAACTCCCGATGATGAGGGTTACTGCGACAACACTTTTAGTTTATCCGATTGTTTGGCAATGAAAAAAGGCCGAGCTAAATCCGGTCTTTCAGTATTATTTCTTTGCTTATAATAACGCTATGGTTTTTTTTGAATAACCCAGACAGGCATACAACGCTGTTCTTTTCGGAATGTAATACCAAAATTGTCTTTATACCATTTTTCAGCAAGTTCCATACCCTTCGCTGTTTTGAAATTCGCTACTTCTTGTGTAACTATGGTTTTATCCTCAATTCCTGTATTATTGACCACCATCATTTCCTGATCTTGAGCCAAACTGTCAAACACACTTCTTAGCCGAATATCTCCACTGCTTATATATGACATCGCACCCGGAGTGGAAGTCGAACCCCCTACTGCAGGACACCGAATATCCCTATAATCTTTGCGTTCGCCACCGTCATATTCAGCGATCAGCACTGTTTCTGTTGCTTGAGATTCGATTGCCTCAAGCCCAAATTCTGACATGACAAACTCCCGACATTCATCATGCAGAAAACCTTTCGGGCTGTTAAAAATGATTTCATGCTTAAGCGTAGGATTCTTGACGCCATCGGCTATCTGTATCCGATTCACTCTACCTGCCTGTCCTTTTGATTTATAACCTTTCAAGAATTTGTGCAAATCCGTGTTAAACACATAAAAGTAATGATCCTTGACATCGGGCACTGGTCCCAGATAAGCAATTTCCTTCAGCTTACATTCATTGAAAACCATCTGGCCGGGTTCAAGCGGATTTGCCTTATATTGCTCACTTAGTCTTTTTATATACGCTTGCTGTTTTATTACATGGGGATCTTGCTGCCTTCTGAATTCACTTGGGATATAAGGCTTTGTATCTTCGTTTTGTTCCACATCAAACCCGACAATCGTATTGACGTGTTTAAGATCAAGCCCTGCCGTAAATAAAGATCGTATTAGATTGGACATGTCACCGCCGTTAATCTGGCGAGCCAATCTTTCCATGATGTGTTCGTTTGCCCTGTTATTGTATGGACTTAGATCCGGTTTGAGTTGTTTGATCTCATTAAACAAATCGGTCGCTCTATGCACATCTCCATTTGCGGCAATGGCAACAATGTAGTCATAAAATTCGCAATAACTAGCATTGCCTTTTGCATTCTTGAAAACTTCAAACTCTGCAGACAGCAGTTTTTCGGCCAGCAACGCTGCATCTTCATAATTCTTTTCCTTAATAAGCATCCGCAGCTTGACCTTTTCAATTTGATGGCTGTGTTTGTTGTTTGTATCGAGCTGTTGGACTAATTCGAGTATTTTCTGGCTTTTCTCTCGATCATCGGTTTTCGTCCATGCCTGCCAAATGATCATTTGTAATTCGTCTTTTTTGATTCTGTCCTGAGGCCAGATTGTATTTTTCTGCCAGCTATCAAGTTTTACATTACCGACCAATATCTCCTTCTGGTAATGCCCCATAGCTTCAGCTTCAAGAGAACACCTGAGGGTTAATTCTTTTGGCCTTGCTGTATCGAACGGATAATTCTCCGGAAGAAATACATCTACCGATACATCTCCATCGACACGCCATACGCTGTCAGCACTACGATACTTTCTTTTCAGATCGTCGCTGATGTCTGAAAAACCGTAAAACGTAGAGCCGTTGGGTTTTCGGTTTTCCGATTCAGAAGCCATAACCCATACAGCACCATACTCAGTCACACCGGCCTGGACGACTTTGGGGAGATGATAACCGCTAATATTAGCGGAATCCTTTGACTCATTATCTGCTTCGGCTTTTTCAAACAGGTCTTTGGGTGTGTAGTCTTTACCGCCGGGGTCTTTTAGCAAAGCATATGCCAGGTTTGTCCTTCCCCCGGCTCCTGTAGCATGTTGAACTTCCATTAAAATCTTTTCATAGGCTTTTGGATCAAAAAACTCGGCGGATTGCTCGGCTGAATAGCTCATCACAACATCGACACAATCGCCATCGCGGGGATCCCAGCTTCGAATCCTTATCGGTAAACGACTTTCACGAAGAACCCATATCCGCATCCATTCCGGGCTGATGTCAGACTGCACATCGAAAACCAGCATATCCTCAGATATCATTGCCGCCGGGTTGATCAGAGGGGTCGTCTCTTTAACCCGTTCTCTAGCGACACCAAATGCCTTAATAACCGTATCTAGAGAAAACTCCTGAAAACTGAACAGCTTTTGAGCCATCGCCATGCCCATTTCATTATACTCTTCGATTTCGATTTTACGAATAGAGCCATCTATCGCATATCCCCCAACAACCTGCCCACCATCGGAGAAAAGTAATTGACTGTCCACTCTGATTCGGGCTTTCTTCTGGCTATTTCGCCATATTTCAATCTGAACCGGCTCGTCAGTCGCATTATCTTTGATATAAACTGAAGCATTAAAAAATGCGATTGAGTTAAACTTATTTACAACATCTGCCCACGCAACACTGCTTCCATCAAGTGGAACTCCAAACTGATTTATTATTACAAGCACGGCAATTATTATCACCGCCGCTACTGCAAATTTTGTTATTCGGTCCTTCATGGCTATTCTCCAGATATCCGGCCGGGTTGCAGTCGATGGTTGTTTTGTGGATTCTTCCATTGTCTTCAACAGACTGCCAAGGACTCTATCGTGCAGTTCGGGGCCGGCTGTTATATTTAATTTCTTAATTGACTGTTTTATATTTTCTGCGGATTTCATTTGTTCACCTCGTCAGGTAATAGTGATCGCAGTTTGTCCAATCCATACCGATATCGGCTTTTTATTGTGTTGATAGAAACAGCCTGCATATCGGCAATTTGTCTGAATTTCATTCCGCCGCGTAAGTGTAATATTATTATCTCCCGCTGCTCGTCCGGAAGCTGGGCTAACGCATGCGTTAATTGGCGTGATTCTTCACTCCATATTACCGACTGATCAGGTCCATCAGCATCCGATACAATCGGTTCGGTTGCTTCCAGTCCGACAGACACTCGACTCCGTGAGCGTATTCTATCACGGGCAAGGTTAGCAACACATGTTCCCAAATAGCCTTTCAGGTTTCCTCGCAGCTTAATCCGTTTTCGCCTTTCGATGAAATTGCAGAATACATCATGTAACACATCCTCAGCGGCATTGGAATCGCCCAAAAGCGCAGCCGCCAATGTCAGCAGATAGTTTTCATACTTCTCGTAGATACACTGGAGCGCATCAGTGCTGCCGTTCTTAAATCTTTTCAGAAGCCGCCTGTCTTCCAGCATTAAGTCGTTTTCCTAATCAACGAAAGATCTTTCATCACTAATACCACGATTGAACCATACATTTTGGCTTAAACAAAATCATTTTTTTCTGGAACAACCACTCTCCTATAGGCGCAAAATCCGACCAGATCAGCCCAAAACACAAAAACACAGACCAATACTAACCAGCCCCCGATGTGAAAATCGCTGGTTGGATATACTCTTTTCGCTGATATTTAAGGGAGCATCTAAAGAACAATGCCTACAGCGACCACCCTTGGCGGTACTCGCGACGGAGGTGTTTGTTAGCTTCGGCTACATTAGTAACCTTCATAGCCTTGGGATCCCACAGCAGTTTTTCACCACTCTTAAGGGCTACATTGCCGAGCAGAACAGCTTCACTGAGCGGGCCGGCATAGTCGAAATTGGAACCGGCCGGCTGTCCGCCTTTGCACGCCTCGATCCATTCTTCATAGTGCCCGATAGATCGAGGAAGCCTTTTCGGCGGTCGTTTATATTCTTTCATCTTCGCTTCTGGGATAATCCGTGCGCCCTCGGCGCCGTGAGAACCGCACAAAATCTTCCCTTTATCGCCGATAAACAAGGCCCCGCCGTATTGGGTCCCCATTCTTCTGCCTTCCTCAAGTTCCTCCGGCCGTTTCAGCATAAGCCCGCCGTCATACCAGGTCACTTCGAGTTTGGGCCGGTTTCCACGAGCGGGAAAATCATAATAGACGATGGAGGCACGAGGATAGCTGTCCGGATTGAGCTTTCTTTCCCAGTTCCACATCTCACGAAGCAGCGAACAACTTGCCTCCACGCTGGTCGGATATTCCAGGTCCAGAGCATAGAAAATCGGGTCAAATATGTGACAACCCATATCGCCCAAACCGCCGGTACCGAAGTCCCACCAGCCGCGCCAGGCGCACGGCACATAAGCAGGATGGTAAGGCCGATACGGCGCCGGTCCAAGCCAAAGGTCCCAGTCGAGCGTATCCGGTATAGCCGGCGTATCATTAGGCCGATCTATCCCCTGCGGCCAGACCGCGTGTGGCGTCCAGGCTTCGACCTTACGCACCGTACCAATTGCCCCGTCCTCGATCCATTCCTTAAGCAGACGCATCTCTTCCAGAGCGTGGCCATCATTACCCATCTGAGTCGCGACGCCCTGCTTGCGGGCCTCTTCAGTGAGCATTCGGATTTCCTCAATCGTATGCGCCAACGGTTTTTCGCAGAACACGTGTTTTTTCATCTTGATCGCCTTCATACAAGCGACCGCATGGGTATGGTCCGGCGTAGCGACCATTACCGCGTCGATCTTCGTATCCATCTCGTCGAGCATTTTGCGGAAGTCCTTATATCGCAGGCGTCAGGAAACAGCTTAAACGACTCCGACGCCCGTTCCCAGTCCACATCGCACAGAGCAACAACGTTTTGATCCTTAAACTGGGCAATAACACTACCTCCCCTACCGCCCACACCGATACCCGC